>Ga0209810_1000177_pt1 | contig 184586 bp, 159 predicted proteins | sample Coa_R1_7_FD_187159 | JGI IMG/M metagenome (GOLD analysis project Ga0209810, IMG submission 187159) | Surface soil microbial communities from Centralia Pennsylvania, which are recovering from an underground coalmine fire - Coalmine... | ecosystem: Environmental > Terrestrial > Soil >... | reverse complement strand
TCCAGTGCCCGAGCGCGACCTACCGTCGCATCGGCGACGCGCTCGCCGCCGCCTCCGACGGGGACGTCATCCAGGTCTGCGCCGGGACCTATCCCGAGCAGGTCGTCCTCACGAAGCGCGTGCAGCTCATCGCCGTCACCCCGCGCTTCGGCTCGGCCCCCGTTCTCGCGCCCGGCGCGCTGCCCGCGCGCGCCGACAGCCTCGCCGGCGGCAAGCCCGTCGCTGCCGGCATCCTCGTCGATCACGTCCGGACTGTCATCGACGGCTTCGTCGTCGATCTCGGCGCGAACACCTTGACGTCGTGCGCGCCCGTCCTGGTGGGGATCTACCTGCGCGACGCCGAGGCCGTGGTGCGAAACGTGACGGTGCAGAACGCGCGCCTTGCGGCCCAGGCGACGTGCGACAGCGGCGTTGGGCTCCTCGCCGAGAGCGACGGCGCGGCGCCGTTTCCCCGCGGGCGGATGCGCGTGCTCACGCGCGACAACACCTTCGTCGGTTACCAGCGCGCCGGCATGGTCGCGACCGGGCCCGGGCTCACGCTGAAGGAGCGGGGCAGCAGCGCCACCGGGCGCGGCCTCGATCCCGATGCGGTGCAGATCGGCTTCCAGCTCTCGAACCAGGCGAGCGGCATCCTCAAGGAGGTGACGGTCACCGGGAACGCGACCAGCATTCCGGGGCGGACGGCCTCGGGGGTGCTGCTGGCAAACGCGGCCAGCCCTACGGTGCGCCGCGCGACGCTCACGAGCGGCCAGACGGGGATCTTCGCGATTGGGGACCAGGTGCGCCTCAAGGGCAACGTCATCCGCGACATGTCCGACGACGGCATCGTGCTCTTAGGGAGCCACAGCACGCTGTTCGGCAACACGATCACCAACGCGGCCGTCCCCGGCATCACCGGCATGTTCATCGCCGGCGGCGCGGACCTCGTCCGCGGCGGGCGCATCGAGGGCGTACCGCCCGTGAGCATGCCGATCGGCATCTGGTTCTTCGGGCCGCTCGCCCCGAGCGACAGCGAGTTCGCCGTGAGCTTCAACAACGTCGTCACCCAGGTCCAGGGGGTCGCCGGCGGCCCGCGCGACTTGGGCGACAGCGCCGCGGCCGCGTTCACGCTCGCCTGCGCGAGCGACGCCGACTGTAGCGACGGCGCGCTCTGCACGACGAGCACGTGCAACGTGTCGACGGGCACGTGCACCCACACCGCAGGCTGCGACGACGGCAACATCTGCACGACCGACACCTGCGATCCGGTCCAGGGCTGCGTGCACACGCTCGTCTCGTGCGACGACGGCAACCCGTGCACGGCGGACCTCTGCAACCCAGTGACCGGTTGCTACCACCAGAACCTCGCGGACGGCACCCCGTGCGGGACGAATCTCACGTGCACCGCAGGGGTGTGTGGGTGAAGGGGATCGTTCGCGCGTGCGGCCTGATCGCCTGCCTCTCGACCGCTCGCGCGTTCGCCCATCCCGCAAAAGCGCCGCCGTGTGCCGGCGACTTCGTGGCCGCGGTCCAGCTCCTGCCGCTCGCAGGCGGCCGGGCAGTCGTCGCCGTCGACAACGGGCGGGTTGCGATCGCGGGTGCCTGCCCTGCCACCAAGGCCCACATCAAGGCCACCCGCCACGCGACCAGCCTGCGCGCCGCATGGCCCGACGGCGCGTGCGCCGGCGCGCCCGGCCGGGTGCGCCTGCGGGCGACGATCACCGCGGCCTGTTCGCTGCTCACGGGCACGCTCGTCGTCGGACGGAGCCACGAGGCGCTGCGGGGCGCGCCCTCGGTGTGCGGGGACGGCGTGACCGACCCGAACATCGGCGAGCAGTGCGACGGGAGCGGCTGCGGGCCCGGTGCCTTCTGCGCGAAGTGCACGTGCGTCCCGATCGCAAGCGCGACGACGACCACCACCACGCCGGGCACGACGACGACCAGCACGACCCTGTGCGCGACGCTGCAGTCGTCGTGCACCAGCACGGCGTCCTGCTGCAGCCCCGGGGTCTGCAGCGGCGGGGTCTGCTGCGCCCCGGAGGGGACGTCCTGTCAGGACTCGACCGACTGCTGCTCCGGGTGCTGCGACGAAAACCGGTTCACGTGCGCGCCGAGCTCCGGCGGCGCCACGTGCCTTTTTTGACAGCGACGCCCGCACTTTTTCCTTGACGGCCTCGACGCGACCCGTAGTACAACCGCCTCGGCGCTCGCATGCTTGCTCGCTTCCGATCGCCGGCCGTTCTGTTTGCAGTCATCGTGCTCCTGCCCACCGGGTCGGCACGGGCCGCGATCGGCTACGTCGGCACCATCGGGACTGCGAGCAGCGCCACCGTGGGAACGACCCTTTCCGTGGCCGTCCCGGCCGGGGGTGTCGCAGCCGGCGACAGCATCATCCTCGTCTTCACGATGCCCGACCTCGGGCCGGCGGTGACGGCAACCGACTCGCAGGGCAATGTCTACACGGTCGACGCCGCCGCCGTCGCGCCGGGCAGCGTGCGCATCGTCGTCTTTTCGGCGCGCAACGTGCGCGCGCTCTCGGCCGGCGACACGATCACGGTGACGCACCCGGCGGCCGCCGTGCGCGCGATGACGGCGAGCGAATTCTCCGGGCTCGGGGGGCTCGACCGCACGGCTGCCGGCAGCGGCTTTGGCACCGCCGTCGCGACGGCCCCGACACTGCCGACCGTCGTGCCCCAGGAGCTCCTGATCGGCGCCGTGGGGGTGGCGGGCTCGGTGGGCGAGAGCTTCACGGCAGGCACCGGCTTCACGACGCTTGCGCGCGCGGGAACCACGACCGGGAGCGACGTCACCGCCGACGCCGAGTACGCGATCGTGGACGCGATCGACACCTACGTCGCGAGCGCGACGCTCGGGATCGCGCGCACCTGGGCAGCGGCAATCGCCACCTACGAGGCGACGTGCGGCAACGGCACGCTCGATCCGGGCGAGCAGTGCGACCTCGGTTCTGCGAACGGCGCACCCGGCTCGTGCTGCTCGGCGAGCTGCACGTTCGTGTCGGCGGGCACGGTGTGCCGGCCGGCTGCCGGCGCGTGCGATCTGGCCGAAGTTTGCAGTGGCACCAGCAGCCAGTGTCCGGCCGACGCATTTGCGCCGCCCGGGACGGTCTGCCACGCGGCCACCGGCCCGTGCGACACGACGCAGACCTGCACCGGAACGAGCCCCCTCTGTCCTCCCGACACCGTCGAGCCCGCAGGATATCCCTGCCCCGACGATGGCAACCCGTGCACCCTCGACGAGTGCGACGGGACGACGGTGATCTGCCAGCACCCACCCGGCAACGCCGGCGCCGTGTGCCGCCAAGCTGCAGGCCCCTGCGATCTACCCAGCCTGTGCACCGGGACGAGCGCCACCTGTCCGCCGGATGTGCTCGTTCCCGCGGGGACCGTGTGCCGTCCCGCCGTCGACGTGTGCGACGTGCCCGAGGCGTGTACGGGAACGAGCCCGTACTGTCCGCCGGACCTCTACCAGCCTGCCGGCACCGTCTGCCGACCCGCCGCCGGGGCGTGCGACGTCGCCGAGTCGTGCACGGGAACCTCGCCGTACTGCCCGCCCGATCAGTTCCAGCCCCCGACGACGGTCTGCCGGCCCGCGGCCGGCCTCTGCGACGTGGCGGAGCACTGCACGGGAACGAGCGCGCTCTGCCCACCCGACTCCTACGCGCCCGGCGGCACCGTCTGCCGCCCGCCGGCGGGTCCGTGCGACGTCGCCGAGATCTGCTCAGGGACGAGCGTTTCCTGTCCGCCCGACAGCGTGCGCGCCGCCGGGGCGGTCTGCCGCCCAGCGGCCGGGCCCTGCGACGTGCCCGAGACCTGCGACGGCGTCGACGTCACCTGCCCGCCCGATGGCTTCGTTCCCGCGGGCGTCGTCTGTCGCCCGGCGGCCGGGGCGTGCGACCTGCTGGAGAGCTGCACGGGGACGAGCGCCGCTTGCCCGCCGGACGCAAGGGAGCCCGCGGGCACGGTGTGCCGGCCGGCAGCCGGTCCGTGCGACCTCCCGGAGACGTGCGACGGCACGAGCGTCGGATGCCCGCCCGACGCGCTCGCGCCGGCAGGGACGCTCTGCGGTACGCCCGCAGCGAGCTGCGCCCCGACGGATCACTGCGACGGGACGAGCATCGCGTGCCCACCGGTGAGCAGCGCCGCGGGTGCGTTCTGTCCGTGCCTCTCCCCGCCGCCGGCAGCTGCAACGAAGGCGAAGCTCGTCCTCAAGGGCTTCAATCGGCCGCCCGGGCAGGATCGGCTGGTGTTCAAGGGGGTCGTGAGCGGGCTACCGACCACGCCGCCGCTCGATCCGGTCGCGAGCGGGATCCGCCTGCTGATCGAGGGTGCCAACGGGACCGGCAACGTCCTGGACGTCACCGTCCCGCCCGGCGCCTTCTCGCCCACGACGGGAACCGGCTGGAAGGGGAACGCGGGGGGGACCAACTTCTCGTACCGCAACCCTGCGGGAATCGACGGCATCACGAAGGTTCGTCTGCGCGTGGAGCCCAACGCGCCGGGCCTGCTCAAGTTCGCAGTCGTCGGCAAGAACGGGGTCATCAATGCCGGCTATCCCATCGCGCCGGCGCAGCTCCCGCTCACGGCGATCCTCGTGCTCGACACCCCGATCGGGGCCAATGGGCAGTGCGGGCAGGCATCCTTCGCAGGATCCGCCTGCAGAGCCAACCTGGCGGTGGTGCGATGCGACTAGCACGATCGTACTTCGATTAGGAGAGCCAACATGAACACCGGGCCGCGAAGGATCATCGGGGCGCTCAGCCTGCTGCTCGCTGCACTCGGCAGCGCCAACGCCCAGATCGCATTCGTCCAGACGATCGGCACGAGCGCCGCGACTGCCACCGGAACGACCCTGTCGGTGACCGTGCCTGCCGCAGGCGTCGCCGCCGGCGACACGGTGATCCTCAGCTTCACCATGCCCGACGCGGGCCCCGGCATCGGCGCAGCCGACTCGCGCGGCAACGTCTACACGGTCGACGTGCAGGCCGTGAACACGGGCCTCGTGCGCACGGCCATCATCTCGGCTCCGGTCACGACCGCGCTCGTCGCGGGCGACACGATCACCGTCACCTACCCGTCGGCCCCGGTGGCCGCGCTCAGCGCGAGCGAATTTTCCGGCGTGGCGGGGCTCGATCAGACACAAGTCGGCACGGGCACGAACACGGCGCCGACCACGGCGGTCACTGCGCCAACGACGAGCCCCAACGAGCTGCTGATCGGCGCGATCGGCACCGACGGTCCGGCAACCGACACGTTCACCGCGGGCACCGGCTACGTGGCGCTCGCCAGCGCCGGCACGGCGATCGGCACCGATGTGACCACGGATCCCGAGTTCGCGATCGTCAGCACGAGCGGCGGCTATCAGGCAACGGGAACGCTCTCCGCGATCCGCGACTGGGCGGCCGCCATCGCCACGTACGCCGCCGCGCCGCCGCCGACCACCACGACCACCACCACCACGACGTCGACCACCACCACCACGACGTCGACCACCACCACCACGACCACCACCACCACCACCACGACGTCGACCACCACCACGACGACCACCACCACCACCACGACGTCGACCACCACGACCACGCTGCCACCGACCACCACGACCACCGCACCACCGACCACCACAACCACGAGCACGACAACCACGACCACCACCACGACCACCACGACCACCACAACCACGAGCACGACAACCACGACCACCACGACGACGCTGGCGGCCATCTGCGGGAACGGCGTCGTCGAGACAGGCGAGCAGTGCGACGACGGTCCACTCAACGGGACCGTGAACTCGTGCTGCTCGAGCAAGTGCCAGTTCCAGCCCAACGGCACGAGCTGCGCCGACGACGGCAACCCGTGCACCGTCGACCGCTGCAACGGCACGAGCGACGTCTGTCAGCACACGCCGGGCAATGCCGGTGCGGTGTGTCGCGCCGCCGCCGGCCCCTGCGACACGCCGGGCCTCTGCACGGGCACGAGCGCAACCTGTCCTGCGGACGTCCTCAAGCCCGCCGGAACGGTGTGCCGGCCCGCAGTGAGCGCCTGCGACATCCCCGAGTACTGCACGGGCACCAGCCCGCTCTGCCCCCAGGATCTCTACCAGCCTGCGGGCGTCGTGTGCCGCCCCGCAGCCGGGCCCTGCGACGTGGCAGAGAGCTGCACGGGCACCTCACCTTACTGCCCGCCCGACCAGCTCCTGCCGTCGACCACGGTGTGCCGGCCGTCGGCCGGTCCGTGCGACGTCGCGGAGAACTGCACCGGCACGAGCGCTCTGTGTCCGCCCGACTCGTACTACCCTGCGGGCACCGTGTGCCGCCCAGCGGCCGGTCCCTGCGATGCCGCCGAGAAGTGCAGCGGTCAGAGCGCCCTCTGTCCGGCCGACGCCCTGCTCCCCGCAGGCACGCTCTGCCGGGCGGCGGCCGGGCCCTGCGACATCCCCGAGTACTGCACGGGAAGCAGTACGAGCTGTCCGACGGACACGTTCCAACCGGCGGGCACTGTCTGCCGCGCGGCGGCTGGGCCCTGCGATATCGCCGAGACGTGCAGCGGCACCGGTCCGACGTGTCCGGCTGACGCGAAGGAGCCGGCGGGCTTCGTCTGTCGGCCGGCCGTGGGCCCGTGCGACCTCGCCGAGGTGTGCAACGGCAGCGACGTCACTTGCCCACCCGACGTCCTGCAGCCGGCCGGTACTTTCTGCGGACCTGCCGGGAGCGCCTGCGGATCGCCCGAGCGGTGCGACGGCAGCACGGGCCTCTGCCCGCCGAGTCTCGTCCCGCCGAGCTGTCCCTGCAGCTCGCCCGCCCCGGTCCCGGCTCAGAAGGCGAAGCTCACGATCCGCGGCCTCAACGTGGTCGGCAAGTCGAAGCTGTCGCTCAAGGGCGTGCTCTCGGGCCTGCCGCCCACCCCGCCGATCGATCCGGTGAGCAAGGGCCTGCGGCTGCTCGTCGAGGGCGCCAACGACACCGGCAGCGTCCTCGACGTCACCATCCCGCCCGGTGCCTACTCGCCCACGACCGGGATCGGCTGGCGAGAGAACATCACGGCGACGCACTTCGAATACCGCAACCCCGGCGGCGTGCAGGGCATCACGAAGGTTCGCCTGCACCTCGCCCACGGGCTGGTGAAGTTCACTGCGCTCGGCAAGAACACCGGCTTCAACGGCGGGTATCCGGTCGATCCTTCCCAGCTCCCGCTCTCGGCGCTCGTGGTGTTCGACACGCCGGACGGCAGCAACGGGCAGTGTGCCATCGCGACCTTCCCTGGTCCGGCGCCGAACCCGAGCTGCACGGCGACGCCAGCGGTCATCCGCTGCAAGTAGCGTAAGAAGGTGGGGCGCGGCCGTCTGTGCCGCGCCCCACCTCAGGGCAGGCCGAGCTGCGCGAGGGCGCTCTCCGCGAGCGCCTGGAGACTCCGCGCGAGGCTCGCATCGATCCGCCCGTCCTTCGTCCCTCGTCGCAGCGTGGCGAGGAAGGCGCGCAGCGCGCGCCGTGCTGCCCGCAGCCGACGGATGCGCTCCCGATCCGAGCCGGCGGCGGACACCTGAAACATGGCCTTGTTGATCGCGGCTTCGAGCCGCCGACGGAGCCGGGCCCCACGCACCTCCGCCGAGATCGCCGACGCGAGGGCACCGTGCAGCGCACGCAGGAAACACGCCGCCGGCGCTTCGGCCGTCTCGCAGCTCGACGCCGGGGCGAGCGTCGTCGTCGTGGTGCTGCCCGGCGGGACCGTAGTGGTCGTCGTCCCGTTGCCCGGAACCATCAAGAAGGCGTGCCGGTGACCAGCCACGACGCCCCAGCCGACGATCAGCCCGGCGTCGTTGATCCCGGTTGCGACATCGAGGCTCGTCCAGGGCGAGCCCGCGGGAACGAGGCTCTCGAGATCGACGGGGGGCTCGCCCGTCACCTCCCAGAGGACCGCATGACTCGTGCCGTCCGGGCGCTGCGCGCTACCGACCACCTCGCCGGCACCATTGATCGCATAGGCGATCGACGCGGGGCCACCCAAGGAGCCCAGATCGACGAGCGCGCGGTTCGGGCTCGTCACGTTGGAGAGGAAGGCGTGGAGCGGCCCCCCGGGCGTCGTGTTCGCACCGCCCACCACCTGGTTGCTCTCGTTGATGGCCCGAGCGACGCTCGTGTCCCCGCTCGAAAACGGCGGCAGGACGTACCAGGTGCCCGAGAGCGAATAGTAGACGCCCTGCACGTTCGCGTACCCCGGGTCGGTCGGCAACGACACGTTCGACGTGTTGCACTTCACCTTCGCCGGGCAGAAGTAGCCCGCGGCGTGATCGTGCGAGTTGATGCCCATGAGAATCGCAGGCGAGCCCCCCTTGAACGTACTGCCGGGGACGTCCGTCAAGGGCTTGCCCACGGCTGTGATGACGAACGCGTCGCGTTTGGTGCCGTTGACCGCCTCCCCGACGATCTTTCCCGTTTCGCTCACGCCGCGCGCGATGCTGCACGGCTGGTTGTCCGGGGAGCACGTGGTCCCCGTCAGAGTGCCGAGGTCCGTCAGGCCGAGCCCGGCGCTCCACGCGATCGCGTGTTGGTCGCCTGCGCCGGTGTCCGCGTAGCCCACCACGAGGCCGTCGCTGTTGACGGCGAGCGCAACGCTGAAGGTGCCGCCCGGGAGTGTCCCGACGTCCGTGAGGGTCCCCGCGTGGTAGAAAAACCCGTGTGCGTGCCCGTCGGCCGTCGACGCAGAGCCGACGACGTCACCGTCGGCGTTCACGGCGTAGGCCTGGCTCTCCGAGCCGCCGAGCGTCCCCAGATCGACGATCTGGTAGGGGCCCACGGCGGCGGCGGGCGCCGCCACCAGCCAGGACGCCGCCGTCAGGATCGCGAGGTGCGCGAGGATCCGCACGGCATCGTATCGCTCCCACGCCGCCCGCCGCCCGTCAAGAGGAATCCAGCACAGCGAACGGCCAGCAGCTAGAAAGCCGAGCAAGTCCCTCCGACCATGGTACGAGCCGGGGCGTCCGCCCGTCGCCCCTTCGCACGACCCGTGCCGCAAAAGCGCCCGATCAGGGCCCGATCGTTCAGGCCGCCACGACCCCCGACCCGCCGAAGTACCGCCGCGGGTTGTCCACGAGCATCGCCCGAATCGCCGCCTCGCTCACCCCCGCCTCGCGCAGCCGCGGGACGATCGTGTCGAGCACGTAGGTCGGCCGCCAGTTCGGCAGCGCGTCGGGCGGAAGGATGGGTGCGCGCCCGCGCCAGCACCACACGCTATCGTGCGAGAGCACGATTTGCCGGGCGAAGCCCACGCCGATGAGCCCGATCAGCGCCGCCAGGCGCTCGCGGTCGGGGTGGAGCATCTCGAGCCCGAAGCGGTCGAAGCCGAGAAAGGCCCCGCGGTCGAGCATCGTCAGGTGATAATGGAGGTCGCTCGATCCGCAACTGTGGCCGACGACGACGGCCGACGGCGGCACGCCTTCGCTCGAGAGCACGTCGAGCTGCTCGACGCCCATCGTGCCCTGGTCGGTGTGCGTCGTGATCGGCGCGCCGGTGGCGCGGTGGGCCCGCGCCGCCGCCCGCAGCACCGTCTCCTCGTAGGGCGTGATCCGTCCGCGGCCGGTGGCGACCTTGATGAGGCCCGCCCGGATGCCGGTCGAGCCAATGCCGTCGGTGAGCTCGCGGACGAAGAGCTCGGTCATCTCCTCGACGGCGCGGCCAAACTGCATGCGGAACTTGAAGTACGCGGGCGCGCCCTGGTCCTCCTTGTAGAGCCCGGTCGCGCACACGATGCGCACGCCGCTCGCCGCCGCGACCTCCGCCATGAGCTCCACGTCGCGCCCGAGGTCGATCGGGCACGGGTCGACGAGCGTGCCCACCCCGAGCGCGCGCAGCTCGGCCATGCGGTCGATGCAGCGGGTCGCGTACTCCCGCCGCGCCGCCCGGTCGCGCGGCTCCTCGGCCTGCCAGCCCGGCCATCCGATCATGAGGTGCTCGTGCATGAGCGTGGTGCCGAGCTCCTCCACGCCGCAGGGACCGGTGACCGTCTGAACCAGGCGCATGCTCGACCACTGCGCCTTGCCTGCGCACCGGTCAAGCCCTTGCGCCGCGCGCAGTGCGTCCCGTAGGCTCCGCCGCCGCGATGCGCGCACCGCTCCTGCTCGTGCTGCTCGCCGCCACCGGCCTCGTGGTCGTCGTCGCGGCGCGCGATGCCGGCCGCTTCCTCGTCGTCGCCGATCCGCTGCCCACGCACGCCGACGCGATCGTCGTGCTCGCGGGCTCCATCGCCGACCGCGCGCTCGAAGCGGCCGACCTCTACCGCACCGGGATCGCCCCCGTGGTGGTGATCACCCGCGAGCGGCCCCCCACCGGGAGCGCACGGCTGCGCGCGCGGGGGGTCGTCCTCCCCGAGAGCGACGAGCGGCTGCGCACGGCGCTGATCGGCCTCGGCGTCCCCGCTCGGGCCATCGTGCGGCTGCGCCGACGCACGTCGAGCACCGAGACCGAGGCGCGCACGATCGCCCGCTGGGCCTGCCGGCACGGGGTGCACCGCCTCGTCGTGGTCACCTCGAAGGCCCACACGCGCCGCGCCCGGCTGATCCTCCGCCGCGCGCTCGGCCCGACCGTCGCGCTCACCATCCGCCCGGCGCGCGACGACCCCTTCGCCGCCGCCCGCTGGTGGCGCGTGCGGCACGCCGCGAAGGTCGTGCTCGTCGAGTACGAGAAGCTCGCCGACTACTGGCTCGCCGAGCGCTGGACGATCCCGCCCTGCGGCGGGCTCAAGCGGCGCGTGCGCTCAGGACGCGGCGCGGGCGTGCTCGGCGAGCGCGGCCTTGATCATCGGTGCGAGCTCGCCCCGGGCGTGCAGCTCGCGCACGATGTCGCAGCCGCCGACGAACTTGCCGCCGACGAACACCTGCGGCAGCGTGGGCCAGTTGCTGAACGCCTTTACCGCCTCGCGCTTCTCGCTCTCGGCGAGGACGTCGACCGCCTTGTAGGGCACCCCGATCTGGTCGAGGATCTCGACGGTGGCGGCCGAGAAGCCGCACATCGGAAAGCGGGGGGTCCCCTTCATGTAGATGACCACGGGGTTCTCGCGCACCTCGCGGGCGATCTCGTCCAACGTGTCGTTCATCCGGCTTTCTCCTCGGGCGGACGGGTGCGGAGCGCGAGCGCGTGAATGCGCGGCATGAGCCCCTCGAGCGCCGCGTAGACGAGGCGATGCTGCTCGACGAGCCCCCGGCCCGCGAACTCGCGCGCCACCACCTCCACCTCGAAATGGTCACCCGCCCCCGTGGTATCGATCGCGCGCACACGCGCGCCGGGAAGCGCGGCGGTGATCGCGTGCTCGATCTCCTCGGGACGGGTCACGCCTTCCGGGTACACCCCCGGTGGAGCTGGGGCAAGCGGCGGCGCGCCCGCGCGTCTAGGAGCAGGTGAGGCTCGGCACCGTCGCGCTGTCCCAGGTGCACGCGCGTGTCGCCGAGGGGTGGCGCGCGGTCACGCGGAAGTCGATGCCGCCGTTCTCCACGACCGCGGTGCACACCACGCCGGGCGAGACGGCCATGCCGGGGAGGCTGCCGCAATCCCCGTCGACGTACTCGCCCTCGGTGTCGTAATACGCTTCCTCGGCCAGGGCCGCATTGCGCGTATCGTTCACGACCCGGGCGTTGAGCGCAGCCGCCTGCTGCCCCGAGAACTGGGGGATCGCGATGGCGGCGAGCGTGCCGACGATGGCGAGGACCGTGAGCAGCTCGATCAGCGTGAAGCCCGCCGCGGAGGCACGGTGGGTGCGCATGCCCGGGCAAAGCAGCAAGGGCGGTGCCACCGCCGCCCTCGCGGATCCGCGCGGCGGCGCGTACCGTCTTCGACGCGACGGCAGCAGGAGCGTCATCGCCGTGACGCTCGCCCGAACCGCCTCGCACGCCTGCGCGGTCCCTGCACGTCCGCCCGCTGCGGCGTTCGCCATGGCGGCGGGCGCGCGTCAGGCGGAACGTGGCTTTCGGCCGCACGGGCCCGTTGTGGCTCCGGGCACGGCGGTTGCTCGATCGGGCCGCCGCATGCGCCGCTTCGCGCCGGCAGCCCTCGCCTGCCTCCTTGGCCTCGCGCCCGCGACGGCGCTCGGCGGTCCGCGAGCCTGCGGAGACGACGTCGACGGCCACGGCCGGAGCGTTCCCTGCGACTGCGGCGACGTGCTCGTAAGCTCCCACACCCTGGGCGACCGCGACCCCATCACCCGCCACGTGTGCCCCGGGCCCGGTCTGCTGGTGCGCATCGCCCCCGGCCGGCCGGCGCCCACGCTGGCGCTCGGCGGTCAGGAGGTCGCCGGCAGCCGCCGCGGCGTCGGCATCGCCGTCGTGGGCGGCGGCGCAGGCGGCCTCACGCTCCTCGGCCCGGGCACGGTGCGGGGCTTCGACGTGGGCATCGACGCTGCGCCGCGGGCGCTCGCGCACGTGGACGACGTCACGCTCCTCGAGAACGCGAGCGACGGGCTCCGCGCCGGCGGCACGGGATACGTCGTGAGCGGCTGCCAGGCGCGACGCAATGGTCGCGACGGCTTCGTCCTCCACGGCACGGGCTATCGCGTCGAGGGGAACACCGCCTCCGAGAACGGGGGCGCGGGCTTCCGGCTCGCTGGCCGCGGCGCCGCCGTCGCCGGCAACCGTGCCGATGCCAACGGTCGCGACGGGATCCTCCTTCGCGGCCAGCGGCACGTGGCACTCGACAGCGTGCGGCGCCCCGGGCGCCGGCTGCGACCGTGCCGGCCGGGGGCACCGTGTCGCTGACCCGGGCGGCGCTCCTCGCGCTCGCCCTCGCGTGCCCGGCCGCGCGCGCGGGCGCCGTGTGCACGCTTGCGGTGCCCTGCGGCGGCGGCACGAACGACGCCGCGCCCATCCTCGCCCGCTGCTGCGGGGCGACGAGCTGCACCCTCGACGGCACGATCACGCTCACCGGTGCCGTCTGCAACCTCGACCTGGGCACGCACGCGGTGGCGCTCAGCGGGCAGCTCGCCGCGGGCTCGAGCACGGTTGCGCTCACCGCGGCGAGCATCTCGATTGCCGGCGGCACGTTCGCGGCGCCCGGTGGCAGCGTGACCCTCACCACCACGGGCCACGCCGCGACCGCCTTCGCGATGACCGGGGCCGCCACGATCGACGTCTCGGGGAGCGACGCCGGCACGGTTGCCATCCTCGCCGACGGCGCCGTGTCGCTCTTTGCCGGCAGCATCCTCGCCCGCGGCACGAACGACGACGCCAGCGCCGGCAGCATCACCATCGACGCCAGCGCCGATACGCGGGGAAGCGCGATGCTGCTCGCCGGGCGCATCGTGGCCGACAGCGGCGTCTCCGGCTTCGGGGGCACCGTGACCGTGCGCGCGCCCGGTGCGCTCACCGTGCGCAATCTCGTGAGCGCCCAGGGTGGGTTCGACGTGGGGACGATCGATCTCGCGGCCGGGGGGCCGGTCGCCATCGCGTCGGGCGCGATGCTCAATGCCAGCGCCCTCGGCACGAGCGGCGGCGACGGCGGGACCATCACCATCGAGGGGCAGGCGATCACGGTGGGAGACACGGTGCAGGCGAGCGCCGACGGCGCGGGCAGCGGCGGTGACGTCGAGCTTACGGCGCGCGCCGGCGCGATCGCGACGAGCGGCGGTGGGATCGCCGCCAACGGCGACAGCGGCACGATCGTGCTCACCACCACGAGCCCCGTGCCGAGCGTGCCGAGCGGCGACATCACGGTCGGAAGCCCGCTCAGCGCACAGGCCACCGACCCCGACCCGAGCGACGCGACCGGCAGCGGCACGATCACCATCCAGGCCGCAGGCTCGATCGCCGTGAACAAGGCCCTCTGGGTGACGGGCAACGGCAGCGGCGACAGCGAGATCGACCTTGAGGCGCGCGGCGACGTCGCGCTCGCGGCGCCGGTGACGGGCAACGACCCGGCGGGCGGGGGCACGCTCTCGGTCCACTCGGGTCGCAACACGACCGTGGCCGCCACCGTCCAGATGCGCAGCGGTACCGGCGACGTGGGCTCGGGCGGCACGATCGAGATCGCCGCGGGAGGCGACGTCACCGTGAGCGGCACGGGCACGCAGCTCGACGTGACCGGCGCGTCGGGCGACGGCGGCACGATCGTGCTCGCCGCCGAGGGGAACGTGACGGTGGGGACGAGCACCCAGCTCCTCGCCGACAGCACCGCCTCGGGCGGCACGGGCGGCTTCGTGCGCGCGAGCGCCGGCACGCGCTGCGATGCGCACCTCTGCGATCCCACCCTCGACCCGACGCCGGCGCGGGACGTGGCGGGGAGCCTCACGCTCGGCGGCAAGGTGAGCGCCACGCCGGGGCCCTCGTCCCGAACCGAGCTCGCAGGCTGCGGGGTGACGCTCGCGGGCAGCGCGCTGGTCACGAGCGGCGGCGGCAAGAACACCCTGATCGCGCGCAGCGCGCTCACGCTGCAGCAGGGAGCGCGGCTCCTCACCACCGCCCCGGGAGGCAACGTGCTCGTCTATCCGAGCGGCGTCGCCCCGAGCCTTGCCGGGGCCACGATCACGCCGGCGGCGACCGGGGACGTGCGCACCTCGTGCACGGGACCGAACGACCCGCCGGGCTGCCTCGACCCCTGCCCCCAGTGCGGCAACGGCCAGACCGAGTTCCCCGAGCAGTGCGACGGCGGGCCCGGCAACGACCCCTGCACGAGCGGCTGCGACGCCCACTGCCGCAGCGAGCCCCCGCTGGACGACCAGAACCCCTGCACGGCCGACGGCTGCGACGCCTTCGGGCCCTACCACGCCAACCTTCCCGACTTTAGCACCTGCCCCGCCGACCCGACGACGACCTGCCCGCGGGTGTGTCTCGCGCTGCTGCCGACGCTTCCCTCGCAGTGCACGGTCGTCGGCCAGGCCGAATGCGACGACAGCAATCCCTGCACCTTCGACTGCCTCGACCCGGCGCAGAACGCCTGCGTCCACCCGCCGCACGACGGGACGCGCATCGCGGGGTGCGACGACGGCAACCCGTGCACGGGAGCGGAGACGTGCAGTGGCGGCGCCTGCCAGGCCGGCACACCAGTCGTCTGTTCGCCCCCGACCCCCTTCTGCGACCGCAGCTCGGGCGCGTGCATCGCCAAACCGTGCGCGACCGACGCCGAGTGCGACGACGGCAATCCCTGCACGGCCGACAAGTGCACGAACGGCTTTTGCACGAACACCCCGGACGACACGCTCCGCTGCTCCGACGGCAACGCCTGCGACGGCAGCGAGACCTGCCAGGGCGGCGTCTGCGTCCACGCCCCGCCGCCCGACTGCGACGACAACAACGTCTGCACCGACGACGCCTGCGACCCGACGCAGGGCTGCACGCACACCGCGATCCCCGGCTGCTGCAACGCCGACGCCGACTGCGACGACGGCGACCCCGTGTGTCCCAAGGTCTGCACCGGACACGCCTGCGCGCTCGCGACCCCTGGCTGCTGTCACACCGACGCCGACTGCGACGACGGCGAGCCGTGCAACGGCACCGAGACGTGTACGGACCACGTCTGCCACCCGGGCGCGCCGCTCCCCGAGGGGGCTCCGTGCGGCACCACCTGCGAGCCGGGCACCTGCACGGGCGGCGCCTGCCACAGCGCGCCGCTCGGGTGCACCCCGAGTGCCGATCCCTGCATCGACGTCGCCTGCCGCGAGCCGGGGGGCTGCGTCGCCGAGCCGATCGAGGGCTGCTGCCACGGCGACGCGGACTGTAACGACGGGAACGCGTGCACGCAGGACCGCTGCACCGACATTGGCCTCGCCCACCTCGCCTGCGAGCACGTCACCCCCGACCGGAGCTGCCGTCCGTGCGCGGTCGACACCGACTGCGCGCCCCACGGCCGCTGCGACGGCGAGGCGTGCCGCGCTGGCGTGTGCGTGCGCGTCGATCCGCCGTGCGACGATCACAACGTCGACACTGAAGACATGTGCACGCTCGACGCGAGCCTCGAGCCGCACTGCCAGCACTTCTGCCTCGACGACCGCGGGTGCGACGACGGCAACGTCTGCAACGGCCGGGAAACCTGCAACGTCGCGACGGGCACGTGCCAGCCCGGCACGCCACTCGTCTGCGACGACGGCGATCGGTGCAACGGCCTCGAGACCTGCGATCCCACGAGCGGCTGCCGCGCGGGCGCGCCGCTCACCGGGTTCGCCGGGATGCACTGCCAGCTCGACGCGATCGCCTCCGCGCTCGCCGCCGCGGGCCCCGGCGACCTCTCCCCGGCGCTGCGCCGCAAGCTCCGCCAGGGCCTCGCCAAGCTCACCGCCACGCTCGCCGCCGCCGAACGCGGCGGCAAACCCCGGCGGGTGGCCCGGCTTCTCGCGCGCGCGGGACAGCTCACGCGCGCGCTCGCCCACCAGATCAACGCCGCGCGCCACAAGCGCAAGCCGCAGATCGCTGCCGCCCTCGCCGAGAGCCTCATGCAGCGCCTCGGCAGCACCGGCGCCATCCTCGCCGCAAATCGATCAATCGCTTGATTCTCCTCCCGACCCTGGTCTAGACCACCCTCGTGCCGCGCACGCCGCCCGCGACCATCGTCGGCATCGGGACGTCGGCCTTCGCCCGCTCGCTGCCCGAAGAGGGGGATGCGCTTGCGGCCGAGGCGTGCCGGGCCGCCCTCGCCGACGCCGGGCTCGCCCCCGAGGCCGTCGACGGCGTGGTCACCTATCTCGGCGCCTACGAGGGGGCGCCGCTCGACCAGGTGCTGCCGGCCGTCGGCGTCGACCGCGAGCGGCTCGCGCTCTGCGAGGACGTCTTCGCGCTCGCGCCCGCTGCCATGACGGCGCTCGATCGTGCGGTGCGCGCCGTCGAGAGCGGCCGCTGCCGCACGGTGCTCGTGTACAAGTGCAACAAGTGGAAGCGCGGCCTCCCCCCGGGGATGCCGGAGCAGCCCCTCGCCGCCGGCGAGCGGCAGTGGACGCTGCCCTACGGCCTCGGCATGACCGCGCAGACCCTCGCCCTCTGGGCGATGCGGCATTTTGCGGTCTACGGCACCACCTGCGAGCACCTGGGCGCGCTCGCGGTGCAGACCCGTCGCCACGCGAGCTTGAACCCCCGCGCCGTGCTCCGCGAGCCGCTCACGCTCGAGCAGTACCTCGCCTCGCCGTGGATCGCCGAGCCCTTTCGCCGGCTCGACTGCGACTACCCGATCGACGGCGCCGGCGCGGCCGTGCTCACCACGGCCGAGCGCGCGCGCGACCTCCGCCAGCGCCCGGTGCACGTGCTCGCGAGCGCCACGCGCGAGGCCGTGTGGGAAGAGTGGGAGCAGTGGCCCGATCTCACGACGATGGCCTCCAAACCCGTGTCGGATGCCGTGTGGAAGGAGTGTGGGCTGGCTCCGCGCGACGTCGATACGGTCCAGCTCTACGACGGCTTTAGCTGGCTTGCGCTCTGCTGGCTCGAGGACGCCGGGTTCTGCGCCAAGGGCGAGGGCGGTCCCTTCGTCGCGAGCGGCGCCACCGCGCTCGGCGGGCAGCTGCCCCTCAACACCCACGGCGGCAACCTCTCCGAGGGTCGCAGCCACGGCGTGGGGCACCTGATCGAGGCGGTGGCCCAGCTCCGCGGCACGTGCGGGCCGCGGCAGGTGCCGGGCGCGACGGTCGCCTTCGCCGCCAACGGCGGCGGGCCCATCGCGGGCGCCGTCGTGCTCTCGACGGAGACGACGTGACGTGACGCACACGAGGAGGAGCTGATCCGATGGCGAACGAACGCATCATCTCGGCCGACTCGCACGTGAACCCGCCGAAGGATCTCTGGACCCGGCGCGCCCCCCAGGCGCTCAAGGACCGCGTGCCCCGCGTCGAATCGACGCCGGCCGGCGACTTCTGGATCGTCGACTCCGAGGTGAGCGGGGCGATCGGCCTCGACGCTTCAGCCGGGCGCAAGCCCGAGGAGTTCAAGGCGATGGGCCTCACCTACAAGGACATGCGCCCGGGCTCCTACGATCCGAAGGCCCGCCTCGAGGACATGGACCTCGACGGGGTCGACGCCGAGGTCCTCTACTTCGGCGGCCCGGTGACCCAGTACCCGAAGGACCCCGCGCTGCGGCAGTTCATCGTGCGCACGTACAACGACTGGATGAAGGAGCTCTCCGACGCCGCGCCGCGGCGGCTGATCGGCCTCGCGCACGTCCCGCTGGTCGACCTCGACGAGGGTCTGGCCGAGCTCGAGCGCGTGGCGAAGATGGGGCTCAAGGGCTTCCACGTCGACCCCTTCCCGGACGAACGCGGCGGCAAGCCGCTGTGGGACCCGGCCTACGAGCCGTTTTGGTCGCTGGTCGAGGAGACCGGCCTGCCGATCAGCTTCCACATCGTCGGGCCGCGCAAGACGAACGTCCGCGAGACCTTCATGAACCCCCTTCCGGGCATCAAGGAGACCTTCATCGCGATCACGCCGCTCTCGATCGTCGAGGTGGTCTCGACGCTCACCTTCACCGGCGTCCTCGAGCGGCACCCGAAGCTCCGCTACGTGCTCGTCGAGTGCGGCATCGGCTGGCTGCCCTACTTCCTCGAGCGCATGGATCAGACCTTCGCCAAGCACCGCTTCTGGACGCAGTCGATCATCAAGGAGAAGCCGAGCACCTACTGGCATCGCCAGGGCCACGCGACCTTCATCCAGGATCTCGCCGGGGTAGCCGCCCGCCACCGCGCGGGCGTGCGCACGCTCATGTGGTCGACCGACTATCCCCACTCCGACAGCACGTGGCCCAAGAGCCGGGAGGCGCTCGCCGAGCACTTCCGCGACGTGCCCGCCGAGGAGCGCGCCCTGATCGCCGGGGGGAACGCGGCCGCCCTCTACGGGCTCGACTGAGCTCCCGCCCCGACGGCGCCGACGTCCCGGCAATCCGGGTTGTCGGGGCCGCCGGCCCGCGCTATGCCTCGGCGCGGCATGACCGCGCTCGGCGGCGCCACGGACGGACCGGCCGTCGTCGCCCGGCTCCGGGTGGCGGGGCTGCTCACGCTCGGGGCGTTGCTCGCGCTCCTGCTCACCGAGCTGCGCTACGCCGAGCCCGCGCAGTACGGGTCGATCCCCGCGATGTATGGCGTCTACGCCGCCGTCGCCGCCGTCGTCCTCGCCGCCACCTACACGCCCCTTGCGACGCGCTACGCCCCGCGGCTCGCCTTTGCCTTCTCCCTGGGGCTCGTGCTCGCGGGGCTCTACACGCTCTACGCCGAGCGCGCCCACCCGATGGTGGCCGCCACCGGGCTCTTCTCGACGCTCATGCTGACGCTCGTGCTCTTTGCCTGGGGCTGGCGGGAGATGGTCGTGCTCGCCGGCGTGGCCTGCCTCGGCTTCGCCCTGGTCGGGCTCGCCACGCCCCCGGCCGCGACGGTCACGCTCCCCTTCGCCTTCGCCTTCTCCTCCCTCGTCGTGGGATCGGCGGTGACCATCGCGAGCGCCCGCATCGGCAGCCGGCTGCGCGCCGACCTGGCCGCGCGCGAGCGCGACCTCGTGCGCCTCTCGCAGCAGCTCATGTCGGTCCAAGAGGAGGAGCGGCGGCGCCTCTCGCGCGAGCTGCACGACGGCATCGGCCAGTCGCTCACCGCCATCCTCTCCTACCTCTGGCTGATCGAGCAGCAGCTGCCGCCCGACGCGACCGTGCTGCGCAGTCGCACGGCCGAGGCACGCCGGCTCGCCTCGACCACCATGGCCGAGCTGCGCGAGCTCTCCCAGCTCCTGCGACCGTCCACGCTCGACGACTATGGCTTGGTCCCCTCGCTGCGGAGCCACCTCCGCGCCTTTGCCGAGCGCCACCAGATCACCGCCACCTTCGAGGCCGACGGGCTGCCGGAGCGGCTCCCCCCGGCGGTCGAGACGGCCGTCTACCGCATCACGCAGGAGGCGCTCACCAACGTCGCACGCCACGCCCGCGCCACCCGCGTGCGCGTGGATCTCTCGCTCGCCGACGGAACGCTGCGCCTCGACATCCAGGACGACGGCGTGGGGCTGCGGCCAGAGGCGGCCGCCCGCGCCGACGGCGGCGGCCTGCTCGGCATCCGCGAGCGCGTCCGCTCCCTCGGTGGGCGGGTGCGGATCAGCTCCGAGCGCGGCACGCGACTCTCGGTCGAGCTGCCGTTCGAAGCCACCTTGCCTCCCGCGGCCGAGTCCGCCTAGTCTCCTCGGCCATGACGGCCGTCCTTGCAGGCATTCGCGTGATCGAGGTCGCGGAGTGGGGCTTCGTCCCCTCCGCCGCCACCGTGCTCGGCGACTGGGGTGCGGAGGTGATCAAGATCGAGCACCCCCGCACCGGCGATCCGATCCGCGGGCTCATCACCGCGGGCATCGTCCCCGGCGCTGCCGGGCGGAATTTCTTCGTCGAGCACCTCTCGCGGAACAAGCGCAGCGTGGGCATCGACCTCGCCACGCCCGCCGGCCGGGCGCTCCTCGACAAGCTGGTCGCGCGCGCCGACGTGTTCCTGACGAGCTTTCTCGACGACGCGCGCGAGCGGCTGCGCATCACCTGGGAGGATCTGCGCGCGGTGAACCCGCGGCTCGTCTACGCGCGGGGCTGCGGGCAGGGGCGGCGCGGCCCCGATGCGCGCAAGGGCGGCTACGACGGCGTGTCGTTCTGGGCCCGCGGCGGCATCGCCGATCGCCTCTCGACCCCCGGCGAGCCGCCGATCCAGCAGCGGCCCGCCTTCGGCGACTTCATCGGGGGCATGGCGATCGCGGGCGGCATCGCGGCCGCCCTCTTCCATCGCGAACGGACCGGCCAGGGCATCGAGGTCGACGTGTCGCTGCTCGGCACGGCGATCTGGGTGCTGGCGCCCGACATCACCGCCGCCCTCCTCTACGGCAACATGCTGCCCTCGGCCGGCGAGATGCGCGGCATGAGCCCGAATCCTCTCGTCGGCACCTATCGCTGCGCCGACGGCAAGGCGATCGTCCTCATGATGCTCCAGGCCGAGCGCTTCTGGCCCCACTTCGCCGAGACGATCGGCCGCCCCGACCTGCTCGAGCGCTGGCCCACGGCGGAGGCCCGCCAGACCCATCGCGAGGCGATCGCCGCCGAGCTGGCCGCGCACTTCGCCACGCGCCCCCGCGCCGAGTGGGAGGCGCGGCTGCGCGCCTCCGACTGCATCTGGGGACCGCTCCAGACGCCGCTCGACCTGCCCGACGACCCGCAGGTCGCCGCCAACGGCTACCTTCCCACCTCGCCGACCGCGGACGGCCCGGTGCGCGTCTGCGCGAGCCCGGTCCAGTTCGGGGGCGAGCTGCCGGCCGTGCGCACGCCGGCCGAGGAGGTGGGCGCCGAGACGGAGCTCGTGCTGCAGGAGATCGGCTGCGACTGGGACGAGATCGCGCGGCTCAAGGACGCGGGCGTGATCTCCTGAGGGCTCACGCGCGCGTGCGCGCGCGCTCGCGCGCGGCGGCAATCACCGCCGCGGGCACGGGGTCGAACCGCGCCGACCCGGCCCGGTAGAGCCCGGGCGCAAAGACCCTGAGCCACCACGCGAGCCGCAGCCAGCCCGGCACCCACACCTCGTGGCGACGGCGCTCGATGGCGCGGAAGACCGCCGCCACAACCGCGCTCGGCGGGAGCTTGCGGCCGCGGTAGGCCGTCGGCTCGTCGGTCTTCCGCCAGATCTCCGTGTCGATGGGTCCCACGTTGACGAGCGCCGCGTGGATCCCCGAGCCCGCAAGGTCGAGCCACAGGCCCTCGGTGAAGCCGCCCAGCGCGAACTTCGAGGCCGCGTAGACGGCCTCGCGCGGCGGCGGAATCTTCCCCGCCGCCGAGGAGATGTTGACGATCCAGCCCTCGCCCTGGCGCAGCATCGCCGGCAGCGCCGCGAGGGTGAGCAAGGCCGGGGCGAGGAAGTTCACGCGGGTCACGTACTCCACCTCCTCGGCCGTGAGATGGTAGACCTGCTTGTGCTTCGGCACGCCGGCGTTGTTCACCACGATGTCGAGGCGGCCGAAGCGGCTGAGCGCGCGCGCGACGAGCGCCTCGACGAAGCCGCGGTCGGCCACGTCGCCGACGGCGGCCTCGACCTGCCCGCCGCGCGCCGCGCCCGCGCGCGCAACCGCGCCCAGCTCCGCCTCGCGGCGCGCCGCGAGCACGAGCCGCGCCCCGCGCGCCGCGAAGTCGAGCGCCAGCTCGCGGCCGATGCCCGACGAGGCGCCGGTGACGATCACGACCCGTTCGCGGTAGTCCATCGGCGCGAGGATGCGTCGAACGGCCGGCGCGCGGCAAGGCTGCTGCGGGAGGCGCTCGTTCAGCTCGCCGAGGCGGCCGTCCGCAGCACGCTCAGGTAGCCGCGCGTCACGCAGGCGCGGGCGAACACGCCGCGCTCGCGAAGCAGTCGATGGAGGTGCGGCAGCCGGTAATGGGGGACCGTCGGCAGCAGGTGATGCTCCAAGTGGAAGTTCACCCGGTTGGGCGCGATCAGGAGCCGCTCCCACCAGGCGGCGAGCGTCGTGCGGGTGTTGCGAAGCGGATCGGCCGGGTCGTCGATCATCGCGTGCTCGGCGATCGAACGGATGCGCATGGCGAGGCTGTAGGTCGTGAACCACGCCCCCACCCAGAGCAGGTAGAGCGCCGGGTGCCCGGCGAGGGCGAGCAGCGCGAGCAGCGCCGTGTTCGTGATCACCACGCCGTAGCGGTTGCGCATCCCCATGAAGTCCGTGCGCCGCCCCCGCTCGCGCCTGAGCGTCGCCGCGGCGCGCTTGAGGCCTGTCTGGCCGCTCAGGTCGCGCCAGACCTTGCGCCAGAGGCTGCGCCGGGTGATCGGGAACGGCGTCGCCAGCCCGAGGTCGGGATCCTCTGCCGTCCAGGTCTTGGCATGATGCCGGAGGTGATAGGCGCGATAGGCGTGGAGGTCGCCCCAGATGGGATAGGCGCACAGCCAGGTGCCGACGGCATCGTTCCAGCGCCGATCGCGGAAGAGCGTGCGATGCGCGGCCTCGTGCATGAGCACGGCGAGCCCGAGCTGGCGGCCGCCGATCACGACGAGCGCCGCGACGACGGTGAGCACCCCGGGCGCGTGCGCCACGAGCGCGAAGGCCGCCGCCACGAGGCCCCAGTCGACCGCGATCGACAGCCAGGCCCGCGCATCGGCGATCGCGAGGAGCTCTTTCACCTCCTCGGGTGCCACCGCGGCGCGCCAGCCGGCTGCCATCTCTGGTTTCCTACCACGCCCCCCGCGTCGAGTCACGCGGAAAACCCGCCCCCTCGTGCGGCTTGCGTCCCCGCACCGGCTTGTTACGAGTGGCGCCGTGCGCGCGCTCGCGGTCGCCGTCGTGCTCGCCGCCAGCATCCCGGGCGCCGCGCTCGCGCTCGCCCCCGAGGCGCTCGACCCGACGGTCGCCTGGCGGCTGCGCGCCCTCGTCCTCCGCGGCAACCGCGCCGTGCCCGCGGCTGCGCTGCGCGCCGCGATGGTCACCAAGGCGCGCCCCTGGTTCGCCCCCTGGCAGCGCCTGCCGGCGTTCGATCCCGCGGCCTTCGCCGCCGACCTTGCCCGCCTCGGCCGCCTCTACCGCAGCCGCGGCTACTACCACGCGCACGTGAGCGGCGACGTCGCGATCGCGGGCCCGGCGCTCGTCACCGCCACGATCGTCATCGACGAGGGCCCGCCGGTCCGGGTGACGGCGGTCGCGGTGCGGACCACGGGGGCCACGCTGCCCGCGGCCGCCGTGCCCGCCCTCCCCCTCGCCGCGGGCGCCGTCTTCGACGAGGATGCCTACGCGCGCGGCGAGGCGCTGCTGCGCGCGGCCTACCGCGAGCAGGGCTACGCGCGCGTCACGGTCAGCCGACGGGCGCGCGTCGACGTCGCGCGCGACACGGCGGAGGTCGCCTACACCGTGGCGAGCGGTCCCCTCTGCCGCTTCGGCGCCGTCGCGGTCGCCGGGACTGCCCGGGTCGAGCCGGCCGTGGTCCGGCGCGAGATCGCCTTCCGCTCGGGCGAGCGGTTCCGCGAAAGCCTGCTCGACCGCACGTCCGCGAATCTCCTCGGCCTCGGCCTCTTCCGCACGGTCACGCTCGAGGAGACGCCGCACGATGACACGGTCGACATCCGCGTCCAGGTGACGGAGGCGCCGCCGCGCGACGTGCGGGCGGGCATCGGGTACGACACCGAAGAGGAGGTGCGCGGGCTCCTTAGCTGGCGCCACTACGATTTCCTCGGCGGCGCGCGCCAGCTCGGCGTCGCCGCGCGCGCCTCCTTCATCACCCGCACGATCGTGGCCGACTTCGTGCAGCCGCACTTTCCGAGCGCCGCCAGCCGCTTCCGCCTCGTCTTTCTCGAGGAGCAGGAGGACGAGGACGCCTTCACGGTCGACCGCAGCCGGCTCGGACCGCGCGTCGAGTGGCAGCCGCTCGCCCAGCTCACCACGTTCGCCGCCTACCGGCTCGAGTACGACAGCTTGGTCGCGGCCACCGATGCGGTCCGCGCCGCGCTCCGCGGCCTGGCTCCCGCGAACGTCACGCTCTCGGGGCTCGCCTTCGGCGCCGACTGGAATGCGACCGACGACTTTTTGAACCCGCGGCGCGGCTGGGAGCTCAACGGCACCGTCGAGCCCGTCGGCCAGTGGCTCGGCGGCGACGTGGGCTTCCTCCGCCTCACCGCCGAGGGTCGCCTCTACCAGCCGCTGCTCGCCGACTTCGGCCTCGCCGCGCGCGTGCGCACCGGCGCCGCCGACCCGCTCGGCAGCACCCCCGAGATCCCGCTGCCCGAGCGGTTCTTCTCCGGCGGCCTCAACTCGGTGCGCGGCTACGGGCGCTGGCGAATCGGCCCGCTCGTCGACGACCGGCCGATCGGCGGCCGCAGCCTCGCCGAGACCTCCGTCGAGCTGCGGCACCCGATCACCGGTGGCCTCTCCGGGCTCCTCTTCGTCGACGGCGGACAGGTGTCGCTGCGCTCGTTCGACCTCCCCTTCGACGACCTGCGCTACGGCGTCGGGTTCGGGGTGCGCTACGCCTCGCCCGTCGGCCCGCTCGGCGTCGACCTGGGCTTTCCCCTCCAGCCGCCCGACGGCGACCAGCGCTGGCAGGTCCACGTGACCGTGGGACGCGCGTTCTGATGCTGCGCCGCCTCGTGCGCCTCGCCGCCGCCACGGCCGCCATCGCGGCGCTCCTCGCCGTCGCGCTCGGGCTCGCCGCGCGCAGCGCCCCGGTGGCGGCGTGGGTGCGCACACACGTGGCGACCCTCCTCGGCGCGGCTGCGGGGGCGCACGTATCGATCGGGCGGATCGGCGGCACGCTCGGCCACTCGCTCGTGCTCGACGACGTGCGCGTCTCGGTCGCCCGGCAGCCGGTTCTCGGGGTGACGCACGCCGCGGTCACCTACTCGCTCGGCGCGCTGCTGCGCGGGCGGATCCTGCTCCGGCGGGTGACGCTGCGGGGGCTCCACGTGCGGCTCGTACGCGATGCGCACGGCTGGCGGCTGCCGCGGCTCGCGGCCGCCGCCGGCCCGCCGCTCGAGGTGCGCCAGCTCCGCGTCGAGGGCGGGCGCGTGGGGCTGGCCGTGCTCGACGCCGCTCCGCCGCAGCGGCTGGTCGCCGCGGCGCTTACGTTCGTCGGGGCGGCCGCGGCCGACGGGGCCCGCCTGCAGCTTCGCGCCGACGCGCTCGACTTCACCCTGCGGGGGATGGCGCGCGGCAGGGTGCACACCGCCGGCAGGCTCGTCGGCGAGCCCGGCGGCCGTCTGCTCGCCGCCGCCGCGGCCCAAATCGGCGCCGCCGGCACGCTGAGCGCGGCCGTGCGCGTCGCGCCCGAGGCAACCCCGCCCGCCACCGTGCGCGCAGCGTTCCGCGACCTCGATCCCGCGGCCGTGCTGCCGCACCTGCCGCATGCTCGGCTCCAGGGCGCGCTGCGCGCTAGCGGCACCGGGGTTCGCGAGCCGCCGCTCACCTACCGGATCGCCCTCGGGCCATCGACCATCGCCGAGCGGCCGCTCGCCCGCGCGCTCGTGCTCGGCCGCAGCCACGGGCCCCTCACGCATGCGCGGGCACGCCTGGCCGCGGCCGGCGCCGCCGCGGTCGTGCGCGCGGCGGCGCTGCTCGGCGCGGTGCCGCGCTACCGCGCGCAGGCCGACCTGGACGTCGGCGACCTGGGCGCGCTCGGCCCGCTCCCGCCCGGCCGCGCCGCGGGGCGCGTGGCCCTCCGCGGCGTCGGCCCCCTCGCGGCGCCGCGCGCCGAGGCGACGCTCCGGCTCGCGGGCGCCGAGGTGCACGGCGTCGTCCTGCGCTCGGGCACCGTCGCCGTGCGCCTCGACGGACGCCGCCTCGAGGTCACGCAGGCACAAGCCGATGGCCCCGCGCTCGCCGTCGAGGCGACGGGCATGCTGGACGCGGCCGCTCGGCGCGGCGAGGCGACGCTCGCCGCCCGCGCCGATCTCGGCCGGCTCGGCGAGGCGGTCGGCATTCCCGCGCTCGACGGCGCCGCCACGTTGAACCTCCGCGCGCGCGGGCCGCTCGACGCCGTCGCGGCGGAGATGAGCGCCACCGTCGGCGGCGCGCGCTGGCACGCCTCGGCGGCCGACGCGCTCACGGTCGAGGCGACGCTCTCTGGCCTCGGCGGGCGCGCCCCGGCCGGCCGCGCGCGTCTGGCTGCAACGAGCATGCGCTTTGCGCGATGGCCGGCGGTCGACCTCCACGCGACGCTCGCCGCACGCCGCGCCGAGGCGCGCACGCTGGGCGACCTCGAGGCGCTGACCCTCGCCCCCGCGGGGATGCGGGCCTGGACGCTCGCCGCGCCGGCGCGGTGGTCGCTCGCCGACGCCCTCGAGGTCGCCCCGCTCACGCTCACGAGCGGCGCCGGGCGCGTGACGCTGGGCGGCCGCATCACCCGCCGGGGTCCGGTCGAGGCGGCGCTCACGGTCGATGGCGTCGAGCTCGCCGAGCTCTGCGCGCTCGCGGGCGCCCCCGAGTGCACGGGCACGCTCGGCGCCGAGGCGCGGCTTGCGGGGACGGCTGCGGCGCCGCGTCTCGAGGGACGCGTGCGCGTGGCGCGCGCTGCCGTCCACGACGTGCGCTATGGGGACCTGCTTGCGCGCGTCGAGTACGCATCCTGCGCGCTCGGCGTGCACGCGGCGCTGGCACCCGCCGGCCCGGGGGACCTTCGCCTCGACGCCACGCTGCCCCTCGGGCTCGCCTGGGCCGCGCCCGCGTGCGACCCGCGCCGAGTTTCGGCGAACGCCGACCTCCACGCTGCTGGCCTCGACCTCGCGTTCCTCCACGTGCTCGCGCCGGGCGCGGTGCGCGAGGCGGCCGGGACCGTGGCGGCGGACGTCCACCTCGGCGGCTCCGCCGCCGCGCCCACACTCAGCGGCTTCGCCGTCCTCGACGGCGGCCGCCTCACGCTCGCGACGACCGACGTCCCCTGGGAGGCCGTGCGCGTGCGCGCGATCTTCGCCCCGGGCGCGATCACGGTGACGCACCTCGAGGCGCGGGGCGGCGACGGCACGCTCACGGGCGGCGGCCGCATCGCGCTCGAGGGCTGGCGGCCCGCGAGCCTCGATCTCACGCTGCGCGCCGCGCGGTTTCTCGCCCTCCGCCGCAGCGACGTCGAGGCCACGGTGAGCGGCCACGCCGAGGTGGAGGGGACGCCTGCGCTGCCGCGCGTACGCGCTCGGCTCGATGTCGACCGCCTCCTCCTCCATCCCGCTGCGCTCCCCGGCAGCATGCCGAGCTTCGAGCCCGACCCCACGATCGAGGTGGTCAACGCGCCACCGCCGCCCCCCGAGGCGCCCCCGAGCCCGGCGCTCGCCCTCGCCGACTCGCTCGCCCTCGATCTCGACGTCCACCTCGGGGCCGATGCGTGGATCCGCCGCAGCGATGCCGACATTCAGCTCGGCGGTGGGCTCAGGGTCGAGAAGGCGGCCTTCGCCCCGCTCGGGCTCCGCGGCGAGATCCGGCTCGTGCGCGGGGCCTACGTCTTCCAGGGCCGGCGCTTCGCGCTCGAGGACGGGCGCATCGTCTTCCACGGCGCGACGCCGCCCCGACCGACGCTCGACGTGAGCGCCGTCTATCACACCAGCGACTACTTCGTCCGCGTGCATCTCGGCGGCGAGCTCGAGAAGCCCACACTCGTCCTCAGCTCCGATCCGCCGCTCTCGCAGGCCGACATCCTCGCCGTGCTGCTCTTTGGCCGCCCGACGCAGTCGCTGGGACAGAGCGAGAACACCATGCTGCGCCAGCACGCGATCCAGCTCTCCTCCGGGTACGCGGCCCCCGATCTCGCGACCTCGGTGACGAGCGCCCTCGGGCTCGCGGCCCTCGACGTCTCGCCGCCGCAGGGAACGACCACGCCCGGGCAGATCGGCGTCGGCCGCTACGTCGCCGAAGACGTCTTCCTCTCGCTCGCCCAGGAGTTCGGCCCACGGCTCGGGCAGGCGGTGGGCGTCGAGTACGGCCTGAGCTCGCAGCTCTCGGTCAAGCTCTCGACCTCGACGCGGGGCACGAGCGCCGTCGACCTGCTCTGGCACCGGCGGTACTAGCTAGCTAGTCGCCCGGACGCGCGCTCCGCACCAGCTCCGCCGCCGCCGCCCGGTCGACACACCACGCGACCGTCGCCGACGGCCGGACGAGCTGCGCCGGCAGCCGCTCGGGATCGTCCGGCGCGGTGAGCACCGCGGCGAGCGCGCGGGCCTTCTCCTCGCCGGTCGCGGTGACCAGCACGCGGCGTGCAGCGCGCAGCACCGGCACCGTGAGCGTGACGCGCGCGACCGGCGGGTCGCTCTGCACTTCCGACGCCGGCACGGCGGCGACGGCGGCCGTTGCCCGCAGCGCGGCGCTTTTCGGCATGAGCGAGGCCACGTGGCCGTTCGCCCCCATGCCGAGCAGCACGAGGTCGAAGACCGGCGGGTCACCGAGCGCCGCGGTGAGCGCGGCGGCGTATGCGGCGGCGATCCGCTCGGGCTCGCCGAGCTCGACCGGCGGCGGATGGATGTGCGCGGCCGCGATGCCCCGGGGCACGAGCAGGTTCTCGCGCGCGAGCCGCACGTTGCTGCGCGGATCGTCGGCCGGAACGCAGCGCTCGTCGGCCCACCACCAGTCGATCCGCTCCCACGGGACGTCGCCTCGGGCAGCGAGCCCGCGCAGCACGCCGCGGCCGCCGCGCCCGCCGGAGAGCGCCACGGCCGCCCGCCCTCGCGCCGCCACGGCCGCGCGCAGCGCCTCGGCGGCCCGCGCCGCGGTCGCCTCGAACGCCTCGGCGTCGGTGGGATACACGTCGAGGTCCATCCGCTCGGAGGGCACCCGCCCTGCATAGCCGAGGCCCGCGCCGCTGGCGAGCGCCCGTGCCCGTTGACGGCGAGGCCGCCCGGCGTCGAGTATGGCAGCATGCGCGTCGCGCTCTCGATCGCGGGCTCCGATCCGAGCGGCGGCGCCGGCGTGCAGGCCGATCTCAAGACCTTCCACGCCTTCGGCGTCTACGGCGCCGCCGTGATCACGACCCTCACGGCGCAGAACACGACCGGCGTGCGCGGGCTCCTCGCCGTCGACCCGGGGTTCGTCGGCCTCCAGCTCGAAGCCGTGCTCGACGACCTCCCGGTCGACGCGGCCAAGACGGGGCTTCTCGGCAGCGTCGCGGTCCTCGAGCGCGTGGCGGCGATCCTCACGGCGCGGCCGCCGCGGGCCCTCGTCGTCGATCCGGTGACGGTGGCGGGCACGGGCGAGCCGCTCGCCGATCCCGACGTGCTGCCAGCGCTGCGTCGCGCGCTGCTCCCGCTCGCGACGCTGGTCACCCCGAACCTCGCCGAGGCGGCCGCACTCACGGGCCGCGCGGTAAGCGACGTGGCGACGATGGGCGCCGCGGCGCGCGCGTGCGTCGATCTCGGCGCCCGGGCGGCGCTGGTGACGGGGGGCCATCTCCCCGGCGCCCCGTGCGACGTCCTCTACGCCGACGGCACGCTCACGGAGCTGCCCGGCGAGCGCGTCGGGCCCCCGGTCGCGCACGGCACGGGCTGCACGCTCTCCGCCGCGATCACGGCCGCGCTCGCGATGGGGATCGAGCTGCCCCAAGCGGTCGTGCGGGCGCGTCGCTACGTCACCCGCGCGCTCCTCGGCGCGCCCGCGCTCGGGCGCGGGCATCCGCCGCTCGACCACCGCGCCCCGAGCAGTTGACAAACCGGCGCCCCCCGGTGAGCATCGGCCCCATGGCGGATGCTCTCGCGCCTTCGCTGCTCCTGGCGATGCCGCAGCTCCGGGATCCGAACTTCACCCGCTCGGTGGTGCTGCTCTGCGAGCACGGCCGGCATGGAGCGATCGGCTTCGTGGTCAACCGGCCGACCGATGTGCGGGCGGCAGATGCGGTCGCGCTCGATCCGCCGCTGCGCGGCGACAGCGGCCTCATGCTCTGGAGCGGCGGGCCGGTCGAGCCGCACCGCGGCTTCCTCCTGCTCGCCGACGACCCGGGCGAGGGCAAGGGAGAGCGCATCGCGGAAGGCTTCCACTTGACCGCCTCGGTCGAGATCCTCCGCCACCTGCTCGAGGACGAGCCGGCGGCCGTGGTGCAGGAGCGCTGCCGGCTGCTGCTCGGCTATGCGGGCTGGGGCCCGGGCCAGCTCGACGCGGAGCTCGCGCAGTCGGCGTGGCTCACCGCCCCGCCGGATCCGCAGATCGTCTTTGGCACGCCGCCCGAGCAGATGTGGGAACGCGCCATCCGGAGCCTCGGCGTCGATCCCATGGCGCTCCAGCTCGGCCCCGGGGTGCAGTAGGCCCGCGCCCGTCTACGGCGTCCCGATCCCCTCGGCGCCGAGGTGAATGCAGCCGCCAGGCGCGTCCCCGGGCGCGGAGACGGGAAGGAGGAGCTTGCGCGGCCCCGCGGCGTAGGCCGCCACGAGCCCCACGAATGCGAGGTCCGGCTGCCGCGGGACGTCCACCGAAAGCGTCGTCCCGGGGGAGATCGTACGATCGAGCGGCGCACCGAGCCGGCCCGCGAGCGTGCGGGGGTCGGCGACGAGCCCGCGGGCATCGGCGTGCTCGAACGCATCGCTGTCGGCGAGCCGGACGAGGCGTACCGCAAGCGCGTGGGCCCGGCCCTCGTACCAGTTGAGCCGCGGGCTCGCCTCGAGACAGAGGCGAAAGGTCTTGGGCACGGGCGCCGGAGCACGCACCCGACGCCCGCAGGCCGCACTGCCGAGCGCGACCGCGACGAGCCCCGCGACCGCAGCGCCTGCCCTCCCCGCTCCTCTCCAGCCCCCGGCGGTCATGCGATGCGCCCTGCAGCGTTACTCGACTTTTCCCGCAGCTTCAAGCTCGCGCGCTTCGCGATGGCGTGGCGCTCGTCCTGACGCCGATCGCCGCGGGGACGCGCGCGCGGATCTGGACGAGCGCCTCGTGCGCCACCGCCATGCCCGCGAGCAGGAGCACGGCGACGAGCCAGCCTGCCGCGAGCCAGTCGGCCGTGGCGCGCAGCTCGAGACGGAACGCGAGCAGCGCATACGCAGCCGCCACCACGGCAGCCGACCCGAGCGAGATCGCGGCTGGCACCCAGGTCATGTGGCGCGCCGGGGGGTAGCTCGCCCAGAGGAGCGCCCCGCTCGCGAAGCCGAAGACGAGACCCACCGCCGCAACCGCCACCAGCGCGACCGGCACGCGCGCTGCGCCAAACGGCATGGGCCCCCGTACCAGGCCGCCGCCCGGCCGGCAAGGCTCGCTTGCCGTGTCGTCTGCGTCACGGCCCGCCGCGCTCGAGGCGAGCAAGGGAGAGTCTCGGGATGAGCCATGCGGCCGCCCCGAGCGGCGCCGCAGCCGACACGATCAGGGCGGGCACGGCACCGAAGCGCTGGGCGAGCGCACCAAGCAGCAGGCTCCCCGCGGGCGACGTCCCCATGAACATCACCGTGTGGAGCCCCATCACGCGGCCGCGGTAGCCGTCGTCGACGAGGAGCTGCAGCAGCGTGTTCGTCGTCGCCGTGAAGCGAATGAGGCCGAAGCCCGCGACGACGTTGCAGGCGAGCGCCGCCGCAAGCCGCGGGCTCGCCGCGAGGCCCAGGAGCCCGAGCCCGAAGGCCACGAGCCCGCCGAGGAGATGGCGGCGGTGGGTGGCCGCGTCGGGCCGGCGGGACGCCAGCTCGAGCGCCGAGCAGACCGCGCCCACCCCGACCGCCGTGAGCAGCATGCCGTAGCCCGAGGCGCCGGCGCCGAAGCGGCGCTCCGCCACCACCGGCAGCAGCACCCCGAACTGGAGCGCCAGCCCCGAGACCACCCCGAGCGCCAGCAGCAGCGCGCCGAGCGGCGGATGCGCGCGCACGTAGCGCACGCCCGAGCGCAGCTCGCCCCGCCGCGGGGCGGCGGCGCCCCGGCCCGCCGCCCGCGGAAAGCGCATGGTGAGGAGCGCGCCGATCACGGCCAGGTAGCTCGCCGCGTTGAGAAAGAAACACGGCGCCTCGCCGATCGAGGCGACCAGCATGCCCGCGAGCGCCGGGCCGATCACCCGCGCGGCGTTGAAGACCGAGGCGTTCATCGCAATCGCGCTCGGCAGATCCTGGGCGCCCACCATTTGCACGAGGAACGCCTGGCGGGTCGGGAGGTCGAACGCGCCGACCACGCCGAGGCCCAGGGCGAAGACAGCGACGATCGGCACGGTGGCAATGCCGAGCGCGACGAGCGTGCCGAGCCCGAGGGCGAGAAGCATGGCGAGGGTCTGCGTGAGGACGACGAGCCGATGGCGGTCGACACGGTCGGCCACGACGCCCGCCGCGGGCGCGAGGCAGAGCACCGGCAGATACGCGGCGCTCGCCACCACGCCGAGCGCGAAGGCCGAGGCCGAGAGGCGGTAGACGAGCCAGCTCTGCGCCACGGCCTGCATCCAGAAGCCGATCAGCGAGATGCCCTGCCCGGCGATGTAGCGGCGGAAGTAGACGTGCTGGAGGGCCGGGAAGCGCGCGGCGAGGGCGCCCGCCGCGGCCGCCGCCCCGCGCGGGCGGACCGTCAGGCCGCGCGCCACGGTGCGGCGAGCGCGTCGAGGTGCACGGCCCGCGCGCCGAAGGTGTGCTCGAGGAGGTGGGCGCGCTTGAGATAGAGGTGTGCGTCGGCCTCCCAGGTGTAGCCCATGCCGCCGTGGTTCTGGATGTTGTCGGTGGCGTTGGCGAGCGCCGCGCGGCCAGCGAGCATCTTGGCGCCGTGGACGGCCGGCGCCGCGTCGGGCTCGCCGTCCCGCAGCGCCACCGCGGCGTAGAGCATGAGCGCGCGCGCCGCCTCGGTGCGCACCGCCATGTCCGCGCAGCGGTGCTTGATCGCCTGGAAGGCGCCGATCGGCCGCCCGAACTGCTGACGGACCTTGGCGTATTCGACCGACAGCTCGAGCGTGCGCTCGGCCACGCCGACCGCCTCGGCCGCCACGAGCACAGCGGCCTCGAGCCGCACGCGCGCCGCATCGGCGTCGAGCACGGTGGCCGGCGCGGCGGCGAACCCCACGCGTGCGAGACGGCGCGTGGGGTCGAGGCTCGCCGCCGGGCGGATGGCGACCCCGCGGGCATCCGCGGCACACCAGCGCACGGCGCGTCTGCCGAGGACGAGGAGCGCCTGCGCAGCGCCCGCGTCCGGGACGTGGGGCGCCTCGCCGTCGAGCGACGCCCCGGCGCCGAGCCGCTCCTCGGGATCGTCGATCACCGCGACCCGGCACGCGCCCGCGAGCACCTCGGTCGCAGCACCGCGCGGGGCGAGGGGCGCGGCGAGCACGGTGCCGAGCCACGGCCCCGGTGCGAGCGCGCGCCCGAGCTCGATGAAGAGGAGCGCCGCCTCGGGAAGCCCGTAGCCAGCCCCGCCGGCCGCCTCGGGGGTGGCGAGCCCGAACCAGCCGAGCTCGCCGGCGGCGCGCCAGACCTCCGCGTCGAGGCCGGGCTCCGCGGCCATCACGGCGCGCACGCGTGCGAGCGGCGAGCGCTCGGCCAGCACCGCGCGGATGGCGTCGCGGATGGCTTCCTGCTCGGGCGAGAGGGTCAGGTCCATGGCGCCCGGGAAGTCACCGTGGGAGCCCGAGCAGGCGCTCGCCGATGATGTTGCGCTGGATCTCCTTGGTCCCGCCGCCGATCGTCTGCGAGAGGCCGGTCAGGTAGCGCTCGGGCCATTCGCCTGCGGACGGCTCGCCCGCGAGCCCGGCAGCGCCGAGGATCTCCATCGCGAGCGCGTCGATGCGCTGGACCAGCTCCGAGAAGAAGAGCCGGATGAGCGACGCCTCCGGGCCGGGCACGCCCGTGCGCGCGGCGAGGCTCAGGCTGCGGTAGGTCATCGCGCGCATCGCCGCCACCTCCGCGCGAAAGGTCGCGAGCCGCCGGGCGATCTCGTCGTCGTCGATGGCGCGCCCCGTACCGCGCGGGCCGGGCACCGTGCGCGCCAGCTCGGCCAGCGCCTCGACCCGGCGCGCGAGCCGCACCTGCTCGGGGACGAACGCGGTGCCGCGCTCGAAGCTCAGGGTCGCCATCGCCACGCGCCAGCCGTCGTTCAGGCGGCCGACGACGTTCGCGAGCGGGATGCGCACGCCGTCGTAGAAGACCTCGCAGAAGTCGCTGTTGCCGGCGAGGGTCTTGATCGGCCGGATCTCGATCCCCGGGCGGTCCATCTCGCAGATCACCCAGGTGATGCCCTTGTGCTTGGGCGCCTCGGGATCGGTGCGCACGAGGAGCTCCTGGAACTCGGCGACATGGCCGAAGCTCGTCCAGATCTTCTGCCCGGTGACCACGAGGTGGTCGCCGTCGATCACCGCGCGCGTTTGCAGCGCCGCCAGGTCGGAGCCCGCGTTCGGCTCGGAGAAGCCCTGGCACCAAACGACCTCGCCGCGGAGGATGCGCGGCAGGTGATAGGCCTTCTGCGCCTCGGTGCCGCACGCCATGAGCGTCGGACCGGCGTGGTTGAGGCCGACGAAGAGCGTCGAGAGGTCGGGGGCGTCCGCGCGCGCGTACTCCTCGAACCAGATGAGCTGCTCCATGAGGGTCGCCCCGCGCCCGCCGTACGCCTTCGGCCACGCGATGCCGGCCCAGCCGGCGTCGTACATCGTGCGCTGCCAGGCGCAGTCGTACGCGCGCCGGGCGCGCAGGTCCTCGGGGCGCGGCGTGCGGGGCTTGTTGGCCTCGATCCAGGCACGCGCCTCGGCGCGGAACGCCTCCTCGGCCGGCGTGAAGCGAATCTCCATCGGCGCGGGCGGCAGTGAACACCAGGAGCGCGGGCGGCCGCAAGCGCACGCCCGGTTTGACTGGCCTGGAGGAGTGTACTACCGCGGGGCGCGGTCGGCCGTCGTCCCCGTCGTCTAGTCCGGCCTAGGACACCGGCCTTTCACGCCGGTAACGTGGGTTCGAATCCCGCCGGGGACGCTCCCCGCCGTTGCGCGCGCCACCGGCAAGGCGGGCCCGGCGCGCGCGTCACCTGTCACAGCCGGACCCGTCCCGCCCCGACGGGAGGCGCACCGGGTCCGGGTGTTCCTGTCGCCTGCTGGCCCGGGAACACGAGGTCCCACCCCGACTGGCACGGGTGCCATCCGCCTACGACCTTTGCCGGAGTGGCATGCTTGCAATCGTGGTAACAAGTGCGTGTGCCCGCATGGGCGCACCCCCCGGGACGGCCGACGGGCGGCGGCTGCGCACCCCGGGCGCAAGCAGCCGATCGGACGGAAAAAATCGCCGCGCTCCGGCGCACACCTGGCGGCCTCTGGGGCGATCGGGACGCGGTTGCACGGCGCGAAGCACCCGCCATCGTGTGGTCAGGCATGGCGGTTGCTCCGCGGGCGCGGCGACAGCGGTTGGTTTTGTGGTCGCAAGCTGCACGCATCCGCGAGCGACGGGCATGTGGCCGCGACGGGGGAGCAGCGCGCTCCGTCGTGGCAGCCTCGCGCTCGTGCTCGCCGTTCCGCTCACCGCCAGCGGCGAGCCGCCGGTTCTTCGCTGTCGGCGCGAGGAAACGCTCGTCCGCGTCGACCACCGGGCGTGCCCCCCGATCGCCCGACAGCCGGCGCCGTTCGTCTACCGACCGTGCTGCAGGACGCACGACGGCAGCCTGCGGTGCGAGGCGTTTCCGGAATGCCCGCCGCGCTCACCGTCATGACCTGGCGCCGCTCCGGCCGCGCCGTGGGCCTCGGCTTGCTCGCCGCCGTCGGCAGCGCAGCGTGCGGCCTGCAGCCGCGTGCGACCGACGGCGTGGCCCCGCCGAGCATGACGAGCGCGCAGGACCGCGCGCGCATCCAGCAGATCACCGCCGCGCGGGCCGCGGCCGGCAGCGACGAGGGCTACCGGATCGGGCCGGACGACCTGCTCGAGATCCGCATCCCCGATCTGCTGGAGATCCAGACGGCCGACGCCTTCGTGGTCGCCGGACCCGCGCAACCCGTGCCGGCAGCGCCGCTCTACCAGCGCACGGTGGCGGAGGGGCTGCGGGTGAGCGGAACGGGGGACCTCAACGTGCCGCTCGTGGGACCGATGCACGTCGCCGGCCTCACGCCGGCGGAGCTCGAGGCGACGATCGCCCGACGACTCGTCGCAGGCGGCATCCTCCGCCAGCCGCAGGTGACGGTGCTCGTGGCGGAGTACCGCAGCCGCCTCATCGCCGTCGTCGGCAGCGTGGAGCACCCCGGGCTCTATCCGTTGAGCCAGCCAGGCGCGACGCTCTCGGACCTCCTCTGGACCGCGGGCGGTCCCGCGCCCGACGCGGGACGGCTCGTCGAGTTCGTGCCCGCGTCCGCCGCGGCGGCGAGCGACGCCCCCATCCGGCTCGACCTCGAGGAGGTGCTGCGCGCGAGCCGGCGGGGTGCCGCCGCGCTCGACCCCCAGGTTCGCCCGGGAGACGTGATCAGCGTGGCCCCCGCCGGCAAGGTGGAGGTCGACGGCTGGGTGGTGACACCCGGGTCGTACCCCGTCACGCGCCAGCTCACCGTGAGCGGGGCCGTGGCTGCAGCCGGCGGGGTGCTCTTCGCCGCCGACCGACATCACGCCACGCTGAGCCGCATCGTCGCCCCCGGCGAGCGCCGCCTCTTCCACGTCGACCTGGCGGCCGTCGCGCGCGGCGAGGCCGACGACATCCCGGTCGCCGACGGCGACGTCGTGCGCGTGCCGACGACGCCGCTCGGTGCGCTGGCGTGGGGAACCTGGACCACGCTCGTGAACATCGTGCACGTCGGCGGCAACGTCGGCGTCGGGGTACTCTTCTGATGGCGGCCGACGCCCGGCTGCCGTCCACCGAAGTGCTGGCTGTCGCCGAGGCGCCGCCGCGCGCCGCGGCCGTGCCAACCGCGGACGCCGAGGCGCGCAGCGGAGGACCGCCGACCGTGCGGCAGCACCTCCGGGTGCTCGTCCGCCACCGCTGGCTCGGTCTTACCTGCCTCGGCACCTGTGTCGGCGTCGCCGTGATCGCAAGCGTCGCGACTCCCCGGCGGTACACGGCGTCGGCGAAGCTGCTGGTCACGCGGCAGTCCTCCATCCAGCTGCGCCTCGACGACAACGTGCTCCACCTCGACGACGACGACCGCGATCCGAACGCCGTGTCGACGTTCCTCGAGACGCAGGTGGCGGCGCTCAAGAGCCGCGACCTCGCCGCCCGGGTCGTCCGCAGCTTCCGACTCGCCGACAACGCGGCGTTCATGCAGCCTGAGGCCGGGCGCGCGGGGCTCTTCGCCGTGGCTGACCGGGCCTTCGCCGTCTTTCGCCCGCGCAACCTCGTGCTCCCGCCGCCGCCGGCCGACGACGGCGCGAGCTCCGGCCCCGTTCCCGCCGAGCTGATCGACCGCTACCTCGGCTATCTCAGCGTCCAGGCAATCCACGGCACCGACCTCGTGGAGGTCGACTTTGCGACGCCCCACCCGGAGCTCTCTGCCTTCCTGGCCGCGGCGCACGCCGACGCGTACCTCCAGGCGAGCGAGGAGGCGCGGCTTGCCACCAACCTCACCGCCAAGGACTTCCTTGGCCGACAGCTCGACGAGGCCCGCGCACGCGTCGAGCGGGCGCAGGCGGCGCTCAACGCCTTCGCCACCGAACATCCCAACGTCGCCGTCAACCAGGAGCAGCAGCTCGTCGTGCAGCGGATCGCCGAGCTGTCAACGGTGCTCACGAAGGCGGAAGCGGCGCGCGTCGCCTTCGAGACGCGCTACGAGTTTCTCACCCGGCCGGGCAGCGAGCCGCTCGCCTACTTTCTCGATCGCCCCGGCGTCCAGAAGCTGCACCTCTCGCTCCTCGACCTCCGCGCGGCACGGCTCGCCCTCGCCGAGCGGGCGGGGCCCAACCACCCGCAGATGATCACGCTGCGCCGACACGAAGCCGAGGTCGAACAGCAGCTCGCCGACGAGGTCGCCAAGGAGATGAGCGCGGTGCGCACCCGGTACGAGACCGCCCGCGAGCGCGAGGACGCGCTGCGCCGCAAGCTCGCCGCGCTCGAGCAGAGCGCCGTCGAGCTGCGCGACCTCGGCATGCGCTACGAGTTGCTGAAGACCGATCTCCAGACCGCCAACACCCTGCACGACTCGCTGCTCCAGCAGCGGGTGCAGACGGCCGTCAACTCGCAGCTCGGTGCCTCCAACGTGCGTCTCCTCGAGCGGCCAGAAGTGCCGCGCCGGCCGAGCGAGCCGAACGTCCCGCTCATCCTCACCGTCGGGCTCGTCGGCGGCACGCTCGTCGCCGTCGGGGCGTGCTTCGTCTGCGAGCACCTCGACCGCAGCCTCAAGAGCGAACGCGACGTCGAGCAGACGCTCAAGCTCCCCGTCCTGGCGACCATCGGCAGGCTCGATCCGCCGCGTGTCGGTCTCGTGCCGGCGCGCACCGCAGGAGAGCTCGTCGTCGTGCGCGCGCCCGACTCGCCGGTCGCCGAGGCGTTCCGCGGGCTGCGCAGCGCGCTCCTCTTCTCCGGCGCCAGCGTACCGCCGAAGGTCATCCTCACCACGAGCGCCGAGGCGGGCGAGGGCAAGACGCTCACCTGCCTGAACCTCGCCGCCGCGCTCGCCGAGACGGGGGCCCGCGTGCTCCTGATCGATGCGGATCTCCGGCACCCGGCCTGCCACGGCCCGCTTGGCGTGGCCAACGACCGCGGGCTTTCGACCTTCCTCACCGGGGGCGCGGCGCTCGCCGGCCTCGTGCGCGTCCTCGACACGCCGTCGGTCGCCTTCATTCCCGCGGGGCCTGCCCCCCTCAACCCGGGACGGCTGCTCGGCTCGCGACGACTCCGCGACGCACTCGAGGAGATCGCGGAGGCCTACGACTTCGTGCTCCTCGATTCGCCCCCGGTGCGGCCGGTGACCGACGCGCTCGTGCTCGGCCGCGAGGCGGACGGGGTCGTCCTCGTGCTGCGGGGACACGACACGCCGCGGGAGCTCGCCCAGTACGGCCGCGACCGCCTCCTCCAGGCCGGCGTGCGGCTGCTCGGCGTCGTCGTCAACGGCGTCGACCGGGCATGGGGCGACCTCTACCTCTACCGGCGCTACGACGGCCGCTACTACCCCACCTCTGGCCACAGCGCTCCCGCGGCTGCGGACGTGCACGCATGAGAGGGCGCGGCGTCCTCCTCGGGGTCCAGGGCCTGCTCGCGGGCCTCCCGCTCCTGCGCGGCGGCCATCCACCGTGGGCGCTCGCCCTTGCCATGCCTGCCGTGCTCGTGCTCCTCGCCCTGACGCTGCGCGCGCGCCAGGAGCACGGGGGGCCGCGGGCTCCCGCCGTGGGCACGCTGGCCGCTTTCCTCGCCCTCGGCCTCGCGAGCACCGTACCGCTTCCACCAAGCTGGGTGCGCGCCCTTTCGCCGCACGCCGCGGCCCTCTATGCCCGTTTGCTGCCCGCGTCCGGCACCTGGCATGCGCTCGCGCTCGATCCCTGGGACGCCTGGCTCGAGCTGGCACGCTGCGCGGTCGCCTTCGGCGCCTTCGCGGTCATCGTCGGCTACCCCTGGGGGGACGCGGCGGCGTGCCGGCGCGTGCTCCGCGGGCTCTTGGGCGCCCTCCTCGCTGGCGGCACGCTCGGCGCGTTCTTGGGCCTCGTGCAGGTTGCCCGTGGGGACGGGGGGCCTGCAGGCCTCCTGCCGGCACCCCGCGGCGGGCGCGCTTCGGGACCGCTCGTAAACCCGAATCACTTCGCGGCCGTGCTCGAGCTGGTGATTCCGCTCGCGCTCGCGAGCACGGCGCTCGTGCTGCGCGAGGCGGTCGTGCGGCTCGGCGCCAAGGCAGGTCGCGGCTGCCGTGCGCGCGCGCTTCGTCCGTGGGCGACCGCGGTCGCGGCGCACGAAAAGCTGCTGTGGGCACCCGCGCTCGCCGTGACGGCGACCGTGGTGCTCGGGCTCGCCCACCGCGCGAGCGGGTCGCGCGGCGGGCTTGCCGCCGTGCTGATCGGGCTCGGCGTCGCCGCGGGTGCAGCAGCCGCGGACGCGATCCGTCGCCGCCGCGGGCCGTGGCGCTGGCTTCTGCTCGCGCCCGCCGCCGCGGGTATCGTCGCCGGCGGCTGCGCCTTCGCACGCTGGGCCGCGGTGCCGCCTGCGGCCTACGCGGGCGAAAACCCCGACTCGATCGAGCCGAGCCTCGGAAGCCGGCTCGCGGTCGCGGCACAGGGACTGGCAGTCGTGGCGGAATATCCCGTCTTCGGCGCGGGGCTCGGCTCGTGGCACGTTGCCTACCTGCCGCACCAGGCCCCGCCCGTCGACGGCGGCATCTGGGACCACGCCCACGACGACTACGTCGAGCTCGCGGCGGAGACCGGGGCAGTGGGGCTCGCGCTCGCCATCGCCTGCGCCCTGATCGTGCTTCGCGCGGCACGCCGCCGCGGCCCCGGGGCGGACGTGGGGCTCCTGCGCGCCGGCCTCGCGGGCGGCGCCAGCGCCGTGCTCGTCCACGCCACCGTGGACTTCCCCCTGCACGTCCCAGCGAGCCTGCTCGGGCTCATGACGACCTTGGGCCTGCTCGTCCTCACGGCGGCCCCCCGGCCGAACGGACGCTCGTGGGCCATCGCGGCGCTGCTCGCGCTTGCCACCGCGGCGGCTGTGCCGCTTGCGGCCAACACGGCCCTGCTCGCTGCGGGCGCGGCGCCGCTTTCCCCGTGCGCATGCCTCGCCCAGGCCGACGTGCTCCTCGCCGAGCACGGTGCCGCCGCGCGCGCAGAGGCGCTCGGGCTGGTGCGGCGGGCAATTGCGCTCTCGCCCGCGGACCCCGCAGCGCACGCCGCCTTCGCCGATGTGCTCGGTCCGGGCCCCGCCGGCGACGCGGCGCTGCGCCGCGCGCTCGCGCTCGCGCCGGCGGCGACCGAGGTACGCGATCGCCTCGCCCTGCGCCTCTGGGCGGAGGGCGACCGGAGCGCCGCCGCAGCGGAGCTCGAGGAATCGGTCCGCCGCTTCCCCTACCTGATCTCGCACGCGGCGCTCGCCCCCAACCCGGAAGCAACCCAGCCGCTCGGGGGACGCGATCCCTTCTCCACGCGCCTCGCGGCGCTCCCGCCGGAGCTTGCCCGGGCGGTCGAGCTCGGCCTCGAGCAGGCGCTTGCACAGGTGGCCGCCGGTGCCGCGCGCGTCGGCATCGTCAGCGATCTGGCGACCCTGCGCGAGGCGCGGGGCCGCTGGCAGGAGGCGGCCGCGCTGCTCCGTCGCGAGGCGCAGCGGAGCCACGATGCTGGCACCTACCTCGTGCGCGCAGCCCGGGACTACCTCGCGGCGCGAGAGGACGGGCGGGCCGAGGAAGCCCTCCGCGCGGGCATCGCCCAGATGCCCCAGGACGGCGACCTCTACCGCCGGCTCGCGATCGACATCTACCTCCCGCGGGGCGACCTCGCGGCTGCCGAGGAAACGCTGCGGGCCGGCGAGCGCGCAGCCGCCGACCTGCTCCCCGTCTATCGGGGCACGACCGAGCTGCTCAGCCGACGGGAAGGGGCCGCCCGAGGAGCCACGCCATGAGTGCCGCCGACGCGAGGCGATCGGGGCGGTCACCCGAGGGGGCGAAGGCCGCCCGAGACCCATGAACGTGCCGCGTCTGCGAATCCTGTTGCTGCTGCTCCTCGGCGTGACGCCGCTCGTGCGCGTCTTCGTGGCCGGGGTGCCGCTCTACGCGACCGACCTCGTGCTGCTCGTGCTGGCGTGCAGCTTCCTGCGCCCGCACCGGCTCGCGCCCTGCCAGCGTCGCGTGCTCGGCACCGCGGCGCTGGTCGTCGCGAGCACGGCGCCGAGCCTCCTCATCGGGTTGTTCGCCGACGCGCATCCGCTCTTCACGCTCTACTACTACGGCCGCCGCGTGCTCGCAGTCGCCGCCTTCGGCACCTTCCTCGTGCTCTTCTCCGCCGACGCGGCCTTGCGGCGCCGCACGCTCCGCGCGCTGCTCCTCGCCACCATCGTGAGCAGCGTCTGGTGTGTCGCCCAGGTGCTCACGCGCAGCACCGGGCTCGTGGGTGCGCTCGACCACATCTACTACGACGTCCTCGCCCGCGCGGTCCTCGAGCCCAGCGTGAACCGCTGGGGCGCCGCCTGGAAGACGCCTCGGGCGGTCGGCGGCTGGTGGAACGCGAACTCGATGGGCGCAGCGCTCACGCTCGGCCTGCTGCTCACCCCGGCCGTTCGGGCCTGGCCCTGGGGCGCGCTCGCCACGAGCGCCGGGTGGCTCGGGCTCGTCGCCACGGGCTCGCGCCAGGCGCTCATCGGCAGTGGCGTCTTCGTCGCGGCGCTGCTCGGCCGTGGCGGTCGCCGGAGTGCCGCGCGGCGGTCCTGGATGCTCGCCGCGTGTGCAGCCGGGCTCGTCGCGGCGCTTCTCATAGCGGGGGCACAGGGTGCCCGGGCGCTCGGCGCCCGCGAGGGAAGCCTTGAGGAAGGATTCGCCTCGCGCTGGAACAACTACCCCGACTTCTGGGGCGCGCTCGCCGCGAGCACCCCGGCGACGTTCCTCTTCGGTCGCGGGGCGGAGAGCTGGACCGTGGTGAGCCGGTCGGGCACGACCCTCGAGCCGGGCGCCTTTGTCAGCAACACGCTGCTCCTCACGCTCGCCGAAAACGGCGTGCTCACCCTGCTCGCATTCCTCGCCCTGCTGGCCCGCATCGTCACCCAGGCCGAGGCGTCCTGGCAGCGGGCGGGCGTCGTCGTCGTCCTCTGGCTTCTCAACTGCGACAACCACCTCTATCTCTACCCGGCGCTGACGGTGCTCATGTGGGCGGCGCTTGCCCTCGCCGCCGCCCCGGCCCGCCTCGAGTCGCCGACATGAGCCGAGCCGGGCCCTCGTTCTCCTCCGACGTGCTCGCGACGCTCGCGTCGACCTGGGGCGTCCTCGTCTGCAACGTCGCCTCCGGGATCGTCGTCGCCCGCGTCCTCGGCCCCGGCCAGAAGGGCCTCTTCGTGCTCACGTTCCTGCTGCTGAACCAGATGGTGGCGATCGGCTCCTTCGGCGTGCCGCACGCGCTCGTGTACTTCGTCGCGGGCGGCAGGCTCGCCCCGGCGGTCGCCCTCGGCCACCTGCTCGTCCTCTCCGCCGGCTTCGCCGCGGTGCTCGCCGTCCCTTATGCGGCGATCGTGCTGCTCCTGGGGCCGCAGCTTTTCAAGGGCGTCGACCTGCGCACCCTGCCGGTCGTCGGGTCGCTGCTCTTCCCGGTGCTCCTCTTCGGCAACGCCGGCGGGGTCCTCCGCGGGCTCGGCCGCGTCGACCTCTTCAACTGGCTGCGGCTCGCCGAGGCGGCGGTTGGCTGTCTCTTCGTCGCCGCGGCGCTTCTCGTCCTCCGCGGCGGGGTCCGCGCCGCGGTCCTGGCGGCGAGCGCGGGCGAGACGACAGCCGGCGCGCTCGGCGTCTGGCTCGCGCTGCGCGCAGTGGGAACCCGACCCCGCTGGGAGCCGGGGTCGCTCTGGCCTGTGGTGCGCTACGGCCTCAAGAGCCACGTCGCCCTGGTGCTCCAGATGACCGAGCGCAAGATCGACATGTTCCTGCTCGGGTACTTCCTGCCGCTCGAGACCGCGGCGGCTCAGATCGGGCTCTACTCGGTCGCCGTCGCGCTCGCCGAGCTGCCGCGCAACATCGCCGGCGCCGTCAGCACCGCGCTCCTGCCGCGCATCGCGGCCGACGGTCCGCGCGCAAGCCGCCGCAGCGTGCCGCGTGTCTCGCGGCATCTCGTCGCCGCCAACGTCGCCTGCGGCCTCGCCGTCGCGCTGCTCGCACGCCCGCTGATCGCGCTCGTCTACGGGCCGCGGTTCCTGCCGTCGGTCCGGCCCCTCCTGCTCCTGCTGCCCGGCGTGGTCATGGCCGGCGTCTGGAACGTGTTCCAGGCCGAGCTCGTCGGCACGGGCCGCGCCGCCCGGCCCTCGGCCTTCGCCGCCCTCACGCTCACGCTCAACGTGGCGCTCAACGTGGCGGCGATTCCGCGTTGGGGGATCGTCGGCGCAGCGGTCACCTCGGGCATCACCTACTCGCTGCTCGCCGTCTGCCTGCTGGCGGACTACCGGCTCCGGCACCGCGACGTGCGCCTGCGCGAGCTGGTGCTGCTCTCGCGCGGCGACGTCGCCGAACAGGCTGCGCGGCTGCGACGCATGCGCATCGCGCGGGGGGTCGGCTGATGCTCCGCTGTCCCGTGTGCACCAAGCCCGCCACGTCCGCCTGCCAGTGGCACGGCGCACGCGCGGTCACTCCCGAGTGCCCCTGCGTGCTGCGCTGCGCGACCTGCGGTCATCGCTTCCGGACGCGCGTGGATCCGGCGCTCGTGAACGGCACGATCTACGGCGCAGCCTATCACCGGGCGCGCAAGACCCGCGGGACAGCGGGCTTTGCCCTGAAGGAGGCGACCTTCCGTCTCCACCTCCGGCTCCTCGAGCGGACGTGGGGAAGCCTTCGGGATCGCCGGCTTCTCGACGTCGGTTGCGCCACCGGCGACTTCCTCGAGCTCGCGCGCGAGGCGGGTATCGACGGGCACGGCATCGACGTCTCCGCGCACGCCGTGGACGCGGCCCGGCGGCGCGGGCTCGACGTGCGGTGCGGGCGGCTCGAGGACGCGGACGGCGGCCCGTACGACGTCATCCACGCGAGCCACGTGCTCGAGCACGTGGCCGACCCGCAGCGCTTCGCCCGCCGTGCCTTCGCGCTGCTTCGCAGCGGGGGCCTCGTGCTCGTCGAGGTGCCGAACGAATTCGACGATCTCCTCTCCACGCTCCGCCGCCGGCTGCGGCGAGCGCGCGGAGCGTTCGATTCGCCGCACCTGCACTACTTCGCCCCGGCCTCGCTGCGCCGCCTGTGGGCCGACAGCGGATTTCGGGAGGTCGCTCACCTCACCTACAGCCACCGGCGCCCGGCCGCCGACGAGCTCCGTCCATGGGAGCGCCTGCGCCACGTGCGCGCCCCCAACGCCGTGCTCCGCCTCGCCGACGTCGTCGGCCGCGGACGGAACCTCGTGCTGCTCGCCGCACGCCCGAGCCACCGATGCACCTCCTGATCGCCACGCCGTACTTCCCGAGCGCCGTCGATCCCGGCGCGGGGAGCTTCATCCGCCGCCAGGCGCTCGCCCTCGCCCGTCGCGGCCACCGCGTCGAGATCCTGCACATCCAGCCGCGGCCGCCGGCGCTCTGGCGTCGCGCTCCCCGCTGGCGCCTGCGCACGAGCCTGCCCGAGCACGAGGTGCACGACGGGCTTGCCGTCTATCGCGCGTACTATCCGAGCACCACGCAGCGTCGGCCGCTCTGGCGGTTCCAGGCTGCGGCCATCGCCCACGGCGTGACGCGGGCGCTCGCGCGTCACCCGGAGCTCGGCGCCGTCGATGCGCTCTACGCCCAGTGGCTCGTGCCGTTCGGCTGGGGCTGCCTGCGGGCGGCCCGCCGCGCGGGCATTCCGTGCCTGGCGATCGCGCGCGGCGCCGACTTAAATCTGTGGGGCCGCCGCCGGGCGCTCCGCCGCCAGCTCCTGGCGCTCGTCGAGCAGGTCGACGCGCTTCTCGGCAACGGCGAGTGGGTGCGGCCGGCGCTCGCGCGCGCCGCCGGAGGCGATCCCGGCCGCCCGGTCGACGTCGTCTACAACCCGTGCGACCTCTCGCCGTTTTTCGCCCTCGACCGCGACGACACCGCGCTCCGCGCGGCCGTGCGCGCCCGCCTCGGCCTTCCGCACGACGCACCGACGGTGCTTTTCGTGGGCCAGCTCGCCGCCCGCAAGGGCCCCGACGTGGCCGTCGAGGCGATCGCCCGCCTCGGGCCGCCCTGGCAGCTCCTCCTGGCGGGCACGGGGGAGCTCGAGGCGTCGCTTCGCGCGCAGGTCGCGCGCGCGGGTGCAACGGGCTGCGTGCGCTTCTTGGGCGCCGTGCCGCACGACCGGCTCCCAGGGCTCATGGCCGCCTGCGACGTGCTCGCGGTCCCGAGCCGCCGCGAGGGCCTGCCGAACGCGCTCGTGGAAGGGCTCGCTGCGGCCATGCCGGTCGTCGCGGCGGCCGTCGGCGGCTCGACCGAGCTCGTGCACCCCGGCCGCACCGGCTGGCTCGTCGCACCGGACGCACCGCACGCGCTGGCAGCGGCCCTCGCCGACCTGCGCGCCCACCCCGCGTCGGCACGCGCCTGTGGCGCCGCGGGCCGCGCGCTCGTGCGCACGCGCTTCGACGTCGCCGCCAACGCCGCACGGCTCGAGGCCATCGTCGCGCGGCTCGGGCGCCGGCGCGCGAGTGGATGAACCATGGGTGAGGCGCGCGAGGCGGTGTTCTGCCGCGAGACGTTCTGGCGCGACACGATTCGCGTATCGACGAACGTGATCGCCGAGCACTTCGTCGCCGCGGGCTGGCGGTGCGCGTGGCTCACGACGCCGCTCACCCTCACCACGCGCTGGTACCGCCAGGGTCCGCACCGCCAGCGGCTCGCGCTCTGGCGCGCGGGCGGGCGGCAGGCGGAGGTCCTCGAGTACACGCCCGCGATCCCGTTCGGCTGGTCCTGGCGGCCCGGGCTGCGCAGCCCGTGGCTCGGGCGCAATGCGCTGCGCTTCGCGTGCCCCTCGCTCGCCCGAGTGCTCGCCCGGCACGGGTATCGCGAGCGGCCCGGGCTCCTCTGGATCGGCAGCCTCGCGATGGCGAGCGTCGCGCGGGTCTTGCGCGCGGAGCGCGTCGCCTACCACGCGCACGATCTCTTCATGGACTACCCGGGCGCACCGCCCGAGCTGCAGCACCTCGAGCGCTGGCTCGTCGCACGCGTGGACGCCGTCTTCACTACGTCCGCCTGCACCCGCGACGCGCTCGTCGAGCGCTACCACCTCGATCCGGCGATGGTGCACGTCCTCGGCCACGGGGTGCACCTCGAGCGCTACGGCGCCGCGGCCGAGCCGCCGGAGCTGGCCGCGATCCCGCGTCCGCGCGCCGTCGTCCTCGGCACGCTCTCGCAGGCGGATTCGACGCTCGTCTGCCGGCTCGCCGAGCGCCGGCGCGACGTGCATCTCCTCTGCATCGGCCCCGGGGGCGCGCCGATCGCGGGCATGGCTGCGGCCCGCGGGCTCGCCAACGTCCACGTGCTCGGACCCCGGCCGCACGAGGACATCCCCGCCTTTCTGCTGCACGCCGACGTGGGGCTCATCCTCTACCCCTTCGCGGGCGCCCGCAGCCGGCGTGCGGGGTGCAATCCCATGAAGCTCTACGAGTACGCCGCAGCCGGCCTCCCCGTCGTCAGCACCTGGCTGCCCGAGCTCGAGCGGCTCGGCGCCCCTGTCCTTGCGGCCCATGACCCCGAGGAGCTCGATCATGCCTTCGCCCGCGCGCTCGCCGCCACGCCCGACGTGCGCGCGCGCATGCGCGCCTTCGCCGAGGAGCACGGCTGGGACGCGAAGTATCGCTTCGTCTGCGACCGCCTGGGACTATGAACCTCTATCTCGACGGGAGCTGGCTCGGCTGCGGGATCGGCGGGACCGGTGTGCGCCGGTTCTCGGCCGAGCTCAACGCCGCGATGCTCGATCTGCTGGCCTGGCACCGGGCCCCCGTGGTGGCGCGGGTGTTCAGCATCGCGAGGCCGGTCGAGCCGGCCTACCGGCGGCCGGGCATCGCCTATCCCGTCCTCTTCTCCGCCTACCGACCGTTTCTCTGGGCGAACGCGTGCTTCGGCGCGCCGGACGTGCTCCGCCGCCTCGACCCCGCCGCCGATGCGGTTCACCTGCACGACCCCGTGCGCTTGAGCGGCAGGAGCGCAGGCCGGGTCGTCGTCACCGTGCACGACCTCGCCGCGCTCCGCGAACCGTCCGCCTATCCCGCACGGGCCGTGTGGCTCAGGCGGCGGTCGCTCGAGCGGCTGCGGCGCTCGGAGGCGATCGTGCACGCGGTGAGCGAATCGACGCGCGCCGACCTGCTCGCCATCGGCCGCCTGCCCGCCGCCAGGGTGCACGTCGTGCCCGAGGGCGTGAGCCCGCGCTTCTTCGCGCCGATTCCCGCGGCCGAGCGCGCCGCCCGCTGCCGGCGGCTCGGCCTCGACCGCCCCTTCTTCGTCGCCCTGGGGGCGCAGCATCCGCGCAAGAACCTGGGCTTCCTCCTGCGCTGCTTCCGGGACCTCCTGCGCGCGGGCCGTTACGACGTGCTGCTCGCTCTCATCGGTCCGGGCTCGAGCGCGCACGTCGACGACCTTTGCCGGCGCGCGGGCTACGAGCCCGGCGAGCGCGCGCGCGTGCGCCACCTGGGCCCGCTTTCCGACGAGGCAGTGCGCACCTGCCTCCAGCACAGCCTGGGGCTCGTCTTCCCGAGCCTCTACGAGGGCTTCGGCCTGCCTGTCCTCGAGGCCATGGCGAGCGGCACGCCCGTCATCGCCTCCGACCGCAGCAGCCTTCCCGAGGTCGTCGGCGACTGCGGCATCCTCCTCGATCCGGGGCGGAGCGAGCCCTGGGTTGCCGCGATGGCGGCGCTGCTCGAGAAGCCGGCGGCCGCCCGCGCACTCGCCGCGCGCGCCCAGATACGCGCCCGACGGTTCACCTGGACGGCGGCGGCGCGCCGCCTCCTCGCGCTGCTGGAGGTGCCGCTCGCATGAAGATCCTTCACGTCGCCGCGCTCGCCGCCGACGTCCCGTCCGGGCCGGCCACCTCCGTGCCGCTGCAGATGGTCGCCGAAGCCCGCGCCGGACACGAGGTCGCCTTCCTCCAAAGCGCTGTGGGCCAGCCGATCGCGCTGCCCGCCGGGGTGCGCCGGCTCGGCGATCCACGGGGGCGGCAGGTGTGGCGCGACCTCTTCGCGATCGGCGCGCTCTTCGAGCGCGCGCGCTTCTGGCCGGACATCGTCCACTTCCACTCCGTCTATCTCGTCCAGCACGCGCTCGCGGCCCGCGCGGTCCGCCGGCTCGGGCTCCCCACCGTGAACTCGCCGCGCGGCGGGCTCATGCCGGCGGCCCTCGCCACCAGCCGCGCGAAGAAGCGGCTTGCCGATCTCCTCTTCTTCGACCGCTTCTGCCGCGGCCTTGCGCTCCACCGTGCGCTCACCGAGGCGGAGCGCCGCGCCTGCCGCCTCCGCTACCCGGAGGTGCCGGCGCTCGTTGCCGCGAACCCCGTCGACCTCGACGCCCGTGCGCGCGTGCGGCCGCCCCGTGTCGCCGACCGCCCGCTCGCCCTCGGCTACCTCGGGCGGCTCGACGTGCACTACAAGGGCCTCGACCTCCTGCTGGCCGGGCTGCGCGCGGCCCTCGATTACGGATCCACCGCGGGCCTCCAGCTCCGGCTGCACGGCCCCGACCATCGCGGCGGGCGGCGCAGGCTCCTTCGGCTGATCGAGGCGCTCCGGCTCGGCCCGCACGTGCAGCTCGGCGAGCCCCTCGAGGGCGAGCGCAGGCGCGCGTTCTTCGCCGACGTCGACGTCTTCGTCCATCCCTCGCGCTCCGAGGGACTGCCGATGGGAGTCCTCGAGGCGATGGCGGCGGCGCGCCCGGTCGTCGTCACCCCGGAGACGAACCTCGGCGACGTGGTCGAGCGGCACCGCGCCGGGTGGCTGGTCGCGGGCAACGCGAGCGCACTCGGCCGGCTTCTCTCCACCCTGCCCGCGCAGGCCGACGAGCTGGCAGCCCGCGGGGAGGCCGCGCGCCGCGCCGCCTGCGCCGAGTTCTCGCTCGAGGCGGTGGGCGTTCGGCTCGCGCGGGCGTACGCCGCGGTGTGCCGTCGCCGCGAAGCGGTGGTCGCATGACCAAGAACGGACGTGCGCCCCGCGTGTGGCTCGTCAATCCCTTCGACCCGGTTCCCGGCTCGGGCCTCCGGCCCATGCGCTATGCGGGATTCGCGGAGGCGTTCGCGGCCGCCGGCTGGGAGGTCCTCTGGCTCACCGCCGACTTCGACCACCTCACGCGCCGCCGCCGCCCGGCACCCGAGCCGATCCGCGCGGTGCGAATCGAGTACGTGCACGTGCCACCGTATCGGGGCACCTTCTCGCTCGCACGCGTGCGGAGCCACCGGCGCTACGCGCAAGCGCTCCGCCGCCACCTGCTCATGCCCGGCCTCGAGCCGCCCGACGCCATCGTCGCGAGCCTGCCGCTGCTCGGCGCGCTTCGTGCCGCTCTCGCCTACCGCACCGCTCGCCGCTGTGCGGTGATCGCCGACGTCCAGGACCTCTGGCCCGAAGCAGCCGGCGTCGCGCTTCCCCGCGCACTGCGCGCGGCCTACCGCCCCGTTTGCGCTTGGCTCGCCCACCGGGAGGCGCGCGCGCTGCGGGTGTGCGACGGCGTCGTCGGTGTCTCGGAGACCTACCTCGCCGCCCGCGCGCCTGCGGGACCGCCGCGGCTCTGCGCGTACCTCGGCGTCGATCTCGCGGCCTTCGATCAGGCGCTCGCCGCCGCAGGCGAAGGGCGCCACGAGGGCAACCTCGCCGCAGGCGAGTCGCTCGCCGTTCTCTGGGCCGGCTCGCTGCGGCCGGCCGCAGACCTCCCGACGGCGATCGAAGCCGTCAAGCGCGCCCAGCGCCGGGGCGTGCGCGTACGGCTCGTCGTCGCCGGCGACGGCCCCTCGCGCGGTGCGTGCGAGGCGCTCGCCGCACACGCGGGCCTCGGGGCTGCCGTGCGGTTCACGGGGGCATACGACCTCGATGGGCTGGCGCGGCTGCTGCGCCAAAGCGACGTCGGCCTCAACGCCTACGTCGCAGGCGCCGCAAATTCACTGACCAACAAGCTCTTCGACTACCAGGCGGCCGGCCTCGCGATCCTCAACAGCGTCCCCGGGGAAGTGGCCGCGCTGGTCGCCGACCACGGCATGGGGCTCAACTACGAGCCCGGCAGGCCCGAGAGCCTGGCGGCCGCGATGGCCGCGCTCGCGCACGATCCCGCGCGCACCGCCGCGATGGGACGCGCCGCGCGCCGCTTCGCCGAGCACCACGGCTCCCGGACGGCGATCGCGCGGCGGGTGGTCGACTTCGTGACCGCGCTGCAGCGCGCGCACGACGGAGGGCCGTCGTGCTGACCCGCTTCGACGCCCTCAAGCGTGCGCTCGACGTCGTGGGCGCGGCGGCGCTTCTCGTTCTCGTGAGCCCCGTGCTCCTCCTCGCGGCCGCTGCGATCCGCGCCAGCATGGGGCCGCCTGTCCTCTACCGCCAGGTGCGCACGGGCCGCGGCGGTGCGCCCTTCACGCTGCTCAAGCTGCGCACGATGCTGCCCGCGAACGCCGGGGTGCCGGATGCGGCACGACTCACGCCGCTCGGACGAGTGCTGCGCGCCACCAGCGTCGACGAGCTCCCCCAGCTCTGGAACGTGCTGCGCGGCGAGATGTCGCTGGTCGGCCCGCGCCCGCTTCTGCCCGCCTACCTCGGCCGCTACTCCCGCGAGCAGGCGCGCCGGCACGAGGTGCGGCCCGGGCTCACCGGCCTCGCCCAGGTGAGCGGTCGCAACGCGCTCGGCTGGGAGGAGCGGTTCGCGCTCGACGTCTGGTACGTGGACCACCGGGGGCTGGCGCTCGACCTCCGCATCCTCTGGCGAACGCTGCCGGTGGTCGTCCGCCGCCGAGGCGTGAGCGCGCCGAGCCATGCGACGATGCCGGAGTTCCTCGGCTCCGGAGGTCAGGCGCCATGAGCGTCCCCGCCGTCCTCGTCACCAGCGCTGGTCGCCGCGTGGCCCTCCTCCGCGCCTTCCGCCGCGCGCTCGCCGCCCTCGGCGGCGGCCGGGTACTCGCGGCCGACGTGGCCCCGAGCGCGCCCGCGCTGCACGAAGCCGACGCGGGCTTTCTCGTCCCACCCTGCGACGCCCCGGCTTGCCTGCCCGCGCTGCTCGCGCTCTGCGAGCGCGAGGGCGTGCGGCTGCTCGTTCCGACCACCGACCGCGAGCTGCCGCTCCTCGCCGCCGCCCGGAGCCGCTTCGCGGCCCTGGGCGTGACGCTCGCCGTGAGCGGCGCCGCGACGGTGGCGATCGCCGGCGACAAGCTCGCCACCGCCCGTTTCTTCGCCGACGCGGCCGTCGTCACCCCGCGGCTCCTCGACCTTGCCCACGCCCTCGCCGATCCCGACAGAACGCCCTTCCCGCTCGTGCTCAAGCCGCGCTTCGGCTCGGGATCGATCGGCGTCGAAGTGGTGAGGGATGCCGAGGCCCTGCGCTTCTTCGTGCGCCGCGTCCCGCAGCCATTGCTCCAGGAGTACGTGCACGGCCAGGAGTTCACGCTCGACGTGCTGGTCGATCCGAGGGGCCGCGCCGCCTGCGTCGTGCCCCGCTGCCGGGTCGAGACGCGGGCGGGCGAGATCGTCAAGGGCTACACGACCCGCGACCCGGAGCTCGAGGCGGCGGGCCGGGCGGTGGCCGAGCGCCTGCCCGACGCCTGGGGGCCGCTCACGCTCCAGTGCTTCCGAGACAGCTCGGGGCAGATCGTGTTCATCGAGATCAATCCGCGCTTCGGAGGCGGCTTCCCGCTCTCGTGCGAGGCGGGGGCAGACTATCCGCGTTGGCTCCTCGAGTGGGCGCTCGGCCTGCCGTCGACCGCCTGCGCCGACGGCTGGCGGCCCGACGTCGCCATGCTGCGCTACGACGACGCGGTCTTCGTTCCGCGGGGGCGCTGCGCATGACGGCGCCCCGGATCGTCGTCTTCGACCTCGACGACACGCTCTTTCCCGAGCGCGCCTACGTGCTGAGCGGCTTGCGCGCCGTGGCGGCACACGTGCGGGCGCGGCTCGGCTGCAGCGGCTTCGCCGAGGCCGCCTGGACGCTCTACCGCGCGGGGGTCCGCGGCCGCATCTTCGACGAGGCGCTCGCCCGGCTCGGGCTCCCCGTCGACCCGTCGCTCGTCGCCGAGCTGGTGGCGATCTACCGCGATCACCGTCCGGCGATCGCGCTGTTTCCCGAGGTCGGCCGCGTCGTGCGGGCGCTTTCCCGCCGTGCCCTCACCGCGATCGTCTCCGACGGGCCGCTGCGCGCGCAGGAGCGCAAGGTCGAGGCGCTCGGGCTTTGCGCGCAGTTCGCTCCGATCCTGCTCACCGACCGCTGGGGGCGCGCGTTCTGGAAGCCGCACGAGCGGGCGTTCCGTGCCATCGAGGCCGCGTGCGGCTGCGGCGGGGCGGCGTGCGTCTACGTCGGCGACAACCCCCTGAAGGACTTCGTCGCGCCGCGCCGGCTCGGCTGGCGCACGGTGCGCGTGCGCCGCGCGGGCGGCGAGCACGCAGGGCTCGAGGCGCCTGCCGCGGCGGACGTCGAGTGCACGACGCTCGAGGCGCTGCCGCAGCTCCTGGGGGTGGAGCCGTGATGCGTCGCGCCGCCCCGCTTCTCGTGCTCTTCGCGACCGCGCTCGGGGTGGCCGAGGGGCTCGCCTACCTGATCCTCACGCGCGTGCCGGCAGCGCGCGCGTGCCTGCGACGCGACCTCGACAGGCTGCGCGACGCGGTCACGGCCGAGGACGTGCGGGCCTTCCGCGACCACGGCTGGGATGCGCGGCTCGGGTGGACGGCGAAGCCGGGCACCCGCGGCGAGGCCGTGGGGCCGGACCACCGCGTGTGGCGCTTTGCCATCGACGCGCGCGGCGCCCGGCGCAACCCGCTCGGGACGGACCGCGGCTGGATCTCGGCCTACGGTGATTCCTTCGCCTTCTGCGCCGAGGTTGACGACGACGAGACCTGGGAGGTGGACCTGTCGCGGCTCGCCCACACGACCGTCGCGAATTTCGGCGTGTCGGCCTACGGCCCCGACCAGGCGCTCTGGCGGCTCGAGCAGCACCTGCCAGCGGATGCGACGCGGGTCGTCGTGCTCACGGTGATGAGCGAGGACATCGGCCGCCTGCTCAGCATGTACCGGCCGTTTTACCTCCAGGAAACCGCGCTGCGGGTGGGGTTCAAGCCGATGCTCGTCCCGATCGGCGAGCGCTTCGCGGTCCTGCCAAACCCCCTCGCCCGCGCCGACGGCCGTGCCGACTTCCTCGCTGCGTTCGAGGCCGCCACCCGCCACGACTTCTGGTACCGGCTCGACCAGAAACGACCGCCGCGGCGCTTTCCCTATCTGCTCACGCTCGCGCGCGCCGTGCGTTACGCGCTCCTCGACGCGGTCGATCTCGGCACGCTCTACGACCGCGACCTCGGGCGTCGCCGCCTCCTCTACGTGATCGACCGCTTCGTCGCCCTCGGGGCGCAGTACGACTTCACGCCCGTCCTGCTGTTCATTCCTGCGCCCGGCGAGCTGCGTCACGCCCGCCGCGGCCGCTACGCCTACACGCCGTTCGTCGAGCGCCTGCGCACGCGCCCCGATCTGGCCCGGCTGCGGATCGTCGACCTGGCCCAGGCGTCCTTCGCGCCCGAGCGGTTCAACACGCTTCCGTTCGTCGGGCACGCCTCGCCGTACGGCAACCGGGTGATCGCCGAGGCCGTGTTCGCCGCGATCCAGGATCTCGCGCCCACCGGCGCCGACCCGACCGCTGCCGCGCAAGGAGAACGTCGATGACCATCCCGATGAGCGCACCCGACATCACCGAGGCCGAGCGGGCGGCCGTCGCCCGAGTCCTCGCGTCCTCGACGCTGGCGCTCGGGCCGCAGCTCGCGGCCTTCGAGCGCGCCGTCGCCCGACGGGTCGGCGCCGCGCACGCCATCGGCGTGAGCAGCGGCACGGCCGGCCTCCACCTCTGCATGATCGCCGCGGGCGTCGAGGAGGACGATCTCGTGATCACCTCCCCCTTCAGCTTTGTCGCCTCCGCCAACTGCATCCTCTACGTGCGCGCGCGCCCGCTGTTCGTCGACGTCGACCCGCACACGCTCACCCTCGACCCGGAGCGGGTCGCGGCCGCCGTGCAGGCACACGGCGGCCGGAGGCGGCGGCGCGGGCGGCTGCGGGCGGTGCTGCCAGTGCATGTCTTCGGCCAGCCCTGCGACATGGACCCGATCCTGGCGGCGGCCGCGCGCGAGGGGCTCGCGGTGATCGAGGACGCCTGCGAGGCGATCGGCGCGCAGTACCGGGGCCGGCCCGTCGGCGCGCTCGGCGACGCGGGCGTGTTCGCGTTCTACCCGAACAAGCAGCTCACCACCGGCGAAGGCGGCATGATCGTCACGAATCGTCCGGGATGGGACGCGCTCTTCCGCAGCCTGCGCAACCAGGGGCGCGACGTCTTCGACGGCTGGCTCGCCCACACGCGCCTCGGCTACAACTACCGGCTCGACGAGCTCAGCGCCGCGCTCGGCGTGGCGCAGGCGGGTCGACTCGACGAGCTGCTCGCCCGACGCGAGCGGGTCGTGGCCTGGTACCGCGAGCGGCTCGGCCGCCTCGAGGACGTTGCCCTGCCGACGGTGGGGTCGTGGACGACGCGGATGAGCTGGTTCGTGTTCACCGTGCGGCTCCGCCGTCCGGGGCTCCGCGACAGCGTGATCCGCGCGCTCGAGCGCCGCGGCGTGCCCGCCCGCCCGTATTTCCCCCCGATCCACCTCCAGCCGTTCTACCGCGCGCGGTTCGGGCATCGCCCCGGCGACTTCCCGCACGCGGAGGCGGCTGGCGAGCAGAGCCTCGCGCTGCCGTTCTTTTCCGCCATGCGCGAGGACCAGGTCGACACCGTCTGCGGCGCGCTCGCCGAAGCCCTCGCCGAGGCGGCGGTCACCGGGAGGGTCGCGCCACGTCGCGCCAGCGCCTGATCGCCGTCTCGTTCCCCGCCGAGGCGCGCCGCGAGTTCGTCGCCCGGCACCGGCGGGCGGCGGCCGTCGCCGTGCACGGGGCGCTCGCCGTCGCCGTGTACGTCTCCGCCTTCGTGCTCCGCTTCGACGTGTCGCTGCCCCGCCAGTGCATCGGGGTGATCCTGCGGACGCTGCCGCTGCTCGTCGCGTGCAAGCTCCTCGGCTTCTGGTCGAGCGACGTGCTTTCCATCCCGTGGCGGCACGTGTCGCTGCGCGACGTCGAGGCCATCGTCCGCGGCAATCTGCTGGCGGCGGCGCTGTTCCTGACCATCATGGTCTTCGGGCGCCAGCTCGGCGGGTTTCCGCGCTCGGTCTTCCCGCTCGACCTCCTCCTCAGCACCGGCCTCATGACCGCGGTGCGCCTGAGCATCCGCGCCGGACGGGAGCGCACGCGCCGCCCCGCGGTCCGTCGCATCGACACGCTCGCGCTCATCGTCGGCGCAGGCCAGGCGGGCATCCGGCTCTTCGAGGAGATCGAGCGGCGGCGGCTCAGGCTGGCGGTGGTGGGCTTCGTCGACGACGATCCGGCCAAGCGCGGGCTGCGCGTCTGCGGCTGCCCCGTGCTCGGCGGCGCCGACGACATTCCCGCGCTGGTGGGGGCGCACGACATCGGCGAGGTGCTCATTGCGATCCCCTCGATCTCCGGGGCCCGGCTGCGGCGCATCGTCCAGCACTGCACCAAGGTGGGCGTGCGGCACCGCGTGCTGCCGACGCTCGGCGAGCTGGTCGAGGGGCGCGTCATGTACACGCAGATGCGCGAGGTGCGCGTCGAGGACTTGCTCGGCCGCGAGCCGGTGCGGCTCGACGTCGCACGCGTGCGGGCGCTCGTCGCGGCGCGCACCGTGCTGGTGACGGGTGCGGCGGGCTCGATCGGCTCGGAGCTGTGCCGGCAGGTGGCGGCGCACGGGCCCCGGCGGCTCGTGCTCTTCGACCGCCACGAGAACGGGGTGTTCAACCTCGAGATGGAGCTGCGGGCGCGCTTCCCGCAGCTCCCCATCGAGCCGATCCTGGGCGATGTCCTCCTTCCCGATCAGCTCCGCGCCGTCTTCGGCACCTACCGGCCGGAGGTAGTCTTCCACGCAGCGGCGTACAAGCACCTGCCGATGGCCGAGCGCAACGTGCTCGAGGCCGCGCGCAACAACGTGCTCGGCACCCGCAACGTGGCCGAGGCGGCGATCGCGCACGGCACGCGGGAGTTCGTGCAGGTCTCCACCGACAAGGCCGTCCGCCCGACGAGCGTGATGGGCGCGACCAAGCGCGTGGCCGAGATGGTGGTGCAGGGGCTGCAGAACGGCGGCTGCCGGTTCGTGGTGGTGCGCTTCGGCAACGTCCTCGGCTCGAGCGGCAGCGTGGTGCCGCTGTTCAAGGAGCAGATCGCGCGCGGCGGCCCGGTCACCGTCACCGACCCCGAGGTCACGCGCTACTTCATGACCATCCCCGAGGCAGCACAGCTCATCCTCCAGGCCGCCACGCTCGGCCAGGGGGGCGAGATCTTCGTGCTCGAGATGGGGCAGCCGATCCGCATCCTCGACCTCGCCCGCCACATGATCAGCCTCGCGGGATTTACGCCGGAGGAGGACATCCCGATCGTCTTCACCGGGCTTCGACCCGGGGAGAAGCTGCACGAGGAGCTCGTCGCGGAGGAGGAGGAGATCGCCTCGACGGCCCACGACCGCATCCGCGTCCTGCGCTCGAGCGGCCCCGATCCCGCGCTCGCGAGCTGGCTCGGGCGCCTCGAGGGGGCGCTCGCCGCGGCCGACGTGCCGCGCGCGCTGGCGCTCCTCCAGGAGATGGTGCCCACGTATCACCCGAGCGCGCACGCCGCGGCGGACGCAGAGCACCCGGCTCGACCGAGCGCGGCGTAGAAGGGAGGGTTACATGCACATCACGTCGCTCGGCCACGCAGGTCTCCGGATCGACACAGCCCGCGCACGCGTGCTGGTCGATCCCTGGCTCTCGCCCGAAGGGGCGTTTCAGGCATCGTGGTTCCAGTACCCGGAGAACGCGCACTGCCTGCCGCTGGCGCTCGCCCGGCCGACCGCGGTCGTCGTCACCCACGAGCATCTCGATCATCTCGACCCGTGGTTTTTGGCCCAGCTGCCGTCCGACGTCCCGATCCTGATTCCCCGCTACCCCTCGCCGGTCCTGCGTCGCAAGCTCGGCGCCGCCGGCCCGCGCCCGGTGATCGAGCTGGCGGCCTGGCAGCCGTTCGAAGTGGCGCCGGGGACGACGGTCTTCTTCGTGCCCGAGGCGTCGCCCATGAACCACGATGCGGCACTGGTGCTCCGCGGCGACGGCCGAAGTCTCGTCGACCTCAACGACGCGCGGCTCTTCCCCATGCAGCTCCAGGCCATCCGCCAGGCCGTCGGCGGACGCGTCGACGTGCTCGCCTTCCAGGGCGCCGGCGCCTCGTGGTTCCCCGCGAGCTACCGCTATCCGCCCGCCCGACACGCCGAGCTCGCCCGCAGCAAGCGCCTCGCCAAGCTCGCCTACGTCGAGCGCACGCTGCGCCTCGTCGCGCCCTTGGCCGCCCTGCCGTTCGCCGGTCCGCCCTGCTTCCTCGATCCCGACCTCTTTCACCACAACCGCGAGATGGAGGGCGGCATCTTTCCCGATCAGCGCGACGTCGCGGACTGGCTTGCGGCACGGGGGCTGCCGAACGTGATCGTGCTGCTGCCAGGCGACGCCTGGGACGTCGAGGCGCGCGTGCGCCAGCCCCATCGCGCGAGCGCGGACTTCTCCTTCCTCGCGCGCCGGGAGTACCTCGCCGCCTATGCGGCGCGGCGGCGCGACATCGTCGCGGCCGTCCTCGCCCGCCATCCCGAGCCGCAGGAGCCGCTCTGGGAGCCGTTTCGCGAGTACTTCCGCCGCCTCCTCGAGCTGAGCCCGTACTTCAACCGCAGGATCGGGATGTGCGTCGGCTTCGAAATCCTCGGGCCGGGCGGCGGGCGGTGGGCCGTCGATTTCCGGCCGCGCTCGCGCGGGGTGCGTGCCGCCATGCCCGAGGACTGCGGCTACGTCTACCGCTTCGCCTCGCGCTGGCTCCCGCCCATCCTCGCCGGCGTCGTCCCCTGGGAGGACTTCTTCCTCTCGCTGCGCTTCGAGGCGCGGCGCGACCCCGATCTGTACAACGACCACCTGCTCGGGCTCCTCAAGTTCACCGACGCACACGCCCTGCGGGCGGTCGAGGCGTTCGAGACGGCGCCCCGGTCAGCGGAGCGGTTCGCGGTGCACGCCGAGGGCAGGACGTACCGCGTCGGCCGCTACTGCCCGCACGCCGGCAACGACCTGCTCGAGACCGGGGAGGTGTTGCCGGGCGGTGTGCTGCGCTGCCTCGCCCACCACTACGAGTTCGACCTGACCACGGGGCGATGCCGCAACGGCCAGTGCCCGCCGCTCGCGGTGACCGCGCTCAGCGACCCCCCGCGTCCCCGCACCCGCTGGCACTGCCCCGGCACGGCTCCCCGTCGACCGGGCACCAGCGAAATCCCCCGTCCCGCTCCTCGCAGTAGCAGAGCTTCTTGAGCCCCGCGTCGTAGTAGGTGCGCCCGCGCCGCCTGGCGTCGCACGCCTCCGGATGCTCGGTGGGCACGTAGCCCACGGCCGTCCACCCGCCGTCGACGTGCACGGCATTGTCCCGTCCGAGGTCCACCAGCTTCTTCGCCTCGCCGGTGCACCCGCTCAGATCGAAGACGACGTTGCCCTCCGCACCGGGCTCGAAGCGCACGCACACAGGCTGGTTGCGGATCTCGAAGTAGCTCGTCGCGACGTTGTGGCTGCCGCCGATCAGCATGCCGCCGGCGTGGTTTCCGTTGGTCTCGAGCCCGATCAGCGAGTTCTTGCTCGAAAGGATCGCAAAGCCCCAGCCGCCGTTGCCCTGGGCGTCGCAGCCGGTGAGCGTGTGCATGCTCCCGTCGTCGTGCGACCAGATGCGGAAGCCGTCGCCACCGTTGCCGTCCGACTCGACGCGGTCGAACCGGCACGCGTTCGCTTTCGCCACGGCGTGCTCGCCGTCGAGGAAGATCCCGGAACCGCCAAAGCCCTGGACGAGGAGGTCGCGCAGCACCGTCCGCTGGCCCCGGATCACGATGCCGTCGCCGGTGCCTCTGCCCTTCGCCGACACCTTGGCGAGGCGCAGCCGCTCGACCGATGCAAAGTCGTCGCCGGGATCGATGGCGATCCCCGCCATGTCGTCCGCGGTCACCACGAGCTCGGTGGCATGGGGGCCCGCACCAACGAGCGTGAGCGCGTGCCCGCCGGAGACGATCGCGGCGCACGTGCCGCCCTTGCACGCGCGGCCGTCCCGACAGGCGGTGCCGGCGAGCGGGCCGCCGCTGCAGCGGCCGGAGGTGCCACCGAGGCGGTACTGGCCGGCCGGCAAGTACACGACGCCGCCGCTGCGCACGCGCGCGGAGCCGGCGAGGAGGGTGCGCGGGAGCGCGTCGATCGCCGCCTGGATGGCCGCGGTATCGTCGCCGTCGTCGTCAGGCCGCGCGCCGAAGTCCACCACGTCGAGTACGCGGCGAGCCGGCGGCGAGCCAGAGCCCGCCGTGGCGGAGAGGCCGAGGAGCGCGGCGAGCAGGAGCCGCCGCGCGGCCCTCACCGCGCCTCTCCGACGAGGTAGGTCGCGCCCGCCGGCCCGGCCTCCGCGGCGTGCACGGTGCCGGCCGGCAGCAGCAGCCGGTCCCCGGGGCCCAGACGAACCGTGCGGCCCGCAGCGGTAAAGGCGATCTCGCCCGCCACGACCCAGATCGACTCGTCCCGGTCGTGCGCGTGCGGGGCGTACCGCGCACCTGGCGCGTCGGTCCACGCGAAGACCGAAAAGCCCTCGCGCTCGAGCCGCGCGCGCAGCGTGGCCTCGACCGGCGGCGCGGTCTCCGCCCAGGGGATCAGCGCGAGGTCCGTCATGCGTCTCGTATGGGTCATCCCGGCGCGGGCGGCAAGCCCGGGGGTTCCGTCGCCTCGCCGCGCGTGGAAGGATCGCCGCATGATCGCGCTCTACACGGCTCCTACGCCGAACGGCCACAAGGTTTCGATCGCGCTCGAGGAGCTGGGCTTGCCCTACGAGGTCCACGTCGTGAACCTGCTCGCCGGCGAGCAGAAGCGGCCCGAGTTCCTCGCGATCAATCCGAACGGCCGCATCCCGGCCATCGTCGACCGCGACGAGGGCGACTTCGCGGTCTTCGAGTCGGGGGCCATCCTGCTCTACCTCGCCGAGAAGGCGGGCCGACTCCTGCCCGCGGATCGCAAGGGCCGCTCCCTCGTCACCCAGTGGCTCATGTTCCAGATGGCCGGCATCGGACCGATGATGGGGCAGGCGAACGTTTTCTACCGCTACTTCCCGGAGAAGATCCAGCCCGCGATCGACCGCTACCAGAACGAGTGTCGGCGGCTCTTCGAGGTGCTCGACGGGCGGCTCCGCGACCACGAGTGGCTCGCGGGCGACTACTCGATCGCCGACATCGCCAACTGGGCCTGGGTGCGCACGTACAAGTGGTCCGGGGTGCGCATCGACGGCCTCGACCACCTCGAGCGGTGGATGGCGGCCATGGCCGCGCGGCCGGCCTGTCAGCGGGGGATCGCCGTGCCGTTCCCTCTGCCCGACCTGGAAGACCGCGAGGCGGCGCAGGCCTTCGCACAGGGAGCGCAGGCGCTGCTCCAGCGGTAGCGGACGACCCGACCGCGTCGATCGGCGAAGACAATTCTATTGGACGAGCGACCCCATGCTGCCGTACCCTCGGCGCCAAGGAGGGACCCAGCATGGTCAGCGGACGGATCGCGGCGGCGGTGCTCGCCGTTCACCTCGCGGCGGCGGCGGTGTTCGCCGCCACGTGCGGCAACGGCGTCGTCGAGCCGGGCGAGCAGTGCGACGGCACGGCCGATGCGGCCTGCCCGGGGCAGTGCAGCCCGCAGTGCCTCTGCCCACCGGCGATCACCGTCGACATCGCGAGCAAGGCCCATCCGCGGAACACGCCGGGGAGCGCCCGCGTCCGCGTGACCAATCCGAAGCTCATCGCGCAGTTCGGCGCGCACTTCACGCTCAACCGCGCCCGCTACACCCGCTACCAGCTCGCCGAGGGCAGCGGCCGCCCCGACGCGATCCTGGTGCTGGTCCCGGGCTTCGAGGGCGGCGCCGCCAACTTCCGCATCCTCGCGCAGAACCTGCTCGTGCGGGCCAAGGCCGACCACGGCCTCACGCTCGAGGTGTGGGCGGTCGACCGGCGCACGAACCAGCTCGAAGACACGCTCGGCCTCGACCTTGCCGAGCAGGCCCTCGACCCGCTGCTTGCCGAGAACTGGCTCTTCGGCACCGAGCTCGGGCTCCCGCTCGACCCGCGGCTTCCGCGCCGTGCCGTCTTCTACGACGCGCAGGCCGACGTGCCCTTCCTCGCCAACTGGACGAACCTCGTCTTCTCCCGCGACATCGACGCGGTGGTGACCGCAGCGCGCCGCGTGGCGCGCCATCGCAACGTGTTCCTGGGAGGGCACTCCGCGGGCACGGGCTTCGCGGCCCGCTACGCCGCCACCGACCTGAACATCCGCCGCGGATGCACCGGCAAGCCCAAGCCCGGCTACGCGAAGCTCCGCGGCCTCGTGCTGCTCGAGGGCATCGGGGGCTCGACGGGCGGCGCCTTCATGCTCACCGACGACTCGCTCGACCGCATGATCGCCAAGGCCGACGGCGGCCTCTACGGCGCCGTGCGCGACAACGCCCCGCGCTGCGTCGACGGCACCACGCCGTGCACGATCGCCACCGAGGCGACCGACTGCGCGGGCCAGACGCCGCCCAAGTGCACGCCCCCGACGACTTCCTACGCGATCGTGCCCGGCCTCTTGAACCCGCGCGTGTTCGCCCAGGCGGAGATCGGTGCCATCCAGAGCGTCACCGACCTCAACACCGGCCAGGTGCTCCCGCAGGTCGACCAGGGCGCACCGGGCAACAACCCGGGCGCCAAGGTCCCCGACCTCGCCGCGCTCGCGTTCATTCCCCCGGCCACGGTGGAGGGCGCGTTCGGCTTCTTCCTCGACAAGGACGGCCTCGTCGCGTCCAGCGTCGCGCCGTTCGTCGCCGTGTCGGTCGGCGAGCCGGGTCCCACGGTGAACGGGCTCCTCACCTGGAAGGACATCCTGCACGGGCCGCTTACGCCCGAGCCGTCGGCCGGGCCGCCGCCGACCACGCTGCCCGGCGGCCGCTGGGGTGCGGACCTGGAGGTGACCCGTCTCGACCGCGTGCTGGTCGCGTTCTTTGCCGGCCGGACGAACTTCTCCGACTGGTACTACCCGAACGCCGGCCCGAGCACGACGAGCGTGGCGGGCGTGTGCACGGCCGGCACGTGCACCGTGGGCAACGTCGGCGCTCCGTGCACGGCGAGCGCGCAGTGCTCGCAGGCGATCGGCCTCGACTCGACGAAGCTCTCCGCCCCGCCGCCCACCGGCCGCGGCCGCTGCGACATCGAGAACCTCACCCAGGCGGCGAAGATCGACGTACCGGTGATCGCCTTCTGCGGCACCAACGGCCTCGTCCCGGTGCCGGGCCTCTACACGGCATTTGCACGCAGCATCGGGCCCTGCACGCGGGGAAGCTGCGACGGGACGACGCCGCGGGTGATCGACGCGAACAACCCCAACCCCGCCTTCCCGACCTTCGGCGGCGTGGCCGGCGGCTTCGAGGTGTTCGTCAACGAGGGCTACGCGCACCTGGACGTGCTCACGGCCGAGGACGACGCGAACAACCACGTGATCGGGCCGCTCGCCGACTTCATCGCGCGCAACATCGAGTAGCCGGGGAACTCGCTGATGAGCCGGCCGGCGACGACGGTGCTGTTCGCCTGCGTCCACAATGCGGGTCGCTCGCAGATGGCGGCCGCATTCTTCAACGCGCTCGCCGACCCGGCCAAGGCACGGGCGATCTCGGCGGGCACCGAACCCGCCGATCGGGTCCACCCCGAGGTCGTCGAGGCGGTGCGCGAGGTCGGCATCGACCTCGCCGCGGCCCGTCCCCGGCTGCTCACCCCGGAGATCGCCGCGGGCGCGAGCCTGCTGGTGACCATGGGCTGCGGCGCCGCGTGCCCCGTCGTGCCGGGGCTGCGACGCGTCGACTGGCCGCTCGCGGATCCGAAGGACGCCGCCCCCGCCGTCGTGCGCGCCGTCCGTGACGAGATCCGGCAGCGCGTCGAGCGGCTCATCGCCGACCATGGCTGGGAGCGCAGTCGATGAAGGGAACGACGGCGCGGCTCACTGGCGCAACGCCGCGCGCGTGTGTCGCGCGATCATCAGGTCTTCGTCGGTCGGCACCACGCGCACCGTGCAGCGGCTCTCGGCCGCGCTGACGACAGCCGCGTGCGCGGCGTTGCGCCGCGCGTCGAGGCGGATCCCCAGGTGCTCGAGGCCGCGGCAGATCTCCTCGCGCACGGGCGCCGCGTGCTCGCCGATCCCGCCGGTGAACACGAGCGTGTCGAGCCCGCCGAGGACCGCCGCGAGCGCGCCCACGTGCTTGCGCACGGAATAGCAGAAGAGCTCCACGGCCTCGCGCGCGCCCGGCTCGTCGGCCCGCCGCGCGAGTAGCGTCTGCATGTCGGCGGTGAGACCGGAGACGCCGCGGAGCCCGCTCTCGCGCTCGACGAGGCGCTCGAGCGCCGCGGCATCGTAGCCACGCTGCGCAAGGAGGTGGACGAGCACGCCAGGGTCCAAGTCGCCCGGCCGCGTCCCCATCATGCAGCCGCCCGCCGGCGTGAAGCCCATCGTGGTGTCGACCGAGCGGCCGTCCCGCACCGCGGCAAGGCTCGCCCCGTTGCCGAGGTGCGCGATCACGGCGCGGCCGAGCGCCGCCGCGCCGACCGCCTGCACCACGTACTCGTACGACAGCCCGTGAAACCCGTAGCGGCGGATGCCCGCGTCCCACAGCGCGCGGGGCAGCGGCAGGCGCTGCGCCACCGCCGGCATCCCGCGATGGAAGGCCGTGTCGAAGCAGACGACCTGCGGGACGCCCGGCAGGCGGGCGGCCACCGCCTCGATGCCCGCGAGGGCGACGGGGAGGTGCAGCGGCGCAAAGGGGACGAGCCGCCGCAGCGCCGCCAGGAGACGCGCGTCCACGCGCTCCGGGGCCGCGTGCTCCGGGCCGCCGTGCACCACCCGGTGGCCGACGGCCGCCGGGACGCCGGCGCCGTGGGCCGCGAGCGCGTCGAGGAGCGCGTGCACCGCGCCGTCCGCTCCGGCGACGTCGATTCGTCCGTCGGCCAAGAGCCCGCCGTCTGTCCCGCGCAGCCAGAGCCGACGCGCGCCGCCGTCGGTCCCCTCGACCGCACCCACGAAGAGCCGCGTCTCCGCCGCGTCGAGCGCGAACAACGCGACCTTGACGGAGGACGAGCCGCCGTTGAGGCAGAGGATGCGCGGCGCGTCGGGCACGGCCTCAGGCGTCGGTCCACGTCCAGTCGCGGATCTCGGGCATGTCCTCGAAATGCTCGCGCACCCAGGCGTCGTGACGCGCGAGCATGTCGCGGCAGAGGTCGCCGAGCGCCGAGGCGCGCGCCGCCGCACCCGGCACCCGCCGCAGCACCTCGAGGCAGAGGTGGTAGCGGCTCATGCCGTTGCGCACGACCATGTCGAACGGCGTCGTCGTGGTGCCCTCCTCGACGAAGCCGCGCACGTGGAAGCGCTCGGCGGCGGGCCGGCCGTGGACGATCTCGTGGATCGCGCGCTGATAGCCGTGGAACGCGAAGACGACGGGGCGCGCGGCGGTGAAGAGCGCGACGAACGCCGCGGCGTCCATCCCGTGCGGATGGACGGCGGGCGGGAAGAGGGTCATCAGGTCGACGACGTTGACGACCCGCACCCGCAGCTCCGGGGCGTGGCGGCGGAGCAGCCAGGCCGCGGCGACGACCTCCAGCGTGGGGACGTCGCCCGCGGCGGCGAGCACGACGTCGGGATCGCCGCCGCCGTGCTCGTGGCTCGCCCACGCCCACCGCGATGCGCCGCGCGCGCAGTGCGCCGCCGCCGACTCCACGTCGCACCACTGGAGCTGCGGCTGCTTGTCGATCACGATCAGGTTCACGTAGCCGCGGCTGCGCAGGCAGTGGTCGGCCACCGACAAGAGGCAGTTCGCGTCGGGGGGCAGGTAGATGCGGGCCACGGTGCCCTTCTTCGACAGGATCGTGTCGATCAGCCCGGGCCCCTGGTGGCTGAAGCCGTTGTGGTCGTTGCGCCAGCAGGTGGAGGTGAGGAGCACGTTGAGCGACGCGATCGGCTTGCGCCACGCGAGCCCCTCGGCCGCCTCGAGCCACTTGGCGTGCTGCACGGCCATCGAAGCCGAGACCATCGCGAAGGCCTCGTAGGTCGCAAACAGGCCGTGGCGGCCGGTCAGGAGATACCCTTCGAGCCATCCCTGGCAGTTGTGCTCGCTCAGCACCTCCATGACCCGCCCGTCGACCGCGACGTGGTCGTCGTCGGGTGCGAGCGGGCCGGCGAAGCAGCGGTTCTCCACCTCGAAGACCGCGCCGAGGCGGTTCGAGGTGGTCTCGTCCGGGCAGAACAGGCGGAAGTTGCGTGCCGCCCGGTTGAGCACGAAAACGTCGCGCAGCAGCTCGCCGAGCCGCCGCGTCGACTCGTGCCGCTCGACCGCCGGCCGCGGTACCGGGAGTGCGTACTGGCGGAAGTCCGGGAGCACGAGGTCGACGAGGAGCGCCCCGCCGTTGGCGTGCGGGTTGGCCCCCATGCGCCGCCGCCCCGCCGGGGCGAGCGCGGTGAGCGCGGGCACCGGGGCGCCGTCGGGACCGAACAGCTCCTCGGGACGATAGCTCCGCATCCACGCCTCGAGCAGGCGGAGGTGCTCGGGATTCTCGCGCACGTTCGCCAGCGGCACCTGGTGCGCGCGGAAGGTGCCCTCGACCGGCAGCCCGTCGACCACCTTCGGCCCGGTCCATCCCTTGGGCGTGCGCAGCACGAGCGCCGGCCACACCGGCCGCTCGCGGCGGCCGCGGCGGCGCGCGCCGTCCCAGATGGTCTGGATGCGGGCCCAGCAGCGGTCGAGGGCGGCGGCGAGCGCGCGGTGAACCGCCGCGGGCTCATCGCCTTCCACGAACTCGGCCTCGTAGCCGTGCCCGGCGAGCAGGCGCGCCACGTCGGCGTCCGCGGTCCGGCCGAGCACGGTCGGCCCGGAGATCTTGTAGCCGTTGAGGTGCAGGATCGGCAGCACGGCACCGTCACGCGCCGGGTCGAGGAAGCGGATCCCCTTCCACGATCCCTCGAGCGGGCCGGTCTCCGCCTCCCCGTCGCCGATCACGGCCGCCACCAACAGCTCGGGGTTGTCGAAGGCCGCACCGAAGGCGTGCACGAGCACGTAGCCGAGCTCGCCCCCCTCGTGGATCGAGCCGGGCGTGGGCACGCTCACGTGGCTCGGCACGCCCCCCGGCGTCGAAAAGCGGCGAAAGAGCCGCCGCATGCCTTCGGCGTCACGCGGGACGTCGGGGTACACCTCCGAGTAGGTGCCCTCGAGCCAGACGTTGGCGAGGATCGCCGGGCCGCCGTGGCCGGGGCCGGCGAGGTAGATCACGTCGGCGTCGGTGGCGCGGATGAGGCGGTTTAGGTGTACGTAGATCAGGCTCAGCCCGGGCGACGTCCCCCAGTGGCCGAGCAGCCGCGGCTTGATGTGCTCGGGGCGCAGCGGTTCGCGCAGCAGCGGATTGTCCTGGAGGTAGATCTGGCCGACCGTCAGGTAGTTCGCGGCACGCCAGTATGCGTCGAGTCCCGCGATCTCCGCATCGCCGAGCATGCCCCCTCCCTCGGACGTCCCACCCTCGCGCGATCGCGGGGCGCCGTCAATCACCGCGCGTTTGGCGTGCAGGCTGCGCCTCGGGCATCATGCCGCCGGTGCCCCCGCGCCGCCTGATCCCGCGTGACGTGCCCGAGGTGATCGTCCGCGCGGGCGGCCGCGCGCTGCGCCTCACGCACCTCGACAAGGTCTTCTGGCCCGAGCTCGGCCTCACCAAGGGCGACCTCCTCCAGTACTACGTCGAGGTCGCACGGGTCCTGCTGCCGCACCTGCGCGACCGCGCGATGGTGATGCGCCGCTACCCCGACGGCATCGCCGGTGCGTCGTTCTTCATGAAGCGCGCGCCTCGCCCCCGGCCGCCGTGGATCGCGACCTGTCCCATCCGGCACGGGCGCGCGGGCGTGATCGACTTCCCCATGATCCAGGACCTCCCCGCCCTGCTCTGGGTGGTGAACCTCGGCTGCATCGACTTGAATCCGTGGTACGCCCGCTGCGACGCCCCCGACCAACCCGATTACCTGCACTTCGACCTCGATCCCGGCGCGCGCACGAGCTTCGACCAGATGCTCGAGGCCGCGCTCGCGCTGCGCGAAGCGCTCGATGCGCTCGCGATGCCGGCGTACGTGAAGACCACAGGGTCGCGCGGCCTCCACGTCACCGTGCCGATCGTGCGCGGGCCGACGCAGCACCAGGTCTGGGTGTTCGCGAAGGCGCTCTCCGTCGAGCTCGTGCGCCGCCACCCCCGGCTGCTCACGGCGGTCTACGACCGCGCGCGCCGCCCGCCGGATCGCATCCACGTCGACTACAACCAGAACGCCTGGGGCCGCACGCTCGCCTCGGTCTACTCGGTGCGCCCCCACCCCCGCGCCGCGGTCTCGACGCCGGTCACCTGGCAGGAGGTCCGCCGCGGCTTTCGGCTCGAGGACTTCCGGATCGACAACGTGCCCGCCCGCGTGCGCCGCCGCGGGGATCTCTGGCGGGGCGTGCTCGCGGCGCGCGGCCGCTACGACCTCGGACGCTTCGTCTGAGCCGCGGCCGTCCCTCGCCAAGCGCCACGCTTCCGGCTACGCTGCACCTGCGTCATGCGGGCCGGCGATCGGACAAGGTGGGTGACCGCGCTGCGCACCTTCGAGCGAGGGATCATCGCCGTCCTGGTGGTCGTGGTGGCCGTCGTGGTGGTGCTCGCAACGCTCGACCTCGGCTGGCGCCTCGCTGCACACGTTGCCTCGCCGCCGGTCGCGCGCCTCGAGGTCGGCGAGCTGCTCGACAGCTTCGGCTTTCTGCTGCTCGTGCTGATCGGCCTCGAGCTGCTGGACACGCTCGAGGCCTACTTGTCAGAAAACGCGGTGCACGTGGAGATCGTGCTCGAGGTGGCGCTCATCGCGGTAGCGCGCAAGGTGATCGTCCTCGACCTCAAGAAGACACCGAGCGGAACCCTCCTCGGCATGGCGGCCGTGATCTTCGCGCTCGCCGTCGCCTTCTCCCTTCAGCAGCGCGCCCGGCGGTCCCGAGCCTAGCGTCCCCGCCACACCGGCGGGCGCTTCTCCTTGAATGCCCGGATGCCCTCCTTCGCATCCTCGCTCATGAACACGCTCGCCGAGTAGCTCATCTCGTTGGCGAGCGCCTCCTTGAGCCCGAGGAACGTGCTCTCCTTGGCCGAGCGCTTGCACGCGCGCACCGCGAGCGGGCCGTTTAAGCAGATCGTGTCGGCGAGCGAGCGCGCTTCGGCGAGCACGCGGTCGCGCGGCACGACGCGATTGACGAGCCCCATCTCGTAGGCGCGCTGCGCGGTGATCCGCTCGGCGAGCAGCACGACCTCCATCGCGTGGCACCACGAGAGCTGGCGCACGCTGTGCACGGTCGAGCCGCCGCCGGGGAAGAGCCCGCGCCGCGGCTCGGAGAGCTGGAACCACGCCGTGTCCGCGCACACGCGCAGATCGGTGTTCCACATCATCTCGAGGCCGCCCGCGGCGCAGACGCCGTTGATGGCGGCGATCACGGGCTTGTAGAGCGTGAACTCCTCGCCGGTCTCGGGCACCACCGCGCCGTCGCGCAGCACCGCCACGAGCGAGTGCGCCATCGTGTAGCGCGACTCGCCGACCTGCTGCATCGATTCGCCGGCGGCGAGCCGGTCGGCCCGCTCGGTGACGATGGGCACGAACTTCTTGAGATCCGCACCGACGCAGTAGACGTCGCCCACGCCCGTGAGGATCGCGACGTAGGCGTCGTCGTCGTCGCGAAAGCGCACCCAGCAGTCGGCGAGCATGCCAAAGTGCTCGACGTCGAGGGAGTTGCGCGCCTCGGGCCGGTCGATGGTGATCGTGACGATGTGTCCGTCCTTCGCGTAGTGGATGGCCATGGGCGCGCTCTGTACACCGGAGGGTGCCCGCGGCGCCAGGGCGTGTTAGAAGGGACGTCGATGGCCATCGTGCGCGTGCGGTTCGAGAGCGGCGCCCCCGAGCGGGTGATCGCGTTCGATCCCGCGCGCGCGCCCTTCCAGCACGACGGCCGCCCGGGCTCGCTCCTCGACGTGCTGCTCGCCCACGGCGTCGACTTGGAGCACGCCTGCGGCGGCAACTGCGCCTGCACGACCTGCCACGTGATCGTCAAGCGCGGCGGCGAGCACCTCTCCGAGGCCGAGGAGAGCGAGGAGGATCTCCTCGACAAGGCGGTCGGCCTCACCCCCACCTCCCGGCTCGCGTGCCAGGCCGTCGTCGAGGATCCGGACGCCGAGATCGAGATCCTGGTCCCGCGGTACACGATCAACATCGACTCCGGCAGCCATGGCCGTTGAGCGCGAGGCGCGAGTCGAGCGCGTGGTCGAGCACGCGGCCGGCACGCGGTCGCTCGTGCTCCGCCTGCCGCCGGGCGAGGGGCTCGCGTTTCGACCCGGGCAATTCATCTCCTGCCTCGTGCCCGTGGGCGGCGAGCGGCTCGTCCGGCCCTACTCGATCGCCTCCGCCCCGGAGGATCCCGAGCACCTCGAGCTGCTGCTCGACCTCGTGCCGGGCGGTCCGGGTTCGACGTATCTCTTCGGGCTCGTCCCCGGCGACCGGGTGTGCTTCACCGGCCCCTGGGGCACCTTCGTGCTCGACCGTGCCCCCGACGCGGAAGCCGTCTTCATCGCCGCCGGGACCGGCATCGCCCCGATCCGCCCGATGCTCCACCGGGCCGCGGCGACGGCGCGGCATCCCCTGCACCTCCTGTACGCCACGACGCGTCCCATCTACTGCGACGAGCTGGCGGCGCTCACCGGCGTGGCGGTGGAGATCGTCACGCCCGAGGCGCTCGAGGCTGCGGTCGCCGCCCGCTGGATCGACGCCGATGCCGACCGCAGCCGCTGCTTCTACGTGTGCGGCGTGGGCGAGCAGGTGACGCGGCTCCGCGACCGGCTGCGCGGGGCGGGCTATGCGCGCCGCGCGGTGCAGTACGAGCGGTGGTGAGCGCGGGCGCGTGCTTGTCGGGCGCCGCCCTCGTGTGCGATGCCCCTGGACATGCGTCTTGCCGCGAGCCTGCCGCTCCCGCCCGACCTCGCCATGTGCCGGCGCGTCGCCGAGCGCGCCGAGGCCCTCGGCTACGAGAGCCTGTGGATCGCCGACACGGGCGCCGGGCCCGACGCGTTCGTGGTGGGAGCGGTCGCGGCCGCCGTGACCCGTCGGCTGCGCATCGGTACGGCCGTCGTGCCGATCTACACGCGCACCCCCTCGGTGATGGCCGCGGCCGCGGGCTCCCTCGCCCAGCTCGCCCCGGGTCGCGTGGTCCTCGGGCTCGGGGCCTCGAGCGAGACCATCGTGGAGGCCTGGGGAGGCGTGCCGTTCTCCAAGCCGCTCGCCCGGATGCGCGAGACGGTCACCGTGCTCCGGCAGATGCTCGCCGGGGAGCGGGTGACCTTCGCCGGGCGCACGATCCAGACGCGCGGCTTTCGCCTAGTCTCCCAGCCCCCGCAGCCGGTGCCGATCTACGTGGCCGCGCTCATGCCGCCGATGCTCGAGCTGGCGGGCGAGATCGCCGACGGCGTCGTCCTCAACTTCTTCCCGCGCGAGGCGCTCCCGCGCATCCTCGAGCACGTGCAGATCGGCGCCCGCCGGGCCGGGCGCGACCCCGCCGGCATCGAGGTCGTCAGCCGGTTTCAGGTGATCGTCACCGACGACCGGGCGGCCGCGCGCCAGGCGCTCCGCCACATGATGGGCCCCTACTTCGCGACCTCGGTCTACAACCGCTTCGTGGCCTGGTGCGGGTTCCCCGACGAGGCACGCGAGATCCTCGCCGGCTGGCAGGCGAAGGACCGCGCGCGCAACCTCGCCGCGGTCTCCGACGAGATGATCGATCGCCTCGCCATCATCGGCTCCGCCGCCGAGTGCCGGGCGCAGCTCGCGGCGTTCGCCGCGGCCGGCGTCACCACGCCGATGGTGCATCCCTTCCTCTTCGACGAGCCCGCGATCTGGCGCGTGCTGGAGGGCCTCGCGCCCGGCTGACCCCCCTTCCCCGACGCCGCGCCGTTGTGCTTAGCTCCGCGCATGTCGGTCATCCTCTACGAGCATCCGCTGTCGCCCTACGCGCAGAAGGTGAAGATCGCGCTCCTCGAGAAGGGCGTCCCCTTCGAGCCGAGGCTCCCGGATTTCTTCGGCGGCGACGCGACCTTTGCGGCGGCGAGCCCGCGGCTCGAGGTGCCCGCGCTCCTCGACGGCGACACGGCGGTGTTCGACTCGACGATCATCCTCGAGTACATCGAGGATCGCTGGCCCGCGCCGCCGCTGCTCCCGCGCGGGGCGGCTGAGCGCGCACGCGTGCGCATGATCGAGGAGCTGTGCGACACCTACTACGAGGCCATCAACTGGGCCGTCTACGAGATCCGTGTCTTTGAGCGCGCGACGGGCGAGCTCGCCGCGCGGCTGCTCGCGCGCGCCGCCGAGCAGGTGCGCGGAGCCAACGCGTGGCTCGAGCGCGCGCTCGCCGGGCGGCCGTGGCTCAACGGCGAGGCCTTCGGCTGGGGCGATCTCGCGGCGCTCCCCGCCGTGCACGCCGCCGCCCTCGGCGGCAACCCCCCGCCGCCCGGATCGGCCCTCGCCGCCTGGCTCGAGCGGGTGCGCGCGCGGCCGAGCGTGGCAGAGGTGCTCGCGGCCGCCGCCGAGTCGATGGCGGGCTTCGAGATGCTGCCGCAGCTCGTGGCCTCGGGGCAGTTCAAGCGCGAGTACCGCGACCACCGCCTCGAGTGGATGCTGCGCAGCGGCGGCACCGAGATCGTGCTCGAGGGGATGCGCCGGGGGACCATCCGCTTCTCCCAGGAGCTCGGCTAGGGCGCTGGGGGCAAAGCGCGCTTGCAGGCCCGGACGGACTCGGCTAGAGGGGGCGTGCCCTGTTTGTGCGCGGCCCTCGCCCGGGACGGCGACCGGCTTCTCGCCCAAGCAATGGGAAGAGCAAGGAGAGACGTATGGGCAAGAAGCTGTTCGTCGGGAACCTGTCGTTCAACACGACGAGCGAGGACCTGAAGACGTTTTTTTCCCGGGCCGGCACGTGCGAGTCGGCGGCGGTCATCACCGACCGCGCGACGGGTCGGTCGCGCGGCTTCGGCTTCGTCGAGATGAGCAGCGCCGAGGAGGCCGAGCGGGCCATCGCGGACTTGAACGGCGCCGACTTCCAGGGCCGCAAGCTCACCGTGAGCGAGGCGCGCGAGCAGTCGTCGCGCGGCGGCGGGGCCGGGCGCGGCGGGTCGGGCGGCGGGTTCGGCGGCGGGCGCGGGAGCTTCGGCGGCGCCCGGCGGCGCGTCTAGCGCGGCTTGGGCATGTCCGTCCCCGGCCGGCGGCGGCGGTTCTGGGGCTGGGGCTGGGAGGACGCGGGGCCGAGCCCGGCGCAGCAGGAGGCGATCGCGCAGGCCGTCGCGGCGCGGCTCGGGCTCGACGCTGTTGCCGTAACCCCGCCGCCGCGGCTCGAGGAGATCGCGCTCCCGCCGCCGCGCATCGCCGCGCCCGCGCGCCTCGCCCCCATCTGCTCCGCGGCGCCCTACGACCGCGCCGGGCACACCTACGGCAAGTCGTTCCGCGACGTCGTGCGCGCCTACCGGCGCGACTTCCGCCAGCCGCCCGACCTGGTAGCTTTCCCGCGCGACGAGGCCGACGTCGCCGCGGTGCTCGAGTGGGCGACGGGCGCGCGCGTGGCCGTCGTCCCCTACGGCGGCGGCTCGAGCGTCGTCGGCGGGGTCGAGCCGCCGCGCGACGACCGCTTCGCGGGCGTCGTCTCGCTCGACCTCGGGCGGCTCGACCGCGTGCTCGAGGTCGACACCGTCTCCCGGGCCGCGCGCATCCAGGCCGGCGCGCTCGGGCCCGCCCTCGAGGAGCAGCTCCGGCCCCACGGGCTCACGCTGCGTCACTTTCCGCAGTCGTTCGAGTTCTCGACGCTCGGCGGCTGGATCGCCACCCGCTCGGGCGGTCACTACGCGACGCTCTACACGCACATCGACGACTTCGTCGAAGCGCTCAGGGTAGTGACGCCGACGGGGGTGATGGCCTCGCGGCGGCTGCCGGGCTCGGGCGCGGGGCCGAGCCCCGAGCGGCTCTTCATGGGGTCCGAGGGCATCCTCGGGGTGATCGTCGAGGCGTGGATGCGGCTGCAGGCCCGTCCGACGTTCCGCGCCGCCGCCACCGTCACGTTCCCGGATTTCGCCGCCGGCGCGGCGGCCGTGCGCGCGATCGCGCAGGCGGGCCTCTACCCGGCGAACTGCCGCCTCCTCGATGCGGCCGAGGCCGCCACGGCAGGTGCGGGCGACGGCCAGGCGGCCGTGCTGCTGCTCGCCTTCGAGTCCGCCGACCATCCGCTCGATGCGTGGATGGCACGGGCGCTGGAGTGCGCCGCCGACCACGGCGGGCGCTTCGCGCCCGAGGCGGGACGCACCCGCACGAGCGGCGAAGGGGAGCGAGAGGGAGCCGCCGGCGCCTGGCGCCGCGCCTTCCTCGATGCGCCCTACCTCCGCGACGCGCTCGTCGGCATGGGTCTCGTCACCGAGACCTTCGAGACCGCGATCACGTGGGATCGCTTTCCCGCCTTCCACGCCGCGGTGATGACCGCCACCACCGACGCCGTCCGCCGCGTGTGCGGGCGAGGCCAGGTGACGGTGCGCTTCACGCACGCCTATCCCGACGGCCCGGCCCCGTACTACACGGTGCTCGCAGCCGGGCAGCCGAGAAGCCAGCTCGAGCAGTGGGCCGAGATCAAGGCCGCAGCCTCCGAGGCGATCCTCGCCGCCGGCGGCACGATCACCCATCACCACGCCGTCGGCCGCGATCACCGTCCCTGGTACGACCGCGAGCGCCCGGCCCCCTTTGCCGCCGCGCTCGCCGCGGCCAAGGCGGCGCTCGACCCGGCGGGCATCTTGAACCCCGGCGTCCTGATCGACGCGTGACCCGGGCGGCTACACCTCGCCCGTCGTCGGCACGAGGCGGATGAGCCCGGTCCAGGCGAGCAGCCGCAGCACGAGATAGGTCGGATCGACCTCGAACCAGCGGGCGGCGAAGTTCGCCCGCCCGGCGGCGCGGTGATGGTTGTTCTGGAAGAGCTCGCCCAGGGTGAGCAGGTCGATGGGGAGGGAGTTCCGCGAGCGGTCCCGGGTGCGGAAGTTGCGGTAGCCGTAGCGGTGCCCGCACCAGTTGACGATCGCCCCGTGCACCGGTCCCATCGCCCACTGAATCGGCAGCAGGAGGAACTGCCACCAGGCGGTGGCGAGCCAGAGATAGAGGAGCGTCCACGCCGTGCCCCAGGCGAGCCGGCTCGTCCACGAGGAGGCGAGCCGGTCGATCAGCGGCCACTCGGGATAGCCCCCCAAGAAGCGCGGCTCGGGCGAGGACGTCCGGTCGAGGTGAGCCCCGTAGCGCTGCGCGGTCGCCCACATCATCGTGACGGCGTTCGAAAAGAAGCCGGGCGCGTGGGGATCGCGCTCGGTGTCGGCGTAGGCGTGGTGCTCGCGGTGGAGGATCGCGTAGGCGCGCGGCGAGAGGTACGAGGAGCCCTGGGTGACGTAGGTGCAGAGATGAAAGAGCCGCTCGACGCGCTTGCCCATCGAGAACATGCGATGCGCGGCGTAGCGGTGTTGGAAGCTCGACTGGAAGAAGACGGCGGCCATCCAGTGGAGGACGAACAGGAGAACGATCGGCATGAGGAGACCACGCCCTATCAGCCGCTCGCCGACGCCGCAACCGTTTCGCCTTGGCTTCCAGCCTGCGGGCACGCTATAGCGGCGCCCCATGGCCGAGCTCGTGCTGCTGCGCCACGGCGAGTCGCAGTGGAACCTCGAGAACCGCTTCACGGGCTGGGTCGACGTGCCGCTCTCGCCTCGCGGCGAGGCCGAGGCGCGCGCGGCGGGCGAGAAGCTGCGGGGCCGGCGCATCGACAAGGTCTACACGTCCGTGCTCAGGCGCGCGATCGACACGGCGCGGCTCGCGCTCGAGCAGGCGGGCATGCCGGACCTCCCCGTCGAGCGGGACGCCGCGCTCAACGAGCGCATGTACGGCGACCTCCAGGGGCTCGACAAGGCCGAGGCCGCGCGGCGCTTCGGCGCCGAGCAGGTGCGGCTCTGGCGCCGGAGCTACGACGTGCGCCCACCGGGCGGCGAGAGCCTCGCCGACACGGCCGCGCGCGTGCTGCCCTACTGGGAGACGCACCTCCTGCCGGAGCTGCGTGCCGGCCGCAACCTGCTGGTCGTCGCGCACGGCAACTCGCTGCGCGCGCTCGTGATGCACCTCGATCGGCTGACGCCGGCCGAGGTCCTCGACCTCGAGATTCCCACCGGGGCACCGCTCGTCTACGAGATCGGGCCCGACGGTGCGGTGCGCGGCAAGCGCTACCTGTAGGAGGACGGCGTCATGCTGCTCGCGGACAGGCGGATCATCGTGACCGGCGGGGCGAGCGGCATCGGGGCCGCCACCGTGCTTGCCTACGTGCGCGAGGGCGCGCGCGTCGCCGTGCTCGACGTCGACGACGCGGGCGGGCGGCGGGTCGCCGCGGAGGCCGGGGCCGCGGCGTGCTACGAGCGCTGTGACGTGGCCGACCGCCCGGCGGTGCTGGCCGCCGTCGACCGCGCCGTCGCTTGGCTCGGCGGCCTCGACGGGCTCGTGCACGCCGCCGGCGTCGAGCGCGCCGCGCCGGCCGAGGAGATCACCGAGGCGGAATGGGACCTCGTGCTCGCCGTCAACGCCAAGGGCACGCTCTTCACCAACCAGGCGGCGTTCCGCCATCTCCGCACGCGCGGCGGGCGGATCATCAACTTCGGGTCGGCCGCCGCCATCCGCGGACAGCGCGGCGGCGCGCACTACGCCGCGGCGAAGGCGGCCGTGCTCGCCTGGACCCGCACCGCCGCGCAGGAATGGGCGCGCTACGGGATCACCGTCAACGCCATCCTCCCCGCGATGTGGACGCCCATGTACGAGGCCTATCGCGCGCGCCTCTCGCCCGAGGAGCTGGCGATGCACGACCTCGGGCTTCAGTACGCAATCCCGCTCGGCGGACGCCTCGGCGATCCGGCACGCGATCTGGCGCCGCTCATGGTGTTCCTCGCCGGCGACGGGGCGCGGTTCATCACCGGGCAGGCGTTCTGCGTCGACGGCGGGATGGTGATGCTCGGGTAGGCCGGTGCGCTACGACCCCGCCGAGGATGCGGCCCGCGGGCGGCCAGCGGCGGCGTAGATCGCCTCGATCACGCGCATGTTCGCGATCGCGTCGGCCGGCGTCGTCGGGTAGGCCGCCCCGTCGCGCACGGCGGCGACGAAGGCGCGGAGCTGATGGTCGTAGCTCGCGCCGTCGCGCACGCGCTCCCGGCGCTCGAGCGCCGGCGTGAGCACCGTCAGCCGATGCCAGAACTGGGGCGCGATCGGGTTGAGCACCCGCAGCCGGCCGGCCGTGCCCACCACCGTCGCATCGGCGCGCAGCAACACCGGCGAGAGCAGCGCGCAGCCGAGCCGGGCGGTGCGGCCGTCGGGGAAGCGGAGGTCGGCGGCCATCGCGCGGTCGACGCCGCCCGCCGTCCAGCGCGCCTGCGCGCTCACCACGGTGGGTTCGGCCTGCGCGAGGTGGCGCAGGAGGTGCACCGTGTAGCACCCCACGTCCATGAGCGCGCCGCCGGCCAGATCGGCGCGCCAGCGGATGTCGTTCGGGATCACGAGCGGGATGTGGAGATGGGCCTCCAGGTGGCGCATGGCCCCGATCTCGCCCGCGGCGAGGATCGCCTGCACGCGGGCGAAGAGCGGATGGTAGCGGTAGTGGAAGGCCTCCATGAGCACGCGGCCGGCGCGGGCGGCAGCCGCGGCCATCGCCTCGGCCTCGGCGACGGTCGCGGCGAAGGGTTTTTCGCAGAGCACGTGCTTGCCGGCCTCGAGCGCGCGAATCGTCCAGACCGCGTGCAGCGCGTTCGGCAGCGGGTTGTAGATCGCCTCGACCTCCGGATCGGCGAGCAGCGCCTCGTAGGAGGGGTGGACGCGCGGGATGCCGTGGCGTGCCGCGAACCGGCGCGCGCGCTCGGGGTCGCGCGCCGCCACGGCGAGCACCGTCGCCCCCGGGACGCGCCGGGCCGGGCGGACGAGCGCCATGGGCGCGATGCGCGCGGCCCCGAGGATGCCAAAGCGGAGCGCTCCCCCGGTCATCTCACTCGAGCCGCGGGAGACCCGCGCGATCCCGATGCGCCATCCACGGCTCCACGCGGCCCGCGCTAGCCGTCCCGGCCCACGGCTGTCAAGCGCCGGCGGCGGCAAGGAGCTGCGGCACGACGACGCGGGTCGCGAAGACCTCCTCGGCGAGCGCGCGCGCCGCCCGCGCGGCGGCGTCGTAGTCGGCCTCGACGGCCGCGAGCGCCTCGGCGGCCTCGCCGACGTCGTGAAAGAAGCGCAGCCCCGGGCTTGCCGGGAGATGCGCCTCCGCCCCCGTCGCCTGCACGACGCACGGCCGGCCGCTCGCGAGGTAGCAGACGGTGCGGTCGCTCACCCAGCCGGCGCGCGCCTTCACGTAGGCCGGCTTGGCGCAGGAGAACTCGCCGCGCGAGCCCTGTACGTAGGCGCGAAACGCCTGCGGCGTGCCTGCCACCACGGCCGGCTCGACGAGCCGCCAGCCGTGCCGCGCGAGCAGCGCCCGGTCTTCGTGCTCGTCGGCGTGGAGGTTCGCCGCCAGCTCGAGCGGCACGCGGGCGCGCGCGGGCAGGTCGAGCACGTCGAGGAAGCCGGTGCGCTTGTTGCAGTCGTAGCAGTCGCCGTCGAGGAAGGCGTACTGGTTCGTCCACCACTGGCTGACGGTCGTCCAGCGCTCGGCAGGAATCTGCTGGACGGGCCACGCCGGCAGGTGCACGGCCGGCCAGACCCGGCGCCAGTCGACGCCGCCGAGCGGTACCGGCGAGTCGGGTGCTCCCAGGTGCTGACCGATGGTCACGTGGGCGTCGTGCGCCCCCACGCCCATGCCCCACTCGCGCGCCCAGAGCTGGAAGGGGCCGGGGTCGAGGTCGAAGAGCGCGGTGCGGCCGAAGGCTTGGCGCAGCGCGGCCGGCACGCTCTCGGCCATGTTGAGGAGGAGCGCGTCGCGCTGCCGGGCCGCAAGCTCCCGGGCGTCCATGCCGAGCACCTGGGCGCGTCCCGGCGGCTCTGTCCGCGTGGTCTCGGGAAAGAACACGAGCACGACACGGTCGGCGACGCCGAGGTCGGCCACGTAGCGGCGGAACGTCTCGACGTTGTAGCGATCGCGGACGGGGTCGCCTCGGGTCCAGAGCAGCTCGAGCCACCAGGCGTCGACGCCGAGGTCCCTCAGACCCAGCAAGTACTGGAGCGGGACCCAGAAGTTGCCGCCTCCCTCGGGGTACTGCGCGACGAAAGCCGAGCCGATGAAGACGGGATTTCGCATGAGCGGTCCTGCGCTCGGGCCTCCGTAGCGCGGCGCGCTGGCGGCGTCGAGGCCCGTGCGTCACGCGCCGCGCTCACGCCCGCGCCGCCGCGCGTAGACGAGCTCGTAGACGCACGGCACGAGAAAGAGCGTGAAGGCGGTGGAGACGACGAGCCCGCCAACCGCCGCGCGCGCGAGCGGCGCGGAGGCCTCGGAGCCGGCCCCGAGCTCGAGCGCGATCGGCATGAGCCCGGCCACCGTGGCGAGCGCCGTCATGAGGATCGGCCGCATCCGCACCCGGGCCGACTCGACCACGGCGGGCCGCAGCGCCTGCCCCTCGCGCCGGCGCTGGTTGGCGAAATCGACCAGCAGGATCGAGTTCGACACGACGATTCCCACCATCACGATGATGCCCATGAAGGACTCGATGTTGAGCGTCGTCCCCGTCAGCCAGAGCGTCCAGATCACCCCGATCAGGCCCATCGGCACCGCGAACATGATGATGAACGGATCGACGAACGAGGCGAACTGGGCCACCATCACCAGGTAGAGCAGCACGACGGCCATGGCGAGCCCGAGGCCGAAGCTCGAGAACGACCGCTCCATCGCCGCCACCGCGCCGCGGTACTGCACGCGCACGTCGGGCGGAAGCGGGATCCGGTCGAGCCGCTCCTGAATCGCCGTCTGCGTGCCACCCAGATCGGCGGTCGCCGGATCGACGAGCACGTCGACGACGCGCTGGATGTCGTAGTGGTCCGCCTCCGACGGAAACTTCGCCGGCTCGATCGTGGCCACGTTGCGCAGGAGGATCGACTGCTCCGGCACCCCGTCGCTCCGCGCAAGATGATGGACGGGAATGTCGAGGAGCGTGTCGATGGAATCGATCGCCTGCTCGCGGTACTGCGCGGTGAGGAAGTAGTCGTTGCCCGTCGAGCGATCGATCCAGATCGACGGTCGGATCATCTGGTTCGACGTGAGCGCGGTGATCACGTTGGTGACCACGTCCTTCTCGGTGAGCCCGAGACGCGCGGCGCGCACCCGGTCGACCTGCACCTTGAGCGTCGGGTAGTCCGCCTCCTGCGGAATGTACGCCTGCGCCACCTCGGGCAGGCCGCGGATCGCCGCCGCGAGTCGGTGCGCCACCGCGAACAGCGGTGAGTAGTCGGGGCCGCTCACCTGCACGTCGATCGGCGCGGGCAGTCCGAAGTTGAGGACGGCGTCGATGATGCTCCCCGAGGAGAAGAAGGTCGTCACCTCCGGCACCTCGCGCGGCAGCGCGCGCTCGAGAAGGCTCATGTAGCGGAAGGTCGACACCCTGTGCTCGGGCTTGAGCGTCACCATGATCTCGCCGGTGTCCTCGCCCGAGTTCGACGAGTAGATCGCCGAGATGCTGGGCGCGAGGCCGAGGTTCTCGACCACGGTGCCGAGCTCCCCCGGCGGAATGATCTTGCGGATCACCTGCTCGACCCGCCCCGCGAGGCTTTCGGTCACCTCGATCCGGCTGCCCGCGGGCGAGCGCATGTGAATCACGAACTTGCCGGCGTCCGTCGTCGGGAAGAGCTGTGTGCCGAGCCGCGGGTAGAGGACGAGCGACCCCGCGAAGACGACCGCGACGCCCCCGATGACGACCAGCTTCCGATCGAGCGCCCGCGCGAGCAGGCGCTCGTAGCCGTCGGCGAAGCGCTCGTAGCGACGATTGAAGGCGTCGAAAAAGCGCTGGACGGCGCCGGGCCCGCTCGCCTCCCCCGCCTCGGCCACGAGGAAGCGGGCACAGTAGATCGGGATCACCGCCATCGCGACCACGTAGGAGGCGAGCATGGCGAGCACGACCGCGAGCGCGAGCGCGCTGAAGAGGTACTTGGCGACCCCGAAGAGGAACATCACCGGGAAGAACACGATGATGGTGGTGAGCGTCGAGGCGAGCACGGGTAGCGCCACTTCTTCCGCCCCGTCCTGCGCCGCCTGCGTCGGGCTCTTGCCGGCCTCGAGGTGCCGGTTGATGTTCTCGAGCACCACCACGGAATCGTCCACGAGCCGCCCGATGGCGAGCGCGAAGCCGCCGAGCGTCATCACGTTGATCGTCGAGCCGTTCATGAACAGCCCAAAGGCCGCCGCGAGAATCGAGAGCGGGATCGAAAGGAAGATCCCCAGCGTCGAGCGGAAGCTGCCGAGGAAGAGCAGGATCATCAGCGACGCGAGGATCGCGCCGGACACCGCCTCGTGCTCGAGCGCGTGCACGGCGTCGAGGATGTATCCGGACTGGTCGAAGATGGCCTTGAGCTTCATCCCCGGCGGCAGGCCAATGATCTTCGGCAGGAGCGCCCGGATGCCGTCGACGACGGCGATCGTGTTGGCGCCGCCCTGCTTGAGGACCGGGATGTACACGGAGGGCTGCCCGTCGATCAGCACCACGTTGTACTGAATGGCGGTCGCGTCCTCGACGTGACCGACGTCGCCGAGGCGCACGGGCGCCTGCCCGGGGCCGACCTTGATGGGGAGCGCGTCGAGGCTCTGCGGCTCGTCGACCAGGGCGTTCGAGTAGATGTAGTAGTCGGTGTTGCCGATCTTGGCGTCGCCCGCGGGCAGGATCAGGTTGCTCTCGTTGAGCGCATCGACCACCGAGTTGAGCGTCAGGTTGCGCGCCTGGAGCGCCTGGCGGTCGACGTAGGCCATGATCTGGCGGATCTTCCCGCCGAACGGCATCGGGATCGACGCGCCGGAGACCGTCGCGAGCTGATTGCGCACGTTGTAGCGCGCCTGATCCTCGAGCTGCACCTGCGAGTACCCCTCGCCCTCGACGGTCACGAGCGTCACCGGCAGGGAGGAGGCGTCGAACTTGAGGACGAGGGGCGGCAGAGTGCCGGGCGGCAGCACCCCCAGGTCTGCCATCGCCAACGTGGCGAGCTGCGCCGCCGCCGCGTCGACGTCCACGCCGGCGTGCAGGTACACGCTGATGATGCTCACGCCCGGCAGCGAGCGCGACTCGATGTGCTCGATGCCGCTGCCGAGGGTGAAGAAGCGCTCGTAGCGCGTCGTGATGTCGCGCTCGATGTCGAGGGGCGGCATGCCGGGATAGAACGTCGCCACGACAACCGCGGGGATCTTGAGGTTGGGGAAGACATCGACCGGCATTCGGGCAAGGGCGCTGAGACCCAGGATGGCGGCGATGCACGCCCCGACGATCACCGTGTACGGGCTGCGCAGCGCGAAGCTCGGCACGTCGACACACCTCCCCCCCCGTCCCGTCCGTTCGACGGCGCCGACCGGCCGGAATTCAGGCGAGCGACATTGGCCTCACCCGTCGCGATGCGCGCGCTCGGGCGCGAACGCCGGCACGCAGATTGCGACGTACTCCGCCCCGCCGGCCTCGGGCGAGCTGTACTGCACCCACTCCCCCGCGTGCGCGATGACGGCCTCGCCGGCGCGCACGACGAGCGTCCCCGCGCGGTGCCGGACGTGCAGCGCGCCAGCGAGCACGAGCGTGTACTCGTCGAACTCCGGCGTCTGCCCGGGCTCGACCCACCCCGCGGGGCTGCGCATGCGCGCGACGCTCACCGCAGCCGTCCGGGTGCTCACCCGGCCGACGTACTCCTCGATGACCTTCGGGAGGTTTCCCGCGGCGCCGACGCGCACCGGCGACGTCACGTGCGTGGGCACGGGACGGCGCTACTTCTTGGCCGATGCCAGCTCGTCGTCGATGACGGTCTTGAAGTTCTCGTACGGCTGGGCGCCGCTCACGAGCCGGCCGTTGATGATGAATCCCGGCGTCCCCGTGACGCCCACCGAGCTGCCCTCGGCCATCTCCGCCTTCACCTTCGGCAGCGACTTCTTGTTGTCGAAGCAGTCGGTCCACTTCGCCATGTCGATGCCGCTGTCCTTCAAGAACTCCGTCGCCTTGTCCTTCACGTTCTGCGGGTTGATCTGCGCCTGGTTCTGGAAGAAGCCGTTGTAGAGCTTCCAGAAGGCGGCGGCGTTCTGCTCCTTGGCGCACTCCGCGGCCACGGCGGCGGGCTCGGCCCAGGGATGGAACGGCAGCGGGTAGTTCTTGTAGTAGAAGCGGACCTTGTCCCCGTAGTCCTTGAGAACCTGGTTCTCCATCGTCTGGTAGCCCCGGCCGCAGAAGGGACACTGGAAGTCCGAGTACTCGACGATCGTCACCTTGGCGTCCGCCGGCCCCTTGAACGGCTCGCCCTTCAGGTTGATCTTCTCCATGACCGCCTTCGCGGGATCCGTGGTGACGTCCTCGACCGTACCGAAGACCACGTAGCGCTCGTCGGCCGAGGCCACGAAGGGCACCTTCCGGGCCGCCGGCCCCTCGCCGATCTCGAGCACGCCTTCCTTCGCTCCCTTGATCCGCGTGGAAGGCGCGAGCCCGGTCACCGTTACCTTGGCGTTCGCCGGGATCATGACGCCGGGCTTCTTGCGGTAGTACTTGACGATCCGCTCGGTATCGGCCGCGCTCGCAAGCGACGCGCTGAGGGCGACGGCACAAGCCGCCACGACGGCGGTTCGACGCATGAAGGATCCTCCTGTCTGCGGGCGGGGATCGGACGTCACGCCCGCGCCGGCGCCCGAGCATGGCCTCGGCACGCGTGGAGGTCAAGCGCCGCGCACGCCCGGGCTGCCGCCCGCGCGGTTGCCGCCGCGTCTCCATCGCGGTCGATGACGAGGGCCCCGAGCGCCTCGGCCTCGCGCCTGGCGGCCACGTCGTCCCGGGCCGCGGCGAGCACGACGGCCGTCCGGCGCCCGGCGGCGCGGAGCACCGTGAGGAGGTCGAGGCCGCTCAAGCCGGCGAGCGCCGTGTCGGCGACCACGACGAGCTCGTCCACGGGACAGCCGAGGATCTCCACGGCAATCTCGAGGAGCCCCATGAGCTGCAGCCCGTCGCGGGCCTCCAGCACCACGTAGCCCTGGGCGCGCAGGCCCGCCGCGACCGCGGTCCGCCGCACCGTCTCCCGCTCCCCGACGAGCACGCAGCCCCCCGCGTCCATGCCCGACGGGCGAGCATACGGCGTGCCGCCTCGTCTGCCGCACGCGCTCGACGGCGAGCCGTGACGGGATGCCCCACCGCGGCGGCGTCCGCGGCAAAATGGCCACAGCGTCCGCCTGGCGTGCAGGACCCCGGTGCGTTAGAGACCACCGCCGAACGAATGAAGTGGACGTCGTGGGCGTCGCTCGCCGGGCTCGTCGCGATCATCGGCGTCGTCGTGTGGTCGAGCCTGCACGTCGGACGGGTGCGCTGCGAGGTGTGCGTCGACTTCCAGGGGCGGCGCGCCTGCCGCGCGGTCGATGCCGACTCCGAGAGCGACGCGCGCCGGGCAGCGACCACGAACGCGTGCGCCCTCGTGGCCTCGGGGGTCACGGACTCGATGGCCTGCGAGCGCGCGACGCCCACCCGGGTCGAGTGCCGCGGACGCTGATTGCCGCGCCCGTCAGTGGAAGCAGCCGGGGGCCTGGCAGGCGCCCGTCGGGTCGTCGAGGCACGGTGGGGTGTTGCCCGGAATCCGATCGTCCGGCACGCCAACGAGGGTGATCGTCCAGAGCGCGTTTTTGCCCGATCCGAGGCAGGCCCCGAGGTCGCCGCACTGCGGACGACCGGCCACCTCGACCAGCTTGAATGCCCCGGTCCCCCAGTCGTAGTCCCCGAGCGGGGGATTGCCGGGGCTCTTTGCCGGGCCGTAGCCGAGGTAGGTCGCCGGCCACTGGGCGATGCACGCGTTGCTGAGGTCCCCGCTGCTGCCGAGGTCCATCGTCGAGCACAGCCCGCCCACCCACAGACGGAACTGCTCGACGCCGTTCGGCCGCGCCGAGCGGCAGCTCGTGGCCGGGGCGAGCGGCCGGCAGAGCTGGTGATCGGCCGCCCCGGCGTTGCTGATCACGACCTGCTCGGTCGACAGCGCAGCGCAGCTCGCCCCGCCGCAGCCGAGAGGCGCCGCGGCGAGGTGCAGGCACATCGTCCCGTTGTTCAGCACCTTCATCTTCCGGCAGCCGCGCCGATCCTCCGGCGACCAGCACCCGATGACGTAGCTGTCGGCGGTGAGACCGACCGTCGGCCCTGCGCCCCCGCAGGGCGACGTCGGCGTGGACGCCATCTGGGCCGAGCTCACGGTCCCGTCAAGTGGGAAAGGCTTGTCGAGCCGGTAGATCACCTTGGTCCACCCGGGCGGACATTGGGGCAGGCCGGCATCGTTCACCGACGGGCACTGGCTCTTGAGCCCGCCCGAGATGAGCGACGTCGTGCAGCGGCCGGCCAGGGCAGGACCCGCCGTGGCAGCAACGGCGACAAGCACGAGAGCACCGATTCCCCCGAGGCGGTTCGACATGGGACCTCCTGCGGGCCGCGCTTTTACGACGGCGTAAAGGCCGGCGTCAACGAAAAAATGCCGTGCTCAGGACCCCGTGAGCCACCGCGCGAACCACGCCACCGCAGCGCGCCCGTCGTCGGGGTCGAGGCCATGTCCCTCCGCATCCAGCCGGTCGTAGCGAAGCCGTTCCCGGGCGCCCGCGCGCGCGTAGGCCGCCTCGAGCACCCGCGCGGTGCGGTCGGCGCAGGCAATCGGGATCAGCGGATCGCCGACCCGGTTGCGCATGAGCAGGGCCGTGTGGACGATCCGGTCGGGGTGGGCGATCGGCTCCTGGTTGCGGATCCACGCCGCGTAGCCCGGATCGAGCGCGAGCGGCTTTCCCTCCATGCCCATGCTCGAGTAGCGCAGAAAAGTCCGGTAGTCGCCGCACGCCGCGATCGCCACCGCCGCGCGGATGCGGCGGTCGGCCGCGGCGGCCTCGAGCGTGACGAAGCCGTTCGTCGAGCCGCCGGCCATCCCGATGCGCTCGGCGTCCACCTCGGGGATGGTGGCGAGGTAGTCGAGGATCCTCGGCACGTGCTCGCGGGCGGTAGCGGCGATCTGCCGGAGATAGCCCTCGCCGATGGTCGCCGCCGAGGGTGCCGCCAGCACCCACTTCCCGACCCCCGTGCCCTCGGGCGGTGGCGGCGGCGGCTTCTCTCCCTTCAGGGCCGCCCACTGGATCTGATACGTCACCACCACGAAGCCGGCGGCGAGCAGCGCGCGCGAGTCCCCGAGGAGCGCGATCACGGTGGGCTTCGGCCCCGCGGGCTCGAGGGGGATCTCGGCGTGGACGCTCACCGCCCCTCCCTCGAGCTGGGTCTCGCGCACGAGAAACGCGCGCGTCCCGCTCGGCGGTGCGGGCGACGGAGCGCGCGCGGGGCGCGTGGGACGGCAGGCTCCGAGGGCTGCGAGGACGACGACGGTGGCGAGACCGAGTGAGCGGAACACGCAACCGGCAAGCCTACGCGACCGGCGCGGGGGTGCGCCAGCGTGGCGAGGGGCGGCGCTCGGCGCCGCGCTCCTCGTGCTCGCCGCGGGCTGCGCGCCGCGGCCGCTCCTCGCGCGGGCGATCCGCGCGCGTGGCGGACCCTTGCACGGGCTCGTCGAGGAGATCGAGGCGCGCGTCCATGTCGGGGCCCCTGGCACCTGGCAGTGGCAGCGCGCCTTCCTGTTCCCCGACCGCTACGCGTGGGTCATCACCACGGCAACGGAGCCCGATGCGTATCTCTTCGACGGCAGCGTCGTCCGCGCGTACATCGGCACGCGGGCCGTGTCCGTCGATCGCAATCCCGCAGCACCGCTGCGCTCGCACGCGCGCTGGACAGCCGTGGTGAACCTCGATGCGCTCGCGCTGCCGGGCGTCGCGGTGGCGCCGCTCGCTTCGAGCGAGCTCCCGGCCGGCGCCCGCGAGGGCCTCGCCGTCGTCTTTGCCGACGACGGTGCGCGCTACCGCCTTGCCTTCGACGAGCGGACGCTGCTCGTCGCCGCAGCGGGGCCGCTCGATCTCTCGCCGATCACGAGCGGCGACGTCACCGCGCGCTTCGCCGACTTCCGCCGCGCCGGCGGGCTCCTCCTCCCCTTCGAGACGACCTACGCGCGCGCCGACACGCCTCTTGCCGAGGAGCACGTCCGCGCTGCCTGCCCGGATCCCCCCGGCCTCGGCCCCGAGGCCTTCGTCGCCCCGGATCGGCTGCCCCGCTGCCCCTGACGGCGTCCGCCCCCGCTTGCCTGCGCGGCCGCCGGCCGTATGCTCGGCCCATGCGCGCCGCGGCCGCCGTGCTCGCCGTCGTGCTTGCCACCGGGCACGCCGCGGCCATCGTCGAGCCGGGCATGCCCAACGTGGGCCCCCCGCTCATCCTGCGGCTCGACGGCATCGTCGCCGCAAAGCGCGAGCGCCTCCCCGGCACCTTCACGGTGGTCTCTCTCGGGCTCCTCGGCGGCCGCCGCGACGTCCGACGCTGGCTCGCCGTCACCGAGGCACGGACGATCGGCGGGGACAACGCGCTGCTCGGGCGCGACGTGATCGAGCGGGTCGCCCCGCTCGAGCCGAACTTCCTCGTCGTGGGGCCCCCGGGGCTCCTCGCCCGCTTGCGCAAGGCGCCACCCGGCACCCGGCTCCGCCTCGAGGGGCTGGTGAGCGTGATGTCGCGCACCTGGCTCCTCCGCGACGTGCGTGTGCTGCCGGCGCCCCCGGGGTAGGTGCCGCCGCCGGTGGCGCCGCGGCGCGCGCCCGGCTATGTCCTGCCTCCGACATGGCGGAACCCACCGACTTCATCCGGCAGATCGTGGCCGACGATCTGCGCAGCGGGAAGCACGGCGGGCGGGTCGTCACCCGGTTCCCCCCCGAGCCGAACGGCTATCTCCACATCGGGCACGCCAAGAGCATCTGCCTCAACTTCGGCATCGCGGCGGAGTTCGGCGGCGTCTGCCATCTCCGCTTCGACGACACGAACCCGGCCACCGAGGAGGCCGAGTACGTCGAGGCCATCCAGCGCGACGTGCGCTGGCTCGGGTTCGACTGGAAGGACAAGCTCTTCTACGCCTCGGACTACTTCGAGCAGCTCTACGAATACGCCGTCCAGCTCATCCGCGACGGGCACGCCTACGTCGACAGCCTCTCGGCCGAGGAGATCCGTGCCTACCGCGGCACGCTCACCGAGCCGGGTCGCCCGAGCCCCTACCGCGACCGCCCGATCGCCGAGAGCCTCGACCTCTTCGCCCGCATGCGCGCCGGCGAGTTCCCCGACGGCGCGCACGTGCTGCGCGCGCGCATCGACATGGCCTCGCCCAACTTGAACCTGCGCGACCCGGTCCTCTACCGCATCCGGCACGCGACGCACCACCGCACGGGCGATCGCTGGTGCATCTACCCAATGTACGACTACGCGCACCCGCTCTCCGACGCGATCGAGGGCGTCACGCACTCGATCTGCACGCTCGAGTTCGAGGACCACCGGCCGCTCTACGACTGGCTGATCGAGCACTGCCGCACGCCGGCGCGCCCGCAGCAGATCGAGTTCGCGCGCCTGAACCTCACCTACACGGTGATGAGCAAGCGGCGGCTCCTCGCGCTCGTCGAGGGCGGACACGTAAGCGGCTGGGACGACCCGCGCATGCCGACGCTCTCGGGACTGCGCCGCCGCGGCGTGCCCCCCGAGGCGATCCGCACGTTCTGCGAGCGCGTCGGCGTCGCCAAGCGCAACAGCACCGTCGAGGTCGAGATGCTCGAGCACGCGATCCGCGAGGAGCTCAATCGCCGCGCCCCGCGGGCGATGGCGGTGCTGCGGCCGCTGCGGCTGGTGATCGAGAACTGGCCCGCCGACCGCGTCGAGGAGCTCGAAGCGGTCAACAACCCCGAGGACCCGACGGCAGGGACGCGCCGCGTCCCGTTCGGGCGGGAGCTCTGGATCGAGCGCGACGACTTCCGGGAAGTGCCGCCGCCCAAGTACTTCCGTCTGGCGCCAGGCCGCGAGGTGCGACTCCGCTGGGCCTACGTCGTCCGCTGCACCGGGGTGGAGAAGGACCCGCGCACGGGCGAGGTCACCGCGGTGCGGTGCACCGCGGACCCGGCCTCCCGCGGCGGGGATGCCCGCGGGCGAAAGGTCAAGGCGACCATCCACTGGGTCTCCGCCCGGCACGCAGTCGAGGCGGAGGTCCGGCTCTACGATCGCCTGTTCACGGTCGAGGAGCCCGGCGGGGACGACTGGCTCGCGCAGCTGAATCCCCGGTCGCTCGAGCGGCTCACGGGCTGCAAGGTCGAGCCGAGCCTCGCCGCGGCCGCTCCCGGAAGCCGCTGGCAGTTCGAGCGGCTCGGCTACTTCAGCGCCGACCCCGTCGACACGCGGCCGGGCGCGCCCGTGTTCAACCGGACGGTCACGCTCCGCGACACGTGGGCCAGGATCGCGCGACGTCAGGATTCGTCGACCGACCAGGACGCGTAGAGCGCCCCGAACAGCCCGCCGATGATCGCCCCCGCGGCGCCGACGTCGATGGTGACGGCGATCAGCGACGCCCCCGATCCCGACGCGGCGATCACGGCACCCGCGACCGCGCCTGCCACGCCGCCGAGCGCAGCGCCCCACGCGAGCGGGCGCCACGGCAGCGCGGGCTCAGTGGTCTCCACATCCCAGGTTTCGGCCATACCCGCTTGTGTAGCAGACCGCGCGCCGTCGTGCCTCCCGGTCGCGTGAGCGCCGACGTCGGCTCGGGTCGCCGAGCCGCCACGACTGTGCTAAGGGGCCGTCCGATCCGGGCTCGAGCCGTTAGCTCAGCTGGTAGAGCAGCTGCCTTTTAAGCAGCGGGTCGCTGGTTCGATCCCAGCACGGCTCACTCGATCTATGCGCGGTGTCGGCTCCTCGGCGGGCTCCCGGGGCTTCCCCAAGCTCGGTGCGCTCGGCCCGGTCGCGGCGCGGCTCCTCGGGGTGGTGCTGCTCGTGGCGGCGTACGCAAAGGCCCTCGACGCGCGGGGCGCGGCCGCGCGGCTCCGCGACCTGCTGCCCCTCCCGGCCGGGGTCGCCTACCCGGCCGCGCTCGCGGTGATCGCCTTCGAGGCGGGGCTCGGCGCGGCGCTCCTCGCGGCCCCGCGCCATCGCCGGGTCCTCCTCGTCGGCAGCGCGACGTTTTTGGCGTTCGTCGCCGTCGTGGCCTGGCAGCTCGTGCGGCCGGAGGGCGCGGCGGCATGCGGGTGCTTCGGCCAGCTCCTCGAACGCACGCCGCGGCAGGCATTCTACGAAGATCTGGGGCTCGCCGGGCTCTCGGGGCTCGCCTGGCTCGGCGGCCCGGCGCCGCCAGGGGCGCGCCGGCCGTGGGCGGGCGTGCTCGGCGCGTGCGCCGGCGTCGCCTTCGCGCTCGCCGCGCCGTGGCTCCCGCTCGACGACCATGCAACCGCGCTCGCGCCGGGCGTCGCCGTCGAGGCGACCCAGCTCGACCGGGTGATCCCCGAGCTGCGCACCGGCCGCCACCTCGTCCTCCTCCTCGACCGCGCCGATCCGACGACCCGCGCCCGCATCCCGCACCTAAACGCCCGCCTCGGGCTGCCGCGAGGCGGCACGCCGGTGTGGGGCGTCGCCGACGACGACCCCGATCTCGCCACGGCGTTTCTCTGGTCGGCCGGCCCGGCCTTCGAGGTGCGCGGCGCCCCGCCGCAGATGCTCCGCCGCCTCTACCGCACGCTGCCACGCAGCGCGCTCGTCGACGGCGGTCGCGTGGTGGCGACGTGGAGCGGATTCCCGCCCGATGCCGCGCTCGACGCGCTCTCCCGAGGAGAGCTGCCATGATCCGCTCCGTTCCCGCCCTCGCGCTCGGGGTGCTCCTCGCAAGCGCCGGGGCCGCGGCGCACGCGGCGACCATCGAGCTGGTCGCCACGAGCCAGTTCGTCGCCGACCGTGCGACGGTCTACCGGTCGCTCGAGCCTCCGGTGACGCTGCTCGTCGAACCCTCGCCGTTCGGCCGCCCGGTGCTGGTGACGACCGGTCCCCTGGGCGCGCGCCTGCTCGATCCGGCGCGCGTCGCCCGCGACCCCGCCGATCCCGACGCGATGCGGGTCGATACCGGCGGACCGCAGGAGGATTTCCTCTCCGTGCGACCCGACGGCCCGAACCTGATCCTCGAGCGCGAGGGCCTCACGATGGCGCTCATGGAAGGCCCGCCGCTCCTCGGCGATCACCAGCTCGACGACCTGCTCCAGGCGCTGCCCGAGTATCGCCGCGGCGCCGCGCACTACGCCCCCGATGCCGCCGCGCTCGCCACGCTGCGCCGGGCCAAGCGCCCGACGGAGCTGCTCGTGTTCTTCGGGAGCTGGTGCCCGCACTGCGAGCAGGCGGTGCCGCGGCTCGTGCGCGTGCTGGAAGAGCTCCGCGGCGCGCCGATCACCGCCACCTTCCACGGCGTGCCGCACGACGCCCGGTGGGACGATCCCCTGATCGACCGCCTTCACATCGTCGGCCTTCCCACGGCGATCGTCCAGCGCGACGGCAAGGAGATCGCGCGCATGGAAGGCGATCAGTGGGCGCGCCCCGAGAAGAGTCTCGCCGACCTACTCGCCGCCCCCGCGCGCTGAGGTGACAGGCTCCTACCGGCGCGCGCGGATGCGGCAGGAGCCCCGCTTGCTCCCCGCAGGGCTCACCGTCACGACGATCGTCTCGGCGCCGGGACAGGCCGCGATCTCGAGCCGCGAGCCGCCGTGGCGGACCGCAACCGCGCCGCCGTCGACCCGCACGCCGTAGTGGCCCCCGTAGACCAGGCGCGGGGTGGCGATCTCGGTTGTGGCGCCGGGGGCGAAGCGGCCCGTGCCATCGGCGCGCGCGGTCGTGTAGCGCAGCGTGAACGTCCGCGTCGCGGGGTCGAAGCCCCACGACAGCGGCGTGCCGGCGATCACCTGGGGGTAGGGCTCGACCAGCGCCCGCAGCGTGCTCACGACGAGGTTCGCCCCCCGCGGCGGCCGGTGCGGGTCGACCACGAGGCCGGGCTGCGCGCCGGTGTCGGTGGGCGAGTTGCAGCGGCAGTACGACCACTCGAGCCACGGCACCATGCTGCGGTCGGCACGCGCGAGCATGTCGGTAAGGTAGGGGGCGTCGCTGGTCGAGCCGAATTCGGTGAGGAGGATCGCCTCGCCGGTTTCGGCGACGTGCGCCAGCGCGTGGGCAAAGACGCGGTCGTCGAACGCGTCGCAGCCCGCGGGCGAGTGCGTCGCAGGCTCGGTGGGGCAGTAGTCGTGAAACGCAAACCCGGCATGCGGGTCGCCGAGGGCGCCCACCGCGGAACCGAACCCCACATTGAAGAGGACGTTCGGCTCGTACCAGACGAGGGTCTGCGGGTCGACCGTGCGAATCGCCGCCGCCACCCGGCGGGAGAACGCCGTCAGCACGGCGTCGAATGCACAGCCCGTTGCGCCAAGACACGTCGCCCACGCCGATCCGGGGAAGGGCTCGTTCACCAGCTCGTATCCGAGCACGGTCGGCAGCCGTCGGAAGCGCGCCGCGACGTGCGCCCAGGCGGCGGCGAACCGGTCGCCGAGGCCAACGCCGTCCGGGCCGGGGGCGTTCGAGAAGAACGCGTCGAGGGCGTGCTGGAGCGCCGGGTTGCCGGTGTAGTTCGCCGGAAACCCGAGCCGCGGGTTGGGGAGGCCGCCGTCCTCGACCGCCCAGTCGGGCGCGCCCTCACCCTCGAAGCGCTCGTTGAACAGGTCCTGGTGGAAGTCGAGGAGGGAGAGGAGACCGTGGCGGGCGAGCATCGCGACGGTCCGGGCGATGCGCTCGAGGTACGCATCGTCGAAGACCCCGGGCACGGGCTCGACCGCCTTCCAGATCACCCCCACGCGCACGGCGTTGAAGCCGAGGCGGGCGAGAAACGCGGCGTCGTCGGCGGAGAAGCCGGCGGCCGCCGGGGTGTAGGGCGGCCGCTTCTCGACCATGTTCGTGCCGTGGACGACGACCACGCGGCCGCGCGCGTCGGTGATCCACCGGCCAGCGTGGCCGAACGGCGGCACCGGAGCCGCCTGCGCGACCGCGGAAAGCACGCCGGCGACCATCGACAGCCACACGACCACACGCAGACGCACCGGCGATGCATACCTCGCCTCGTGCGAGGAATGCCAGCGGCCCGCGGGCCCTTCGCCCTGTGCGCACGCCGCTTTCAGCTACACGGACAGAGCTGGCGGCAGGCGTCGAAGGCGTTGTTGATCGTGTCGAGCGCGTCGTTGATCAGGCTGTAGCTGAGACAGGAGTCGATCATGGCGAGCGGCACGCCGCCGAGCGCCCGGTCGCCGAGCACGACGAGGTCCCGCACGGTCGCGGCGTTCCGCAGAATGCACGCGGAGATCGCCGGGAACGTCGCCGGCCCGGAGCCCGCGCAGGTGCAGAAGGGGCTTGCGAGCTGGGCGAGCTCGAGCGCGCCCAGGCCCGGCGGGGTGGCGCCGATGTTCGAGAGCGCCGTGCTGAGCGTGAGCGCGAGGGTCTGCCCGGCAAGCGTCCCGCCGCCATCGCCGCTCGGGGGGATGCCCGCGGCGCTGCTCAGGACGAGGTCGCCCGGCTGGAGCGGCCCCGGGGTGCCGCCGGTCGGCATGAAAGCTTCGAGCGCGGTCTGGTTCGCGACCGTCACCGACTGTCCGGGAAGGCCGACGAACGCCGGCAGGACGCCCGGGTGGGCCGTGATCCACCCGAGCGGGCCGTGCGTGCCCGAGCCGTTAGCGATGCCGTTGGGCGCGCCATAAGCACCCTGCGTGAGAGTGCAGAGCGTTCCGGACGCCGGGCAGTTCGGGATCGGCGTGTGGGTGCAGCCGCTTTGCGGATCGCAGCCATCGCTCGTGCACGGGTTGCCGTCGTCGCAGTCGATCGCGACGCCGCTGCAGGCACCATGCATGCACACGTCGCCGCGCGTGCAGGCGTTTCCGTCGTCGCAGGGGATGCCATCGAGCGGGGTGTGCTGGCAGCCGAGCGTCGGGTCGCAGGTGTCGGCGGTGCACGGGTTGCCGTCGTCGCAATCGGGCGGCGCCGCGGCCTGGCAGGCGCCCGCCACGCACACCTGCGGACTGCACGCCGTCCCCGTACCGTTCGGGATGTTGCAGTCGCTCGTCGCGGTGCACGGCACGCAGCCCGGGATGGGCGCGAGCTGGCACCCGAGCGTCGGGTCGCAGCTCGCCGTGAAGCAGGCGTTCGGCGGACTGCACGCGAGCGGCGTGCCCGGCGTGCAGGTACCCCCCTCACAGGCCTCGGCGCCGTTGCACACGTTGCCGTCGGGACACGGCGTGCCGTCGGCCGCCGGGAGATGCTGGCAGCCGGACGTGGGGTCGCAGAGGTCTTCGGTGCAGGGGTTCGTGTCGCGGCAGTCGAGCGGCACCCCCGGCACGCAGCCGCCGATCGCGTTGCAGGTCTCGAGGCCGTTGCAGACGTTGCCGTCCGAGCAGGACGTGCCCGGCGGAGCGAAGCGGCAGAACCCGTCACAGCAGCTCCCCGGCTGGCCGTTTGCCGTTCCCGCGTCGCACTGCTCGCCCGGCTCGACGATGCCGTCGCCGCACTGCTGCAGCGCGAAGGTGGGACCGAAGTCCGCCTTGAACTCGTCGGCGATGAACCGCCCCGTGAGCGACGAGAAGCGCCCGAAGCGCATGAGCGCGTTGCAGGCGACCACGGTGGCGGTCACCCGGTTGTGCTGGGTGAAGATCACCGACGTGCCCCCCACCTGCACGGTGACGTCGGCCGCACCGAGGCCCGAGCCCATGATCGGCCCGAACGTGCTGTTGACGTTCAGCTTGATGTTGCCCGCAACCGCGATCGTGGCCGGCGCCGCGACGCGCACGCGAACCTGGTGGCCTCCCTTGAGGCTGGCGAAGCAGTACGTCCCGTTGCCCGTGAGGGTGAGCGTCGCCTGATCCCCGATCACCACCGCGCCGTAGGCCCCCGGCGGGAGGTCGGCCGAGCCGTACTTGGGGACGTCGACGGCGGTCGTCCCCGGGGTGCACGGGACCGCACAGGGCAGCGTGTCGAACAGCGGCGGGCTCCACGGCGTCGGGCCCTGGTTGCGGATCGTGCTCTTCGCGAGGCTCGCCGCGTTGACGCTGTTGGCGAAGAGGTCCCAGAGGCTGCTGTGGTCGCCCACCCGGCTCACGACGTCGCTCACGAGCTGGGTGCCGTCGGGGAAGAAGGATCGTTTGCCGTAGGCGAGCGTCCCGCCAGCCGCGCTCACGCCCATGTTGCCCGCGATCGCGAAGCTGAAGTTCTTCATCTTGAACCGGTGCAGCGCCACGATCACGTAGCTCGAGAGATCGCGCGAGACCGCGTCGGTGGCGGCCGCCGGCACTCCCGTCGCGAGCACCCCGGCGGCCCCGAGCACCACGACCAGCAGCCCGAGCCCGATTCTCCGTCGCGCACGATCTGTCATGATAGGATCCTCGCCACGGAGCGGCATGGTCCTGCCGTTCGGTTCGGTTCGGCAAGTAGGTACTTGTGCCCAATCTCGGGTCGCGTCGGCGCGCGCCCGCCTTGACGCGGCCGCCGGACCGTCGTACGGCCGACGCCGATGGACCTCGGCCTCGCCGATGCGACGGTGGTGATCGCCGGAGGCTCGAAGGGCATGGGCCTCGCCGCCGCGCGCTGCTTTGCCGCCGAAGGCGCCCGCGTCGCCGTGCTCGCCCGCACGCCCGCAGCCCTCGATGCCGCGGTGGCGACGTTGCGCGCCGCGGGCAGCCCCGATGCGATCGGCATTCCCACGGACCTCGGCGTGCCCGCGGCGGTCGACGCCGCCTTCGCCCAGGTAGGCGGGCGCTGGGGCGCGCTCAACGTCCTCGTAAACGCCGCCGGGCCAACTGGGGCGATCGGCCCCTTCGAGACGCTCGACGACGCCGCGTGGCGGGCCGCGTTCGATGCCGGCGTGCTCGGCATGGTGCGCTGCGTGCGGGCCGCGCTGCCGTGGCTGCGACGGGCGGCGTGGGCGCGGATCGTCAACGTGTCCGCGCACTCGACCAAGCGCCAGGCGGTGGGGCTCGCCGCCTACACGGCCGCCAAGGCGGCGATGACCAGCGTCGGCAAGAACCTCTCGCTCGCGCTCGCCCCGGAAGGAATTCTGGTGAACACGGTCTCGCCGGGGACCTTCCTCTCCGACTCGCTGCGCGCCTATCTCCGGGGGCTCTCGCCCGAGCGCGGCATCGACCCCGACAGCCTCGTCGACGCGATGCGCGTCGTACGCGAGACGTTCGGCACGCCCGCGCATCTTGGGCGCGCCGGCGACCCCGCGGAGATCGGGCCGGTGATCGCCTTCTTGGCCTCCCGCGTGAACAGCTACATGACCGGCGCCGACGTGAACGTCGACGGCGGGTCGGACTTCACCTAACGCGCACAGGCCCCTCTTCCGGGCGCACCCCCAAGCCTGCTATGGGGTGCCATGGCCAGGGTCGTCGTCGGCGCGCGCCTGATCCTGGGGATCGTCTTCGTCGTCTTCGGGCTGAACGGCTTCCTCCACTTTCTCCCCCAGCCGGCCATGCCCGCCGAGGCGGGCGCGTTCTTCGGCGCGCTCGCCCGCTCGCGCTACATGCTGCCGCTGCTCTTCGCGACGCAGCTCGTGGGCGGCACGCTTGCGCTCACGGGGATCTTCGTTCCCTTCGCCCTCGTGCTGCTCGCGCCGGTGATCGTGAACATCCTCCTCTTCCACCTCTTCCTCGACCCGGCAGGCATCGGGCCGGGCCTCCTCGTCGCGCTGTGCGCGCTCGTGCTCGCCTGGCACCACCGCCGGAGCTTCCGCGGCCTCTTCGCCTAGGAGCCCGTCCGAGCGGAGACCCCCGCGGCGCCCGACGGACTTGACGGGGCGCGGGGCTCCCTGCTCTCGTGGCGTCATGATCGACCATGTGCGCTTCGCGCTCGCCGCTGCCGTCCTCCTGCTGATCACGCCGCCGCCCGCCCGGGCACGGCAGCCGCGGCGACTCACGCTGCGGGTCCCCGCCTTTACCGTGCCGCCGAACAGCGATCGCGAGATCTGCACCTTCGTCGGCGTGCCGGCCGACCAGCCGTATGACATCGTCGAGGTGGCGGTCGCCAACCGCCACATGCCCCGGGGCGTGCGCTTCACGAGCCACCACTTCCTGCTCTACGCGTACACGGGCAAGGACGTGGCTGCGTTCGCCCCCTACCAGGGGAAGGTCAAGGACAGCCACGCCTGCATCGACTTCGGCCCCACCGACACGAACAACCGGGTGCTGCTCGGCGGCTCGCAGAGCCCGACGAGCGACCAGCGCGACCTGCCCGGTCTCGCCCAACGCGTGACGCCGCTCGACGACGGCCACGGGCACCGCGTGCTGCCGTTCATCCTCAACTCACACTGGATCAACGGTTCCCGCCGCGCACACCGCGCCTCGGTGCTGGTGCGACTCACCCCCGCCAAGCCGCACACCGTGCGCCGGCTGCTCGCGCCCATCTTCGCCGTCACCGCCAACGCCGCGCTCGACGTCCCCCCCGGCACCGTGCGCTCGACCGAAGACAGCACCGCCGCAGCCAATGCTGCCCTCGCCCATATCGGCATCCGGCTCGTCGACGCCTGGGGGCCGGGCATGCCCGATCTGGGTGCCGCCTTCGGCGGGGCACCCATGCCCACGGGGCCGGTGTGCGTGACCTATCTCACCGGCCACATGCACAAGCGGGGCGAGGTCTTCGCAATCGACTGGATCGGCAGCGACGGGCAGCCGCACAACGAGCAGCTCGGCGTCCCGCTGCTCCAGAACCCCGCCGATCCGAGCCGCCTCCATCCCTACGTCGCCACCGACTACACCGACATGGGCGAGCTCACCTTCAAGACACCGAAGCTCGTGCGGCCCGGGGAGAGCTTCCACTACGCCTGCTGGCAGGACAACGGCGTGCGGACCGCGCAGAAGCTCGGCTGCGAGGAAGAGCCGGGGAAGCGGCCTGGCCGCTCGATCATCCAGACGCTCGGCAAGAACGCGGGCTCGGGCGCGGCTAAGCGCTGCACCACCCCCGGTCCCGACCCCGCCGAGTGCCCGGCTAGCGACCCGGCCTACCCGGGCCGGACGTTCACGGGCAACTGCGTGCCGGCGAACCTCGTCTTCGGCTTCACCTCGGACGACGAGATGTGCATCATGCCCGGCGCCTACTACGACGCGGTTCCCGGCGCCGCCGACCCGTGCAACGTCTCGACGCTCCCGGTGATCAACTGAGGGCGACCGCCGTCAGGCCGCAGCGCCGATCAGCCGCTCGAGCTTCTGCCGCACCAGCTCGGGATCGACCACGGGCTTGGCGAGGTAGTCGTCGCAGCCGATCGCGAGCGCTTTCTGCTCGTCGCCCGCCATGGCCTGCGCGGTGAGGGCGATGATGCGCACGGCCGCGCCGCCGGGCATCTGCCGGATGCGCTTGGTGGCTTCCCAGCCGTCCATGACCGGCATCTTGAGATCCATGAAGATCAGGTCGGGGGGATCGGCCTGCACGGCGTCGATCGCTTCCTGGCCGTTGGCGGCCTCCCGGATGTCGAACACGCCGATCTTGCGCAGCCGGTAGACCAGGATCCGCCGGTTGTCCTCGTTGTCCTCGACGACCAGGATCTTCTTGAGCGACATCCGATTCACCTCTCCTGCGGCCGCAGCGTCGTCCGGCGGTCCGCCGTGTGCCTTGCGCTGAGGGGCAGTATGCAGCCCACCCCCGCGGGTCTCAAACACGCCGGCATCCCCGGCGTGTCAGAACGTTGACTTGCCTGGGGCCTTCCGCTGAGATCGCGCCGATGCTCGTGCGCACGCGCTTCGCCCCGAGCCCGACCGGGCACCTGCACATCGGCGGCGCGCGCACGGCGCTGTTCAACTACCTCTTCGCCCGCCATCACGGGGGGCGCTTCCTCCTGCGCATCGAGGACACCGACCGGGCCCGCTCCACGCCCGCCTCGATCGAGGCGATCATCACGAGCCTGCGCTGGCTCGGGCTCGACTGGGACGAGGGCCCCTTCTACCAGAGCGCGCGCCTCGCCCTCTACCAGGCGCAGGCCGAGGCGCTGCTCCGCGCGGGCCGGGCGTACCGATGCTGGTGCACGCCCGCGGAGCTGGAGGCGCGCCGCACAGCCGCGCTCGCGAGCGGGCAACGCGTGGGCTACGACCGCACCTGCCGCGACCGCACCGCCCCGCCGGCGGGCGACCTCCCCTGCGCCATTCGCTTCCGCACGCCGCTCGACGGCGAGACGCGCATCGACGACGCGGTAAAGGGGCCGGTCGTCTTCCGCAACGCCGAGCTCGACGACTTCGTCATCGTGCGCTCGGACGGCACGCCGGTCTACAACTTCTGCGCGGTCGTCGACGACGTCGCCATGGCGATCACCCACATCATCCGCGGCGACGACCACCTCGCCAACACGCCGCGCCAGGTGCTGCTCTACGAGGCGCTCGGTGCCCCCCCGCCGCGCTTCGCGCATCTGCCCCTCATCTTGGGCCTCGACAAGGCGCGGCTCTCCAAGCGCCACGGGGCGACGTCGGTGACCGCCTACCGCGACGCCGGCTACCTCCCCGACGCCCTCGTCAACTACCTCGCGCGCCTCGGCTGGTCGCACGGCGATCAGGAGCTGTTCACGCGCGCCGAGCTGATCGCGTGCTTCGGCCTCGAGGCGGTGGCGAAGTCCCCCGCGGTCTTCAACCCCGAGAAGCTCCTCTGGGTGAACTTCCAGCACCTCAAGCGCCTCGATGCCGCCGCGCTCGCCGAGCTGGTCGTGCCCTTTCTCGCGCGCGCGGGGCTCCCGGTGCCCGACGACCGCGGCTGGCTCGCCCGCGCCGTGCTCGTGCTGCGCGAGCGCGCGAAGACGCTGGTCGAGCTGGCCGCGCTCCTCCGCGTCTACCTGGTCGACGAGGTGGCGCTCGACCCCGCCGCGGCCGCCCGCCACCTCACTCCCGCCATCGCCCCCGCGCTCGCCGACCTGACCGACCGCCTCGCCGGGCTGCCCGCGTGGGAGGCGGCGGCGATCGCGGGCGCCGTGCGCGCGACGCTCGACGCCCACGGGCTTCGCCTGGGCGAGCTCGCGCAGCCGCTGCGCGTCGCGGTGACCGGTGGGACGGTGAGCCCCGGCATCTACGACGTGCTCGACCTGCTCGGGCGGGAGCGCACGCTCGCGCGGCTGCGCACGGCGCTCGCGCGCGTGCGCGCGGCGCCGGCCGCCGCGCCTTGACTCCCCATAGTCCATCCAGTAGCGTTCGCGACGCCTCGTTGAGGAGTCGGCTAATTGGTAAGCCACCTGACTCTGGATCAGGCCATTGGAGGTTCGAGTCCTCCCTCCTCAGCTCCACCGCCCGCGGTCCCATCGTCTAGCGGCTAGGACGCCGGCCTCTCACGTCGGTAACGGGGGTTCGATTCCCCCTGGGACCACTCGTGCTGCGCGGCACGCGCACCGGCAAAAACTTGACAGCCCCGAGGGCGGCCTGTAGCCTCGCGGTGGGTTGCGTGTTGGGGTAGTGCCATCTCTGGACCGAGTGCCCGGCTGGGTGGAGGTGGAGTGGAGCGGGACCACGAGAGGACGCGAGGAGGCAGGCGACCATGGACCGGCCTCAGCTCCCTGATGCCGACGACCCGCGATGTGCCGACGCATCGCACGCACGCGATCGCGGCATGCGCCTTGCAGCCTTCGTCGGTACCATGATCACGGCCCACGGCCGCCGCGCTGCGTAACCGCCATGAATTTTCCCAGCACCCAGCTAGCCGTCGTCGGAGGACCCACCGGTCGCGCGGGGCCCTGACCGCCGGCGACTAGCCGAGGAGGAGCGAGCCCATGGACAATCCCTCGTTCGAGCAGATCATCAAAGAAGACCGCGCGGCGCGCGAGTCGAAGCACTGGCGCGGGACGTTCCTCCAGTACCTCGAAATCGTCCGCGCCGACCCCACGATTCCCAAGCTCGCCCACGCCCGCATGTACGACATGATCCTGCAGGCGGGCTGCCACGACATCCTCGAAAGCGACGACCCGCGCGTGAAGCGGCTCTTCAAGGACGAGCCGCTCAAGGTCTACAACTTCTTCAAGGACGAGTTCTTCGGCATCGAGAAGACGATCAACCAGATCGTCCGCTACTTCCACTCCGCCTCGCTCAAGGGCGAGGAGAGCCGCCAGGTGCTCTACCTCATGGGACCGGTCGGCTCGGGCAAGAGCTCGCTCGTCGAGAAGCTCCAGCGCGGGCTCGAGGGCCTGCCGCCCTTCTACGCGATCGACGGGTGCCCCATGTTCGAGGAGCCGCTCCACCTGATCCCCCGCCACCTGCGCAAGGAGTTCGAGAAGATGCTCGGCGTGCACATCGAGGGCGATCTCTGCCCGGTGTGCCGCTTCCGGCTGAAGGAGGAGTACGGGCTCCGCTACGAGGAGGTGCCGGTCGTCACGCGCTCCTTCTCGCGGCGCAATCGGGTCGGCATCGGCATCGTGCCCCCCGTCGACCCGAACAACCAAGACACCTCGGTCCTCATCGGCAGCGAGGACATCTCGAAGCTCGATCTCTACAGCGAAGGCGATCCGCGGGTCCTCGAGCTCAACGGCGCGCTCAACGTCGGCAACCGCGGCACGTGCGAGTTCATCGAGGTCTTCAAGAACGAGACCGAGTACCTGCACGCGATGATCACGGCGACGCAGGAGAAGATCATTCCGGCGCCGGGCCGCCACGGCATGGTGTACGTCGACACGTGCATCGTCGCGCACTCGAACGAGGCCGAGTGGCAGAAGTTCAAGGCCGATCACACCAACGAGGCGATCCTCGATCGCATCGTGGTGGTGAAGGTGCCCTACAACCTGCGGCTCTCCGAGGAGGTGAAGATCTACCAGAAGATCATCAAGAACTCGGACTTCCGCGCGCACGTGGCGCCGCACACGCTCGAGATCGCCTCGATGTTCGCCATCCTCTCGCGCCTCGAGCCGACGGCGAAGTGCGACCTCATGACCAAGCTCAAGCTCTACAACGGCGAGGAGGTCGTCGAGAAGGGCAAGACCAAGAAGCTCGACGCGGCCGAGCTGCGCGACGACGCGAAGCGCGAGGGCATGAGCGGCATTTCCACGCGCTTCATCATGAAGGCGCTCGACAACGCGCTCTCCGACAACGTCGAGGGCAACTGCATCAATCCGATCAACGTCCGCGAGGCGCTCATCAACATGGTGAAGGAGGCGGACCTGTCCGACGACACGCGCAAGCAGTACCTCGAGTTCCTCCAGGACGTGCTCCACAAGGAGTACCTCGAGATCCTCGAGAAGGAGATCACCAAGGCCTTCGTGTACTCCTACCAGGAGCAGGCCGAGGCGCTCTTCCAGAACTACCTCGACCACGCCGAGGCCTTCGTGAACAAGACCAAGGTGAAAGACCGCAACACCAAGGAGGAGCTGCAGCCCGACGAGGGCTTCATGAAGTCGATCGAAGAGCAGATCGCGATCATCGGCTCGGCGGCCGACGGCTTCCGGCAGGAGGTGATCGCGTACCTCTGGGCGTCGAGCCGCCGCGGCGAGCGCGTCTCGTACCGCTCGTACGAGCCGCTCAAAGAGGCGATCGAGAAGAAGCTCATGACATCGGTGCGCGACATCAGCCGCATCATCACCAAGGCGCGCACGCGCGACGAGGAGCAGAGCGCCAAGTACAACGCGATGGTCCAGAACCTGCTCGAGTCGGGCTACTGCCGGAGCTGCGTCGACGTCGTGCTCAAGTACGCCGCGAACAACCTCTGGAAGGATTGACCACGGTCGAATCGATCTTCCGGCCCTACAGCCCCTCGGAGGCGGAGCGGAGCGACCGCTGCGCCGGCGACCGGGCCCGTCACCGTCTCAAGGTCCGCGAGTCGATCCGCGAGAACATCGCGGACATCATCGCGGAGGAGTCCATCATCGGCCAGGACCGCGAGAAGGTGATCAAGGTCCCGATCCGCGGCATCCGCGAGTATCGCTTCGTCTACGGCGACAACACGCCGTCGGTGGCGCAGGGGACGGGCGAGTCGCAGACGGGCCAGGTCGTGGGCAAGGTGCGCGCGCGGGGGCGCGAGGGCGAGGAGAAGGCCGGCGACCAGCCCGGCACCGACTACTACGAAACCGACGTCACGCTCGAGGAGCTGATCGACATCATGTTCGAGGACCTCGAGCTGCCCGACCTCGAGCGCAAGGCGCTCCGCCAGATCGACGCGATGCGGTTCGTCAAGCGCAAGGGCTACCGCGCCGTCGGCATTCGCGTGCGCCTCGACAAGCGGCGCAGCGTCCGGGAGCGGCTGCGCCGGAAGGTCGCGACCAATCGCCGGCGGGCGGCCGATGCCCTCGCCGCCGCCCAGGCGGGCCTGGAACCGGTCGCGCGCGACGAGCGGTTCCCCTTCCACCAGGAAGACCTCGTCTACCGGCACATGGTCACCGACGTGAAGAAGGAGTCGAACGCGGTCGTCCTCTGCCTCATGGACACCTCCGGGTCGATGGACACCATGAAGAAGTACCTCGCCCGCAGCTTCTTCTTCCTCCTCTACCAGTTCATCTGCACGAAGTATCAGAACGTCGAGATCGTCTTCATCGCGCACCACACGGAGGCCAAGGAGGTCTCCGAAGCCGAGTTCTTCCACAAGGGCGAGTCCGGCGGCACCTTCATCTCCTCCGCCTACCTCAAGGCGCTCGAGATCATCCAGGAGCGCTACCACCCGTCGCTCTGGAACATCTACGCGTTCCACTGCTCGGACGGCGACAACTTCGACTCCGACAACCCAGCCGCGCTGCGGGCGGCCAAGGAGCTCGCCGAGGTGTGCAACCTCTTCGGCTACGGCGAGATCAAGCCGCTCGGGTCGCGGTACTACGAAAGCTCGATGCTCAACATCTTCCGGCGGCTCGACGCCGACAACTTCCAGACGGTCCTCATCGAGCGCAAGGAGGACATCTGGCCGTCGTTCAAGGCCTTCCTCGCCAAGGACCGCGCCCTCGAGTGAGGTGCCGGCGGTGGCCGACTACACGCTGAAGGACCTCGAGTACTGGGACGCCCGCATCCGGGAGAAGGTCGCCGAGTTCGGGCTCGACTGCTACCCGCAGGAGTTCGAGCTGTGCGATCACGCGCAGATGCTGGGCTACATGGCGTACTCGGGCATGCCGTCGCACTACCCGCACTGGTCGTACGGCAAGGCCTTCGAGAAGCTCAAGACGCTCTACGACTACGGGGTCTCGGGCCTCCCCTACGAGATGGTGATCAACTCCAATCCCGCGCTCGCCTACCTCATGCGGGACAACACGCTCTGCCTCCAGATCCTCACCATCGCGCACGTCTACGCGCACAACGACTTCTTCAAGAACAACTTCACGTTCCGCTCCACGCGAGCCGAGTTCACCACCTCCACCTTCAAGGCGCACGCCACCCGCGTGCGCCACTACGTCGATTCGCCGAGCATCGGGCTCGAGAAGGTCGAGGCCGTGCTCGACGCCGCGCACGCGCTTGCGCTCCAGTGCCGACGCAACCTCGCCATCCGCAAGCTCCCGGAAAGCGAGGAACGCGAGCGGCTCCAGGAGGCGGCGACGCCGCCCGCCGATCCCTTCCAGCGCATCCACCGCCGCCAGGAGCCGCAGGAACCCGACCTGCGCAAGGTGCCGCCGACCCCCGACGAGGATCTCCTGCTCTTCATCCGCGACCACAACCCGTTCCTCGCCGACTGGGAGCGCGACCTCCTGACGATCGTGCACGAGGAGGCGCAGTACTTCATCCCCCAGATCGAGACCAAGATCATGAACGAGGGCTGGGCATCGTACTGGCACAAGCGCATTCTCGACGCCCTCGAGCTGCCCTCGACGCTGCACCTCGAGTTCCTCGTGCGCCACAACCAGGTCGTGCGCCCGATCCCCGGCCAGCTCAACCCCTACCACCTCGGGCTGCGCATCTGGGAGGACATCGAGCGCCGCGGCGAGGAACCCACGCCCGAGGAGCGCGAGTCGCTGCCGCCGGGCAAGACCGGGCGCCAGCTCCTCTTCGAGACCCGCGAGGTCGACCGCGACGTCTCCTTCCTCCGCCGCTGGCTCTCCGAGCGGCTCGTGCGCGAGCTCGATCTCTTCCGCGCCGAGCCCAAGGGCGACGACCTCGTCATCAGCCACGTCGCCGACGCGGAGGGCTGGCGCGAGGTCAAGCAGACGCTCCTGCGCAGCGTCGGCATGGAGACCGTCCCCGTGATCCGCGTCGAGGACGCCGACTTCGGCCACGCCCGCACCCTCCTCCTCACCCACGCGCACGACGGCCGCGACCTCCAGCTCGAATACGCGGAGCGCACGCTCGCCTTCGTGCACCGGCTCTGGGGCCGCGACGTGGTCCTCGAGACCGTCGTCAACGGCAAGAAGACCGCCCTCACCTACACCGACCGCGGGTTCGCCGCCAAGCCGAGCAAGTAGCAACCGGTGGCGCGCGCCCGCGGCGGCCCGCTATAATGCCGCCGGCATGCCTATCTACGAGTACCGCTGCGACGGCTGCGGGAAGCGGGTGACGGTGCTCACGCTGCGCGTGAGCGAGAGCGTCGACCCGCAGTGCGACCGCTGCGGGAGTCGGGAGCTCACCCGCCTCATGTCCCGCTTCGCGATGCCGCGCTCCGAGGAGGAGCGGCTCGACGCGCTCGCCGACCCCGACGCGCTCGGCGGCGTCGACGAGAACGACCCCAAGAGCATGGCGCGGTGGATGCGCAAGATGGGGCAGGAGCTGGGCGAAGACGTCGGCGACGACTTCGACGAGATGGTCGACGAGCTCGAGGCCGGCGCGGACGCCGACGAGGAGACGGACGGCGGGGACGACGAAGGGGACGCCGGCGGGGACGACCTCTAACGCGTGGCGCTGCACCCGAAGCGGTCCCCCTCGTGGCCAGCGGCCGGGCGACGGCCCCCGTGGCCCGACGTCCTCGCGAGCCTCGACGACGGCGTGATCGTCCTCGACCCCATGGGCCGCGTGGCCGACGTGAACCCCGCCGCCGAGCAGCTCACCGGCATCTCGGCCGCCCACGCGACGGGCCAGGCGCTCCGGACGCTGCTCGCCGTGAACCCCGCCAACGCCTGGGTCGCCGACCTCGTCCAGGGCACGCTCGCCGAGGGGCTCGCCCGCCGCCGCAGCGAAGGCGCGCTCGTCTCCCGCGACGGCGAGGTGCCGGTGCGCGCGGCGTGCGCCCCGGTGCACGACGGCGAGGGGGCGCTGCTCGGCGCCGTGCTCGTGCTGCACGATCTGAGCCTCCAGCGCACGCTCGAGGCCGCCGCGGCGCACGCCGACCGGCTCGCCGCGCTCGGCACGGTGGCGCAGGGGCTCGCACACGAGATCCGCAATCCCCTCGGCGGCATCAAGGGGGCCGCCCAGCTTCTGCGCGCCGGCCTCGCCGACCCCGAGCACGTCCGCTGCACCGAGGTGATCGTCCGCGAGGTCGAGCGGCTCGACGGTCTGGTCGAGCAGCTCCGCGAGCTCTCGCAGCCCCGGACGCTCGCGCTGCGGCCGGTGAACATCCATCGCGTGCTGAACGACGTGCTCACGCTCCAGCGGCAGGCCCCGACGTGGGGCACGATCACGCTGCGCGCCGAGTTCGACCCGAGCCTGCCCCCGGTGCGCGGCGACCGCGCGCAGCTCATGCAGGTCTTCCACAACCTCGTGCGCAACGCCGCCGAAGCCATGGCGGGCGCGGGCGAGCTGCGGGTGGCGACCCGCATCGAGCACCGCTTCCACGTCCGCCGCGGCGCGAGCCGCGGCGAGCAGCTCCTCTCCGTGCTGATCGAGGACCGCGGTCCCGGCGTGCCCGAGGAGCACCGGCCGCATCTCTTTGCGCCCTTCTTCTCCACCAAGCCGCGCGGCACCGGGCTCGGTCTCGCCCTCTGTCACCGCATCGTGCGCGAGCACGGCGGCACGATCGCCTACGAGCCCCGCCGCGGCGGCGGCGCGCGCTTTTGCGTGACGCTGCCCACCTGTCCCCCCGATGCCGACGCCGACTGAGCGGCCCGCCCACCTCCTCGTCGCCGACGACGAGGAGTCGATCCGCTGGGTCCTCGAGCGCGCGTGCACGCAGCGCGGCCATGCGGTCACCGCGGTGGCGAGCGGCACCGCGGCGCTCGCGGCGCTCCGCACGCAGGCCTTCGACGTGGCGCTCATCGATATCCGCATGCCGGACGTCTCGGGCCTCGACGTCCTCACCCGCGCCCGCGAGGAGCGCATCGATACGCTCTTCATCGTCATGACCGCGCAGAACACGATGGCGAACGCGATCGAGGCCACCAAGCGCGGCGCCTACGACTACTTGACCAAGCCCTTCGACCTCGAGCAGGTCGCACTGCTGATCGACCGCGCGCTCGAGCTGCGCCGGCTCACGCGCGACCTCGAGCGGCTGCGCGGCGAGCTCGACGAGCGGCGCGAGCTGCTGATCGGGCGCACGCCCGCGATGCAGGAGATCTACAAGGTGATCGGGCGCGTGGCGCCCACCGACGCGACCGTGCTCATCCAGGGCGAGACCGGCACCGGCAAGGAGCTGGTGGCGCGCACCATCCATCACCACTCCGACCGGCGCGGCCCGTTCGTCGCGCTCAACTGCTCGGCGATCCCCAACGAGCTGCTCGAGAGCGAGCTCTTCGGCTACGAGCGAGGCGCGTTTACGGGCGCGGTCGAGCGGCGAATCGGGAAGTTCGAGGCCGCCGCGGGGGGCACGCTGTTCCTCGACGAGATCGCCGACATGCCGCTTGCGCTCCAGGCGAAGGTCCTGCGGGTCCTCCAGGAGCGCGAGTTCACGCGGGTCGGCGGCCGGGAGGCCATCCGCGCCGACGTGCGCATCGTCGCCGCCACCAATCAGGACCTCGAGGCGGCCGTGCGCGCCGGCCGCTTCCGCGAGGACCTCTTCTTCCGCCTCCACGTCGTCCGCATCCACGTGCCCCCGCTGCGCGAGCGGCGCGCCGACATCCCCGAGCTGATCGACTTCTTCGTCGACAAGATCAACCGCGAGCTCGGAACCTCGATCGTCGGCGTCACCGACGACGTGCGCGAGCGGCTGATCCAGCACCCCTGGCCCGGCAACGTCCGCGAGCTCGAGAACACGCTCCGCCGCGCCGCCGTCCTCGCCCGCGGGCGCACGCTCGTGGCGGAGGACTTTGCGCTCATCGGGCACGGCCGACCCGCCGGAGCCGACGCGCAGCCGCTCGAAGCGGCCGTGCGCGAGCGGCTCGCCCAGCTCCTCGCCGACGACCACGAGCGGCCGGCCGGCGACCTCTACGCCCGGCTCATCAGCGCGGTCGAGCGCCCGCTGCTCGAGCTCGTGCTCGAGCGCGCCGGGGGCAATCAGGTGAAGGCCGCCCAGATGCTCGGCATCAACCGCAACACGCTGCGCAAGAAGATCACCGACCTCGGCATTCCGCTGCGGCGGCCGGGGCTCGGCCCGGTGCGGTGAGCGCGCGGCTGCCCGCGCTCTACGCGATCGTCGACCCGCTCGACACGGGCCGCGACCCGCTGGTGCTCGCCCGCGCGCTGCTCGCCGGCGGCGCCGAGCTCCTCCAGGTGCGCCTCAAGGGCGCGAGCCCGGCCCAGCTCCTCGCGGTCGCCACCGAGGTCGTCGCCCTCGGTCACGCCGCCGGGGCGCTCGTGCTCGTCAACGACCGGCCCGACGTCGCGCGCGCTGCCGGCGCCGACGGCGTGCACTTGGGCCAGGACGACCTGCCAGTCGCCGCCGCCCGCCGCGTCCTCGGGCCGGGGGCGCTCGTCGGCGTATCCACGCACGACGTGGAGGAGGCGCGCGCGGCGGCCGCGGCCGGCGCGGACTACCTCGGCGTGGGGCCGATCTTCGCGACGACCAGCAAGACGGCGGCGCTGCCGCCGCGCGGGCTCGATCTCGTGCGCGCCGTCCGCGCCGCGGTCGCCTGCCCGCTCGTCGCCATCGGCGGCATCACCGCGGCGACCGCGGCTGCGGTGCGCGCGGCCGGCGCCGACAGCGTGGCCATGATCGGCGCGCTCACGACGGCCCCCGACGTCGCCGCCGCCGTGCGCGCCGTGCTCACCGCGCTCGAAGCGCCGCGCAGCGCGCCGCCCCGAGCAGCGCCGCGCGGTCGTTGAGGATCACGCGCACGGGCATGGCCTCGAGCAGCGGGCGCATGCGCCCCTTGGCCAGGAACGCACGCATGAATCCCCCGTCGCGCAGCCGCTCGACGATCCGCGGCGCGATCCCGCCTCCGACGTAGACCCCGCCGGTGGCCATCGTCTTGAGCGCCAGATTGCCCGCCTCCGCCCCGTAGAGGCCGACGAAGAAATCGAGCGCGCGCGCGCACAGCGGCGAGCGGTCGCCGCGCGCGGCTTCGGCGATCGCCGCTGCGGGATCGCCCGTCCGCAGCGCCTCGGCGACCCACGGCTCCTCGACCCCGCGCCCGCTGTCGCGGAGGAAGGCGTAGACGGCCACGAGCCCTGGTCCCGAGCACACGCGCTCCCAGCTCACGTGCTCCCAGCGGCGGCGCAGCGCCTGCAGCAACTCGATCTCGAGGTCGCTCGTGGGGGCGAAGCTCGCGTGGCCGCCCTCGCAGGCAAACGGCCGGTGGTCCTGCCCGTCCCAGTAGAGCCCCGCCTCGCCGAGCCCGGTGCCGGCAGCGATCAGGCACGCGTTGCCCTGCGCCGTAGGGTCGCCGCGGGCGAGGGTGACGAAGTCCGCGGGCCCGAGCACCGCGAGCCCGTACGCCGTCGCTTCCAGGTCGTTGATGACCCAGGCCTGCGGGATGCCGAGCGCCCGCGCGAGCTCGTCCGCGTCGACGACCCACGGCAGGTTGGTCGCCGTACAGCGGCCGTCGCGCACCGGCCCCGCCACGCCGACACAGGCGTGCTCGACCCGCAGGCGGTGGGTCGCAAGGAATCGTTCCACGAGGGGGAGGAGCCCCGGGTGCTCGTGGCTCACGAACCGCTCTTCGGCAAGGGGGGCGTCGAGGCGACCGCCGGCGGCGAAGACCGCGAGGTTGGTCTTGGTCCCGCCGATGTCGCCGGCGAGAATCACGACGGCGGCACCCAGCGCCGCCCGTCGCGCGCGAGCAGCTGGTCGGCCGCCGCCGGGCCCCAGCTCCCGGCCGCATAGTTCGGGAAGTCCCGCGGCGGCTCTGCGGCCCACGCCTCGAGAATCGGCGTCACCACGGCCCACGCCGCCTCCACCATGTCGGCGCGGTGGAAGAGCATCGGATCGCCGATCATGCAGTCGTAGAGGAGCGTTTCGTAGCCCGTGCTGCGCGAATCGCCCTCGAGGTCGTCGTAGGCGAACGCGAGCTCGACCGGCACCATGCGCAGGTGCGGGCCGGGGCGCTTCGCCTCGATGCGCAGCGTGATGCGCTCGTCGGGCTGGATGTGGATCGTGAGCCGGTTCGGCTGCTGCGGGCCGGCCTCGGGGGGCAGGAGCGCGAGCGGAGCGCGGCGGAACTGCACCACGATCTCCGTGTCGTGCGCGGCGAGCCGCTTGCCCGTGCGCAGGTAGAACGGCACCTCGGCCCACCGCCAGTTCTCGATGGAGAGCCGCAGCGCCGCGAACGTCTCGGTGACGGAATCGCGGGCGACGTTCGGCTCCTCGCGGTAACCGGGCACGGGCCGACCGTCGATCTGTCCGGGGCCGTACTGCCCGCGCACCGCCGCCGTGGCGATCTCCTCCGCTGCGAGCGGCCGGATGGCGCGCAGCACCTTCACCTTCTCGTCGCGCACCGCCTCGCCGACGAGCGAGATCGGCGGCTCCATCGCCACGAGGCAGACGAGCTGGAGCATGTGACTCTGCACCATGTCGCGCAGCGCCCCCGCCGTCTCGTAATAGCCGCCGCGGCCCTCGACGCCGAGGGTCTCGGCCACGGTGATCTGCACGTGGTCGACGTACCGCCGGTTCCAGACGGGCTCGAAGACCCCGTTCAAGAACCGCAGCAGGAGAATGTTCTGCACGGTCTCCTTGCCGAGGTAGTGATCGATGCGATGGATCTGCGCCTCGTCGAAGACGGCGAGGAGCCGGCGGTTGAGCGCGCGCGCCGAGGCGAGATCGCGGCCGAAGGGCTTCTCCACGATCACCCGCGTCCAGCCGCCCGCCTCGGCCGGGCGGCGCGCGAGGCCCGCGCTGCCGAGCTGCTCGGCGATCGTCGCAAAGAAGGCTGGCGGCGTGGCGAGGTAGAAGAGCGTGTTGCCGCGCAACGCCCCGTCGCGGTGGGTCGCGGCGAGCCGCTCGCGCAGGCGGGCGTAGGTCGCCGGGTCGTCGAAGCGCCCGGCCACGTAGCCGCAGCGCGCCTGCTGCGCGGCGAGCAGGCGCTCGTCGAAGGCGCCCGGCCCGAGCGCACGCACCGCCTCGGCGAGGCGCGCCCGAAACGCCTCGTCGGAGAGCGGATCCCCGGCGACGCCGACGATCGCCGGCGCGGGCATGAGAAACCCGTGCCGGGCGAGGTTGTGGAGCGCGGGCAGGAGCTTCCGCCGCGTGAGGTCGCCCGTCGCGCCGAAGATCACGAGCGCGCACGGATCCGCCGGCCGGACCTCCCCGCACGCGCCGCCGTCACCCGTCACGCGCCCAGACGAGCACCGCCGCCCGGCCGCGTCAACCACCTGCGGCTACCCCCGCGCGGGCGACCTGGCGTACTATCCCGCGCCGTGGCGGAGCCGAGTCCCCGGGCCGCCGCCGAGCCTGCCGGCTCGCGGCGCGTCGTCTACCTCCTCGACGCGAACAGCCGCCTCGAGGGCCGGCTGCTCGAGCGGTGGATCGCCGCCCACGCCGCACCCGGTGCCCACGTCGTGCGCATCCCGCCGTCCCGGCGCCGCCGCCGCCGGCTCGACCCGCGGCTCGAGCCGCTCCTCGCCGCCGACGACGACCCGCTGCTCCTGCCGCTGCGCGTGGCTTGGCTGCCGGCGACCGACGGGGAGGGCTCGTCCGGGCGTCTCACGACGCTGCTCCTCCTGGGCGATCCGCGCGACCCGGGCGTGCTCCGGCAGCGCTGGCTCTGGCGACGACCCGACCGCGTCCGCGTCGTCGCCGGCGAGGCGGCGCCGGTCTCCGCGCTGCGGGAGCGCTGGCGGCGGGCCGGGGTGGCCGAGACGACAGGGCTCGCCGAGTTCGTCGCCCGTCAGGCGACGCTCGCGCTCGAGCGCGCCGAGCGCCGGCTGCGCGGGATGCGCTACAAGGTCCCCCGCTTCGTGCGCGAGGACATCCTCGCGCGCCCGGCCTTCCGCGGGGGGGTCGCCCGCCTCGCGGCCGAGCGCGGGCTGTCCGACCGCGCGGCGCTGCGCCGGGCGGCGCGCCTGCTCCGCGAGATCGCCGCCACGCACAGCCCCTACGTCATCGACCTCCTCGCCCACCTGATCCGCGTCCTCTACCGCCGGGCCTACGGCGACGTCCTCCACTACGACCGCGCCGAGCTCGCCCGCGTCTACGCGCTCGCGCAGCGGCATCCGGTCGTGTTCCTGCCGTCGCACAAGTCGAACCTCGATCACCTCGTGCTCCAGTACGCGCTGCACGAGAACGGGCACCCGCCGAACCACACCGCCGGCGGGATCAACATGAACTTCTTCCCGGTGGGGCCGCTCGTGCGGCGCAGCGGCGTCTTCTTCATCCGCCGCAGCTTCAAGGACGATCCGCTCTACAAGCTCGTGCTGCGCCACTACATCGACTACCTCGTGGAAAAGCGCTTCCCGCTCGAGTGGTACATCGAGGGCGGCCGGTCCCGCTCGGGCAAGCTCCTGCCGCCGCGGTTCGGGCTGCTCGCCATGGTGGTCGACGCCTACCGGCGCGGCAAGGCCGAGGACGTGCACCTGATCCCGGTCGCCATCGCCTACGACCAGATTCCCGACGTCGGCGATTACGCCGCCGAGCTGCGCGGCGCCGCCAAGCAGCGCGAGAGCCTGCGCTGGTTCGTGCGCGTCGTGCGCGGGCTTCGCCGCCGGCACGGCGGCATTCACATTCGCTTCGGGGAGCCGCTCTCGCTCGCGCGCGCGCTCGGGCCCGTCGACGCCGCCGTCGGGCCGCCGCCGGACGAGCGGACCCTCGCCGTCCAGAAGCTCGCCTTCGAGGTCTGCGTGCGCATCAACCGCGTGACACCGATCACGCCGACCTCGCTGGTGACGCTTGCGCTGCTCGGGCGCGGCGACCGCGCGCTCAGCGTGGGCGAGACCGTGCAGGCGCTCGCGAATCTCCTCGAGTACGTGCGTCGCCGGCATCTGCCCACGACCGACGACTTCGACCTCGGCAGCCCCGACGCGGTCCGCCGCGCGCTCGACGACCTGGTGGCGAACGGGGTGGTCGCCTGCTTTGCCGAGGGGGCGGAGCCCGTGTACGCGATCGGCCCCGAGAAGCACCTCGTCGCGGCCTACTACCGCAACACGATCATCCACTTCTTCGTGGGTGGCGCGATCGCCGAGCTCGCGCTGCTCGGCGCGGCCGAGGCCGACGGCGCCGAGCTGCGCGCGGCGTTCTGGGAGGAGGCGGCCCGCCTGCGCGACCTCCTCAAGTTCGAGTTCTTCTTCGCCGACAAGGAGCGCTTCCGGGACGAGCTGCGGGCGGAGATCGCGCTGCACGACCCCGCGTGGGAGGTGACCCTCGCCGCCGGGCCCGCCGCGATCCAGGCGCTCGTGCGCCGCTTTCGGCCCTTCAGCGCGCACCGCGTGCTGCTGCCGTTCCTCGAAGCCTACCAGGTGGTGGGCGACGCGCTCGCGCGCGAAGCGACGGATGCCCCCGTCGAGCCCGCCGCGTTCCTGCGCCGCTGCCTCGCGCTCGGCCGGCAGTATCAGCTCCAGCGCCGCATTCGCAGCGCCGAGTCGGTCTCGCGCGCGCTGTTCGAGACGGGGCTCAAGCTCGCGCAAAACCGCGGCCTGCTCGAGCCCGGCGGCCCCGAGCTGGTCGCTCGGCGGGCCGCCTTCGCCGAGGAGATCCGGCGGGCGCTCCGGCGCGCGGAGGCGATCGACGCGCTCGCGGCGAGCCGCCGCGCCGGCCTCATCCCCTGATCAGGCGGCGGGAAGCACCGCGCGCGGGCGGCGCAGCGCCTCGAGGAGCCGGCGATCGCGCCCGTAGAGGTCGTCGCGGAAGTGCGCCACCCCCTCCTCGTCGACCCAGACGGTGCGGTAGAGGAGATAGACGGGCACCGGGGTGGGCAGCGTCACCGTGCGCGTCTGCCAGCTCGCGAGCAGCGCGGCGCGGCGCGCCGGCGTCCACTCCGGCAGGTCGTCGAGGAGCCGCCAGGCAAGCTCGAGCGCCTCGCCGAGGCGCACGCAGCCCGAGCTGAAGGCGCGCACGGGACGCCGAAAGAGGCTCCGGGCCGGCGAGTCGTGGAGATAGACGCCGTTGATGTTCGGCATGTCGAAGCGCACCCGCCCGAGCGGGTTCTTCGGCCCCGGCGGCTGGCGCAGCTTGAGCCCGCCCAGCCGCGAGTGGTGCCAGTCGACGGTCGCCGGATCGATCTCGTGGCGGTCGCCCGGCGGCCCGCTGTAGACGCGGATGCCCTCGCTCGCGAAGTACGACGCGTCCCGGCGGATGCGCCCGAGCATGTCGCGGTCGGCGATCGTCGTCGGCACGGTCCAGCTCGGGTTGAAGGTGAGCCGTGTGATCTCCGCCGCCAGAATCGGCGTCATGCGGTCGGGGCGCCCCACGACCACGGGCATGGTGAGCACCGGGCGGCCGTCCTCGACCAGCGCTGCGGTGAAGGCCGGAATGTCGACGACGACGTAGCGCGCGCCGAGGTCGTCCGGGAGCCAGCGCCAGCGCTCGAGGTTGGCGACGATCTGGTCGATGCGCGTCTCCACGTCGACGTCGAGCGCCGCGCGTGTCGCCGCGCCGACCACGCCGTCGGGGACGAGGCCGTGCCGGCGCTGAAACGCCTGCACGCCCCGGCGGACCCCGGCGTCGAAGCGACCGCCGCGGGCCGCCGCGGCGGGCAGATCCCCCGTCGCCGCGAGCCGCCGCCGCAGCGTCGCCACCGCAGGCCCGACCGCGCCGACCTCGAGCTTGGGGCCCTCGGGCAGCACCGGCCAGCCCCCCGCGGCGGCGATCGCGCGGTAGCGCGCGAGCAGCGCGCGCAGGCGGGCGTACTCGGCGTGCTGCGGCGGCAGCGCCTCGAGCCAGGCGCGGAGGTCCGGTGCCGCGGCGGCTTCCCTGACGGCCGCGAGGGGGTCGAGCGACCGGGGCGGCACGTCGACCTCGGGACCGCGGCGCGTCGGGGCGGCGCGGCCGACGTGGACATCGACGGCGTAGCGCAGGAGCGCATCGGTGAGGAGCACGTCGAGCTCCGCGGCGACCACCGGATCGCCCGTGCCGCGCCGCCGCTCGATGCCGCTCACATGGTACGCCGCCGGGTCGAGGCCGTGCGAGCCCGCGTCGCCGAAGGTCGCGGCGAGCACCGCGGTGCGGGTCGCTGCATCGGCGCCCGCGGTCCACAGCGGCGTGTCGCCGTGCTCGCCGTAGAGCGTGCGCAGGCGCTCGCCGTCGAGCGCCTCGTCGTCGAGGACGACCGGACCGGGTGCGGCGAGGAGCCGGGCGATCGCCGCGGTCTCCGCGCGGACGTCGCCCTCGACCGCCGCCCGGCCCGCCCCGCATGGCACGCAGGCGAGCGCGAGCACGGCGAGCATCGCGCGCCCGAGGGCCACGGGCGCATGATACCGCACCCCAACCCCGGGGTCACACGCCGTCGCGGCGCCGCGCCGACCCGAGCCCCGCGCGCGCCATCGGCGTTTCGGGCTCGCCTGTGCCCGCGGCGAGCGCAATGAACGCCGCGAGCATGTCGCTGCGCGTGAGGATGCCGACCAGGCGGCCGTTGTCCACCACCGGCAAGGCGCCGATGCGCTCGCGCCGCATCCGCTGCGCGGCCTCGGTGAGCACGTCGCTCGGTGCAACCGTGATCACCGCCCGGGTCATGACGTCCTCGACCGGCGTGCTGCCGAGGTCGCGGGTGCCGAGCGCGGCGGAGACCTCCGGCACGGCCGGGAAGGCGTCGCGCAGGTCGCGGTCGGTGACGATCCCGACCAGCCGATCGTCGACCACGACCGGAAGCTGGTTGATGCGATGCCGCTCGAGGAGCGCGCGTGCGTGCCGCACCGAATCCCGCGGCTTCACGTGGTACACGGGGTGCTTCATCCAGTCGGCGACACGGGCAGGAAACATCGCCACCATCTCCTCGACCGTCGTCCTGAGCGAAATGCGTGCCAGGCAAAATCCGCGTCGATCGGCGAGCGTATCGCACCTCTGGCACGGCGACGGCGCTCGTCCTCCGGGAGCTGCGAACCCGCGTGCCTTCCCCGCGCACCGGGGGTAGAGGTGAAATGCCGATGCAGGAGGAGGTGGTGGCCGCCCTCGCCCGACCCGAGACGTACGCGCATCGTCCGGCGCGCGTCGAGCACGTGCAGACGCACATCTCCCACGTCTTCCTCGCTGGCCCTCATGTCTACAAGCTCAAGAAGGCCGTCCGCTTCCCCTTTCTCGATTTCAGCACGCCCGAGCGCCGCCGCCACTACGCCGAGGAGGAGGTGCGTCTCAACCGCCGGCTGGCCGCGCCCGTCTACCGCGGCGTCCTCGCGGTCACGCGCGAGGCGGACGGCCGGCTCGCGCTCGGCGGCACGGGCACGCCCGTCGAGCACGTCGTCTGGATGCGCCGCCTGCCCGCCGAGCGGATGCTCGCCCAGCTCGCCCGCCGCGGCGAGCCGCTCGCGGCCCGCCTCGATGCGCTCGCCGCCCGCCTCGTCGCCTTCCACGCGGCCGCGCCCACGGGCGCGGCCGTCGCCGCGCACGCCGATCCCGAGCGGATCGTGGAGGAGTGGCGGCGCAACGTCGCGGAGCTCCGTCCGTTCGTGGGACGGCTGCTCGCGGCCGAGGACCACGAGGTGCTCGCCGACTTCGGACCCACGTTCGTGCGCCGGCACGAGACACTGCTGCGCGCGCGGCAGCACGCCGGCCGCATCCGCGAGGGCCACGGCGATCTCCACGCCGAGCACGTCTGCTTCGTCGACGATCCGGTGCCCGGAGCCCCGGGCGACCCGCCGCTTCCGCCCGACATCTACATCTTCGACTGCATCGAGTTCTCGCACGCGTTCCGCTGCACCGACGTCGCGGCCGAGGTCGCGTTCCTCGCCATGGACCTCGAGGCGCTCGGGCAACCCGCGCTCGCCCGCGGCTTCGCCGCCGCCTACGCTCGGGCGGCGTCCGATCCCGACCTCCCCCACCTCCTGCCCTTCTACGCCTGTCACCGCGCCGCGATTCGCGGCAAGGTCGAGGGGCTCGCGAGCGAGGAGCCCGAGGTCGCCCCGCCGGCGCGCGCGGCCGCCGCCGAGCGCGCCCGTCGGCACCTCGCGCTCGCGGGCCGCTATGCGTGGGCAGTGGGCGGGCCCGTGCTGATCGCCGTCGGGGGGCTCAGCGGCACCGGCAAGACGGCCGTCGCCCGCGCCCTCGCCGAGGCGACCGGCTTTCGCCTGCTCGCCTCCGATCCCCTGCGCAAGGCGCGCGCGGGGCTCCGGCCGGAGGAGCCCGGACCGCCGGCGCTCTACACGCCGGCCGCGCGGGCAGCGGTCTACGCCGCGCTCGTCGCGGAGGCCGATGCGGCGCTCGCCGCGGGCGAGTCGGTGATCCTCGACGCGACGTGGGCCCGGCGGGAGGACCGCGCCAGGCTCGCCGAGATCGCCCGGCGCCATCGGCGCCCGTGGCTGCTCGTCGTCTGCACGGCGCCCGAGGCGGTCGTGCGCGAACGGCTCGCCCAGCGGGCCGTCGAGCCCTCGGTCTCCGACGCGCGCTGGGAGACCTACCTTGCCCAGCGCGCCGCCTACGCCCCGCCGGGGCCGGAGGAGCCGCACGTCGTCGTCGAGACGGGCGGGACGACGGCAGCGGCGCGGACCGCCGTGCTGCGTGCGCTCTGGCGCTGGCGCCAAGGCCGACTGCGGTGACGACGCCCCGAGCGGGGCACAGGCCCCTCACCGCTTGACCCGGCGCGCCGTGCGTGCCACTAGGCCAAGCTTGCCGATGCTGCGGACGCGGGCTCCCCTTCTCGCTTCCCGGTCCGCCCTGGGCGTCCTCGCGCTCGCCGTCGTGCTCGCGTCCGGTGGCGGCGCGCGTGCGGCGGGCTTCGACCTCGACGCGGTGGCCGAGCGCGCCGCGCATCTCGCGGCCAAGCCCTTCCACGACCCGCGCGGTGCGGTGCCCGACTGGCTCCTCAAGATCACCTACGACCAGTGGCGGGACATCCGCTTCCGCACCGAGCACGCGCTCTGGCGGGATCGCCACCTGCCCTTCCAGGTGCAGTTCTTCCATCCCGGCCTCTACTACGACCGGATCGTTCAGGTGAACGTGGTCACGCCCGAGGGCGTCGAGCCCGTGGCGTTCTCCCCGAGCGAGTTCGACTACGGCAAGAACGACTTCGCGAGCCGCGTGCCGCAGAAGCTCGGGTTCGCCGGCTTCCGCATCCACGCTCCAATCAAGCGGCCCGACTACTACGACGAGGTCATCGTGTTCCTCGGCGCGAGCTACTTCCGGGCGCTCGGCCGCGACGAGGTCTTTGGCCAGTCCGCCCGCGGCCTCGCCATTGACACCGCCGAGCCGCGGGGCGAGGAGTTTCCCTACTTTCGCGAGTTCTGGCTGGTGCAACCGAAGCCTCGGGACCGGCAGATCACGGTCTATGCGCTGCTCGACAGCCCGAGCCTCACCGGGGCGTATCGTTTCCGCATCGAGCCCGGCGAGCCGACGGTCGTGCACACCACCTGCCGGCTCTTCCTGCGGCACGACGTGCACAAGCTGGGCATCGCGCCCCTCACCAGCATGTTCTTCCACGGGGAAAACACCCCGCGCTGGTTCAACGACTTCCGCCCCGAGGCCCACGACACCGACGGGCTGCTCGTCGCCTTTGCGACCGGCGAGTGGTTGTGGCGACCGCTCGACAACCCGACCGTGCTCAACGTCAACGCCTTCCAGGCCGACGGGCTGCGCGGCTTCGGCCTCCTCCAGCGCGATCGCGACTTCGACCACTACCAGGACCTCGAGACGCAGGCGCAGCGGCGGCCGAGCGTCTGGATCGTGCCCGAAGGCGACTGGGGCCCCGGGCACGTCGAGCTGGTCGAGATCCCGACGAGCACCGACACCAACGACAACGTGGTCGCCTACTGGGTGCCGGCCACGCCGGCGCACCCCGGGGCGCCCGTCACCTTCGCCTACACGCTCTCCTGGTACGGGGACGATCCGTCGCGGCCGCCCGGGGGGCGCGTGGTCTCCACCCGCCAGGACGGCGGCACGGGCAAGGACACGCGCCGCTTCGTGATCGACTTTACAGGCAAGCAGCTCGCCGCCATTCCCGCGGACCGCATCCTGCGGGGCGTCGTCACCGTGCTCGGGGGCGACGAGGTGGCCGAGATCATCAACCAGCAGGTCGTGCACAACCCCTTCGTGGGCGGCTGGCGGCTCGCCTTCGAGGTCCGCCCGAAGAAGCGACAGCCGATCGAGCTGCGCGCCTTCCTCGACGAGAACGGCAGCACGCTCACGGAGACCTGGTCCTACGTGATGCTGCCGTGACGCGGGCGCCGCTCGAGCCCGCCGCACCGCCGACGCGGCACTTCGAGGTTCCCGCAGAGCGGCTGCTCCAGGACTGGCAGGGCGCGCACGCCCGCGCCCGCGCCTACGCCGCGGCGCTCGGCCTCGAGGCGGCGGAGGCGGAGCGGCTCGCCGAGGCGGCCGTCGGGCGTGCGCTCGCGGATCCCTGGGAGGACGGCGCCGACGCCGCGACCGAGACCCTGCGCGCGCTGCGCACGCTCGTGCTCGAGCGCCATCCGCGCGCGGCGACCGATCTCGCGGGTCTCGAGCCGTTTCTCGCCTGGCGGCTCGACCGCCTGCTTACCGGCGAGACGCCGCGCGATGTGCCCGGACCCCGCCCCCGGCATGTTCCCGTGCGCGACGGCGCGCTCCGCTCGGCGCCCGCGCTCAGCCGCCGCTCGATGACCTCCGAGCCGATCGAGCACCATCTCCTTCGCCGGCTCCTCGGACGCCACCGCCGGCGCGCCGCGAGCCTTCCGGCCGAGCGTGCGCTCTACGGCAGCCCGCTGCGCCGGCTGCGCCGCGGGCTGCGCTGGACGCGGGTCGCGCACCGCCGCCGGCTGCTCCTCGCGGTGCTCGTGCTCCTCCCCACCGCCGTCGCGAGCCGCTTCATGGTCCACGTCCTCCCGCACCGCGGCGAGACCTGGCTCGAGATCGCGATCACGATCTTCTTCGGTGCGCTCTTCGGCTGGATCTCGATCGGCTTCTGGACGGCGCTGTTCGGCTTCGCGATCCTGCTGCGCGGCCGCGACCGCTTCGCGATCACGCGCCTCGACTCGGAGACCGCCGCGGGGGGGCTCGCGCCCGGCGCCCGCACCGCCATCGTGATGCCGATCTGCGAGGAGCCCGTCGATCGGGTGTTCGCCGGGCTGCGTGCCATCCACCGCTCGCTCGCGCGCGCGGGGGTCCTCGACCGCTTCCACTTCTTCGTGCTGAGCGACACGGCCGATCCGTCGATCGCCGTCAAGGAGGAGGAGGCTTGGCTCGCCTGGTGCCGCGCCACCGACGGCTTCGACCACATCTTCTACCGCCGCCGCAAGGTGCGCATCGAGCGGAAGGCGGGCAACGTGGCCGACTTCTGCCGCCGCTGGGGGCGGCAGTACCGCTACATGGTCATGCTCGACGCCGACAGCCTCATGACCGGCGAGACCCTCGCCCGCCTGGTCGCGCTGATGGACCGGCATCCCCACGTGGGCATGATCCAGACGGCGCCCGCGGCGGTGAACCGCCGCTCGCTGTTCGCGCGCGTGCAGCAGTTCGCGAGCCACGTCTATCTCCCCATGTTCGCCGCCGGCCTCCACTACTGGCAGCTCGGCGACGGGCAGTACTGGGGCCACAACGCGATCATCCGCATCGAGCCCTTCATGGACCACTGCGCGCTGCCGCGGCTGCCCGGCCGCGAGCCGCTCGGCGGCGCGATCCTGAGCCACGACTTCGTCGAGGCGGCCCTCATGGGCCGCGCGGGCTGGACCCTCTGGCTCGCCTACGACCTCGGCGGGAGCTGGGAGGAGGTGCCCTCGACCCTGCTCGAGGAGATGCGCCGCGACCGCCGCTGGTGCCAGGGCAATCTCCAGCACCTCCGGCTCCTGTTCACCGAGGGCCTCTTCGGGGCCCATCGCGCCCTCTTCTTGAACGGCGCCCTCTCCTACATGTCGGCGCTGCTCTGGTTCGCCTTCCTCACCCTCAGCACCGTCGAGGCGATCGTCAACGTGCTCGTCGGCCACGAGTACTTCCCGCACGGGCCGAGCCTCTTCCCCGAGTGGCCGGTGTGGCGGCCGGAGTGGGCGCTCTCGCTGCTCGCGGTGATCGGCATGCTGCTCTTCCTGCCGAAGCTCCTGAGCATCGTGCTCGTGCTGCGCCAGCCCGAGGGGGCGCGGCCGTACGGCGGGATCGTGCGCCTTGCGGCGAGCGTGGCGCTCGAGATCGTGCTCTCGAGCCTGCTCGCCCCGATCCGCATGGTCTTCCACAGCCGCTTCGTGGTCCTCAACCTCCTCGGCCGCACCGTGACCTGGCGCTCCCAGGAGCGCGGGGACGCGGAGACCACGTGGCGCGAGGCGCTGCGCCAGCACGGCTTCGACACGCTCTGGGCGAGCGCGTGGGGGGCGGCGCTCCTCTGGCTCAACCCCCACTACTTCTGGTGGGTGACCCCGATCATCGGCGCGCTCATCCTGGCCGTGCCCGTCTCGACGATCACGAGCCGCGTGCGCGCCGGCGAGCGCGCGCGGCGCTGGGGGCTCTTCCTCATCCCCGAAGAGCACGCCCCGCCGCCCGAGCTCCGCGACCTCGCCGACTTGCTCGCCGAGGCAGAGCAGGCCGAGGCGGCGATCCCGCCCGCCGCACGCGACGGCTTCGTGCGCGTCGCCGTCGATCCGTACACGAACGCGCTCCACCGCGCGCTCCTCGGCCGCGAGCGGATGGCGGGCGGACGGCTCCGCGCGACCCGCCGCGCGCTCCTCGAGCATGTGCTGCAGGACGGCCCCGCGGGCATCGCCGCGCGCGAGCGTCGCACGCTGCTCCTCGACCCGGGGCTCACCGACGAGCTGCATCGCCGCGTCTGGGCCCTGCCCGGCGAGCGCGCCCGGCGCTGGGGCCGCCCACCCGCCGAGCCTTGAGCGCCGTCCGGTCCTCGCTCGCGGCCGTGCTGCTCCTCGCCGCCGCGGCTTGCCGCCACGAGCGCCGCCCCGCGCTGCGCCTCTGGGCGCTCGGCCGCGAGGGCGAGGTGGTGGCGCAGCTGCTCCCCGACCTCGCGCGGCGGCGGCCTGGCCTTCGCGTGCGCGTGCAGCAGATTCCCTGGAGCGCCGCGCACGAGAAGCTGCTCACGGCCTTCGTCGGCGGGGCGATGCCCGACGTGCTCCAGGTGGGCAACACCTGGCTGCCCGAGCTGGTCGCGCTCGGCGCCCTGGAACCGCTCGACCATCGCCTCGCCCGCTCCGTCGCCGTGCGCGCCGACGACTACTTCCCGGGCATCCTCGCGGCGAACGTGATCGACGGGGTCACCTACGGCGTGCCCTGGTACGTCGACACCCGCCTCCTCTTCTATCGCACCGATCTTCTCGCCGCGGCCGGCTTCGCCCGCCCGCCGACCACGTGGGCCGGCTGGCTCGCGGCGCTGCCGCGCATGCAGGCGGCCGCCGGGCCCGGGAACTGGGCGATCCTGCTGCCGCTGCGCGAATGGGAGCCGCCGGTGATCCTCGGCATGCAGTGGGGCGCGGGCCTGCTGCGCGACGGCGATCGCTACGGGGACTTCGAAAGCCCCGCCTTTCGGGCGGCGTTCGCGTTCTACCTCGATTTCTTCCACCGCGGCCTCGCTCCGCTCGGCGACACCGCCGTCGTCAACGTCTACCAGGACTTCGCCCGCGGGACCTTCTCGGTCTACTTGACGGGGCCGTGGAACCTGGGCGAGTTCGCCCGCCGCCTGCCGGCGGCGCTCGCGGAGCGCTGGGGCACGACGCCGCTGCCCGCGCCCGACGGCACCGCGCCGGGGGTCTCGCTCGCCGGCGGCTCGAGCCTCGTGGTCGCCCGCAGCTCGCCGCGCAAGGACGACGCCTGGGCGCTCGTCGAGTATCTCGCCGAGCCGGCACAGCAGGTGCAGTTCTACCGGCTCACCGGCGACCTGCCGGCGCGCCGGAGCGCCTGGGAGGCCGCGGACCTCCCCGCCGATGCGCGCGCGCGGGCCTTCTGGCTGCAGTTGCAACACGTGCGGCCGACCCCCAAGATCCCGGAGTGGGAGCGCATCGCGAGCGCGATCGCGCGGTACGGGGAGGCGGCCATCCGCGGAGAGATGGGAATCGACGGCGCGCTCGAGGCGCTCGACCGGGACGTCGACCGGGTGCTCGAGAAGCGGCGCTGGCTGCTCGCGCAGCCACGGCGGTGAGATGCAGCGGCTTCGGTTGAATCCCGCCTGGGTGCTGATCGCCCCGGCGCTCGTCGCGATCGGCGTCTTCTTCTTCCTGCCGGTCGTGGCGGCGCTCGCGCTCAGCTTCACCGACTTCGACGTCTACACGGTGGGCGATCCGACGCGGCTGCGGCTCGTCGGTCTCGCCAACTATCGCCACCTCCTCGCCGAGCCGCGGTTCTGGACGGCGCTCGGCAACACGACCTATTTCGTGCTCGTCGGCGGCTCGCTCTCGGTGGCGGTGGCGCTCGGCGTTGCCCTCCTGGTCGAGGCGCGGGCCGTGCGGCTGAAGGCCCTCTTCCGCACGGTGTTCCTCCTGCCGGTCGTCACCACGCTGGTCGCCGTGGCGGTCGTCTGGCGCTTCCTCTATCAGCCGCGCTTCGGGCTGCTGAACGCCCTGCTCGGCCGCATCGGCCTCCCGCCGATCGACTGGCTCGGGGATCCCCGCTGGGCCATGCCGGCGCTCATCCTGCTCGCGGTCTGGAAGAACTTCGGCTTCGACACGCTCATCTTCTCGGCCGGCCTCCAGAGCATCCCGCCGCAGGTCGACGAGGCCGCCCGGCTCGACGGGGCCGGCGCCTGGCAGCGGCTTCGCCGGGTGACCCTGCCGCTGCTCGCGCCCACGCTCGCCTTCGTCGGCCTGATCACGATGATCGGCTACTTCCAGCTGTTCGCGGAGCCCTACGTGATGACCCAGGGCGGGCCAGCCGACCGCACGCTCAGCGTGGCGCTCCTCATGTACGAGGAAGGGTTCCGGTGGTGGAATCTCGGGACCGGCTCCGCGATCGCCTTCGTCCTCTTCGCGATCGTGCTCGGGCTCACCCTGCTCGAGCTGCGGCTGCGCCGCGCGGCGCGGGGCGGGGCGCGATGAGGCGGGCTCCGGTGGTGGCAGCGCACGTGGCGCTCGGCGGGCTCGCCGCGCTCACGTTGCTCCCGTTCGTCTGGATGGTCGGGGCGTCGTTCATGGCGAGCGGCGAGGCGACCACGCTCCCCCTCCACCTCCTCCCGCGCGCGCCGACCCTCGCGCAGTACCGGGCGCTCCTCACCCGCCTCGACCTCGGTCGCTGTCTCCTCAACAGCGCTGGCATCGCCGCGGCCGTGACGCTCGCCGCGGTCGTCCTCGATTCGATGGCCGGCTACGCCTTCGCCAAGCTCCGCTTCGCCGGCCGCGACCGCGTCTTCCGCCTCCTCCTCGCGGCGCTCGTCATCCCCGGGCAGGTGGCGATGCTGCCCCTCTTCCTCCTCCTGCGCGCCTTGGGCCTCGTCGATACCTACGCGGGCGTAGTCGTGCCCGGGCTCGCGAGCGTCTTCGGCATCGTGCTCGTGCGCCAGTACGCGCTCGGCATCCCCGATGCCGTCCTCGACGCCGCGCGCGTCGACGGCGCGGGCGAGCTGCGCATCTATCGCTCGGTGGCGCTCGCGCTCTCTGCCCCGATCCTGGTCACCCTCGCGCTGTTCACGTTCATGGGCGCGTGGAACGACTTCATGTGGCCGCTCATCGTGCTCGCCGACCGCGACCGCTACACGCTGCCGGTGGCGCTCGCGAGCCTCGCGGGCGAGCACGTCCAGGATGTCGAGCTCATGACCGCCGGCGCCGTGCTCACGGTGCTGCCCGTGGTCGTGCTCTTCCTCGTGCTCCAGCGCCACTACGTCGCCGGCGTGCTGGCGGGCGGGATGAAGGAATAGGCGCGCGTGCGGGCCTGCACCGTGCTCGTGCTGCTCGCCGCCCTCGCCGCGCGGGCGGCCGCTGCCGAGAAGATCGTGCTCGACGACTTCCGGAGCCTCGAAGGCTGGACGGCGAGCGCCTCGGAAGGCACGCACGTCTGGCTCACCCAGGAGCCCGGGCCGCACGGCATGGCCATGCGCATCGGCTTCGACCTCAACGGGGGCGGCGGCTACGTGATCGTGCGCAAGGCGGTGTCGCTCACGCTGCCCGAGAACTACGCGTTCAGCTTCGACCTCCGCGGCGAAGCTCACCCGAACAACTTCGAGTTCAAGCTGATCGACCCGCGGGGCCGCAGCGTGTGGTGGGACAACCAGCGCGACTTCGCCTTCCCCCGCGACTGGCAGCGGATCACGGTGCGCAAGTCGCGCATCACCTTCGCCTGGGGGGTGCCCGGGGAGCTTCGCCAGGTGGGAGCGATCGAGATCGCGATTTCCGCCGGCGAAGGGGGCGCCGGATCGGTGTGGATCGGCGACCTCGAGCTCGAGCCGCGCGAGCCCGCCGGGCCCGCAGGCCCCCCCGACGTTCAGGCCTCGACCACCGCCGCCGGCCACGATCCCGCGCTCGTGCTCGACGGCGGGCAGGCGGCGGGCTGGCGGAGCGAGCCCGTGCCGCGCGAGCAGTGGCTCATGCTCGACTTCCGGCGCAACCGGGAGTTCGGCGGGCTCGTGCTCGACTGGGATCCGGAGGACTACGCCACCGCGTTCGACGTGCAGGTGTCGAACGACGGCGCGCAGTGGACGACCGCGTACCACACCACCACCGGCCACGGTGGCCGCGACTACATCTACATGCCCGACGCCGAGTCGCGCTTCGTGCGGCTCGTGCTGCGGCACAGCAGCCGCGGGCGCGGCTACGGCATCCGCGCGCTCGCGGTGGAGCCGGTGGAGTTTTCGGCCTCGCCGAACCGGTTCTTCGAGGCGATCGCCCGCGATGCGCCGGCGGGCATGTATCCCAAGTATCTCTACGGCCGGCAGACCTACTGGACGGTCGTCGGCATAAACGGCGGCGGCCGGGAGGCGCTCCTCAACGAGGAGGGCATGCTCGAGGTCGACCGCGGCGCGTTCTCGATCGAGCCCTTCCTCCACACCGACGCCGGCCTCGTCACCTGGGACGGCGTGCGCACGACGCAGCGGCTCGAGGGCGGCTCGCTGCCGATCCCGTCGGTGGTATGGGACCACGGCGATCTCGCGCTCACGATCACCGCCTTCGCCGCGGGCGAGCCGGGGAAGGCGACGCTGTTCGCGCGCTATCGCGTCGAGAACCGCGGCGAGCGCGGCGAGCCCGTCGCGCTCTTGCTCGCGATCCGTCCGTTCCAGGTGAACCCCCCGTGGCAGACTCTCGACGCCCCGGGCGGCGTCACGCACGTCCGCGAGATCCGCTTCGACGGCCGTACGGCCTGGGTCGACCGGGATCGCGCCGTCGTCTCCCTCACGCCGCCCGACTACTTCGGCGCCGCCACCTTCGAGGAGGGGCAGGTGATGCACTTCGTCGCCCGCGGCATCGTGCCGCCGCGCAGCGAGGTGACCGATCCCTTCGGCTTCGCCTCGGGGGCCTTCCAGTACAACCTCTACCTCGAGCCCAAGGCGCATGCCGAGGTCGACCTCGCGATCCCCTTCGAGGAGCCGCACGTCCTCACACCCGCCGGCCTCACCGCGGAGAGCGCGCCCGGGTTCGTCGCCGAGCGCGAGGCGGAGGCGGTGCAGGCATGGACGCGGCTGCTCGACCGCGTCGAGATCGCGCTGCCGCCGGCCGGGGCGCCCGTGGTCGAGACGCTGCGGACCAACGTCGCCTACGCGCTCCTCAACCGCGACGGGCCCGCGCTGCGACCCGGGCCGCGCAACTATGCCCGTTCGTGGATCCGCGACGGGGCGCTCATCTCGACGGCCCTCCTCGAGACCGGCTTTCCCGCCGTCGTGCGCGACTTCCTGCGCTGGTACGCGTCCTACCAGTTTCCCGACGGCAAGGTACCCTGCTGCGTCGACCGCCGCGGCGCCGACCCCGTGCCCGAGCACGACAGCCCCGGGGCCTTCCTCTACGCGATCGCCGAGTACTACCGCTTCACCCGCGACGCGGGCTTCGTCAACGATCTCTGGCCGCAGGTCGTGCGGACGGTCGAGTACCTGGAGGCCCTGCGCAAGCGGCGCCTCACCGACGAATACCGAGCACCGGACAAGCAGGCGTACTACGGCCTCCTGCCGGAGTCGATCAGCCACGAAGGCTACGCCGCGCACCCCGTGCACTCCTACTGGGACGACTTCTTCGCGCTCCGCGGCCTCGCCGATGCCGCCATGCTCGCGGTCGTCGTCGGCGACGACGAGCACGCGGCGCGGTTTGCGGCGCTGCGCGACGGGTTTCGGCAGACGCTCGCCGCCTCGATCACCCGCACGCTCGAAGCGCACGGCATCGACTACGTCCCCGGGTCGGTCGAGCTCGGCGACTTCGATCCCACCTCGACCGCGATCGCGCTTACTCCGGGCGACGACTTGAGCGGGCTGCCCGAGCCCGCGCTGCGCCACACCTTCGACCGCTACTGGGCGGAGTTCGAGCGCCGGCGCACGGAGAGCACGTGGGAGGCCTACTCGCCCTACGAGGTCCGCAACGTGGGGGCGTTCGTCCTCCTCGGCGAGCGGAGCCGCGCGCTCGCGCTCCTCGACTGGCTCCTCGCCGACCGCCGCCCGCTCGGCTGGAACGAGTGGGCGGAGATCGCCGCGCGGGATCCGGCCGAGGCGCGCTTCATCGGCGACATGCCGCACACCTGGGTCGGCGCGGAGTTCGTGCGCGCCGTGCGCACGCTCTTCGCCTACGAGCGCGAAGCCGACGACGCCCTCGTGCTCGGGGCGGGCATCCCGGCCGCCTGGGTCACGGCCGCCCCCGGGGTGCGCGTCAAGCGGCTGCCGACCTACTACGGCGTGCTCAACTACACGCTGCGCGCCGAGGGGCCGGACACCGTGCGGCTGCGCCTCGCCGGCGACCTCGCCGTGCCGGCGGGCAAGATCGTCGTCGCCTCGCCCTTCGACCGCCCGCTGCGCGCGGTCACGGTCGACGGCGAGCCCGTGGGCACCTTCTCCGCCGACCGCGCCGTGATCGCGCGCGTGCCGGCCGACGTCGTGCTGAGCTATTAGCGTGTCGGCGGTGCACGGCTTCGGGCGGGGCGCCGAGTCGATCCCGCACGCCCGCCTGCTCTCGAACGGCCGCTACACGGTGCTGCTCACCGCCGCCGGGACGGGCTGCTCGCTCTGGCGCGGCCTCGCGCTCACCGGCTGGGCAGCCGATCCCACCCTGGATGCCGACGGCATCTTCGTCTACCTGCGCGACCTGGGCGACGGCCGGTTCTGGTCGCTCGGCGCGCAGCCCTGTCGCACGCCGGGGGCGAGCGCCGCCCGCGCGCTGCCCGGGCGGGTCACGATCGCCCGGCGCGCGCACGGCATCGCCGCCACGCTCGACGTCGCCGTGCCACCCGGCGCCGACGCCGAGGTCCGCCGCGTGCGCCTGCACAACTTGAGCGCGCGCCCGCGGCGGCTCGAGGTGACGACGTACACCGAGGTCGTGCTCGCCGAGCGTGGGATGCACGTCGCCCATCCGGCCTTCGCGAAGCTCTTCGTCGAGACCGAGTGGGTCGCGGCGGCGCGCGCGCTCCTCGCCCACCGCCGGCCGCGCCGGGCCGAGGAGCCGCCGGCGTGGATGGCGGCGGTGCTCGCGGGTCCCGGCCGGCTCGGCTTCGAGACCGACCGGGCGCGCTTCCTCGGCCGCGGCGGCTCGCCGGCGGCCCCCCGCGCCCTTCTCGTTCGTGCGCCGCTCCTGGGCGCGGTGGGGCCGGTGCTCGACCCGGTGCTCGCGCTGCGCCGGGTGATTCGGCTCGAGCCGCACGAGGCGGTCGAGCTCGTCTTCGTGCTCGCCGCGGCGGAGACGCGCGCCGCGGCGCTCGCGCTCGCCCGATCCCCCGTGCAAGCCTTCGCCCAGGCCGAGCATGCCGAGCGCGGACTTTGGAAACGCCTCGGGCTCGGCGCGGCCGACGCCGCCGCGCTCGACGCCGTCGCGGGCGCTGTGCTCTACGCCGCGCCGCACCTCCCGGCCGCGGCGCAGGCCCGCGCGCGCGCCCTCGGGCCCGACGTGGCCGCAGCCTACTGGCAGGCAAAGGGCCTCGATCCCACGCGGCTCGGCCGGGCGCTCGCCGATCGCCGGCCCGAGCCGGCTGCGTCGACGCCACGGGCGCGCCGCCGCTGGCGCCCCGCAGCGACCCCGACGGCGCCGCGCGCGTTCGCGCCCGGCAAGAGCGGGTTCGGCGCCCGCGGGCGCGAGTACGTGCTCCACCTCGACCCGCCGGCCCGCCCACCCATGCCCTGGGTGAACGTGATCGCCGCCGAGGCGTTCGGCTGCCTCGTGAGCGAGGCGGGCGCCGGGTGCACCTGGAGCCGCAACAGCCGTCTCGACCGGCTCACGCCCTGGTCGAACGACCCCGTCGCCGATCCGCACGGCGAGGCGCTCTGGATCCGCGACGAGGATGGCGGCACCTTCTGGTCGCCCCTGCCCGGCCCCACCCCCGCCGCCGCCCCCTACGAGGTCCGCCACGGCCTCGGGTGCTCGCGCTGGCGGCACGCGAGCCACGGGCTCGCGCAGGAGACGTGCCTCTTCGTGCCGCGCGGCGATCCCGTGAAGGTGATCGAGGTGACGCTCCGCAACACGGCACACCGGCCGCGGCAGCTCTCGCTCTTCGCCTACTTCCACCTGGTGCTCGGTGCGCTGCCCGAAGAGACCCGCGGACACGTGCGCACCGCCTTCGATCGGCGCGTGGGTCTGCTCTTCGCCGACGATCCGCGCCGCCCGGGCGCGGTCGCCTTTGCCGCCGCGGCGGCGCCGCCCGGCGCGCGGCTTGCGGTGACGGGCGACCGCACCGCCTTCCTCGGCCACCGCGGCACGCCTGCGTGCCCGGCCGCGCTCGCAACCGCCGCGCGGCTCGACGGCCGGACCGGGCGCGGCCTCGATCCCTGCGCTGCGCTCCAGCTCACCTTTAGGCTCGGTCCCGGGGAGACCGTCGCGTGCACCATCCTGCTCGGCGAGGCGGCGAGTCGGCGTGCCGCCCGGCGGCTGGTCGCGCGCTACCGCACTCCCGGCGCGACCCGCCGTGCGCTCGAGGCCGTTCGGGCCTTCTGGGACGAGACGGTCGATGCCGTGCAGATCGCGACGCCGGTGCCCGCGATCGACGTTCTCGTCAATAGCTGGCTCCCCTATCAGACGCTCGCCTGCCGGCTCTGGGGTCGTTCGGCCTTCTACCAGTCGGGCGGCGCGTTCGGCTTCCGCGACCAGCTCCAGGATGCCGCTGCGCTCGTCTACCACCGCCCCGACCTCGCCCGCGCGCAGCTCCTGCTGCACGCCGCGCACCAGTTCCCGGAGGGCGACGTGCTCCACTGGTGGCACCCCGGCGGCAGGGGGACCCGCACCCGCGTCTCCGACGATCTCGCGTGGCTGCCCTACCTCACCGCGCACTACGTGCGCACCACGGGCGACTGGGCGATCTTGGATGAACGCATCGGGTTCGTCGCCGCGCGCCCGCTCGCCGACGGCGAGGACGAGGCCTACCTCGCGTGCGCCCCCACCCGCACGCGCGCCGACCTCTACGAGCACTGCTGCCGCGCCCTCGACCGCGCGCTCACCCGCGGCGCGCATGGCCTGCCGCTCATCGGCACGGGCGACTGGAACGACGGGATGAACCGCGTCGGGCGCGCGGGCCGGGGAGAGAGCGTGTGGCTCGGCTTCTTCCTCTACGCCGTGCTCGGCGACTTCCTCCCGCTCTGCCGCCGCCGGGGCGACCGCGCGCGCGCCGCGCGCTACCGCGCCTGGCGCCGCCGCCTGCGGGATGCGCTCGCCCGCGCCGGCTGGGACGGCGCCTGGTACCGCCGCGCCTATTACGACGACGGCACGCCCCTCGGCTCGGCCCAAAGCGACGAATGTCGGATCGACGCCCTCGTGCAGGCCTGGGCCGTGCTATCGGCCGCCGCGCCCCCCGCGCGGGCCGCGCGCGCCATGGACGCGGTCGAGCGCCGCCTCGTCTCGGCACGCGACGGCCTCGTCCGGCTGCTCGCCCCACCCTTCGACCGCGGCCGCCACGACCCGGGCTACATCAAGGGCTACGTGCCGGGCATCCGCGAGAACGGCGGTCAGTACACGCACGCCGCCCTCTGGGTCGTGGCGGCGCTCGCCCGCCTCGGACGGCGCGAGCGCGCCGCCGCGCTCCTCGAGCGCATCGGCCCGGTCTGGCACACGCGCAACGCGGCGGTGCTCGCCGTCTATCGCGTCGAGCCCTACGTGGTCGCGGCCGACATCTACGGCGCACCGCCGCACGTCGGCCGCGGCGGCTGGACCTGGTACACGGGCTCGGCAGGATGGATGCTGCGGGTCGCGCTCGAGGAGATCCTCGGCCTGCGCCTCGAGGAAGGACGCTGGCTCTGCCTGCGGCCCGCGATCCCCGATGCGTGGCCGGGATTCACGGTCAGTCTCCGCCTCCCCGACGGCCGCACGCGCTACACGATCGCCGTCGCGAATCCGCGGCGGCGGGCGCGCCGCGTGCTCACGGCGCACGCCGATGGCCTGCCCGCCGCGGTGACCGCCGGCGCGGCCCGCGTGCCGCTCCGCGCCGACGGCGGCCTGCACCGCGTGCGCGTCGTCCTCGGCGCCTAACTCCCCAGCGCCCGGCCGTCGGCGTCGAAGAGGTGGACGCGGGCGGGGTCGATCGCGACCCGCACCGCCTCTCCGCGGGCGAGCACCGGCATGCCGGGCACGCGCACGACGAGCGGCACGTCGCCCGCGCGCACGTGGACGAGCGACTCGTGCCCGAGGCACTCGACGTGCACGACCTCCGCGGGGACGCCGTCTGCGGCGAGCGCGAGCGCCTCGGGGCGCACGCCTGCGGTGAGCGGTGCCCCCACGCGCGCCGCCGCCTGGGACGGCGGCGCGATAGCCACGGTCGTGCCGGCGAGCGCGAGCGCGAGCCCGCTCGCGTGGGGCACGAGCCGCGTCGCGAACAGGTTCATCGGCGGGTTGCCGATGAAGCCGGCGACGAACGTGTTGGCGGGACGTTCGTAGAGCGTGCGCGGCGGCGCGACCTGTTGCAGGCGGCCGCGGTCGAGCACGGCGATGCGGTCGCCGAGCGTCATCGCCTCCACCTGATCGTGGGTGACGTAGAGCATCGTGGTGTGGGTGCGCCGCTGGATGGCGAGGATCTCCGCGCGCACCTGCGCGCGCAGCCGCGCATCGAGGTTGGAGAGCGGCTCGTCGAGCAGGAACGCCGCCGGGTCGCGTACGAGCGCGCGGCCCATGGCGACGCGCTGGCGCTGCCCGCCCGAGAGCTCGCGCGGCAGGCGGTCGAGCAGCGGGCGCAAGTCGAGCAGCGCCGCCACCGCCTCGACGCGCCGGTGCACCTCGGCGCGGGGGAGGCGGCGCATGCGCAGGGGGAACTCGAGGTTGCGCCGGGCGCTCAGATGCGGGTAGAGGGCGTAGTCCTGGAACACCATCGCCACGTTGCGCCGCTGGGGGGCGAGCCCGTTCACCACCGCCTCGCCGATGCGCACCGTGCCCCGCGTCGGCTCCTCGAGGCCCGCCACGAGGCGCAAGAGCGTCGACTTCCCGCAGCCCGACGGCCCGACGACCACGAGCAGCTCGCCGTCCTCGACGGCGAGCGTGAGGTCGGCGAGGGCGGGCGTGCCCCCCGCGTAGACCTTTGCGACCCCTTCCAGCGCGACGCGCGCCATCGCCCGGTCAGTCGAAGAAGCGCTCGGCGCCGAGCAGCGGCAGCGCGCGCGCCGCGATCGGATCGGCGGCAAAGCGCTCCTGGATGCAATGGGGCACGAGCCAGTTGGCGGCCGCAACGAGCGTCATCGCCTGGTCGAGGCCGAGGTAGACCCTCGCCACCGCGCCGCCGAGCGGATCGACCGCGTCGTAGAACCCGAACTCCCCGTAGGCATCGTAGCGCGCGGCGAGCCGGCGCAGGTCGGCGATGGCCGCCGCGGGATCGACCGCGAGCGCGAGCGCGGCGGCGTACGGGGCGACAGCCCCCGCGCCGTAGCCGAGCGTGCCCAGCACCTGCACCCCGTACTCCGCATAGCCGTCCCCGACCGGCGTGCGCGCGGGCGAGAGGCCCCACACGGGGTAGCCCAGCACCTCGCGCGCGAAGCGGCGCTGGACGAGCACGTGCGCGGCGTCGTTGGCGCCGAGGCTCTCCGGCGCCCACCGCGCCTCGTCGAGGACGAGCGTCGGCATGAGCGCCTCGAACATGCTCCCGCCCCACGAGGGCACGTAGCGCGTGCCGCGCCACGTGTACCACCCGCCGCGGAACGTCTGCCCGCGCACGGTCTTTACCCGCCGGCCCTGCGGCGTCGCGGTCTGCCACGTACAGCCCGCCGGCAGCGTGCGCGCCATGCGGAACCAGTGCGCCTCGGGGACGTCGCCCTTCCCGATCGCGATCAGGCTCCCGAGGCGCGACTCCGCGTAGAGCATGCCGTAGTGGTAGCGCGACGGCATGCCGCGCCCGACCCAGTAGCCGTGCGTCATCTTGCCGGCCGCGGTGTCGTAGAAGAGACGGAAGTCCTGGCGGGCGATCAGCGACGTGCACGTCGGGGCGAGCGCGGGGAACGTCTGGCGCACCACCATGAGGCCGGCCACGAGCCAGGCCGAGTCGACGAAGGACACGAAGTCGCTCGTGCGCTCGCGCGAGGTCGTGTCGTAGTAGTTGTAGAAGAACCCCTGGAAGGTCTCGAGGCCGTCGAGCGTCGCGAGCAGCGCGCGCAGCCGCTCGACCGCCCCGTCGGCCGTGACGAAGCCGAGCTCGTGGGCGGCGACGATCGCGAGCATGCGGAGCCCCACGGTGGTCGGGTTCGTGTAGTCGCCCACGCGCGCCGCATCGATCGCGACGTGGTCGACCGGCAGGTGGTTTTCGCGATCGACGAAAGCCTCGAGGCCGCGCCAGGTGTCGCGCGCGAGCCGGCGGACGAGCTCCCGGTCCCCGGCCGGGAGCGGATCGTGCTCGCCCGGCCGCTGCGCGGGCCAGCCGGCGAGCCGCGCGCGCACGAACGGGCGGGCCGCGGCCTCGCCGCCGAGCGCCGCCTCCCAGGCGCGCTTTAGCGGCGCGACGACGACGTCGGCTGCCGCTGGCTCGGCCTCGCCGCGCACGATCGCGCCGAGCGGACAGCGCGCCTCGTCGGACACCGCGCACGCAGCCGCCGCGGCGGCGGCCAGCCCGAGCAGGACCAGCGTCTCGCTTCGCATCGCCACGTCCGCGCTCACCCGAGCCGGCTGCCGAGCACCGGCAGCCGCGCGAGCACGAGGCGCCCCTCGCGCACGCCGAGGGCCGTGGCGACGAGGAAGTACACGGCGCCGTAGGGCACGACCGCCGCCAGCGCGAGCCCGAGCGGGTGGGCCGTGCCGATCGTCCGCTTGATCGCCCAGGCGACGGCTGCCGCCAGCCCCGCCGCCGTCCACAGCCGCGCGACGAAGGCCGCGGCGAGGCCCGTCTGCCCGATGCGCCGGTTGAGCGTCCGCCGCAGCAGCACGAACTCGACCCAGCCGGCGACGCCGGCCGATGCCGTGAGACCCGCCGCGCCCCACTTGGGGTCGAGGCCGAGCAGCCGCGGCAGCGGCAGCGCACAGGCCACCCCGAGCGCCGTCGTCAGCGCCACGCGCACCACCGCAAAGCGCAGCGGCGTGCGCGTGTCGCGCAGCGCATAGTACGTGGAGGCATAGAGCCGCCCGAGGGTGGAGGCGACGAGCCCGACGGCCGAGCCCGCGAGAATCCCCCACACGTAGACGGAATCGGCACGTGTGAACCGTCCCGCCTGGAAGAGCGCCGCGGCGAGGATGTCGCCGATGGCGAGAAAGGCCATCGCCGACGGCACCACGAGAAAGGCGATGCGGCGGAGCCCGCCGTCCAGGCGTGCGCGGAGCTGGCGGGCGATGTCGTGCTGCGCACCGAGTGTCCCCGACATCGCCGGCAGCTCGGCGGCGGAGACCGACATGCCGAAGAGGCTCACCGGCAGCACGTAGAGGATCTGGGCGTTGGTGAGCGCCGCCACCGCCCCCGCCGGCAGCAGGCTCGCGATCACCGTGTCGACGTAGGCACTGATCTGCACCACGCCGCGGCCGACGAAGACCGGAGCGAAGTTGCGCACGACGGTGCGTACGTTCGCCGAGGCCGTATCGAGCGCCGGAGCGAACCGGCCGAGGAGCTCGAGCACCGTCGGCATCTGCACGAGAAACTGGAGCGCCGCGCCGACGAGCGACGCCCAGGCCGCCGCGACCGCGAGCGGGAACTGCTCGAGGCGGCCGCCGAAGGCGAGCAGCGCGACGATGATCGCCACGTTCCAGACGATGGGGGCGGCGTACGAGAGCAGGAAGCGACGGTGGCTGTTCAGGATGCCGAGGCACCAGGCGGAGAGGACGAACAGCCCCGCCCCCGGGAAGAGGATGCGCACGAGCGTCACGGTGAGCGCCCGCTTCGCACCGCCGAACCCCGGGGCGACGGCATCGATGAGCAGCGGCGTCGCGAGCACGCCCACGAGCACGAGCGCGGCGGTCACCAGCGCGAGCAGCGCGCCCACGGCGCCGGCGACGCGCGTCGCCTCGGCCTCGTCGCCCTCGGCGAGGAGCCGCGCGTAGACAGGGATGAACGACGCCGAGAGCACCCCTTCGCCGAAGAGGTTTTGCAGGAAGTTGGGGATGCGGAAGGCGGCGTTGAAGGCGTCGGCGGCGTCGGAGAGACCCAGGTAGCGGGCGAGGAAGTGCTGGCGAACGAAGCCCGCCATGCGGCTCAGCAGGATTCCGGTCGCCACCAGGGCCGCGAACCGTCCGGTGGCCTCGCGCCGCACGCCGTCGGCCGGGCTCACACCGGGGCGAGACCTTCGACGAAGCCGCCGGGCAGGCACGTGCGCGTCACGGGCCCGTCTGTTAGCAGCTTTCGCGGCCGCGTGCGACGGCCGGCGGGGCGCACAGTCTTGCCCGGCCGGGCGCGACTCTGCGGGCCGCCACGGCCTCCCGCGTGCGGGCGGGCACGTCGTCTTCGGCATGGCAGCCGCCTCCGCGGCGCGAACCTCGCGGTAGGCGTGGCAGACCGCGACTCATGCGCCTGCGCGGACGGCAAACGCGCGCACAGTCGCGTACCGTCCCGCTGGGGATGCGACGGCATCTCGCGGCCCGGCCCGTGAAATTCCGCGAGCCGCCAGTGGAGCGGTTCTTGATCACTGACTCCGCGGCCCATGCGGACGCGGTGGTGGCGGTTGGGATGGCTCGTCGGCGCGCTGTGCGCGGCGCCGCTGCAGGCGCGCGCGCAGACCTACACGGCGAGCGTCGTCTGGCAGCCGGACGCGGGCGGGGGCGTCGCGGGCTACCACGTCTACACCCGCACGCTCGACGCCACCTACGGCGCGCCGCTCGATGCGGGCCTCCCTGCCCCGGCGCCCGACGGCACGATGAGCTACCTCGTGGCCGGCCTCGACGCCACGGTCGCCCACGCGTTTGCGGTGACCGCGTACGCGAGCGACGGCAGCGAAAGCGCGTTCTCGAACGAGATCACCGTTGCGGCGCAGGTAACCACCACCACGACGACCACGAGCACCACGACGACCACGACGCTCCCGGGGACGAGCGTGCCCCCGCCGTGGACGGATCGGGACATCGGCACCGTGGGCCTCCCGGGCAGCGCGAGCTGGGCGAGCGGCACGTTCACCGTGACCGGGTCGGGCGCCGACATCTGGAACACGGCCGACGCCTTCCATTACGTCTACCAGCCCTGGACCGGCGACGGGCAGATCGTGGCGCGCGTCGTGTCGCAGCAGAACACGGACCCGTGGGCCAAGGCGGCGGTGATGATCCGACAGGACACGAGCCCCGGCTCGGCGCACGCGATGATGATCGTCACGCCGGGAAACGGCACGGACTTCGAGTGGCGTGCCACCGCGGGCAACTCCACGAGCCACACCTTCGGCCCCGCGGCCACCGCTCCCTACTGGATCGCCGTCGTGCGCACCGGCGGCACGCTCACCGGCTACGTCTCGCCGGACGGCGCGACCTGGACGCGCGTCGATGCCGAGCCGGTCGCGCTCACCGACCCCGTGTACATCGGTCTCGCGGTCACCAGCCACAACAACACGGTCACCAGCACGGACGTGTTCGACAACGTGGCCGTGGGCCCGGTAACGCTCGGCCCGCCGCCGCCGTCCTCGACGACGACGACCACGACGAGCACCACGACCACGAGCACGACGACCACCCGGCCGTCGACGACGAGCACCACGACCACGAGCACGACGACGACCACGCGCCCGCGGCCGACGACCACGACCACGTCCACGACCTCGACGACCGCCACGACGGCACCGCCCTCCTCGTCGTCCTCCACGAGCACCACGAGCACGACGTCGACGACCGCGCCGCCGCCCGGGCATCACGGGAAGACCAAGGACACGGGCCCGTGCGTGACGACGTCGTGCGATGCCACGGGCGCGTGCGAGACGACGCCCCTTCCCGATGGCACGCCCTGCCCCACGGCCGATCCCTGCGTCACCGGCACCTGCGCCGCGGGCGCATGCGTCGCGAACGCGGCCCAGGCGGCGAGCGCGCGGTCCCTCGCCGTCGACGCGCTCGTGGTACGGACCAGGGCGCGCCGCCGGCACTTCTTTGCGCACACCTCGCTCGCGGCCACGGGCGCACTCGACCCGGCAGCGACGGGAGTCACGCTCGACGTGCTCGGGGCGGACGGCACGACGCTCTACCAGGCCTCGCTCCCTCCCACGGCCTTCCACGCAAACCGCGCACGCACGATCTTCCGCTACGTGCTCCTGCCCGGGCAGACCCCGCCGGCGGGCGCCAACGGGCTTCGCCGGCTCGTCGTGCGCACGAACAACGGCACCGCCGACGTCGTGGCTGCGGGAAGCTGGTCGAGCGGGTCGGGGCTGGCGGCCGAGCCGCGTGTGGCATGGGTGCTGCGGGCCGGCGATCTCTGCGCCCGCAACCTGGGGCTCGCCTGCTCGGCCGGGCGCGCGCGCACGACGCGCTGCCGCTGAGCCGGCGCTGGACGTCGGGCCGCGGGCGCAGTAGGAGGGCGGCGCCATGTCCGCCGACCGAGCTTTTCGAGCGCGCTACGGCCCGTGGGCGCTGGTCGCCGGGGCTGCCATGGGACTCGGCGCCGAGTTCGCCCGCCAGCTTGCCGAGCGGGGCCTCGCGCTCGTGCTCCTCGACCGCGAGGCCGCGGCGCTCGAGGCCACCGCCGCATCGATCGCCGCGGCGCACGCGGTGACCGTGCGCCCCGTCGTCGTCGATCTCGGCCGGCCCGACCTTGTCGAGGCGCTCGCCGGAAGCATCGCCGGCCTCGAGATCGGGCTCCTCGTCTACAACGCCGCCCTCGGCACGGTGGCCCCGTTTCTCGCCCTCGATCCGTCCCACACCGAGCGCATGCTCGACGTAAACTGCCGCGCGCCGCTGCGGCTGCTCCACGCGCTGGCACCACCCATGGTGACCCGCGGCCGCGGTGGCATCGTCCTCATGTCGTCGCTCGCGGGCAGCTTCGGCTCCGCGCAGCTCGCGGTCTACGCCGCCACCAAGGCGTTCGCGCTCGTGCTCGCCGACGCGCTCTGGGTCGAGCTCGGCGAGCACGGCGTCGACGTGCTCGCGGTGCAGCCGGGCGCGACCCGGACGCCCGGCTGGGAGTCCTCGCAGCCCGCGGACCATACCGCGGCCGCCCGGCCGGTGATGGAGCCCGCGGACGTGGTGCGGGAGGCGCTCGCGGCGATCGTCACGGGGCCCCATCTCGTCGCCGGCGAGGAGAACCGGAGAGCGGCCGAGGCCTTCCGGCACCTCGAGCGCCGGCAGGTGGTCGAGGCGATGAGCCAAATTACGCGCGCGCTGCGGCCGAACTACCGCCGCGCCGCCGGCTGAGCGGTCAGCCGGCGGCGTAGCCGAAGATCGCCTTGAGCTCGAGGAACTCGGCGAGGCCGGCGGCGCCCCACTCCCGGCCGTTGCCCGACTGCTTGTAGCCGCCGAAAGCGGCGCCGAGGTCGGGCTGGGCGCCGTTTACGTGGACGTTGCCCGAGCGGATCTGCCTGGCGACCCGGCGGGCGCGCTCGAGGTCCCCCGAGGTGACGTAGCCCGAGAGCCCGTAGGGGGTGTCGTTCGCGATGCGGATCGCGTCCGCCTCGTCGGCATAAGGGATGATCGCGAGCACCGGGCCGAAGATCTCCTCGCGCGCGATCGTCATGTCGTTGCGGACGTTGGCGAACACGGTGGGCTTGACGAAGTAGCCGCGCGCCAAGTGCTCGGGACGCCCGAGGCCTCCCGTCACCAGCTCGGCGCCCTCCTCGATGCCCTGGGCGATCAGGCGCTGCACCTTCTCGAACTGCGCCCGGCTCGCAAGCGGCCCGATGGTCGTCCCCTCCGCGCGCGGATCGCCGACCGTCGTGCTCTCCGCGGCGCGCTTCGCGGCGGCGACGGCAGCCCCGAGCTTCGACCGCGGAACCAGCATGCGCGTCGGCGCGTTGCACGACTGGCCCGTGTTCAAGAAGCACGCCTGGACGCCCGCCGTCACCGCCTGCTCGAGGTCGGCGTCGTCGAGGATGATGTTCGCCGACTTGCCCCCCAGCTCCTGGGTGACGCGCTTCACCGTGGGCGCCGCGGCCATGGCCACCGCCACCCCCGCCCGCGTCGAGCCCGTGAAGGACACCATGTCGACGTCGGGGTGTGCGGCGAGCGCGGCCCCCACCGTAGGCCCGTCGCCGTTCACCAGGTTGAAGACGCCGGGCGGCACGCCCGCCTCGTGGAGGATCTGCGCAAAGAGGTAGCCCGAGAGCGGGGCGATCTCGCTCGGCTTGAGCACCATCGTGCAGCCGGCGGCAAGCGCAGGCGCGACCTTGCAGGCGATCTGGTTGATGGGCCAGTTCCACGGTGTGATGAGGCCGCAGACCCCGATCGGCTCCCGCCGCATGAGCGTCGTCCCCCGCGGCTCTTCGAAGGGGAAGCTCGCGAGCACGTTTACCATCTCGAGCAGGTGACCGAGCCCCGCCGCCGCCTGTGCGGAGCGGGCGAGCCAGAGCGGCGCCCCCATCTCGCGGGAGATCGCGTCGGCCATCTCCTCGTACCGCGCCTGGTAGACGGCGATGATCCGCTGCAGAAGCGCGCTGCGCTCGGCGGGCGTCGTCTCCGCGTAGGAGGCAAATGCGCGCCGGGCCGCCGCCACGGCCCGGTCGACGTCGGCCCGGCTGCCGAGCGAGATCGTGGCGATCTCGGCCTCGGTCGCCGGGTCGACGACCGGAAAGTCGTGCCGCTCGACCGGGTCGACCCAGCGCCCGTCGATGTAGAACTGCCGGCAGTCCTGCACGCGGCTCTCAGCGGGCGTAGTCGTCGCCCGAGTCGTCCTCGCCCTCGCCGCCCGGCTCCTCCGGCGGCGCCGGCTCGTCCTCGTGCGGAGGGGCCGCCCGCAGCTCGAGCGCACGGGCCGCCGGCGCCGGTACCACGGCCGCCGTCGTCACGCCGCTCACACCGCCCACGAGCACGACCGCTCCGAGCAATCCCACGATGCGTCCGAACATGTCGAACCTCCTCCCGGTCGCTCAACCGCGACTAGTGAAATCGGCTCCCGCCGTCAAGCCGCTACCGCAGGCTCCGCAGGCGCTCGAAGATCTGCGTGGTGGCGGAGTTCATGGCGGCGCGATTGGCCTGGCCGAGCGCGCTCGCGGCAAAGGCGTTGCTCGCCTTGCCGATGCCGAACAGCGAGAAGCCGCTCGCCGACGACTCGTTGGTGAACGTCCCGTTCGCCACGATCGCCCCGAGGAGCCGGCCATTGCTCGGGCTCACGATCTTGAGGTCCATGGCGACCGAGCCGGTGCGCCGCGCCTTCGTGTTCTCGAGCGTGGGGTTGGCGACCGCCACGGCCGCCCCGGTGGCGGCGGCGGGCGTGTTGCCCGCAATCGCCCCTGCGACCCCGAGCGCCGCCCCGACCGCGCCGAGCGAGCCGCCCGTGCTCGACCCCGTCGCCTCGGCCACCTCGTTGAACTCCGTCACCTCGCCGCGGATGACGAAGGGCCCCACCTCGTGCTCGCTGCGCTTGACGAGGCTCGCCGGGTTTCCACGGTGCTGCAGGTAGTAATCGTAGTCGATGATGCGGATGTTGCCGACGTTGCTGAGCGCGGTGACGAGCTGCGCGGCGATCGCCTGGCCCATCCCCGGCGGCGGGGCTTGGGGCGGCGGGTTGTACGGCCGCGCCTGCGGGCCCTCGGGGAGGAGCCCCCAGCCGAACGGACCCCAGCCGTAGCGGCGACCGGGCACCGGGGGGGCCGATCCGCCCTCCGTCCCCCCCGCCGCAAACCCGAACGGCTCCACCGTCACCACGTAGTACGGCAACGACGGGTCGTAGGGGATGCGCACCACGTCGACCTGCGTCGACTCGGGCGCCGTCTGGGTCGCCCGGACCGACTGCTTGTCGACCGTCGCCGTGCAGGCACCGACGAGCGCCGCCGCGAGCACCACGATCATCCGCCGCATGGCCTCTCCTTCGCGCCGACCGCCGTCGGCGCCAGCACCTCTAGCAAGGAGCGGATCAGGGCGCCAGCAGCGCGGCTGCACGCCCCTGGAGATCGCCGAGCCAGCCGGCCAGCGCCTGCCGACATGGCGACGCGAGGCCGCTGCGCCGGCCCGCATGCAGCACCGACGCGCGCAGGTGCACGAGCCGGCGTCGCGCGCGCTTGAGCAGCCGCAGCGCGCGCCGCGGCGGGCTTGCCGCGGCGGCCTGGGCGACGAGCTGCCGTACGGAGACGATCACCGCGTCGAGCCGCCGCTCGCGCGCGGCGCTCATTTGCCCCGGCGCGCAGAGCGCTGCCGGCGGCATGGCGCCGAGGGCGCAGAGGAGGCCGTCGAATCCGGGCAGCCCGCACGGCGGGACGGTCGGCGGCGGATCGCTGCCGGGGAACGGCGAGGCGAGGTCGCCCGAGATCGCGGGATAGACGGCGGGGCACGAGAGGCAGAAGCGCACCGAGTGCGTCGCCGCGCCGGTGGTCGGATCGAGCGTGCGGAGCGCGTGGGCGGTCGTGCCTGCGTCGTCGAGCGTCGAGGCGAGCAGCGCGCCGCTGTCGAAGTCGAACGCGAGCCCGGAGAGCCTCCCCGTTCCCGGCGGCTGCGGCGAGACCGGCGTCGCCACCGCGCTCGCGACGTCGAGCCGGTAGAGGCGCTCGGGCGCGTTGGTCCAGAGATACCAGAGGCCCGAGGGCGCCTGCGCGAGATCGCCGCCCGAGATCACAAGCGGCGGGCCGGACGGGCTGCCGACGTGGATCGTGCCGAGCGGCGTCACGGCAAACGGCGACGGTGTGATCATCGAGAGGAGGTTGCTCACCTCATCGGTCGCATAGAGGTGCCCGTCGGCGGCATAGGCGAGACCGACGACGCCGTTCGGGCCGAGGTTGCCCACCACGGCATAGGCGAACGGGCTCGGGGTAAGCTCGATGAGCGCCCCGCCTTCGGCGACGGCGTAGAGCACCTGGGCGCTCGCCGCGGCGAGCGCGAGCACCGCGCCAAATTGGTCGAACGGCAGCGCACCCAGCTCCGTGAGCGCCCCGCTCACCGGATCGACACGGAAGAAGCGGTCGTAGGTGGCCTGGTCCGAATCGACGAGGAAGATCGGCGTCGCCGCGGCCCCGCGCACGAGCCCGCCCCCCATGCCCACCACGAGCAGCGCGAGCCACACGGCACTCTTCATGTTTGCACGGCACCTCCCACTTGCGTCCGCTGGCTGACGCAACCGGCGTGCCGCGAGGGCGCCACGGGCCGGTACGCCGCGCGCACGCCGCCCCTCCCCCCCGCGTGACACACGCCGGCACACCTCCGCGCCGGCCGCGGCGCACACCGCCGCGACGCGGCGTCAGGAACGGGTCCGGCAGATGCGGCTCAGCAGGCCGCCGGCGAAGCGGAAGGTGAACGTCTCGGTCTCGTGCCGCGGGCGCGCCACCCGATAGATGAGCGCGCCGTCGGGCGTGCGCTCGTCGGGCCCGCCGAGCAGACGCTCGACATCGGCCGGCGTCGTCCGGCCGATGCGCATCTGGTCGAGCACCCGGGCGGACACGCGCCGCGCGGGAGGATCCTCGAGGCCGCGCTTGCAGCCGCCGAACGCCACGGCGGCAGCCACGCCGGCGGCGAGGATCCCCCCGCGCAGGCCCGTGCCCATGCGCGGCAGGACTACCAGGCCGCGCCCGTGTCGAGGAAGGCCGCGCTCGGCGACGCACACCCCGTCGCCGTGCACGCGTCGCAGCAGCTCGGATGCACGCCGACGCACGCCGTGCCGCCCTTGGGCGCCTTGCACGCGGCGGCACTGCTCTTGGTCGAGCACTTCGTCACCGTGCCCTTCGTCCGGCAGCAGGTGACGAAGCCCGCCTTGCCGCACGTCGAGCGCGCGGCGCACTTGACGACCGCCCCCTTGCAGGTCTTCGGCAGCGTGTTCGCGGCCACGGCCGCCTTGGCGACCCCCGCGACGCACTTGACGTACTGCCCGTGGTTCGTCGCGGTCGCGCAGGGACACGCCGTCTCCGCCGCCGCCCGCGTCGCCGCCACCGCCGCGGGATCGCTACAGTCGGCGCGGGCGCCGACGGACGCTGCGACGAGCATCACCGAGGCAACGAGACCGCATACCGTCCAGCGCATGGAACACCTCCTTTGCCAATCGAGCTGAGGCACTGATATGGAGGCTACCTCGCCGCGGGGGGGGGGCGGGCTCCCCCAGAACCGGGAGAAAGCCGCCCCTCGATCGGGGATTCGGGGTCGCTCTACAGCCGGCACGCCCCCGGATCGCACTTCGCGTAGAGCTCGCGCGCGGCCGCGTCCTCGCCGAGACCGAGGCTCAGGACCTGACTCTCCTTCGACCCGCAGCGGTAGACGGTCACACCCTTGAGGCCGAGGCGCCAGGCCGCCCGGTAGGCTTGCGCCACCTCCGCCGACGTCGCCTTTTCCGGCAGATTGATGGTCTTCGAGACCGCGTTATCGACATACCGCTGGAAGATCTGCTGGATCGCGAGATGCCGCCGCACCGGCACCTCGGTGGCGGTCACGAAGCGGCGGGCGACGTCTTCCGGGATGCCCGGGATGCCGCGCAGCTGGCCGCGCGCGAGGATCTCGGCGAGCAGCCCGTCGCGCTCGGGCCAGAGCCGGCGGGCGTGGCGGAGAAAGACCGGGTTCACCTCGGCAAGCGGCGCGCCGCCGAGGGAATGCGCGCGCCGGTAGGCAAGCGCGAAGAGGGGCTCGATGCCGCCGGTCGTGCCGGCGATCAGGCTGAGCGTGCCGGTGGGCGCGATCGAGAGCAGCGTCGCGTTGCGGAGCCGCCGCCCGGCGCGCGCGTGCACGCTCCGATCCCAGGCCGGGAAGACGCCGCGCGCCGCGGCCAGCGCCTCCGAGGCGCACCGGGCCTCCTCGGCGATGCACGCGATCAGCCGCTCGGCCCACGCCTCCGCCTCGTCGGAATCGTAGGAGACGCCGAGCAGCAGGAGCGCCTCGGCGAAGCCCATCACGCCGAGCCCGAGCTTGCGCGTGCGCCGCGTGGCCTCGGCGATCTCGCGCAGCGGGGCGCGGCTTGCCTCGACCATGTCGTCGAGGAAGCGGATGCCCGTGCGCACCGCGTGCCGCAGGCGGTTCCAGTCGACGTCGGTCCCGCGGACCATGTGCGCCAGGTTGACCGAGCCCAGCACGCAGCTCTCGTAGGGCAGCAGCGGGACTTCGCCGCAGGGATTCGTCGTCTCGAGCGGGCCGAGCGCCGGCACGGGGTTGTGGCGGTTCACCGTGTCGAGGAACAGGAGACCCGGATCTCCCGTCTCCCACGCCGCCTCGACGACGCGCGTGAACAGCGCGCGCGCCGCCACCGACGCGACCGCGCGCCCGGTAGCCGGATGGATCAGCGCGAAGGGCTCGTCCGCCTCGACGGCGTGCATGAAGCGGTCGGTGACGCCGAGCGACAGGTTGAAGTTGCGAAAGCTCGTGCCGTCGCGCTTGGCCTCGATGAACTCGAGCACGTCGGGGTGGTCCACGCGCAGCACGGCCATGTTGGCGCCGCGGCGCCGCCCCCCTTGCTTGATGTGCTCGGTCGCCGCGTCGAAGATGCGCATGAACGACACGGGGCCCGAGGCCTGCCCGCCCGTCGACGCGAGACGGTCGCCCCGCGGCCGCAGCCGCGAGAAGGCAAAGCCGGTGCCGCCGCCCGTGCGCTGCACGAGCGCCATCGCACGCAGGGCATCGAAGATGCTCTCGATCGTGTCCTCGACGGGGAGCACGAAGCAGGCGGCGAGCTGGCCAAGCGGCGTCCCGGCGTTCATGAGCGCGGGGGAGTTCGGCAGGAAGTCGAGGGACGCGAGCAGCTCGTGGAAGTCTGCCTCCCAGCGCGCGACCTCGCCCGCCGGACCGAAGGCGGCCTCGGCGGCCGCGACCGCCCTCGCCACTCGGCGCAGCAGCTCCGCCGGTGTCTCGATCACCCGCCCCGCGGCGTCGCGGCGGAGATAGCGCGCCTCGAGGACGCGGAGCGCGTTCGGAGAGAGCTCGAGCTCGCGGGCGGTCACGTGCGGCGGGCTTTCAAGCGCCGTGCCACGTCCGCGCGGGCGAATGCCGGCCGGGCCGCGGCACGGACGGGAATCCCCGCAGGCCGGGATTCGCTCGGCTGCGAACTTGCGCTTCGACACGGCCGCCCCCGCCCGCTAGGCTACTGGGTGGGGGAGGCTCGAGAAGGAGGCGCCCATGTTCGAGGGTCTGGTTCAGCCGATGCACCTGCTGTTGATCCTGATCATCACCCTGCTCGTCTTCGGGCCGGGCAAGCTGCCCGAGATCGGCAAGGGACTCGGCGAGGCGATCCGCGACTTCCGCCGCGCGCTCAATGGCGGCGGCGAGGGCGCGCCGCCGCCGCCACAGGTCGGGACGAGTCGCGCGCGCGACGCGGCCCCCGGCAGCTCCGACTCGACGCCCCCGGCGTGAGGCGGCACCGTCGCGCGGCGGCGTTGCACCGCCTTTCGGACGTGTGGCAAGAGCCGGGCTGCCCCGCGGGGCCTCATGGCGCGCACGCTCTCCCGCACGACCGACCTCCTCTACGGCGTCGGTGCCGTCGCCTTCGGCGTCAAGGACAGTGGGTTCTCTTTCTTCCTGCTCCTCTACTACAACCAAGTGCTCGGCCTACCCGAGGCCTGGGTCGGCGCCGGCATCATGGCGGCGCTGGTCGTGGACGCCCTCGCCGATCCGCTCATCGGGTATCTCTCCGACCATCTGCACTCCCGCTGGGGGCGGCGCCACCCGTTCATGTACGCGGCGGCGATGCCGGTCGCCGCATCGTACTGGCTCCTCTGGAATCCGCCCGTGGGGCTCCCCCCCGTGCGGCTCTTCGCCTTCTTCGTCGCGGTGGCGATCCTCGTCCGTCTCTGCATCGCCGTCTACGAGATCCCGAGCGCCTCGCTCGTCCCCGAGCTCACCGCCGAGTACGACGAGCGCACCTCGATCCTGAGCACCCGCTTCTTCTTCGGCTGGTGCGGCGGGCTCGGCATCGCGCTGCTCGCGTACGCCGTGCTGCTGCAGCCGGATGCGACGCATCCCGTCGGCGTGCTCAATCGCGAGGGCTACCAGCGCTACGGGATCGTCGCCGCGGGCGTCATGGCGGTTGCCATCCTCGCCTCCGCGCTCGGGACGCACGCGCGCATTCCCTACTTGAAGCCCCCGCCGGGCCGCCGGCAGTCCCGCGGCGCCCTGCGCGAGTTGCGCGAGACGCTCGCCAACCGCTCCTTCCTCGCCATCTTCTGCGCCGGCATCTTCGCTTCGATGGCGGGCGGGCTCACCGCGGCCCTCGGCATCTACCTCAACACGTACTTCTGGGAGCTCACCTCGACGCAGATCTCCGGCTTCGTCGCCGCCGCGTTCCCGGCGGCGGCGCTCGCGCGCGTGCTCGCGCCGGCGCTTGCGCGGCGCTTCGGGAAAAAGGCTGCCGCCATCGGCGTCTCCCTCGCCGCCGTGGGCATCGGTCCGCTGCCGATCGCGCTCCGGCTCGCGGGCGTGCTGCCCCCGAACGGCGCGCCGGCGCTTTTCCCGATCCTGCTCGTGTTCACGCTGCTCACCGTAACGCTGACGATCGTCTCGAGCATCCTCACCGCCTCGATGGTCGCCGACGTCGTGGAGGACAGCGAGGTTGTCACCGGCCGCCGCGCCGAGGGGCTCTTCGTCGCGGCCAACAGCCTCGTCCAGAAGACGACGTCGGGCGTGGGCATTCTCGCCTCGAGCCTGCTGCTGGGCGCGATCGGCTTCCCGCGCGGCGCCAAGCCGGGGGCCGTCGATGCCGGCGTCGTCCGGCGCCTCGGGCTCGCCTACGCGCCGCTGCTCGTCGGCCTCTATCTGGCAGCGATTGCGTTCCTCGCGACGTACCGCATCAGCCGGGAACGGCACGAGGCGAACCTGCGTCTGCTCGCCGCGCGCTGAGCCGCCGCTCGGACCGAAGGAACAGGAGTGGAGCCGAAGGGAGTCGAACCCTCGACCTCTTGAATGCCATTCAAGCGCTCTCCCAACTGAGCTACGGCCCCACAGGCGGGAAGAATCCGGGCGGTGACGCGCCGTATAGCCCGGTGGGGGTGACGGGTCAACGGTTGTGCGGTATTTCGTCCGTCGTGCCCGAACTGGATGTCGTCGCCACCCGGATGATGTTCCCCGCCTCGGCCGACGACGTCTGGCGGCAGCTCATGTTCTACGAGCAGATCGAGACACGTCCCTCGCTGCTGCTCCGCCTGCTGCTGCCGACGCCGATCCGCAGCCTCGGTCGCACGGGCGCCGTCGGGGACGAGGCGCGCTGCCTCTACGAGGGGGGCTACCTCGTCAAGCGTGTGACCCAGATCGATCCCGGCCGCTCCTACGCGTTCGAGATCGCCGAACAGGCCCTCGCGCTGCGCGGCGGGATACGACTCGCGGGAGGCGCGTACAGCCTCCGCGCCCTCGACGGCCGCCGCGTCGAGGTGACGCTCGTCACGCGCTACGCAAGCGCGTCGCGTCCGCGCTGGCTGTGGCGACCGGTCGAGGCGGCGGTGTGCCACGCGTTTCACCGCCACATCCTGGGCGCAATCCAAGCCGCATGCACGCAGTCCTGCCGCCGCCCTGGCTGATCCGCGGCGCCGTCGCTGCGGTGTGGATCTACGAAGGGTTGTGGTGCAAGCTCTTGGGCGGGGCGCCCGACCAGCGCCGCGTGGTGGAGGCCGTGCCTCGCCTCGGGCCGCGCGCGGGCGCGCGCTTCCTCCTCGGGCTCGGCGCCGTCGAGACGGCGCTCGGGGCCTGGGTGCTGAGCGGGCTCGCCCCTGTTCGCTGCGCGCTCGTCCAGACCCTGCTCCTCGCCACGCTCAACGCCAACGGCATCCTCTGGGCGCGCCGGCTCATTCACGATCCCGCGGGCATGCTGGTGAAGAACTTCGCCTTTCTGGTGCTGGCGTGGGTCGCGGCGAGCCTCGGCTGAGCGGCACCACCGCCTGGCGGGCGGGGCGCTTCGACGCGCGCTGCGGCCCGCAGCGCGTGCTCTTCGGCCGGATGTACGAGGACGCGGCGATCGAGTGTGCCGCGTTTCCGGCCGCCGGCCGCATCTTTTGCATCGCGTCGGCCGGCTGCACCGCGATGGCGCTCGCCCTGCGGCACGAGGTGGTCGCCGTCGACATCAACCCCGCGCAGCTCGCCTACGTCGCGCGGCGCCTTGCCGGGGCGCCCGCGGTGCGCGGCACGGCGGAGCGGCTGCTCGACGCGGCCCGCACGCTTGCACCGCTCGCCGGCTGGTCCCGGCGCCGCCTGCACACCTTTCTTGCCCTCGACGATGTCGCAGCGCAGCGCGCCTTCTGGCACACCTGGCTCGACACGCGGCGCTTCCGCTTCGCGCTCGGGCGCCTCCTCTCGCCCGCCGTGCTCGGCGCCGTGTACGCGGCGCCCTTTCTGCGTGTCCTCCCACCCCGGTTCGGCACGGTGCTGCGCGCGCGCCTCGCGCGTGGCTTTGCCCGTCACCCGAACCGCACCAATCCCTACGCGCGCGCTCTTCTCCTCGGCGAGCTGCCCAAGGGGCCGCCGCGCACCCTGGCAGGCACGATCCAGCTCGTGCACGCGGACGCGGCGCAGTGGCTCGAGGAGGCTCCCGCCCAGAGCTTCACCGGCTTCGCCCTCTCCAACCTGCTCGACGGCGCCGACGAGGCGTACCGCCAGCGCCTGTTCGCGGCGGTACGCCGCGCCGGCCGAGCGGACGCGGTGGTGGTGCTGCGCAGCTTCCGCGAGCCGGCGAACGACGCGGCCGGCAATCGGGCAGCCGACGACCGGGCGCTGCTCTGGGGCATCGTCGAGGTCCGGCCGGCGGCTGCGCTCGCCTGACCCGCACGGCCGTCTGCCGCGCAGCTACCGCGCCCCCGTGCCCGCGACGACGGCAGAGACCCGCGCCCCGATCGGCATCACCGCCCCGTCCGTCCGCCCGAGGTAGCGCCGCGGGTCCACGGGGTCGCCGTGCACCCGCACCTCGAAGTGCAGGTGCGGGCCCGTGACGCGGCCGGTCGCGCCGACGGCGCCGATCACGGCGCCGCGGTGCACCGCCTGCCCGGCGTGCACGTAGGCGGCGGAGAGGTGGCCGTAGAGCGTCTCGACGTCGCGGCCATGGCCGAGGATCACGAGCACGCCGTAGCCGGGATCGCGCCCGGCGAACAGCACCTCGCCCGCGCCGCTGGCGGCCACCGGCGTTCCCGCGCCGGCACGGATGTCGACGCCCGGGTGATGCTCGGCGCCCGAGCCGTCGGGCGAACGGCGCAGGCCGAAATCCGAGGTGACCGGCCCGCGCACGGGCCAGAGCGACGGCGCCGTCGCCTCCTCGAGCTGCCGCTCTTCGACGAGCGCGGTGAGGATCGCCACCGACTCGCTCAGCAGCTCGGCGTTGCGGGCGATGCGCCGAAGCTGCTCGAGCGTGAGCGCGCCGTCCGACGCGCGCCCCACCCGCGGCGCCGGCCCGGCCGCGGCCGCGTCGTCGGCGAGGTGCGCCAGCCGGCGCGCCGTGCGCAGCCGCTCGCGGGCCCCGGCCGTCACCCGCGCGAGGTCGTCGACGGCGGCCCCGACCCGCGCGAGCGCGTCGCGCTGGCGCGCGATGATGCGGGCCTGCGCGCGCACGCGCCGGCGCAGCGCCTGGGTCGCGTCGCCCGCGGCGTCCCGCCGCCCGACCGCCCGCAGCACCGGGACCGCCGCGAGCACCGCCGCCCCCGCCGTCGCGGCCCACCACCTCCCCCTGGGCATGGTCTCCTCCCCGTGGTGCGCGTCAGGCCGTGGCGCGCACGCCCGCCTGGTGCAGAAGCTGCTGCGCGTGCTCCTCGGCCTCGCGGCTCACGCGCGCCCCCGCGAGCATGCGCGCGAGCTCGGCGACGCGCTCGCTCGTCGCGAGCGGCCGCGCGGTCGACACCGTGCGACCCTCCACGACGCGCTTCACCACGCCGATGTGATGCTCGGCGAAGGCCGCCACGATCGGCAGGTGCGTTACGCACAGCACCTGCCGGCGGCGGCCGAGCTGGCGCAGCTTGCGCGCCACCACCTCGGCGACCGCGCCGCCGATCCCCGCGTCGACCTCGTCGAAGAGGAGCGTCGCGCCCCGCTCCTCGCCAGCCCCGAGGCACTTGAGCGCGAGCATGATGCGGGAGAGCTCCCCGCCCGAGGCCACCCGCGAGAGCGGCCGCAGCTCCTCGCCGGGATTGGCCGAGAGGAGGAACTCGATCTCGTCCCAGCCCTCGGGGGCCAGGGGACGCCCCTCGGTCTCGGCGAAGCGGACCGCGAAGCGGGCGCCCGCCATCGCAAGCGAGCGCAGCTCCGCGGTGAGCGTCCGCTCGAGATCGCGGGCGACCCGCCGGCGCTCGACCGAGAGCCGCTTCGCCCACTCGATCGCGGCCCGCTCGGCGGCCGCGCACTCGGCCTCGAGGGCGGCGGTGGCCTCGGCGCCGGCATCGACGGCGGCGAGCTCGGCGCGCAGCGTGTCGCGGCGCGCGATCAGGTCGGCGACCGCGCCGCCGTACTTGCGCTTGAGGCGCGCGAGCTCCGCGAGCCGCGCCTCGACCGCGTCGAGCCGCTCGCCGTCGGGGGCGAGGTCGCGGAGGTAGCGACCGAGGGTCGCACCCACATCCTGCACCTCGGCCATCGCCGCTTCGAGGAGCGTGCGCGCGGACGCGAGGGTCGCATCGAGGCGCTCGGCCTCGCGGAGCGCGGCGAGCCCGCGGCCGATCGCATCGACCGCCGCGCCCTCGCCGGAATAGAGCCCGGCCTCGGCACCGCCGACGAGCGTCGCGAGCTTCTCGGCGTGCAGCAGCCGCCGCCGCTCCGTCTCGAGCGCCTCTTCCTCGCCTGCCGCGAGCGCCGCACGCTCGAGCTCGCCCAGCTGGAACTCGAGCAGCTCCCGCCGCTCCGCCGCCGCCTGGCGCTCGGCCTCGTGGTCGGCGAGCGCCTGCCGGGCGATGCCGAGCCGGGCGTGGCGCTGGCGCATCTCCCTCACCGCGCTCGCAAGCCCGCCCACGTCGTCGAGCAGCTCCCGATGGCTCTCCACGCGCCGCAGCGCCTGGTGCTCGTCCTGCCCGTAGACGCGCACCAGCGTCGGAGCCAGGTCCTGGAGGAGCCCCAGCGAGGCGAGCGCCCCGTTCACGTAGGTCCGGGTGCGACCGCCGCGCGGGATCACCCGACGGATGAGCAGCTCGTCAGGACCCGCCGGAAGGCCCGCGGCCTCCAGTGCGAGCCGCGTGGGCTCGGGCACGTCGGTGAACAGCGCCTCCACCGCCCCCTCCTCCGCGCCGCCGCGCACGAGATCCGCCTCGGCGCGCCCGCCGAGGGCCACGTCGAGCGCATGGAGCAGCACCGACTTGCCCGCCCCGGTCTCGCCGGTGAGCACGTTCAGCCCGGGCTCGAAGAAGAGCTCGAGCTCGTCGATGATGGCCAGGTCCGATACGCGCAACGTCCGCAGCATGATCCCTCGCTATCGCGTGCCCCAGCCGAGCTTCGAGCGGAGCACGTCGTAGTAGGTGCGGTTGGGCGACCGCACGAGCGAGACCGGCGAGCGCCCGCGGCGCACGAGCACCCGGTCGCCACCGGCGAGCGGCAGCCCCTCCTGGCCGTCGAGCGTGAGGACGACGTCCTGCTGTCCGGGCGCGACCGTGATCTCGACGACCGCATCGGGGCGGAGCACGACCGGTCGGTTGGTGAGCGTGTGCGGGGAAATGGGACAGAGCAGCAGCACCTGCACGGTGGGCTCGACGATGGGGCCGCCTGCCGACAGCGAGTACGCCGTCGAGCCGGTGGGGGTGGCGACGATCACGCCGTCGGCGCGGTAGTCGGCGAACGGGAGCCCGTCGACCGCCACGGCGAACTCGACGATGCGGGCGCGCGCCCCGTTGGAGACCACGACGTCGTTGAGGACGCGAAAGCGGCGACGGCTCTGCCCCGCCCGCACGAGCTCGCCCTCGACGGTCATGCGCCGGTCGAGCTCGTAGCGGCCGGCGAGCACGCGGGCGAGCATCGGCATCGCTTCCGACTCGGTCACCTCGGTGAGGAAGCCGAGCTCGCCCATGTTGACCCCGAGGATCGGCACGCGCGCCTGCGCCCGTCGCGCGATCGAGAGGAGCGTCCCGTCGCCGCCGAGCACGACGATGAGGTCGGCGGCGCGGGCGAGCGCCTCCTTGCTGCACGCAGCCACCCCCGTGAGCCCCGCCTCCTCGTCGGCGAGCACGGCGACGTGCCGGCGGCGCAGCGCGGCCGCGATGCGCCGAGCGAGCCGGCTCGCGCGCGGCCGGTCACGCTTGACCACCAGCCCGACCGTGCGGATGCGCCCCATCGACCGCCTCGCCGCCCCGGCCCTCCCTACCACGGCGGCCGCGGCTATTCCAGGCTTCCGCCGTGTGGTAGGAGGGTCCGTCGATGCCGCGGCAGCCGGAGCTGTTCCCGTCGCCGCCCGCGGCCGCCCACGGCCGGGCACCGCTGGCCGAGCGGATGCGGCCCCGCACGATCGCGGAGTTCGTCGGCCAAGAGCACCTCCTCGGTCCGGGCCGCGTGCTGCGGGACCTGATCGAGAGCGGGCAGCTCGAGTCGGTGATCCTCTGGGGCCCGCCCGGCACCGGCAAGACGACGCTCGCTCATCTCCTCGCCGCGGCGAGCGGCGCCCGCCTGGTCCCCTTCTCCGCGGTCCTCCAAGGCGTGCGCGAGCTCAGGCAGGTGATCGAGGAGGCGCGCGAGGCGCTCGCGCGCACGGGGCAGCCCACGGTGCTCTTCGTCGACGAGATCCACCGCTTCAACAAGGCCCAGCAGGACGCCTTCCTGCCGCACGTCGAGGCCGGGGTCGTGACGCTGATCGGCGCCACCACGGAGAATCCCTCGTTCGAGGTGATTCCGCCCCTGCTCTCGCGCACCCGGGTGCTCGTGCTCGAGCCCCTCGGCCCCGAGGCGCTCGGCGCCCTCGTCGACCGGGCGCTCGCCGACCCCGAGCGCGGCCTCGGCCGCCACGAGCTCGTGCTCGCCCCCGAGGCGCGTGCCTTCCTCGTCCAGCATGCCCGGGGCGACGCCCGCGTGGCGCTCGGCACGCTCGAGCTCGCCGCCCGGCTCGCAGGGCGGCGCCGCACGCGCACGCTCGACTTGGCCCTCGTCGAGGAGGCCGCGCAGCAGCGCGCGCTCCGCTACGACAAGGCGGGCGAGGAGCACTACAACGTCGTCTCGGCATTCATCAAGAGCCTGCGCGGCAGCGATCCGGACGCGGCGCTCTACTGGCTCATGCGCATGCTCGAGGCGGGCGAGGACCCGCTGTTCGTCGCGCGGCGCATGGTGATCTTCGCCGCCGAGGACATCGGCAACGCCGAGCCCCGGGCGCTCGCGCTGGCCGTCGCCGCCAAGGACGCGGTGCACTTCGTCGGCATGCCCGAGGGGCGCATCCCGCTGGCTCAGGCAGCGACCTTCCTCGCCGCCTGTCCCAAGTCGAACGCGGCCTACCGCGGCATGCTCGCCGCCGCCGAGGACGTCCGGCGGCTCGGAGCGCTGCCCGTGCCGCTCCACCTCCGCAACGCCCCCACGCCGCTCATGCAAGGTCTCGGCTACGGCGCCGGCTATCGCTATCCGCACGACCACGAGGATGCGGCCGCCGATCAGACCTACCTGCCCGAGGCCCTCCTCGGCCGCCGCTACTACGAGCCCACCGACCGCGGCGAGGAGCGCGCCATCGGCGAGCGGCTGGCCGCCTGGCGGCGCGGACGCGAGCGCGGGTCGCGCTGACCGCGTGGCGGCGGCACCTCGCCGTCGTAGCGGACGGCGACGAGCACGAGCCCGTGGGGAGGCGCCGTCGCGCCGGCACGGGTGCGGTCGCGGCCGGCGAGCAGGGCGGGCATACCGTCGGCGGGGCGCAGCCCGCGGCCCACCTCGACGAGCGTGCCCACGATGTTGCGCACCATGTGCTTGAGAAAGGCCGTCGCCTCGATGCGGTAGACGACGAGCGCGCCGTCCCGGACGACCGTGCTCGCGAGAATACGGCGGACGGTCGAAGGCACCGGCACGGCGTCGGCACCTTGGAACGCCGCGAGGTCGTGCGTGCCCTCCAAGGCGCGGGCGGCGATGGCCATCGCCGGCACCTCGAGGGGGGCGGCCACGTGCCACGCAAACCGGCGCCAGAAGGGCGACGGCGCGGGGGCGTTCCAGATCCGGTACTCGTAGACGCGGCTCGTCGCGTGCCGGCGCGGATCGAAGGCGTCGTCGACGAGCGTGACCTCGCGGATCGCGACGTCCGCCGGCGTGAGCGCGTTCAGGCTGCGGCAAAGCCGACCGAGGTCGCGCGGCACCCGGGTGATCGCGGCCGTCGCCACCTGGCCGCAGGCGTGCACGCCGGCATCGGTGCGTCCCGCCGCACGCACCGTGACGGGCTCGCCGAGCGCGGTCGCGAGCGCGCGCTCGAGCACCGCCTGCACCGTCGGCCCCTCGGGCTGCCGCTGCCAGCCCCGGTAGGCCGTCCCCTCGTACTCCACGACGAGCCGGAGCTGCACGTCGGGCCCCCCGGCCTCAGAGATAGTCGCGGACGAGGATCTCCGCGATCTGCACGGCGTTGAGCGCCGCCCCCTTGCGCACGCTGTCGATCGCGATCCACAGCCCGAGGCCGTGCTCCACCGTGGGATCGTCGCGGATGCGCCCGACGTGGGTCGCATCCGAGCCCGCCACCTCGGTCGGCGTGGGATAGGCGTCGGCGGGGCTCTCGTGCACGAGGAGGCCGCGCGCGCCGCGCAAGAGCGCGGTGGCGGCAGCCGCCCCGAGCGGCTCCTCGGTCTCCACGGTCACGCTGAGCCCCGTGCCGAAGAAGGTCGGGACGCGCACCGCGGTGACGAAGATGCCGAGCGTCGGGGCGTCGAGGATCTTGCGCACCTCCTCGGCAGTCCGCAGCTCGTGCGTGGTCCAGCCGCCGGGCTCGAGCTCGCCCACCTGCGGCAGGCAGTTGAAGGCGATCGGCCGCGCGAAGCGCGACCGCCGCGTGCCGCGGCTGTTGAGCACGTCGAGGGTCTCGCGCGAGAGCCCGCGCAGCCCGCCCCGGCCGGCGCTCGCCACGCCCTGGTAGGTGGCGACCGTGACCCGGCGCAGCCCGGCCGCGGCCGCGAGCGGCTCGAGCACCACGGCGAGCGCGATCGCCGTCGGGCTCGGGCTCGCGACGATCCCCTCCGTGCGGCGCTCACCGATCCGCTCCGGGTTCACCTCCGGGACGACCAGCGGCACGCCCTCGGCGAGCCGAAAGCGGCTCGAGCAGTCGATCACGGCCGCCCCTGCCGCCACGGCCGCCGGCGCGTGCTCGCCCGCGATCCCTGGACCCGCCGCGAAGAACACGAGGTCCATGTCGTCGAAGGCGCGGGGGCCGAGCAGCGCGATGGTGTCGCGGCGCCCGTTCTCCTCGACGACCTTGCCGGCCGTGCGCACCGAGCCGAGGAGCCGCAGCTCCCCCAGCGGGAACTGCCGCTCGCGCAGCAGCGCGACGATCTCCTCGCCGACGAGCCCCGCGGCACCCACGACCGCGACGCCGAGCGCGTCCGCGGCGGCCATCTACGCCTCGAGCCGGGCGCGCACCCGCGCCCCCATCGCGCGGCAGCCGAGGACCGGCTCGCCCGGGGCCGCGAGATCGGCCGTGCGCGCGCCCGCCGCGAGCACCTCCGAGACCGCCCGCTCGATCGCCGCCGCGCCCTCCGGACAGCTGAGCGACCAGCGGCAGCAGAGCGCCACCGAGAGAATCGCCGCGAGCGGGTTGGCGCGGTCCGCGCCCGCGATGTCGGGCGCGCTGCCGTGGATCGGCTCGTAGAGCCCGCGGCAGCGCCCACCGGGCACGGGCGCGCCGGCGAGCGACGCCGAGGGCAGGAGCCCCATCGAGCCCGCGAGCATCGACGCCTCGTCAGTGAGGATGTCGCCGAAGAGGTTCTCGGTGGCGATCACGTCGAAGTCGCGCGGCCGGCGCAGGAGATGCATGGCCATGGCGTCGACGAGCACGTGCTCGTGCTCGACGTCCGGATAGCGCCGGGCGACCTCGCCCGCCACCTCCCGCCACAGCCGCGAGGTCGCGAGCACGTTCGCCTTGTCGACCGAGGTGAGCTTGCGGCGGCGCTGGCGGGCGAGCGCGAAGGCGGCATCGAGCAGGCGCGCGATCTCTGCCTCGTCGTAGGCGCAGGTGTCGACGGCCGCGCGCCCGCGCGGTCCCGTGCGCCGCTCGCTCGGCTGGCCGAAGTAGATGCCGCCGGTGAGCTCGCGGACGACGACGAGGTCGACGCCCGCGAGCACCTCGGGCTTGAGCGGCGAGGCCGCCACCAGCGCCGGCACCGTCCACACGGGCCGCACGTTGGCGTACACGCCGAGGCCCCGGCGCAGCCCGAGGAGCCCCTGCTCTGGGCGCACCGCGGCGCGCGGGTCGTCCCACTTGGGGCCGCCCACCGCGCCGAGCAGCACGGCGTCGGCCGCCTGCGCGCGGGCGAGGTCGGCCGCCGGCAGCGCCGTGCCGGTCGCATCGATGGCCGCACCACCGATCAGCCCCTCCTCGAGCTCGAGGGCGAGCCCCGCGCGCGCGGCGACCAGCTCGAGGACCCCGACGGCCTCGGCGATGACCTCGGGGCCGATGCCGTCGCCGGGGAACACGACCACCTTCACGCCGGCCTCGTCCCCGGGATCATCCCGGTCTTGCGCGCGTACTCGAAGAGCCCGCCGGCCGCGATCACCGGGCCGGCATCGCCGAGCGGCCGCAGCGTGAAGGTCGCCCCGGTCCGCGCGTTGGTGAGCGTGCTCGCGTCGAGGTCGAGGACCGCCTCGTCGCCGGTGCGAAAGGCGTCCACGATCCGCTCGGGGGTCTCGACCGGGTAGAGCTCGCCCGTCGCCACGCAGTTGCGGAAGAAAATGCGGGCGAACGACTCGGCCACGACGGCCCGGGCCCCGGCGGCGCCGAGCGCGATGGGCGCGTGCTCGCGCGAGGAGCCGCAGCCGAAGTTCCGCCCGGCCACCACGATGACGTAGGGGGTCGTGGTCGCCCCCGCGGGCACGAACGGCGGCTCGCCCGCCGCGCGCGGCAGCCCCGAGAGCGCGTAGCTGCCGAGCTTGCGGTACTCCTCGGGGATCGTCGGCACGAGGTTGAGGTACTCGGCGGGGATGATCTGGTCGGTGTCGACGTTGTCCCCGACCACGTAGACCTGGCCGCGGATCGCCGTCATTGGAGCAGCTCCCGCGGGTCGGTGATGCGCCCCGTCACCGCCGAGGCCGCCACCGTGTAGGGCGAGGCGAGGTAGACCTGCCCCTCTTTCGACCCCATGCGGCCGGGGAAGTTGCGGTTGGTGGTGGAGATGCACACCTCGGGCCCGTTGATGCGGCCGAAGGTGTCCCGCGGCCCGCCGAGGCACGCGGCACACGAGGCGTCGAGCGAGATCTGGCAGCCGGCGTCGCGGAAGATGTCGAGCAGCGGCCGGCCGTCGATGGTCTCGGTGCGCAGCGCGCGCGCCACATCCGTGGTCGACGGGACGAGGAACGTGTCCACCGCCACGCGCCGGCCCTTGAGCACGCGCGCCGCGCTCACGAAGTCGCTCACCTTGCCGCCCGTGCACGAGCCGATGTAGGCGCGGGTGAGCCGCACCTCGCGGAGCTCGCGGGCGAGCGCGCGGTTGTCGGGCGAGTGCGGCTTGGCGACCGTGGGCTCGAGCGTGCGCGCGTCGTAGCGGCGCTCGACGAGGAAGCGCGCCCCGGGGTCGTTGGCGACCTCGGTGAACGGCCGCGACGTCCGCGCCCGCACGAAGGCGCGCGTCGTCTCGTCGCAGGCGATGATGCCGTTCTTGGCGCCCGCCTCGATCACCATGTTGCACACGGTCATCCGCTCCTCCATCGACAGCCGCATGATCGCCTCGCCCGCGAACTCCATCGCCCGGTAGGTGGCGCCGTCGACGCCGATGTCGCCGATCACGTGCAGGATGAGATCCTTCGCGAGCACGTACGGCGGGATCTCGCCGTCGAAGACGAAGCGCATGGTCGCGGGCACCTTGAGCAGCAGCTTGCCGGTGCCGAGCACGAAGGCCGCGTCGGTGTTGCCGATGCCGGTGGCGAACTCGTTGAAGGCGCCGGCGGTGCAGGTGTGGGAGTCGGTGCCGAGGAGCACCTCGCCCGGGCGCGTGTGCCCGCCCTCGGGCAGCGCCACGTGGCAGACGCCCTTGTAGCGCGGCGTGCCTACGTCGTAGAGGTGCGGGATGCCCTGCTCGGCGGCGAAGGCCCGCAGGATGTCGACGTTGCGGTGCGCCTTCTCGTCGGCGGTGAAGATGTAGTGGTCGGGGATGAGCACGACGCGGTCGGGGTCCCACACGCGCGCGGTCGGCCCGAACTCCCGCTTGAAGATGCCGATCGTCCCCGGCCCGCAGACATCGTGGGTCATGAGCACGTCGGCGCGCACCCACACGTTCTCGCCCGGCTCGACCGCGCGGCGGCCGGCGGCCCGGGCGAGGATCTTCTCGGTCATCGTCATGGGCGTGCTCACGGCCCCACCTCCTCCGCCTGCTGGCGATGCTGGCGACGGTACTCGAGCTTGTTGAGCGCGTTCACGTAGGCGAGCGCGCTCGCATGCACGATGTCCGTGTGGCTCCCCTGGCCGGTCACGGTGATGCCGTCCTCCGAGACGAGACAGCTCACTTCGCCCTGCGCGTCGGTGCCGCCGCTGATCGCCTTGACGGCGTAGCGCTCGAGCCGCGGCCGCTTGCCGGCGAGGGCGCTGATCACCTGATAGCAGGCGTCGACCATGCCGTCGCCGCGGCCGTGGCCGGTCTTCTCCTCGTCGCCGACCCGCAGCCGCACCCGCGCCTCGGGCGCCGTGGAGGTCGACGAGGTCACGCACAGCTCGAGCAGCTCGTAGCGGTCGCGGCCGCCGCGCACCGACTCCTGCGCCACGAGCGCGATCAGGTCCTCATCGTAGACGTCCTTCTTCGCGTCGGCGAGCGCCTTGAAGCGCGCGAAGGCGCGGTTCATGTCGAGGTCGGAGGTGTCGAGCCCGAGCTCGCGCAGGCGGGCGACGAACGCGTGGCGGCCCGAGTGCTTGCCGAGCACGAGGCGGTTCGAGGCGAGCCCCACGCTTCGGGGGTTCATGATCTCGTAGTTCTGCCGGTACTTGAGCACGCCGTCCTGGTGGATGCCCGCCTCGTGCGCGAAGGCGTTGTCGCCCACGATCGGCTTGTTGATCGGAATGGGGAAGCCGGTGATCTGCGAGACGAGCCGGCTGGTCGCGTAGATTTCCTCGGTGACGATCCCCGTGTCGACGCCGAAGCGGTCGCGGCGGGTCTTGAGCGCCATCACGACCTCCTCCATCGCCGTGTTGCCCGCCCGCTCGCCGATGCCGTTGACCGTGCACTCCACCTGCCGCGCCCCGTTCTGCACGGCGGCGAGCGAGTTCGCCACCGCCATGCCGAGGTCGTTGTGGCAGTGCGTGCTCCAGATGACGCGCTCGGCGCCGGGAACCCGTTCGCGCATGGTGCGGAACAGCGCCCCGTACTCCGCCGGCAGCGCGTAGCCGGTCGTATCGGGGAGGTTCACCACGCGGGCCCCGGCCTCGATCACGGCCGTGCACACGGCGATCAGGTACTCCGGGTCGCTGCGGGAGGCGTCCTCGGCCGAGAACTCGACGTAGTCGAGGTGCTTGCGCGCCTCGGCGACGGCCCACGTCGCGGCGTCGATGACCTCCTCGCGGCTCATCATGAGCTTGTGGCGGAGGTGGATGTCCGAGGTCGCGATGAAGACGTGGATGCCCGGCCGCTTCGCCTTCTCGACCGCCCGCACGGCCCGCTCGATGTCCTGGGCCCGCGTGCGGGCGAGCGAGAGCACGATCGGCCGCGTCACCGCCTCCGCAATTCGCCGCACCGCCTCGAAGTCGCCCTCCGACGAGGCGGCAAAGCCGGCCTCGATGACGTCGACGCCGAGGTGCTCGAGCTGGCGCGCCACCGCGAGCTTCTCCTCCGCGTTCATGGTGGCCCCCGGCGACTGCTCCCCGTCGCGCAGCGTCGTGTCGAAGATCTGGACTCGCTCCATCTCCTTGTCTCCCGGCTCACCTCCCGCCGGCGTCGGAAAACAAAAACGCCACGGGGGGTGAACCCGCCCGTGGCGTCCTCGCCAAGGTCCGGTGGTGGTTCCTACACCGCGGCGAGGCCCCCGGGCGGGCGCGGAAGCAGCAGGCCCGGAAGCAGCCCCTCGGTCGCGGGCAGGAACCGCTCGTTCATCTCGATCTCGCTGTTAGCCGCGCGCTGCAGGCTTTGTCAAGCGTGCCCGCCGCGGGCGGCCCCGGCCGCCTGCGCGGCCCGCCGGCGCCGCCCGGTGGCCAGGACCCGCACGAGCAGGACCACGGGGCCGGAGAGCGCATAGGCGAGCGTGCCGAGGAAGAGCATCACCTCGGGCGCGCCGATCGCCACCATCACGCAGAAGATGAGGCCCAAGAGCACGGGGAACGGGTGGCGGCGGTGGAGCTGGATCTCCTTGAAGGAGAGATAGCGGATCTCGCTCACCATGAGGCCCGCGACCGCGTAGATCACGAGCAGCATGGTGAGATGCTTGCGCGAATCGCCTTGCCCGCCGAGATGGTAGAAGAGCAGTACCGTCGAGGCGATCACCAGCGCCGCGGCCGGGATCGGAAGCCCGATGAAGTGGCGCTTCTCCGCGGTGGCCGCCTGGACGTTGAAGCGCGCGAGCCGCAGCGCGCCGCAGGCCACGTAGAGGCTCGCCGCGAGCCAGCCCCAGCGCCCCCACGGCCGCAGCGCCCAGGTGTAGACGAGGATGCCTGGCGCGACGCCGAAGGCGACCAGGTCCGCGAGCGAGTCGTACTGGACGCCGAAGGAGCTGCCCGACTGCGTGAGGCGGGCGATGCGGCCATCGAGCATGTCGCACGCCCACGCGCCCACGATGGCGAGCGCGGCCACCCAGTACTGGTGGCTCAAGGTGGCGATGATCGAGTAGAAGCCCGCGAAGAGGCCGGCCGTGGTGACGAGGTTCGGTACCAAATAGACGCCCCGGCGCAGCGGCGGGATGCGGCGGCGCCCCCGGCCCGGTACCACGGCGAACCCCTGCGGCCTCACGCCGGCACCTTCGCAAGCGGCGTGACGCCGGCCCGCACGCGCTCGCCGCCGCGCACGAGCGGCGGGACGTCGGCGGGCAGCCACAGGTCGACGCGCGAGCCGAACATGATGAGCCCCATGCGCTCGCCGCGACGCACCCGCTCGCCCGGCTGCACCCGGCACACGATGCGGCGGGCGAGGGCGCCGGCGATCTGCACCACGAGATAGCGGCGGCCGTCGGCATCGAGCACCACGGCGTTGCGCTCGTTGTCGAGCGAGGCCTTGTCGGCGAACGCGGCGCGGAAGCGGCCCGGCGTGTGCCGCACGGCGAGCACCGTGCCGCTCACGGGCAGGCGATTGACGTGCACGTCGAGCGGCGACATGAAAATGCTCACGCGCGTCGCGGGGGCGCGGAGGAAGGTCTCCTCGCGCTCCGGCACGACCGCCACCACGCGGCCGTCGGCGGGGGCGACCACGAGCCGCTCGTCCGGCGGCACCGGGCGCTCGGGATCGCGGAAGAAGTTGAGCGCGAGCCCGAGGCCGACCGCCAGCGGGACCACCGCCGCCGGCCGCCGGGCGGCCACGCCGACGACCGCCACCGCACCGAGCACCGCGCCCACGGTCGCGATCACCGGCCAGCCCTCGCGGGCGATGGGCAGGCGCAGCCCCACCCGGGACGGACTCCTAGTTGCGGGCGCGATCGACCAGCCGGTTCTGCCGGAGCCACGGCATGAGGGCGCGCAGGCGCGCTCCGACCTCCTCGATCGGATGCTTCGACGCCTCCTGACGCAGCTCGCGGAAGTGGGGCGATCCGCAGCGGTACTCCGTGATCCACTCGTCGGCGAACTTCCCCGACTGGATGTCGGCAAGCAGCTGCTGCATCGCCGCCCGCGCCTCCGGCCCGATCACCCGCTTGCCCCGCGTCATGTCGCCGTACTCGGCCGTGTTGCTGATCGAGTAGCGCATGTTGGCGATGCCGCCCTCGTAGATGAGATCGACGATGAGCTTCACCTCGTGAACGCACTCGAAGTAGGCCATCTCGGGGGAGTAGCCCGCCGCGACGAGCGTCTCGTAGCCCGCCCGGATCAGCTCGGTGAGCCCGCCGCAGAGGACGGCCTGCTCGCCGAAGAGGTCCGTCTCGGTCTCCTCCTTGAAGGTCGTCTCGAGCACGGCCGCGCGCGTGCCGCCGATGCCCTTGGCGTAGGCGAGCCCGACCGCGCGCGTGTCCCCGCTCGGGTCCTGCGCGATGGCGAGCAGACAGGGCACGCCGCGGCCCTTCTCGTATTCGCTGCGCACGAGGTGGCCGGGCCCCTTCGGCGCCACCATGAAGACGTTCACACCGGGGGGCGGCACGATCTTCTTGTAGTGGATGTTGAAGCCGTGGCCGAAGGCGAGGTACTTGCCGGCCGCGAGCCCCGGGGCGATGTCGGCCTCGTAGATGTCGGCGCCCTGCTCGTCGGGCACGAGCATCATCACCACCTCGGCCTCGCGCGCCGCGGTGGCGGTGTCGACGACCCGCAGCCCCGCCGCCTCGGCCTTCGCCCGCGACGCGCTCTCGGGTCTGAGCCCCACGCGCACATCGAGCCCGCTGTCGCGCAGGTTGAGCGCATGGGCGTGTCCCTGGCTGCCGTAGCCGATGATCCCGATCCGCTTGCCGCGCAGCGGGTCGAGGCTCGCATCCTGGTCGTGGTAGATCGTCAGCATGACGCCGCGCGCTCCTTCTCTTTGCCGTCGACGGTGAGGGTGCTCGTGCCCCGGAACATCGCCACCTTGCCCGTGCGCACGATCTCCTTGATGCCGATCGGCTTGAGCAGCGCGATCAGCGCGTCGATCTTGTCCTCGGAGCCCGTCGCCTCGATGATGTACGAGCGCCGCGAGACGTCGACGATCTTGCCGCGGAAGATGTCGACGATGCTCGCCACCTCGCCGCGCGTGCGCTCGTCGGCGGTGACCTTGAGCAGTACCAGCTCGCGCTCGACGTGCTCCGTGTCGGTGAAGTCGGTGACCTTGATCACGCAGATGAGCTTGTTCAGCTGCTTCTCGATCTGCTCGAGCACCCGGTCGTCGCCCCGGGTGACGAGCGTGATGCGGGAGACGGTCGGGTCGAGGGTCTCGGCGACCGAGAGGCTCTCGATGTTGAAGCCGCGGCCGCTGAAGAGCCCGGCGACGCGGGCGAGCACCCCGAACTCGTTCTCGACCAGAACCGATATCGTGTGACGCACGAGACCCTCGCGCTCAGGCCGTCCGGTACCGGGCGAGGATCGCCATGATCCGGTCCTTGCCGGCGAGCTTGAGCTTCTGGAGCCGCTTCTTCTCGAGCTCCTCCTCCGGCGTGAGGTACGCCTTCTGCTGGAAGCTGCCGAGCCGGCGCTCGAGATCCACGTGCTCGTCGTAGTACCGCCGCAGCTCGGGCTCGCGATCGACCAGGCTGCGAATCAGCTCCTCGTCCTTCTTCTCCATGCGCGTCCTCGCCTCTGCTGCCCCCGGCTGGCTCGCCCAGTATGCCCCAAAACCCCCGGTCAACGTAAGGGCCGACGCGCCAGCTCCGCTTCGGGAGGGCGCACGTAGGCGGGCTCCACAAGACCGAGCTCCGCGCGCTCACCCCGGAGCAAGCGCGCCCAGCCGAGCCGGGCGACCACGCCGCCGCGCGGCGGGCAGCGGTCGAACCCGAGCACCCGGGCGCGCCCCTCGAACACCGCAGGGTACGCCGAGGCGGCATCGCCGACGAGGACGCAGCCGGACGGGAGCCCGGCGGCGAGCGCCTCGGGCGCGAGCGCCTGGTCGGGCCCGAGCCGGCGGCGCCGTCCCTCGGGCTCGACCGCGAACAGCGCCGCGTACACCTCGTGCTTGCGCGCGTCGAGCGCGGCGCACACCGGGGTGCCCGGCGACGCCTCGACCGCGTGCGCCAGCGCCTCGAGCGTCGACACCGTCACGAGCGGCAGGCTGCCCGCGAAGCACAGCCCCTTTGCGAACCCGAGCCCGATGCGCAGCCCAGTGAAGGAGCCCGGCCCGATCGACACCGCGATCGCCTCCACGGCCTCGGCGTCGAGACCGGCCTCGGCGAGCACGCGGTCGACGAGGCCCGGCAGCGAGGCCGCGTGCGAGCCCTGCGCCCGCAGCGTTCCCTCGGCGAGCACCGTGTCGTCGCGGGCGACCCCGACGGCCGCCGTCCACGTCGCCGTGTCGATTCCGAGGACGACCAGGGGATCAGCCCTGCACCAGGCGATGGATGTCGTTGTAGAAGACGAAGACCATCAGCGTCAGCAGGAGCAGCAGCCCCACCTGCTGCGCGATCTCGCGGTGCCGCTGCCGCAGCGGGTGCCCGAGGGCGCCCTCGATCGCGAAGAGCGCCAGATGTCCGCCGTCGAGCGCGGGGATCGGGAGCAGGTTGAGCACGCCCAGGTTGATCGAGAGGAACGCGAGCATGCTCACGAAGTAGCGGAAGCCGGCCCGCGCCTGCTGCCCGGCGGCCTGCGCGATGGCGATCGGTCCGCCCAAGTCGCGCAGCGGCACCCGCCCCCGTGCCATCAGCACGAGCCCCCGCACGACGATCGCCGTCGCGCTCCAGGTCTGCTCGCCCGCCATGCCGACCGCCCGCAGCGGCCCGACGCGCACCCAGTCGTGCGAGGCTTCGACCCCGATCCGATAGGCGCGGCCGATCTCCTCGCCGAAGAGGTTGCGGTCGGTCTTGAGCTCGGGCGTGACCTCGAGGGTGAATTGCCGGCCGTTGCGCTCGACCGCGAGCGTGAGCCGCGCGCCTCCCGAGCGGAGCACCCCCTGCGACAGCGCTTCCCAGGTGGCGATCGGGTGCCCGTCGATGGCGACGATGCGGTCGCCCACCTGGAGCCCGGCCCGCGCGGCCGGGGAGCCCGCGGCGACCCCGCCCACCCGGGGCTGCGTCGAGGGCACCTCGGCACCCACCGTGGCGAACAGGAGCGCGTAGGCGACGAGCGCAAAGAGGAAGTTCATCGCAGGCCCGGCGAACACGATCGCCGCGCGCCGCAGCGGACGCTGCGTCGAGAAGGCGCGCGCCGGCTCCGCAGCCGCCTCCTCCTCGTCCTCCTCGCCGAGCATCTTGACGTAGCCGCCCAGCGGCATCGCCGAGAGCGCGTACTCGGTCTCGCCGCGGCGCCGTGCGAGCAGGATCGGGCCAAAGCCGATCGAGAAGCGGAGCACCTTCACTCCGACGCGCTTGGCGACCAGGAAGTGCCCCACCTCGTGCACGAAGACGAGCACCCCGAGCGCCACGGCGAACGCCCCGAGGGTGAGCAGTTGCGGAGGCAGGTGCATCACCTTGGGTCAGCCGCGCGGGAAGGCGGCGTAGTAGTAGACGAACACGAAGGGGAACAACAGGCTGTCCAACCGGTCCAAGATGCCACCGTGGCCGGGGATAATCCAGCCCGAGTCCTTGGCCCCGAAGGCCCGCTTGAGCGCCGACTCGCCGAGGTCGCCGAACTGCGCGAGCATGCTGATCGCGCTCGCGAGCGCCACGGCCTCCTCGGCGCGCAGCGTGCGGAAGAAGATCGCGCGCGCGACGAGCGCCACCGCTACCGCCCCCGCGACCGCGCCGACCGCCCCTTCGACGGTCTTGCTCGGGCTCACCGCCGGCAGGAGCTTGCGCCGGCCCCAGGCGCGGCCCGCGAAGTAGCCGCCCGTATCCGAGCCCATCGCCACGTAGACCGTGAAGAGCACCCAGCGCCACCCGAGGCCGTCGGGGATGCTGCGCAGCAGCACGACGTGCGGGACGAAGAACCCGACGTAGAGGACGCCCAGCACCGAGAGCCCGAGCCGGCCGACGGCCGCGGGGAGGTCGGCGTGCCGGGCGAGCGGGAAGACGAAGCCCGCCATCACGGTGAGCGCGATGCCCGCCCCCCAGAGCTCGGGACGCCGCGCGATGACGCCGGCGGTCACGCCGAGGCCGCAGGCGATGCCTGCGGTGCGCTCGAGCGGGGCGTCGGGCAGCGCCATCGCGAAGTACTCGGTGAGCGCGATCGCCGCCACGACCCCGATGAAGGCGGCGAACAGCCGCTCGGGCGAGTAGGCGACGATCAGCCAGAGCGCCGGAAGCGCAAACGCCGCGGTCGCGAGCCTAGTTCGCAGCACGCAGGCGTTCGCGCTCGGTCTGAGCGGGCGTGCGGCCGAAGCGACGCTGCCGCTGCTGGAAGAACGCCAGCGCCTGGAGGAACTCGCGCTCGCGAAAGTCGGGCCAGAGCGTGTCGGTGACGTGCAGCTCCGTGTAGGCGAGCTGCCACAAGAAGAAGTTGCTGATCCGCATCTCGCCGCTCGTGCGGATGAGCAGATCCGGGTCGGGGATGCCCGCCGTGCCCAAGTGCTCGGCGAACACGCTCTGCGTGATGCGGTCGGGATCGATCTCGCCCCGCGCGGCGCGGCGGGCAAGCGCCCGCGCCGCGCGCACGATGTCGTCGCGTCCCCCGTAGCTCACCGCGAGCGTCACCGTCATGCCCGTGTTGTGGCGGGTCGCGGCCATGGTCTCGCGCAGCGCGCGGCGCACCGCGGGCGGCAGCCGCGCGAGGTTGCCGATCGCCAGCAGGCGGATCCGGTGCTTCATCATCTTGCCGAGCTCGCTCTGGAGGTAGCGGCGCAGCAGCGACATGAGGCCGTCGACCTCGCGCGGCGGCCGGTGCCAGTTCTCGCTCGAGAACGCGAACAGCGAGAGGTAGGGAATGCCGAGGCGCCGCGCCGCCTCGACCACCGCGCGCACCGACTCCTTGCCGGCGCGGTGCCCGTGGAGGCGGGAGAGCCCGCGCTGCTGCGCCCAGCGGCCGTTGCCGTCCATGATGACGGCGACGTGGCGGGGCAACCGAGAGGGATCGATCTCCACCATCAGACTGCCATGATCTCCTCTTCCTTGGCCTTGAGGAGCTTGTCCACGCGCTCGACAGCGTCCTTGGTGAGCGCCTCGATCTTCTCGGCGGCGTGCCGCCGATCGTCCTCGGTGATCTCGCCGTCTTTCTCGAGCTCCTTGAGCATCTCGAGCGCGTCGCGCCGATGGTTGCGGGCGGAGACCCGGTAGTCTTCGGCGAGCTTGCGCACGTGCTTGACGAGCTCGCGCCGCCGCTCCTCGGTGAGCGGGGGCACGGGGACGCGGACGAGCTTGCCGTCGTTCTGCGGGTTGAGCCCGAGATCGGAGGTCTTGATCGCCCGCTCGATGGCCGGGATCGCCGCCTTGTCGTAGGGCTGGATCACGAGCAGCGTCGGCTCGGGCGCGGCGAGCGAGGCGAGCTGGTTGAGCGGCGTCTTCGTCCCGTAGTACTCGACGAGCAGCCCCTCGAGCAGCGCGGTCGTCGCGCGGCCCGTGCGCACGTGGGCGAGCTCCTTGCGGAGCGCGGCGAGGGTCTTCTCCATCTCCCCGCGGGCCGAGGCGAGCACGTCCTCGATCATGACCGCCCCCGATGCACCAGCGTCCCGATGCGCGCGCCGAGCACGGCTTTGAGGACGTTGCCCGGGCGCATCATGTTGAACACCAGGATCGGCAAGTCGTTGTCCATGCACAGCGAGATCGCGGTCGAGTCCATCACCTGGAGGTGGCGGTTGAGGACGTCGATGTAGGTGAGCTCCTCGAAGCGCCGCGCATTGGGATGGGTGATCGGATCGGCGTCGTACACGCCGTCGACGCGCGTCGCCTTGAAGATCACCTCGGCGCCGATCTCCATCGCCCGGAGGCTCGCGGCGGTGTCGGTGGTGAAGAACGGGTTGCCGGTGCCGGCGGCGAAGATGACGACCCGGCTCTTCTCGAGGTGGCGGGTGGCGCGGCGGCGGATGTAGGGCTCTGCCACCGCCTGCATCTCGATGGCCGAGAGGACCCGCGTCGGCACGTCGAGCTTCTCGAGGGCGTCCTGGAGGGCGAGCGCGTTGATGACCGTGGCGAGCATGCCCATGTAGTCGGCCGTCGCCCGGTCCACGCCGCGCGTGCTCGCCGCCACGCCGCGGAAGATGTTGCCCCCGCCGATCACCAGCGCGAGCTGGCAGCCGTGCGCGCGGACGTCGCGCACCTCGGCGGCGAACGTCGCGAGCACGTCGGGGTCGATGCCATAGCCGGCGGGGCCGGCCAGGGCCTCCCCGCTGATCTTGAGGAGCACGCGGCGGTAGCGGATGGCGCCGGCGACCGCCGCCGGCTCAGGCTCCGGCCGCGCCTCCAGCGGGGCTCTCCTTGCTGTTCGCCCGGCGCTCGAGGGTCTCCCCGAGCTGGAAGCGGGCGAAGCGACGAACCGCCACGTTGACCCCAAAGCGTACGATCGCCTCCCGCACGATGTCGCCGACCGTCCGGTCGCTCTGCTTGATGAACGGCTGCTCGAGCAGACACTGATCCTGATAGAAGCGCTCGACCTGCCCCTCGACGATGCGCTCGATCACCTTCTCGGGCTTGCCCTGCTGGCGCGCCTGCGCGGCGTAGATCTCCCGCTCGGCCGCGAGCTCGGCCGGCGGGACGTCTTCGCGGCTGACGTAGCGCGGCGCGGTCGCCGCCACCTGCAGCGCCAGGTCGTGCACGAGCTGCTGGAACTCGGGTGTCTTGGCGACGAAGTCGGTCTCGCAGTTCACCTCGATGAGGACGCCGATCTTCCCGCCCGGGTGGACGTAGGCACCGATCGCACCGTCGGTGGCCGCGCGCACCGCCTTCTTCGCCGCCTTGGCGAGCCCCCGCTCGCGCAGCAGCCTGAGCGCGCGCTCGAAGTCGCCGCCGCACTCCGCAAGCGCCTTCTGGCAGTCGAGCAGGCCGGCGCCGGTGCGCTCGCGCAGGTCCTTGACGAGCTCGAGGCTCACGGCTGCGGCCCCTCGACGGCCTCCGCCGGCGCGTCGACGGCCGGCGCCGTCCCCGCCCCGTCGGTCGGCTCCTGGCCCGCCCCGCGCTGGCGCTCCTCCCAGAGGTTGCGGCCCTCGATCACCGCCTCGGCGATCGCCGCGCAGAACAGGCGAATGGCCCGGATCGCGTCGTCGTTGCCGGGGATCTTGTAGTCGATCAGATCGGGATCGCAGTTCGTGTCGACCACGGCCACGACCGGAATGCGGAGCTTGTTCGCCTCGCGGACCGCGATCTCCTCCTTCGAGGGGTCGATCACGAAGAGCGCATCGGGGAGCTTGCGCAGCCCCTTGATGCCGCCGAGCGACGCGAGCAGCTTGTCGCGCTCGCGTCGGAGGCCCTGGGCCTCCTTCTTCGTGATCGCTTCCGTGATCTGCGGGTCCTCGAGCATCTCGTCGAGCTTTTTGAGGCGCTCGATCGACTGCTTGATCGTCTGAAAGTTGGTGAGGGTGCCGCCGAGCCAGCGCGTGTTCACGTAAAAGGCCCCGCAGCGCTCTGCCTCCTCGCGGATCACGTCCTGGGCCTGCTTCTTGGTGCCGACGAAGAGCATCTGCCCGCCCTGGGCCGTGAGGTCGCGAACGAAGTTGTAGGCCTCCCGGAACATCTTCACCGTCTGTTGGAGGTCGATGATGTAGATGCCGTTGCGCGCGCCGAAGATGTACGGCTTCATCTTCGGGTTCCAGCGGCTGGTCTGGTGCCCGAAGTGCACGCCGGCCTCGAGCAGGTTCTTCATGGTGACGTCGGTCATGGACGGTGCTCCCGGATCGGCCCTCCCTTCACCCGAGAATGAATCGCGGCCCCATAGCAGAAACCCCCGGCGACGCGCAATCGCGGGGATGCCTCACTGGTTCATCGAGGCCAGGAACTCCTGGTTGGTCTTCGAGCCCTTGATCTTGTCGTGGAGGAACTCCATGGCCTCGACCGGATTGAGCTGGGCGAGCAGCTTGCGGAGGATCCAGACGCGGTTGAGCACCTCGCGCGGCAGCAGCAGCTCCTCCTTGCGCGTGCCCGAGCGCGCCACGTCCATCGCCGGAAACATCCGCTTGTCCATCAGGCGCCGGTCGAGGTGGATCTCCATGTTGCCCGTGCCCTTGAACTCCTCGAAGATCACCTCGTCCATGCGGCTGCCCGTGTCGACGAGCGCCGTGCCCATGATCGTCAAGCTCCCGCCGCCCTCGATGTTGCGCGCCGCGCCGAAGAACTTCTTGGGCCCGCGCAGCGCGTTCGAGTCGACGCCGCCCGAGAGGATCTTGCCGCTCGGGGGGACGACCGCGTTGTAGGCCCGGGCGAGGCGCGTGATCGAGTCGAGCAGGATGACGACGTCGCGCCCGTGCTCGACGAGCCGCTTGGCCTTCTCGATCACCATCTCGGCGACCTGGACGTGCCGCTGTGCGGGCTCGTCGAAGGTCGAGCTCACGACCTCGCCCTTCACCGAGCGCTGCATGTCGGTCACCTCCTCGGGCCGTTCGTCGATGAGCAGCACGATGAGGACCACGTCGGGATGGTTGGCCGTGATCCCGCGCGCGATGTTCTGGAGCATGACCGTCTTGCCCGTGCGCGGCGCGGCGACGATCAAGCCGCGCTGCCCCTTGCCGATCGGGGTGAGCAGATCGATCAGGCGGGTGGTGAGCTCCTCGGGGTCGAACTCGAGGGTGAGCTGCTCGTTCGGGTAGAGCGGCGTCAGGTTGTCGAAGAGGATCTTCTCCCGCGCCCGCTCGGGCTCCTCGAAGTTGATGGTCTCGACCTTGAGGAGCGCGAAGTACCGCTCGCCCTCCTTTGGCGGACGGATCTGCCCGAAGACCACGTCGCCCGTGCGCAGGTTGAAGCGGCGAATCTGGCTCGGCGAGACGTAGATGTCGTCGGGACCCGGCAGGTAGTTGTAGTCGGGTGCGCGGAGAAAGCCGAAGCCGTCGGGCAGGATCTCGAGCACCCCCTCGCTCACGACGAGCCCGTTCGAGTTCGCCTGCGCCTGGAGGATCGAGAAGATCAGCTCCTGCTTGCGCAGCCCCGCCGCGCCCTCGATGTGCATGTCCTTGGCGAGCGCGGCGAGGTCCGCGATGTTCTTCTCCTTGAGCGTCTTCAGATTGAGCGGCGGTCGCTCGTCCCCACCCCCGACCACCGCCGGCTCTTCCGCCGGCGGCTCGGCGATCGCCACGGCCTTCGCACGCGGACGAACGCCGCCCTCGACCCCTGCGACCCTCTCCCTGGTGCTCAACGACCGTCCTCCCCGTCGCGACGTCCTTCGGTGCGCTCGACTGACTGCGGTGCCCTGCCCGCGCGGCGGCAGCGCGGCGGCACGGCATCCTGGCGACTGAAACGTTGGCCTTTCTGTAGGAGGGTGCGGATGGCTGGTGCTACCGGCCGGAGCGTAGGCAATAGCCCGGGGAGTGTCAAGCCAAGCCGGGCCCGGCGGCGCCGGCGCGCAGCGCCGTCACGAGGTCGGCCATGTCGCGCGGCAGCGGGGCGCGCACCGTGATCCGCTGCCCGCTCGTCGGGTGGGTGAACGTGATCGCCTCGGCGTGCAGCGCCTGCCGCCCGAAGGCCGCCAGCACCGCCGGCGCGCGGGCCTGCGCGCGCGGCCCATAGACCCGGTCGCCGACGACGGGATGGCCGGCCGCGGCCAGGTGGACCCGCAGCTGATGGGTCCGGCCGGTCTCGGGGTAGAGGGCCACGAGCGTCGCCACCCCGAAGCGCTCGAGGACCTCGAAGCGGGTCACCGCCGCGCGCGGGCGGCGGCCGCGCACGCTCATGCGCCGGGCCCTCGGGGCGCGGCCGATCGGCCGGTCGATCATCCCCCGCTCGCGCGCGAGCCGGCCATGGACGACGGCGAGGTAGCGCTTCTCTACGGTGCGATCGTGGAACTGGCGCGCGAGCGCCGCGAGCGCGGCGGCGGTCCGCGCCACCAGGAGCACGCCCGAGGTGTCGCGGTCGAGGCGGTGGACGATGCCGGGCCGCGCGGGATCCCCGACGCCCTCGAGCGCACCCAGCCGGTGGAGCACGGCCGCGACCAGGGTGCCGCGGCGGGCGCCGGGGGCCGGATGCACGACCATTCCCGGCGGCTTGTCGACGGCAAGCACCTCCGCGTCCTCCCACAGCACCGCGAGCGGCAGCGCCTCGGGCACGAGCCCGGACGGCTCCGACGGCGGCAGCAGGACCTCGATCTGCTCGCCCGCGCGGAGCACCCGCCCCGCCTTGCAGCGCCCGCCGCCGATGCGAACCCTTCCGGCGTCGATGAGCTGTTTTGCCTGCGAGCGCGTGCCGATGGCCCCCACCGCGCCGAGGAAGCGGTCGAGCCGCTCGCCCGCGGCCCCGGGCGGCACCACGAGGTCGAGCCGCCGCTCGCCGCTCACGACATATCGAGCAGAACGCGCGCCCGCGCGACGTCCTCGGCGATCGCCCGCGCGAGCGCGCGCGCGTCGGGGAACTTCCGCTCCCCCCGCAGCCGCTCGATCATCTCGACCGTCGCCCAGCGGCCGTAGAGGTCGCCGCTGAAATCGAAGAGATGGGCCTCCACCGTCCGTCGCCGCTCGCCGAACGTCGGGCGCATGCCGACGTTGACGACGCCGCCGCGGGCGACCCCGTCGACCTGCACGCGCGCCGCGTACACGCCGTCGGCGGGCAGCACGAGCCCCGCGCGGCAGTGGAGGTTCGCGGTGGGGAAGCCGAGCGTGCGGCCGCGCTGCTCGCCCACGACGACGCGGCCGCGGAGCGCATAGGGTCGGCCGAGCAGCCGCGCCGTGCGCCGGACGTCGCCCGCCGCCAGGGCGTTGCGCAGCGCCGTGCTGCTCACCCGCTCGCCGTCGACGGTCACCGGCCCCACCTCGTCGACCGCGAAGCCGTAGCGTGCGCCGAGAGCGCGCAGCGTCTCGACCGTGCCCGCGCGCCCGCGCCCGAAGTTCACGTTGTAGCCGACCACCACGTGCGCCACCTCGAGGTGGCGGAGGAGGAAATCGCGGACGAACGCCTCGGGATCGAGCGCGGCGAAGGCGGGCGTGAAGCGCTGCACCACGATGATTGCCGCTCCGAGCGCGGCGATGCGCGCGAGCCGTTCGCGCAGCGGGTGGATGAGCAGCGGGGCCCGCTCGGGCGCGAGCACGGCGAGCGGGTGCGGATGGAAGGTGAGCGCCACGGCCGATCCGTCGAGCCGTGCCGCCGTCTCGGCCGCGCGGCGCACGATCGCCTGGTGCCCGAGGTGCACGCCGTCGAAGTTGCCGAGGGTGAGGACGGCACGCTCGATCCGCCTGGGCTCCCGCGAGAGGTGGCGGATGACCCGCATGGGACGATCCCTATACCAAGCCGCGGCGCCCGCCGCAGCCGCCGTCAGTGCTCGAGCTCGGAGAGCTTCTGCCGCGCCTTGGCCGCCTCTTCGGAGGCCGGGTACTTGCGCACCAGCTCGGAGAGCGCGAGCCGCGCGTCGGGCGTATCGCCGATCTGGACGAAGAGATTGCCCTGCGCCCAGAGCGCCGCGGGCGTCTTGTCTCCCTTCGGATAGCGCATGACCACGTCGTAGAACTTCGAGATCGCCTGCTTGGCGTCCCCGCGAAGCTGATAGCAGCGGGCCGCCCAGTAGAGCGCATTGTCGGCGAGCGGCGAGTCCTTGTGGTTGGCGGCGAAGCTGTTGAGCTGCGGGATCGCGCGGCCGCAATCCTTGCGGGCGAGCCCGTCGAGGATGCCGGCGAACTCCTGTCGCTCGGGGACGTTCCCCATGGCCCCCACCGCCGCCTGCTCGCGCGCCACCTCCCGCTGCCACTCGTCCGCCTCCTCCGGCGCCGGCTGAGGGACGGCGGGCGGCGGGCTCGGCGCGGGGGTCGGCGGATGCGTCTCGGGCGGCGGCACGCGGGCTTCGCGCGCTGGCTGCTCCGGCGCGGCCGATCCCGATGCCTGGGGCTCCTCGGACGGGGCCTGCGCACGTGCGGGCGCTCCCTCCGGTCCGCCGAGGCGGCTCTCGAGCTCGGCGAGCCGCCGCTCGAGGTCGGCCACCCGGTCGTTCGCCGCGACCCCACCCCGGCGCGGCCCTTCCTCGACCGCCCGCCGCAGCCGCTCGAGCTCGCGCTCGACCTGCTGGAGCTGGCGGCGATCTTCGAGGATCATCTGCCGGAGCTGGCGGTCCCGCTGCACGATGTCGGCGCGGGTCGCGCAGCCGGCGGCGCCGAGCAGGAGTAGCAGTCCTCCGGCCGCTGCGCCGCCCCGGGTCACTTGCCGAGGATCACCGCGTGGACGCGCCGGTTGCGCGCCCAGCAGCTCTCCGTCTCCTCCCGACAGAGCGGCAGCTCCTCGCCATAGCTGATCGTCGAGATGCGCTCCGCCTCGATGCCGAGCCCGACGAGGTAATCCTTGACCGCCTTGGCGCGCTTGGCCCCGAGCGCCAAGTTGTACTCGATCGTGCCGCGATCGTCGCAGTGCCCCTCGAGCTCGATCTTCGCGCGGCTGTTCTGCCGCAGCCAGTCGGCGTTGCGATCGAGGATGGCGCGCGCTTCGCTGTCCAGGTCGTACTTGTCGAAGGCGAAGTGCACGTCCTTGAGGATACCGTCCTCTTCGGGCGCGAGGCCGCGGCGGGCGCGCTCGAGGCTCGACCCGCCGAGCCCCTCCTCGCCGAGGCCAGCCCCTGCCCCGGCCCCCGCCCCGGCACCCGGCTGCGGGCCCTTCTTCTTGCATGCGCCCGCGAGCGGAAGCAGCAGCAGCGCCGCGCCGATCGCCGTCCACGTCCTCACCGCCCTCGACATGCCTCCCGTCCTCACTCCCTCCGTGGCGACCACGCGGGCGAGGTATCATCCGCTGCCCCGCGGGTCAATTCGTGCTGGCTGCGGCCGTCGCGGTCGGCCATGACCAGGTGGTGCCGCCCCCCGCGTGTGGAGGAGAAGACCAGGTAGCGGCCGTCGGGGCTCCACGCCGGGTCCTCGTTGCTGCCCGCCGAGGTAATGACGTGCGGGTTCGCCCCGTCGGCGTCGACCACGACGATCTGGAAGGCGCCGCCCGTGCGCGTCGTGTAGGCGATGTGATCGCCCTTGGGCGACCAGGCGGGCGAGGTGTTGTAGCTCCCCGTCGTGGAGATGCGGCGCAGCGGCCCGCCGTCGACGTCGCCCACGTAGATCTGCGGCGCGCCCGTGCGCGAGGAGCAGAACACGAAGTGCCGCCCGTCGGGCGACCACGAGGGCGAGACGTCGATCGCCCAGTGGTCGGTCACGTGGCGGAGCAGGCCGCCGGCGCGGTCGAGGAGGTCGATGTTCGCATCGCCGCCCCGGTCGCGGGTGACGAGGAGCCGGGAGCCGTCGGGAGACCACGCGCCGTTCAGCACGGGCACCGGGCCGGGCACGAGCTTCCGCACCTGGTGCGACCCGAGGTCGATCTCGTAGAGGTAGGGGAAGTGCTCGCGGTAGGAGCGGAAGAGCAGCGCCCGGCCGTCCGGGCGCCACTCGGGCGCGCCCACGATGGAGCGCTCGTCGGTGAGCCGCACGGGGTCCTCGCGGTCGAAGGTGAGCAGGTAGATGTCTTTCAAACGGCCGCCGCGGTTGCTCACGAAGGCGATCGCCGAGTCGAAGGGGCCCGGCTCGCCGGTGAGGTAGGCGAGGATCGCGTCGGCGGTCTTGTGCGCCATGCGCGGCACGTCGGCCCGCCCGCCGGTAAAGCGCCGGCCCACCTGCGGGACGTCCTTGCGCGCGGGCACGTCGAAGAGGCGCACCTCGACGGTGACCCCCGGGCCGTGCGCGCTCACCCCGCCCTTGACGAGCGCCTGCGCCCCGATTGCCGCCCAGCCCGTGAAGTCTATCGCGTCGGCCGTGATGCCCGAGGTCTGCGGGTCTTCGACGAAGGTCTTCGGATCGAGGAGCTTGAAGTAACCGGAGAGCTCGAGGTCGCGGGAGAGGATGCGCGCGAACTCCGCCCCGAGCGTGCCGCCGCCGCCCAGGTCCTTGAGCGGCGAGACCGCGATGCGAAACGACTCGCTCCCCGGCCCGTAAATCTCTCCGGTCACCACGGCCCGGGCCGGCGCTGCCACCAGCCCGAACGTGAGCACGAACGCCACGACGCGTCCCCTCATCCCGTCCCTCGACCTCCCGGCTCCTCGGAGTGGAACTCGATCACGAACTCGCGGAACTGCTCGACGTAGCGCGCCGGCGGCGGCGGCAGCGGGTTCGCGTGCTCGACCGCGCGGACGACCGAGCTGTCGTAGGCGGGATTGCCCGAGCTCTGCTCGAGGCGCACGTCGCTCACCGTGCCGTCGCGCGCGATGCCGAAGCGCACGCGCGCGACGAGCCCCGGCCGGTTGATCACGTTGGTCCACTGGCTCTTGATGGTGCTGATGACCTGCTGCCGGTAGGCGAGGAATTCGAGGCCCACGACCTGCCCGCCGCCGCCCGGTCCCTCGCCGCCCGCGCCGATCGGTCCCGTGCCGCCCTCCGGACCGCCGAGGCCGCCACCTTCGTGCGCCTTCCAGCGCTCGGCGGCGAGCGCGTAGGCGTCCTTGCCTCCTTCGCCGCTCGCCACCCGGGCGCTCTCGGCGCCCCGCTCGGACGCCGCGGGCTTCGCCTGCTCGACCGCCCGAGCCGGCGGCTTCGGCGCGGGCTTGGTCTCCGCCTCGGCCGCGGCCGGGTGTGCAGCGGCCGGCGGCTTCTCCGTCTGCGGCTTCGGTGCGGGCTGGTGCTCGGGCGGCGGCGGCGCGGGCTTCGGCTTCTCCTTCGCGGCGAGCTTGACCTCGGGCTCCACCTTCGGGGGCGGCGTGGGTTTGGGCTCGGGCTTGGGCTCGGGTCGCGCCTGCGGTTTCGTCTCCTCTACGGGCGGCGGGGGAGGCGGCTCGACCTTGGTCTCCGGCTTGGGCGGCGCCGGCGGCTCCGCCTTCGCCTCCTCGACGACGCGGGGCTCCGGCGGGGGCGCCTTGGGCTCGGCCGGCGGCCCGGCTGGACCCGGCGGTTTGCCCGCCACGGGGATCGGCCCGCCCCCGACCTCCCCCTTGATCGGGCCCGGCGGCAGCCGCCCGCCAAGCGCGCTCGGGTCGGTGAGTTCGACCGTGTAGGCCCCGAGCGGGGCCGCGCGGTGGGCGGCGAGCGGAGCCAGCAGCACGAGCCCGGCGATCACGAGACCGTGGAGAAGCAGGGAGACCCCGATGCCGCCCGCGAAGCGGGCGTCCCACTCGGGCGCGAGCCGCACCGGAGTCCGCGCCATCGGCCTCCTCTACTTGCGGGCAGGCGGGGGCTCCGTCACGAGCCCCACCCGGGTGAGCCCCGCCGCGCGCACGGCCCCCATGACCCGCATCACCTCGCCGTAGGCGACGGCCTGATCCGCGCGCACGTAGAGCGGCCGGTCCGGGCGGGCGGCGGCGATCGCCTGAAGCTTCGCGGTGAGCTGGTCGAGGGTCACCGGCGTGTCGTTCAAAAACACCTGCCCGGCCTTGGTCACGTTCACCACGAGCTGCTCCTCCTCGCCGGTGAGCGGCCCCGCCGCGACCTTAGGGAGATCGATCGTGACGCCCTGCTGGAGGATGGGCGCCGTCACCATGAAGATGATGAGGAGCACGAGCATCACGTCGACGAGCGGGGTCACGTTGATCTGCGAGATAGACTCGCCGCCGGGGTTCGCCTGGTCGAAGGCCATCGGGTCGCTGCCTACTTGAGGAAGTGCCGCTCGGCGATGTTCAGGAACTCCGACGCGAAGGTGTCCATCTCGGCGGTGAGCACGCGGAGCTGGCGCGAGAAGCGATTGTACATGACCACCGCCGGGATCGCGGCGGCGAGCCCGACGGCGGTGGCGATCAGCGCCTCGGCGATGCCCGGCGCCACGGCCTGGATGCTCGACGAGGTCGTGGTCGAGAGCCCGCGGAACGCCGTCATGATGCCCCACACCGTCCCGAAGAGGCCGACGAACGGCGCCGTGCTCGCGGTCGTGGCGAGAAAGGTGAGCCCGCGCTCGAGCCGCGTCACCTCCTGCGTGCGCGCCCGGTGCACGGCACGCTGCACGGTCTCGATCCCCCCCAGCTCGACCTCGCCCTCGTCGCCGGGATTGCCGCGCTTGGCCTTGTTCAGGCGCTGCAGCTCCTGGTAGCCGGCGCGGAACACCTGCGCCACCGGGCTCTCCTTGAGGTCGACGCTCGCCGCGTGGATCGTCGCCAGGTTCTTCGCCTCCCAGAAGATGTCGACGAACTTGGCCGACTGCCGACGGGCCCGGCGCATCTCGACGCTCTTCGCGAGCGCGATCCCCCAGCAGCCGACGGAGAAGCCGATCAGGCAGAGCAGCACCACCCGCACGACCGGGCCCGATCCGAGCATCATGTCGAGCACCGTGTCCTGCGGCACGCCGGCCTGGGCCGCGAGCCCTGCGAGGGCCCCCGGGGTCGCCAGGAGATTCGGGATCATGCTGTAAGGCGAGCCCCTACTGCACGGCTCGGGGGGCGTCAACGGACGGCACGGCGGCGCGATCGCCTTGACGCTCCCGGACGGATTTGGGATAGGCGCCCCGATGGCACTCCGGGTCGGCATCAACGGCTTCGGCCGCATCGGGCGCAACGTCTTCCGCGCCTGCCTGGACGAGCCGGCGCTCGAGTTCGTCGCGGTGAACGACATCACCGACGCCCGCACGCTCGCCCACCTCCTCCGCTACGACTCCGTGCACGGCACGCTCGCGCGCGAGGTCCGTGCCGAGGAGGGGGCGCTCGTCGTCGGCGGCCGGCGCGTCGCGGTGCTCGCCGAGCGCGATCCCGGCAAGCTCCCGTGGAAGCGCCTCGGCGTCGAGCTGGTGCTCGAGTGCAGCGGGCTCTTTACCGCCCGCGAGCAGGCGGCGAAGCACCTCGAGGCCGGCGCGCGCAAGGTCCTCATCTCGGCGCCCGCGAAGGGCGCCGACCTCACGATCTGCTACGGCGTGAACCACGGCGCCTACGACCCGGCCAAGCACCACGTGGTCTCGAACGCCTCGTGCACGACCAACTGTCTCGCCCCGGTGGCGAAGGTCCTGCACGAGACCTTCGGCATCCGCCGCGGCCTCATGACCACCGTCCACTCCTACACGAACGACCAGCGCATCCTCGACCTGCCGCACGAGGACCTGCGCCGCGCGCGCGCCGCGGCGCTCTCGATGATCCCGACCAGCACCGGGGCGGCGCGCGCGATCGGGCTCGTGATCCCGGAGCTCAACGGCAAGCTCGACGGCATGGCCGTGCGCGTGCCCACCCCCAACGTCTCGCTCGTCGACCTCACCGCGGAGCTCGCGCGGCCCGCGAAGGAAGCCGAGATCAACGCCGCGATGGAAGCCGCCGCCACAGGACCGCTGCGCGGCATCCTCCACTACTGCGACGTGCCGCTCGTCTCCGCGGACTTCAACGGCACCCCCTACTCCTCGATCTTCGACGCGGCCCTCACGCGCGTCATCGACAGCACCTTCTGCAAGGTCCTCGCCTGGTACGACAACGAGTGGGGGTTCTCGAACCGCATGCGCGACGTGGCGCTGCTCGTCGGCGGCGCCCGCTGATCGCGGGCGCGACCCCCGTGCGCACCGTCGCCGACCTCGACGTCGCGGGCAAGCGGGTCTTTCTGCGCGCCGACTTGAACGTGCCGCTCGCCGACGGGCGCGTGGCCGATCCCACGCGCATCGAGGCGACGCTGCCGACGCTGCGCCTGCTGCTCGGGCGCGGGGCCGCCCCGGTCGTCGTCGCCTCGCACCTCGGGCGCCCGAAGGGCCGACCCGACCCGCGCTACTCGCTGCGCCCGGTCGCCGACGCGCTCGCCGCGCTCCTCGGCCGCCCGGTCACGTTCGCGCCGGACTGCATCGGCGAGGCGACCGAGCGGCTGGTGCGCGCCGCCGGCGCGGGCGGCGTCGTGCTCCTCGAGAACCTGCGCTTCCACCCGGGCGAGGAGCAAAACGACCCCGCCTTCGCGGCCGCGCTCGCGCGGCTCGCCGACGTCTACGTCGACGACGCGTTCGGCGCGGCGCACCGCGCGCACGCCTCGATCGTGGGCGTGGCGGCGGCGTTCCGCGAGCGCGCCGCCGGGCTGCTGCTCGCGCGCGAGGTCGAGGTGCTCTCGCGGCTGCTCGCGGCGCCCGCGCAGCCCTTCGTCGCCGTGCTCGGCGGCGCCAAGGTCTCCGACAAGATCGGCGTGATCGAGAACCTCATCGGGCGCGTGCAAACGTTCCTGATCGGCGGCGCGATGGCGTACACGTTCCTGCGCGCGCAGGGGCACGCAGTCGGCCGCTCGCGCGTCGAGGAGGACAAGGTGGGTCTCGCGCGCGAGACGCTCGCGCGCGCCGCGCGCGCCGGCGTGCGCGTCCTCGTGCCGAGCGATCACGTCGTCGCCGACCGCCCCGAGGCGGGCGCCGCCACGGCGGTCGTCGCCACCGAGGCCTTTCCGGCCGATCGGCTCGGCGTCGACATCGGCCCCGCCACCGCACAGCGGTTCCGCGACGAGATCGTGGCCGCGGCGACCGTGCTCTGGAACGGCCCCATGGGCATCTTCGAGATCGACGCGTTCGCGGCCGGCACGATGGCGATCGCCGCCGCGCTCGCCGCCTGCCGCGGCACGACGGTGGTCGGCGGCGGCGACTCGGTGGCCGCGCTGCGGCGCGCGGGCGCGGAGCGCGCGGTGACCCATGTGTCGACGGGCGGCGGCGCCTCGCTCGAGTTCCTCGAGGGGCGCGAGCTGCCCGGCCTGCGCGCGCTCGAGGAAGGTGCGGCATGAGCCGCACCCCGCTCCTCGTCGGCAACTGGAAGATGCACGGCACGCGGCGGGAGGCCGTGGCCCTCGCGCGCGCGCTCGTGGAGGCGATCGGGGCGGTGGGCGACCGCGAGGTGGCGGTCGCGCCGCCGTTCACGGCCCTCGAAGCGGTGGCCCAGGTGCTCGCGGGCTCGCGGATCGGGCTCGCCGCGCAGAACGTCCACTGGGAGCCGAAGGGGGCGTTTACGGGCGAGGTGTCGGCCCCCATGCTGGGCGAGGCGGGCTGCACGCACGTGATCGTCGGGCACTCCGAGCGTCGGCAGTATTTCGGCGAGACCGACGCGACGGTGGGCAAGCGGCTGCGCGCGGCGCTCACCGGCGGGCTCACCCCGATCGTCTGCGTCGGCGAGACGCTCGCCGAGCGGGAGGCCGGGCAGACCCACGCGGTGATCGCCCGCCAGGTCGCGGCGGCGCTCGCAGGGCTGCCGCCGGCGGACGTCGCCCGCTGCGTCGTCGCCTACGAGCCGGTGTGGGCTATCGGCACCGGGCGCACGGCGACCCCCGCGCAGGCCGGGGAGGTCCACGCCGCCATTCGCCGCCAGGTGGCCGGCCTCGCGAGCGAGACAGTCGCGGGCGGGCTGCGCATCCTGTATGGTGGAAGCGTGAAGCCGGAGAACATCGACGCGCTCATGGCCGAGGCCGACATCGACGGCGCGCTCGTCGGCGGGGCGAGCCTCGAAGCCGGGGCCTTCGCGCGCATCGTGCACTATCGAGGGTAGGGCCATGGTCGGGGTGCTGATCCACTACGTCGTTCCGGTGATCCACGTGCTCGCCTGCTTCGTGCTGGTGGTGGTCGTGCTGCTCCAGCAGGGCAAGGGCGCCGACATGGGGGCGGTCTTCGGCGGCGGCAGCCAGACGTTTTTCGGCTCGAGCGGCGCGGGCAACTTCCTCACCAAGGTCACCGCGGCGACCGCAGCCATCTTCATGGCGACGGCGCTCATCCTGACCTACGGCACGAGCCGAACCGGAACCTCCCACCTCCTCGAGCGCATTCCCGCCGCCGCACCGGAGGCGCCGCCCGCGCCGACGGAGAGCGCACCGGCCCCGACGGAGGGCACGCCCGCCCCGACCGAGAGCGCGCCCGCCCCCGCGCCCGAGGCGCCGGGTGGGCAGCCCGCGGCGCCGTCGCCGTGACGACGCGGCTCGACAGCACGGCGTCCCTCTGTTAGGGAACTCGGCCCGACGAATCTGCGAGGATGGCGGAACTGGCAGACGCGCTAGTTTGAGGGGCTAGTGGGCTAACCACCCGTGGGGGTTCAAGTCCCCCTCCTCGCACTTTCATCGTCTTTTGATGTCCGTCGCTTCGCCCGACGGGCGCAGCTGGCCCCCGCCGCGCGCCGAGCTTCCCCTCGGCGAATGACCTTCCGTCGTAGCCCCCCGCGAGGTGTCCCGGTGCATCGAGCCGCCCGAAGCGCCCTACGCACGCGGGTTGTGCGGAAACTCATCGAGTGTGCCCTTTCCGGGCGAGGTAAATAGGGCAGTCGGAAAGAACACTTCGTGCTGAGTAGGCAGCCGTACGCAGGGATGCAGTGCTCCCTGAATTCTCACCCTCTTGACGAGATATAGCACGCATGGTTATAAACAAGAGTTTATGAGCAAGCTGCCTCGGTCCGCGTTCCTCGGCCTCGGCATCAACCTCGCCGCTGCCGTGCCAGCCTCGGCGGTGCGCGTGCCCGGGTCGCCCGCGAAGGCAGGCTGCTATGCCGTCTTCGACGTCGAGGGCGGCAGCGCGAGCGAGAAGAAGGTCATCTGCTCGGACTGCGATGCGAGCTGCGACATCGGCGGCCCGGCCGGTCAGGCCGACGGGCAGTGCGTCTTCATGGTCCGCTACTGCCTCAACGACACCACGGCGGCCCCGGCGTGCAAGGCTGCGGGAATCCAGAAGGTGAGGGCGCCCCTGCTGCTGCCCGGCTCGCTTACCTTCCCCGCCCCTTCGACCGACACCGACTGCAGCGCGGCCACCCCGATCACGGTGAAGCTCAAGAAGAAGGGGAAGAAGCCGGGCAAGCGCGTCGTGACGCTACTGGCGCAGGCCGTGAAGGGCACGAAGCCCAAGACGGAGCGGGGGCAGCTCGTGCTTGTTTGCACCCCGCACACCACCGGCGCATGTCCGACGACGACCACCAGCACCACGACGACGAGCACGACGAGCACCACCACCACGACGACATGTCTCCCGCCGACCGGGGGCGGAGGCGGTGTGGCCTGCGCGAACAACCCCGCGGGGGGGCCGCGCGAGCTCGACATGGTCGATTCGGCGAGCGGTGGGGACCTCGACAACGGCACGACCGGAATCTCGCACAACTTCCCCATTCCCCAGGGGGCCACGCTCAAGTACTGCCTGAGCGACTGCGACGGCGCGAGCCAGCCCGTCTGTCAAGCCAGCGGCCCGACCGGCAAGGGCTCCCTCAACGGCGAGACTTTCGGCCCGCCACTGCCCCTGTTCTCGAGCAACGTGCCCGTCTGCGTGGTCAATCGGTTCGCCGATCCCGTCAACAAGGCCGTCGTGAACGTGCAGACGGGCATCTTCGACGCCACGACGACCCCGGTCCACCTCAAGTCCGACGTCTACCTCACCAACCAGCCGCCCGAGGACGTCTGCCCGATCTGCACGGGCAGCGGCGTCGGTGCCACGGGCACGTGCGATTCAGGGCCGAACCGGGGCAAGAGCTGCACGGTCGAGGGGATCGTGATCGTCAACAACCCCCCCTCGGTGGTCAACAAGAAGTACACGCTCTCCTCGAGCTGTCCGCCCGACCCGGCGCAGTTCAAGGCGACGCTCGACATCACCCTGCCGCTGACCAACGATCCGGCCAAGCCCTCGACGCTGGCGGCCAACGCCGCCGGGAGCTTCCCGTGCCCCGGGCAGACGCAGCACGACGAGTGCGGTGGGACGGCGTGCAACGTCGACTGCTCGGCTACACCGCCGGTGCAGGGGGGCGTCAATCAGCTCTGCTGTGCCAGCGACGGGACGACGCCGTGCTTCCCGACCTCGCCGGCGAGCGGCAGTAAGCCGATCGTGCGCACGGGGGCGGCCAGTCCGCCGACGCCGAGCTGGGTTCCCAACCAGACCCCGTCGGCCACGGCGGCCAACAACGTGCTCGCGGCGACGTTCTGCGAGGCGGCCACCGGGTCGAGCATCATCGACACGACAGCGGGGCTCGCGGGCCCCGGGGCGCTGCTGCTCAGCGG
>Ga0209810_1000176_pt1 | contig 185321 bp, 150 predicted proteins | sample Coa_R1_7_FD_187159 | JGI IMG/M metagenome (GOLD analysis project Ga0209810, IMG submission 187159) | Surface soil microbial communities from Centralia Pennsylvania, which are recovering from an underground coalmine fire - Coalmine... | ecosystem: Environmental > Terrestrial > Soil >... | reverse complement strand
TATCCGTGGGTATTTGTCCACGTTGCGCAAACAAGGGCTTCCTCTCTTGTCGGCTTTGCAGACCACGCTCTCTGGTCATCCGCTTCTTCCCTCTTTTGAGGCAACTTGAGCGAACCTAGGCAGTTACTATCTTATTATTGACAGCGCTACACCTGGTTTGATAACGATTTATTTTTTGCGATCCTATCTTCCGAAACCATTAGAGAGGCTCCCAGCGGTTACACTTCCTCTGACAGATTTCTGCAAAGTAATACTAGAAGCAGGCAACGAACTACTGGAGACCTACGGGTCCAGAACCCTCGGCATGCCAATTGAACTTCAATTGCTTGAACGTCGCCGCATGTGTAAACTTCGGTTTCCCTCTCAGCGCATTATTCAGTAATTCGGACATCGTTGTTTCTGTTATGACAGGTTCTTCTTCTGTTGTATTCAGCAGTCCCTTCGTGATCAAGTCCTTGTAATGATAAACTGCACTTGTATCGAGCAGAACCTCTGATTTTTCTGCAAGCGCTCCCCCTTCTTCCGCAAGTGCCTCCCCTCCTCCAAGTATCGCATCGCCTTCAGGATCGCCGAGAATCATTGCTGCCAGCAGGAGATTATTGGCATCATTGAACAGCGCGCCGCCAATCGCCCCCAGCTTATCCCACCAACTGGCATTGGGATCATTAAAGGTATTCTGGATATCGGTAATGCCCAAGGCATCCATGAGCTTCTGCCAGCTCGAAGGCCTTGAGGTATCCTGAGCCGGCTGTTGGAGCTGCGCATGGGTATAGAAGTAGGTGCGATAAATGTAGCCTTGCCCGCTGCCATAGGAGGGATAGGGTACCCAGATATGCAGATTGCCCTGCGAGTCGATAGTGCCGTACTCGCCGTTTTGTCCCTCAATCATCTGCCCGGTCGGATCACTCCTGGTCTCCGGGTTCCCATCCACATAGCCATACGGGTCCATCCCCTGCACATTGCCCTGTACCTTGTCCGCCGAGAGGAACACGCCGGCTACCGGGTCGTAGTAGCGGGCGTTGAAATAGTCCAAACCGGTCAGTTGATCGCTGTACTGGCCCACAAAGCCTTTGGCCGTGTTGAGCGTGCCAGCATGGTAGCTCACAGTGCCATAGGGGCCAAACACCTGGTTCTCCTTGATGACCGCGCCGCCTGCCGGGTTGGTGATGCTGGCCAGGATGCTGCCCTCTGCATCGGTCAGGTAGAAATACGTGCCGTTGGCATCGGTCGAACCGAGCAGGTGACCGGCTAAGAAGTAATAGTAGGTGTTGGATTGATTGGTGCCTCTGCCGCTGTACTGATGCTCCTCGCGCCCGAAGGAGTAGGTGAGGATGGGGTGGTGCTGCTAGTGGTCGAACGCCGCAGTACGCGATTAACAGCGGCATCGTAGAGGTTTTACTCCCAATTGCTGCTGACGTACCACTGAGTCAGGCGGTTCAGGAGGTCGTAAGTCCGGGTACCGATAGCGCCACTGATCACATTACTATAGACCGTATCTGTTGGTCCATTCTTTCAACTATATTGTCTAGGAGCGGTATTTTCAATATGGTAGTAGTTAGGAGAACGGTTCGTTATCTTGTCGGATTGTAGGCTTCAATTGTAGTATGTTCATCAAATCCTCCTCCATTACCTTATCCTTTTTGATGAGCAACAGGTTGATAATTATTCGACTGAGCCTTTGAAAGATCCATAAAGAAGAGCCAATACGTCCATGGACTGCACAACTAAAGCACAGTGTGCCAGCACCGAGGAGTCTGGTCTGGTCATCTTGCAACACACCCTCGAACACACCCTCGACGTACTCTTGTGGTAGCCCTCTATATACCTCATCTACCCTTCGGGCGAGGGACTCTTCATATAGCTCTCCTTCATTTTTAGAGATACATACCTGAACCACCAGTCGATGGGTATCTTCCGGTATAAACACTCCACCCAGGCCCCCATAGAGCGCTCGACCTCTAGGTAGAAAGAGTTCAACCGCAGCTAATTGCCTTTCGCCACTATGAAAGTCGATCACGCCTTGATGACGCTCAATAGTATTTACCACTGCGTACGTCCAGTTAGGAAGTTCATCCAACCAGATACGAGCTTTTCTGAATCCCCAGTGAAGTTCTCTCATCTGCTTATCCCCCAAAATTCAAACCAAGCGTTATTAAATATCTCTGGAAATGCCCTAATTACATCCGGATGGTAGATGCTAAATGGAGAAACGCCATATCGTGCTATAGCTTCATTATGAGCTATCTCGTATGGGATACCGCTATCCATTAGAGCCGCCTCATGTAATTCATGAAAGTAGAAACTAGCATCAGCTCCTGAAATTGTTCTTCCTTCTGTAAGGGCTGAGCTTAGTCTTTCGATCATGGCTATGTTCTCGGGAGCCATAGCTCCATTATCATCCAAAAACTCTGGCCGTGACAAGTGATTCTCTATGATTCCCAAATCCTCTTGAGAGACCTGAAATTCATGGCCTGCGAGTTTACCCAATCCATTCCCTGCGTCGACAAGCGCTCCCTCACTCCTTTCGATCAGTGCCGCTCCTTCTTCCATCAGCGCCTCCCCCCCTCCAAGTACCGCATCACCTTCAGGATCACCCAGAATCATTGCTGCCATGAGCAGGTTATTGGCATCATTGAGAACTGCTCCTGCCACCGCTCCGAATTTATCCCAGAAAGTAGCATTCGGGTCCGCGAAAGTATTCTCAATGTTGGTAATACCTAAGGCATCCATGAGCTTCTGCCAGCTCGAAGGCCCTGAGGTATCCTGAGCCGGCTGTTGGAGCTGCGCATGGGTATAGAAGTAGGTGCGATAGATGTAGCCTTGTCCGCTACCATACGAGGGATACTGCACCCAGATTCGCAGGTTGCCCTGCGAATCGATATTACCATACTCGCCGTTTTGCCCCTCGATCATCTTGCCGGTTGGATCACTCCTGGTCTCCGGGTTCCCATCCACATAGCCATACGGATTCATCCCCTGCCAGTTGCCCTGCACCTTATCCGCCGACAGAAACACGCCTGCCACCGGGTCATAATAGCGGGCGTGGAAGTAATCTAACCCCGTCAAGCCATCGTTGTACTGTCCGATGAAGCCCTTGGCCGTGTTGATGGTGCCGGCAGAGTAGCGTCCGTTGCCATACGGCCCGAAGAGTTGATTGCCTTGCACCGAGGCGCCGCCTGCCGACCAACTGATGTCGGAGAGGATACTGCCCAGCGCGTCAGTCAGCAGGAAGTAGGTGTTGTTGGCGTCCAGATCCCCAATTAAGCGGCTGCCCAGGAAATAGTAATAGGTGTTCCACTGGTTGCTGCCACTGCCGCTGTACTGGTGTTCCTCCAGCCCGAAGGGGTAGACGATGAGGGTGGTACCGGTGTTGTTCGTCGAACGGCGCAGCACGCGATTGCCGGAGGCGTCGTAGAGGTACTGCTCCTGGTTGCTGCTGCTGGCATACCATTGGGTCAGGTGATCCAAAATGTCATAGGTCAGCGTGCCGGTGGTGCCGCTGTAGGTGCGACCGGTGACGTTGCCCCACTGGTCGTAGCTCGTGGCGTAACCCTGCCCCGTCTGGTTCGAGCAGGTGGCACCCAGGCTGTAGAGGCCGGTCAACTGGTGCGGCGCGCTGCTGGTACAGTAGAGATACTGATATTGGGTGCTGCCGCCATTCAAGGGACCTTGCCACAGTTGACCCAGGTGCGTGTAAACAAAACTATTCGTGTAGGCGGCGATATGGCCGCTTGGGGTACCCGGACTGCCGTTACCCGTGCAGGATGGGGTGCCGCTATTGCCCGACCACAGCAGACGGTTCTGTTCGTCGTAGCAAAAGACCTGCGTCTCGCTGCCACCGGAATTGTTGTTCCCCGGCACGGCGGCCTGGGTCGTCGTCAGATTGACCAGGTTGCTGGCCGGGTCGTAGCCCAGACCCTGCGTGAGAATCGTGCCACTCTGTCCGCTGCCGCCCTGCCAGGTGGTGGCCAGGCTTTGCACGCGCAGGTCCCCGTCGTAGCCCAGCTGCTCGATGGCCAGTTGCCCGCCACTGCTGGTCTGGTAGTTGAGACTGCCTGGCAGCGCCTGCGCGTTGTAGGAGAGGGTGGCCAGGTTGGGGGTACTGCTGGTGTTGTTGCTCAGGCCGGTTGGCACGCCGGTGGTGCTGTCGTAGCTCTGCGTGCTGGTATAGCCCAGGCCGGAGGGACTGGCGCTGCTGGTGGTCGTGGTGGTGAGCTGATTGGCATCGTTGTAGGTCAGGCTCAGTTTGTAGGTGGGTAGGGGCGTGCTGACATTCCAGGCGCTGGGCAGGCCGAAGACCAGATTCTCCTGGATGAGCTGGCCGCGCGGATCATGGGCAAACTTCTCGGTGACCGTCGCTGTGGCGCCTCCAAAGTAGGTCGTGGCGACACTCTTGGTCAGTTGGCCGACGGGATAGTCGCTGCTGCCTCCGATCACCGAGCTATCATAGCTGTTCTGCACGTAGGGGTTGCCGCCGGTACACTGGCCCGTCGGGCTGGATGCGGGCGTTGTATCCTGAACGCAACCGAGGCGACCGAGCAGGTCATAGACATAGCCAATGGTGCGCGTGGGACTGGAGCCGGAGCTATCGATGGTGAGCCGGCCATCGGCGTCGTAGGTATAGCTGTGCGTGCCGCGGTCGGGGTCAACCAGTTGGGTCAGCCGGCCCAGGTCGTCGTACTGGGCCGTGGTGGTGACGCTGGTGATGCTCTGGCCGCTTTGCGGGGCCAGGTCCTTGACCACCACCGAGGTCGGTTCATCCAGCACGTTGTACTGGGTGGTGGTCTGTTCGTTGGCCGAAGGGCTGTGATTGTAGGTGCCGCTGTCCTGCTGGCTGTAGACGGTACGGCCCAGCGCGTCCACGTAGCTGACGCTGACATGCTGGTCGGGGTCCACTGAGGTTGCCGTGGCATAGTAATTACTATCCCCGCTCACCTGGCCGATGCTGTAATTGATGCAGGCAGTATAGGTATTTTGGGAGCCACTCAGGCAGGCGATCTGATCATTGCCCGTCCAGAGCGGGTCCTGCACGGCGATGGTGCGACCCAGGGCATCGTCGTAGGTGGCCGTGCCCCCTGGCGTCTGCCCATTGTAGTCAGTCGCGTGAGCCGGGTCGACGTAGCTCACGCGCTGCGGCGACGGTCCACTGGCCACGGCAATCACGAACGGGTTGCTTTTGAAACTGCTGTGATTGCTATCATTGTAGCTGGTGAAGACGACGGTGAAATACACCATGCCGTTCTGCGGGTTGGCCGGCGCAGGTCCAGGCGTGATGGTTTCGACGGCGCGGCCCTGGCTGTCATAAAAGGTGCTGGCAAACAGCGTGTGGTACTGGTAGGAGAGCGTATCGACCTCGTAGCAGGGCAGGCTACTGCTGGTGGGACAACTGCTGTAGCTGCTGGTCTGCGTGGTGTAGGCGTTGGTCTCCCCTGGCTCTTTGACCTGAATGGTGCGATTGCCGCTGTTGTCGTAGCTGTAACTGTAGCTGGTGCTCTGGTTGTTGGGATCGGTACTGCTCTGCAAGATATTGCCCTGATTGGGATCATAGACATAACTGGTGGTCTGCCCAAAAGCATTGGCGCTGCTCGCCGGCAAGGCCTGGTAATGGGTGCCGTCGTAGGTAGTGCAGGTGGTGTAGCGGCCTGCCGTCCAGGCGCTGTTGGCGATGGCAATGGTGCTGCCGGTGGTACATCCTTTCCCCTGGTAGAGCGAGGGCAGGGCCGCGCCATCGGGATCGACCGTTGCCACAACGTTGCCGTAGATGTCATAATCGCTGTAGCTGGTCGTCAGCGGGCTGCTCTGACTGGCGCAGTTGCCGCTGCTGTAGGTCTGTACGGTGGTGGGCCAGCCAGCATCAGGGGTGGGATTGCTGCTGCCCTGGTCATAGCTGGTCGATTGACACTGCCAGGCGTGCCCAGTGGCATCATCGACCTCGCTGTGGGTCACCGTATCGACGGTGTAATAGGTCCAACTGCCCCCGGGCGCGCTGGCATTGGTGGTATACGTCCATTTCTTAGTCAGGGGATAGAGGCTCGTGGGCAGGTTGGATCCCTTGACGACCTGCTGGGTCAGGTTGTGGTAGCCATTCGTGTTGAGGCCGCCCGAATTGGGATTGTAGTCATCGTAGGTGTTGTCGTCCTCGACCCAGGGCGCGTTGCTGCTGTTGGAGCCGTTGAGTTGCGTCGTCTTGCTCGACAGCTCGACGATGGTGCAGGCATTGTAGGGACTCCAACTCGACGGCGGATTGCTGACGCAGGCGCTGGGGTTCGTCGTCGTGTTGGCGGGCGCATCGCCGTTCTGCTCGTAGGGGCCGGGATAGGTATTGAGCGCCTGGCTCAAGAGCGCATTGGCATTCTTGTAGGGACCCTGGTAGACCTCCTCCAGCTGGAGTTGTCCAGCATCGTAGTTCTCCGGGTCGGTGAGGGAGCTGTTCCAGCCCTCGGTACTGAAATAGTCGTCGATGGTCAGGTCACCTGATGGCGAGGTGCGCCACACCTGGGCAAAGCCGCGAAATTCCGCGTGGTAATAGTCGGCAAAGTCGCTCTTATTGCCGCTGTTGATCCAGTTGTCGCCCACGCAGTCGGTATCCGTGTTGGGCGGCGGCTGCTGATCGGGATAGCACCAGGGATGGGGAGAATTGTAGTGTTGGTGCGTAAAGGCCAGTTCGTAGCCGTAGGAGGTCGTGGCGGTCGTGAGCGCGGAACTATCGGCGCTCCAACTGGTGAGTTGCTGCACCACCTGCACGCTCCAGGCCAGGTCATCGGGATGGGCATAGTTGCCGGTACAGCTATTCCAGGTACAGTAGAGCGCGTCATAGCGATTGTCGGTGATCTGGCCGTTGTTCAAGTTGGTGGGGGTGCCATCGCTGTTGTTGTAGGCCCGTATTGAGATCGTGATAGCTCTTCAGGTAGGACCAGCGCGTGGTGTTCTGAAATTGCTGGCCGTTGTACTGATTTTGGTCCATGCTGTCGTAGTAGGTGTCCGTCAGTGGCGTATAGCCAAAGGTGACGACGGGCAGTTTGTTGGCGACCCCGCTCTGATAGACCAGCGGCTGAATCTGCGTGAGCAGGTGGTCGCCGGCGCAGTAGCCCGGGTCGCCGGTGACGGGATCGGTGCAACTCTGAAAGGCACTATCCATGTACGAAAAGCTGTAGCCAAAGGCGGCGTTACTGCTGGACCCATCGGTATTGAGATAGCTGGTGATGCCCACCAGCGTGAAGGTGCCCATCACGGAGGGTGCGGTAAAGCCGCCGGACTTCTGCACCGGGTCATCGCAGCGCAGCGTCGTCGAAGCCGGCGGAGTGCAGGGGTCGTTGCCGGTCGAGTTGTAGGTATAGTGGGTGGCCCAACTGCCATCATCGAACGGGGCCAGGTAGCTGAAGTCGATGGTGCCGGCCGTATTAGTGGTGCTGATCGTCTTGAGATCGCTGCTGATGCCGTAGGTGATCTGTTTGATGACGGCATCGCGCACGGTATCGCCGCTGGGGCAGGGCGAGACGTAGCTGCCGGTGGAGCAGTCCTGCAGGTAGGAGACCTGGATCAGCTTGTAGTAGGATTGGTTGGGACCCTCGTTGGGGGCCACGATGCGATCGACATTCCAGGCATAGTTGTCGCGCTGGCCATTGTTGAGAGAGTACTCCAGCGAGTCGGGGGTGCAGCCCAGTTCGTAGAAGGTGCCCGCCTTGTCCCACACATCGAAGCAGGGCTGCCCATTGGCGGTGACCTGCTGGATGCGCAGGTAAGAGAGGTGCTCGGTATAGTAGAGCTTGTTGGTGCTATCATAGAGCATCAGCCGGTCCCCGACGTTGTCGATGCCGTTGAGGAAGTACCAGGTGTTACCATCATAGACATCGGCGGTGATCGACTCCAGGGTGAGCGACCAGCCATCGCCGATATCATCGGCCGGCGAGGTGTTATTGTGCCGGTCGTTGGGATCCATGCTGGAATAATTCAAGCTGAGCTGGGGAGCGAAGCCGCCACTGCCGGGGGCCACCTGCAAGGGGTAGCTGTAGGAGAGCTGACCGTTGTTGCCCTGCACTTCGGCCAGGTGTGGGATGGGCGCCATCTGGTTCTGTGGGTCACCACCCAAACTGAACGGGCCGGGTCCCAGCACCACCGTCTGAGCCGAGAGCTCCTGAGCCTGCCGATTGTTCTGCATGGTCACAATCAGTCCGCTGGTGGGCTGATGCGCTTGACGAGCAGCCGCCAGCAAGGAGGGCCAGGTGAGCAAGATGCCAGTGGGGTCCAGGTCCAGTTGCAGGAACTCGCCCGGCGAGTAGTGATACAGCAACGTGGCCGGAGTGGAGAGCGTGATGCCGCTGACGACGTGGCCTTTGCTGTCGACGATCTGCGCGGTGTAGGAGCCGAGCAGATTAAGCATGCCTTCGAAGTGGCCATGTACCTGGCCCAGTTGCAACGTGAGCGCACCTTGCGGAGCTTTGCTACCGGGAATACGGGCATGCGAGAGATCCAATGAACCGGGTTGCAGGACCAGCTCGAGGCGGCCATCGCTGCCACGCAGGTCCAGCGGGGAGGTGCCGGGGCCACCGGCCAGGAAGGCGGCGCTCAGCGGCGCATTGATCGGTTTCATCGTCGCCGGTTCGGCGGCAGGCGGGGGGGTAATGGGTTGGCTTTGCGTATGTTTGGGCGGCTGCGGATAGGGTGAGGGCGGCCCTTTGCGCGGCGGGCTGGTGTGCGAGCTGTCTTTGAGATACTGCGCGAAGGTCAGGCTGGGCGGCGTGCTATGCACCGGAGTACTGGCCGCGGCGTAGGCAGGTTTGGTCAGCAGGCTCCACTGGCTCAAGAGTTGCGCCAGGAGCAGCAGGCAGAGAAGCAGCGGAACGACCAGGCGACCGGGTGAGAAAGCAAGACGGGTCTGGCGAGGTCGATGAGCAGTTAGTTGCGGGTCAGAAGGCAGATGAGACATGCAGCGCGCTCCATTTCTTGCCGGCAGCACACAAGTTAATACCTCCAGGTCACAGAGTCACAGGCAAAAAGCTCTGACATCACTTCATCAGGATGAGCAGAAGAGTAGCAAAACAACGCATGATGAAATGACGCACTGGCAGGACAACGCCATGATGAGCAGAGGAAAGTGCAGAAGCAACAGAGGTACGCTTGTCCTCTCCCCTGAGAAAAGTTCTACTTTTTCCCCTTGCTCTAAGCATACACACTATGTTGAGATTTGTCATCCGCAAAACGCGGATTTTTTCTCAGCGAATCGCTGAACTTGTTTCAGCGATTCGCTGAGAATGTTTGTTCCTCTTGTAGCTTCGAACGCCGTTCGAAGCCGGTTGATACTGGTTGACCATAGCTGAGAAAAAGAACAGAAAGGCACCACTAAAAATGATGAGTCACATGAGGAGTAAGATCCTCAATTGGAAAGTACAATCCACTGGCAAATGCCGCGAATACCACCTCTCGTTCATTGCGAACATCCAGTTTCGCACAGATTCTCCTGTAGTACTGGTTGACCGTGGTTGGAGCAATGTGCAGGATATTTGCAATAGCCGGCAGATCATTTCCCTGGCAGAGTAGTTTGAGCACTTCCTTTTCACGAGGCGTGAAGGTGGATGTGGCAGGAGCGTCTACAGCCTGGTAACTTCCTCTGCTCAGGATGGTCAGCTCGATGTCTGATGAGTGGAGCTATGTTATCTATTTCACCCCACCCTTGTTACAACTCCACTTCCCACAACGTCTAAGCAAGTATATAATAGACTCAGCTTTTGGGTCTGTTGCATCTTTGTCGAGAGGAATCAAAGCGATGTTTGATCTGGTCGATATTCTTTTTATCGTCACAATTGTCCTGCTCGTCTTCAACGGTTTTCGCAATGGCGCCGTTTTCAGCCTTTTCAACCTGCTCAGTCTTCCGGCAGGCTTTCTCATCGCGAAGGTGTATGGACCGCAATTCATAGCGTTTCTCGCCACGAACAACATCTCCATTACGCCGCTCATTGCCTATATCCTGCTCTTCTTCGCTACTGTTCTCGTCATTCACATTATCGGTACGGTAATCAACGGCGTGATAAATAAGACGCCCCTGATTGGCTTTGGCAATAGATTGCTGGGAGCCGTCATCGGTTTTGCCGAGGCCTGGCTGATCTGGGTCATCTTGCTGGTCGTCCTGCAGAGTTTTCTCCAGGATGTTCACCACATACCCGGTGTTAGCGCCTCGCAATTCCAGAGCTGGCAGCAGTTTTATAACACCGCCGTTACCAATAGCCTGTTCGCGAGAGTAAATAGCTTCTTTGTGAAAACCATCCCCGTTCACGTTTGAACCTTGCCTTGCCTTCTTTTGTATGGATGATACAATACTGTTATAGAGCTAGTGTGTAGTACATGTAATAGAGTGGAGGTAACTACGGCAAAACAGGGTCGGTTTATCGAAGCAGGCGCGCAAAGGCCCGAGCAGGCCTTTCTGGTCGCCGTCGAACACGATGAAAACGAGAGTCTTTGGAGTGTAGAAGACTCGTTAAGTGAACTGGGGGCGCTGGCACGCACCGCCGGCGCCGAGGTAGTAGGGTCTCTGATCCAGCGCCTGCGCCACCCCGATGTCGCCACCTACATTGGTAAGGGGCGTGCGCAGGAATTGAGCGATACCGAGAAACACCTTGGTTTTGACCTCGTCATCTTCGACGATGAACTCTCCCCATCTCAACAGCGCAACCTGGAGCGGTTGCTCAAAGCGCGTGTAATTGATCGCACCGCCCTCATTCTTGACATCTTTGCCCAGCACGCTCGCACGCGTGAAGGCCGCCTGCAGGTGGAACTGGCGCAGCTGGAGTACCGCCTGCCGCGCCTGGCGGGGCGCGGAGATGAATATTCGCGCCAGGCCGGTGGTTCGCGTAGCGCGGGAGCGACGGGCGCCGGTGGCGCCATCGGTGTGCGCGGCCCCGGTGAAACAAAACTGGAAATTGATCGCAGGCGTATTCGCAGCCGTATAGCCGAGCTGCACGATGAAATCGAGGGCGTGCGCGAGCAGCGTATGCTACATCGCAGGCAACGCGCCTCGCAAGCCATTCCCGTTGTCGCCGTGGTAGGTTATACCAACTCCGGCAAGTCCACCCTCTTCAATGCGCTGACCGAGGCCGAGGTGATCGCCGAAAATAAGCTCTTCGCCACGCTTGATCCCACCACGCGCCATATCATTCTGCCAGGCAATCAGGAAGCCCTGCTCACCGATACCGTCGGCTTCATTCAAAAATTGCCTACCAAATTGATCGCAGCTTTCCGCGCCACGCTTGAAGAGGTCATCGATGCCGACCTGCTGCTCGAAGTCGTCGATACCAGCCACGAAAACGCCATCGAGCAAAGCGAGACCGTCAATGAAGTATTGGCCGACCTGGATGCGGCAGGGAAGCCCCGCGTCACTGCCCTGAATAAGATCGACCTGCTTGACGACCCCTCTGAAGTTGATACATCCCTCTATCCGAACGCCGTTCCCGTTTCGGCCCTGAAAAAGGTCGGATTGGATGCCTTGCGCGAAAAGATCGCTGAGGTGCTGGCCGCCACTATGGAATCCATGCAACTGGTTATTCCCTATGATAAGAGCGAGCTGGTTGAACTCTTCCATCGTCGCGGGCACGTGGATCAAGAACAGCATACACCCGAGGGAACGCTGCTTGTGGGGCGTATTCCACGCTCATTAAAGGGGTATTATGTTCCATACGCACAGGCGAATGCGGAATAACCTGGGGTGGGGCAATGATGCGTTTTACGCTCAAAACCAGTAAATCAAGTGGTTGAGTCGTGGCATTCTGAGCCACTCAGAATGCCACGACTCAACCACTCAGAATGCCACGACCTGAACCACTCAGAATGCCACGACTGAACCGCTCAGAATGCCACGACTGAACCGCTCAGAATGCCACGACTGAACCGCTCAGAATGACATGACTGAACTACTCAGAATGCCATGACCTGAACCGGGCGCTTGACCAATCTGTTCGTCAAAGCCCTTTATTGATTTCTTTAAACGAACACAAATCGATTCCCAGTTCATCCAGGGCTGCCCATATTCTGGCATCGCGGAGCGCCTGCACTTCTATTGCGCGCTCGACTCTATACATTGTATCCAGGTCATCTCCATAGCCGGGATGACAGCAGAGTTCTGTAATGCCGGGGGGCAGCGATTCCAGTGTTTTGATCAGTGCATCGACGCTGATGGCTTCAGTATATGGCTCGCCTTCTTCATTCTGGCCGTAGAAATCTCCGCGATAGCCGATCTGCGGGCTGAAGTGCCGCACCGGGATGGCTAATTTCTGGCCTATGCCGGTAACGATTGATCGCACAGGCTCCTCGCGATGCACGTGCTGGTGCGAATCGAGATGGTCAGGTTCTCTGCCAACCAGGAAACGGAACGAGGCGAGTTGCCGCGCTACCTCGTCCTGCACTGCTCTGGCATCATCCATTGGAACCTCCTCGTACAGGGTCACCCATTCTCCATCCTGGTAAGCCCATTCGCCCAGGTCGATGTGCAGGCCGAGGCCCAATTTTGGTTGCCTGCGAGCGTAAGCAGCAGCCTCTTCTGCCCCTATGCGGTTAACCATCAGGCTGGCGCTCGTCACGATGCCATACTCGAACGCCTCGATGATGCCCCGGTTCACACCGGAACTTAGCCCGAAATCGTCGGCGTTGACGATCAGGTAACGCCTGGTTGTTCCTTCCATATATCAACATCCCAGGTCATCTAGAAGTTTCGCTAACACCGTTTCCGCTTTAAAATATTCCTCCGCGACCGCTCTTGCCGCTCTGCTGTGCCTTTCGTAGTCTGCGTTGATGGCTTCGAAAGCGGCCAGGATATCCTCCATCGCCTGGAACGCGAACAGGCCCTCTCCAGTAGGCAGCACCGCACCGAATCCGGTATCCTGCGTGATTACGGGGCGACCTGATGCCAGGTAGCAGGCGCTGCGCTCGCTGAACCAGCCGCTGCGCAGCCGCACGTTCTGATCTTTCGCCACCGTGAATTCACCGCGTGAGACCTGTACGTACTCGCGATAGCGCCAGGGGTCCAGTGAAAACGCCTGCGCGTCGGCTAAGCGCCAGCCATGCGACTCCAGCATGTTCAACGTCTCCGGTTCCAGGTAGGCCAGCCCCATTGCCAGCTCGATGGGTTGATCTACTCGCCGTGGCAGGTCAAGGATCTTCATAAATTCGTAGTGCTTGCTCCAATAATAGGTTTCGCCCTGGTAGATGATATCGTGTCCTTCCTGCTTCCAATTGCTCACGGTGGTAAACGCATCTCTTAAGGGTGACCCTGCCTGCCAGAGATCGAGCAGGACCGGCTGGCGAGTCCTGGCGCGCAGACCCGGCAAGGGCGGTATGGGGCAATCCGGCCTGCCGATATTCTCGCCATAGGTAATGATATCATCATGCTCCTGAATGAACATGCGCGTATTTTTATCGCCATTGGCATAGGCAAGTTCGTCGAGAACGGGATCGGTGCCATAGTATACCAGGCGACCTATTTTCAGTCCCTCTTCCTTCAATTTAGTTGCCCCGGCCACGTTCAGAACCAGGTCGGCATGAGCAAGCAAATCCTCGGCCTTGTCGCGGCTCAGGCCAAACCACTCTTTATCCGTGTAACTGCGCCTGTAAGCCCAGTGATCTCCCAGTCCGAAACTTTCTGTGATTCGCGCCAGGTATGGTAGAGCATAGTCCGAATCGCCCACAATCTCCTGGCGTAGAGGGTCGTATGGCCACGCCGAGGTCGTTTCGAAGTAGTAAACATCATGCCCCAGCCGCTGCAGGCCGGCGGCGATCTGCATATGCATCCAGGCCATGCCCGCGTAAGGGTTGGATGCTAGCGTGCCAACGACGATAATACGCAGCCGTTTCATGTATATCGACTCCTGTCTTGTTTCAATGGGACGATCCTTGTGGTTGCTCGCATTCAAACTTCCCGTTGTAGGGACCGTGCCTTGTGCCTGTGCGGCGCCCCGGCACCAGCACGTGTTCAACTGCTTTCTGTGGTTGCTTTAACACCCTCAACAGCGTTGCCATCGCATTGGCGCATTCCTCGTAGATACGAACCGCCAGCACTATGGCTACGCCGCCCAGAATTGCGGATACGCTCCATGCCAGCGCGAACATTGCCGCTGTTGAGAGCAGAGCAAATAGCAGCACCAGCGCGAGGCCTGTGAACGAACAGCGCGGCCATAGGCGAAAACGCAGCAATTGCCTGCCCGCGCCGTGTTCTTCAACGGCCATGCGCGTGCGAGCCTTACCAAATATGCCGCCGCATACCTCCAGGTCCCAGCGGTCATAGTCGCCCCCGCGCCGCACATTGCTGCCGAGCGCTTGAATGTTGGCTTCGATACGGCGCAATCGTTCAAGAGGGTCTTGCCAATGCTCGCTCCAGATGGTTGACGCTCGCGGCCTGAGTAGCACATGGTCAGACACGCCGCGCCATCTCCAAGGAGCTAAACCCAGGCGCAGGCGCCCGCAGAGACGCGCCGCGGGCTGCAGCAAATGCAATAACATCGTGAGACTGTACAATTTTGCGCGTATGAAACGCGAGTGAGTCGTAGTCGAGAAAGAGGCATGGGCCGCGCTCAATCCTGCCTGGACAACCGTTAGACCGCTTGCCAGTATGAGCAATATCAACGCATAGAGTAGCGGGGGCCAGAAAATACCGAGTAGAGACAAACCGGCCAGGCTTAGCAGGATCAGGTACCATTCAGGCATCAGTGCTAACGACCATAAGGTGTCCGGGGCCGGTTGGTAGACGGACTGGAAGAGCGCGCTACCCCAGGTTCCTGTATAGATGCGGCTCCTCCAGAAATTGAGGGCGCGGGTGACGCCGGGACTATAGAGCCTGCCTGTCCATGTCAGATGACCGGCGGCGTTGTACTTCTCCGGCCATTTCTTTTCCAGTAGCGCTTCTGCCTTGCCGTAGTTCTTTTGCTGCTTCCAGTACGTGCGTACCGAGTTGCGCCGGTGATGCCAGACCATTGCTGCCGGGCTGAACGCCAATTTCCAGCCGCACTGTTGCAAGCGCCAGCAAATATCGACATCGTCTCCGGCAATGCGGAACTGGGGGTCGAAGCCACCGATGGCCTGCAGGTGAGATTTCCGGAATGCCATGTTGCAACCCGGGATATGTTCCGCCTCCTCGTCGGAAAGCAACACATGGATAGGGCCGCCCGGCGCATTGGCGACACAATCGGCGATGAGTCCATCTCCAGCAGGTGCGATGTTGGGGCCTCCCACGGCTACATATTCGCTCTTCATAAACGTGGTCGCCATATACATCAGCCAGTGAGGGTCCGGACGCGCGTCGTCGTCAATGTAGGCCACAATCTCGCCTGTAGCCGCCTCCAGACCTGCGTTACGCGCCTTACTCAAGCCATGATTCGCGGTAGTGATGACCCTGACGCCGTATTCCTCGCCGATGGCCGCGGTCAGGTCGGTAGAGCCATCATTAACGAGTATGATCTCGTAGTCTGGATATTCCAGCTTCAGCAGGCCCTCGAGACAGTCGCGCAGGGTGCGCTGCCCGTTGTAGCTACAAACAATCGCGGAGACGCGTGGATAAGCTAAATCTGTCGGAAATGGTACCTCGCTGTATGCTTTGCGCGCGGCTTCCAGCGCCAGCTTCGGCTCTCGATTCCGGGTCGTGATGCCAAAGTCCCAATCGTCGATCTCATAGCCCCCGCGATACCACTCATCCGTCCAGGCAAAGACGAATGCGCCCGCGCAACCACCGCCGAATATTGTGCGGATCTGCCAGTCTAAGGTCTCGGCCTGCTTCTCCTCGCCATTCCTGCGGCTATCCAGGCCCATCTCGGCCATTAACAGCGGTCGATTGCCGGCGATGTTCTGCAGGCGCGCGAGATAAGCCTCGAGTTTCTCTTGCGACTCCAGGTAGACATTGAAAGCGACGAGATCGAGAAAAGGTAGCTCGAGATATTCGGTGGACGGAAAATTCACATACGTCACCAACCCCTTGGGGTCCTCGGCTTTTGCCGCACGGTAGAGCCGCTCAAGGAAGCGTTCGATGCGGCGATGACCATACCAGCGCACAATCGAGGAGGGAATCTCGTTGCCGATAGCATAACAAAGCACAGCAGGATGACCCGCGCAATCCCTCACTCCCTTGCGCACTCGTTCCTCTATTGAGGCGGCGCGTTTCTTCTCGTCCAGAAACGCGATATGTTGCTCCCAGGGCAAACCAACCATCACATACAGGCCATGCCGTTGAGCCATATCCAGCAGCCAGCGCGGCGGTACCGTGTAGGTCCGAATGGCGTTCACGCCGTTTGCCGCCATCATAGCGAAATCTCGATCCGTAACTTCTGGATCGTGGCACTCGTTACCATCTTCATTGAGGCGAAATGTCCCATAGGTAACCCCGCGAACATACAACTTCTCCTCACCTACAAAGAAGAATTTTCCTTGCACACAGGGACGCACGCCGGTATTGATAGAGATAGACATGTAAGCTCCCCTTTACATGTATCGTATGGAGCGATTGTAGGCGTTGTTAACTCAAATAGATTGTTTCAGCTTTCTCATGAGCAAATCTTGCTGACGGAGAGATAGTTGTATTTCAATAGCGATTGGTTACGGCCAGCCACCAGATCATTTTGTTACATCCAGATTAGTGAGAGAGAGACCCGAACTGGCTATCATACAGCCGCTGGAAAGGGCCGCCGGCCCGCCTCAGTTCGGTAAGCGCCCCCGATTCGACGACCATCCCATCTTGCAGGACAATGATCTGGTCCGCGCTGCGAATCGTCGATAAGCGATGGGCTATAATCAATGTAGTGCGGCCTTTTTTCAGGCGTTCGAGGGCTTCCAGCAGTTGTACCTCCGTCTCTGCATCCAGCGCGCTCGTCGGCTCGTCCAGGATCAGGATCGGAGCATCCTTCAAAAAGGCACGCGCAATTGAGAGACGCTGTCGCTGCCCACCTGAGAGAGTGACTCCTCGTTCGCCGATCTCCGTCTCGTAACTATTGGGTAGCGCCTGAATAAATTCGTGAGCGCCCGCGGCACGCGCTGCCTCCTTGATCTCCTCAAGCGTGACTCCTGGGCGCGCGTATTCGATATTTTCACGCACGCTGGCCGAGAACAACACCGGCTCTTGCAGCACCAGCGCGATATTGCGCCGCAGGGACTTCAAGGTGAGGCTGCGCAGGTCAGCTCCGTCAAGTGTGATGCGACCCGCCTTGGGATCATAGAAGCGGATAAGCAGGCTCGCCAGCGTCGTCTTCCCGGCGCCGGATGGGCCAACCAGAGCCACGGTCCCACCGGCGGGAACATCGATGCAAACATCGCGCAAGGTAAGCAAATCCTCCCGATAGCTGAACGAGACATGCTCGAAAGCGATATGGCCTTTTGCCCTACCCTGTAGCTCGATGGCGTCCCCCGCGTCAGCTACATCAGCAGGAGCATCCAGCACTGAAAAGACGCGCAGCGCCCCGGCTGCCGCGCTCTGCACGACAACGGCGGTCGAGGCCAGCGTCTGCAGCGGTTGATAGAGCATCGCTACATAGGCAACCAGGAGTATCACATCGCCAACGGTCAGTTGTCCTCCCAGCGCCTCTGCGGCGGTCACTCCAATCACCGCCGCGGTGCCAATCGCCAGCAGCAGGTCAATCACCGCCTGTGAGCCGCTTTCAAGCACTGTGAGCCGCAGATTCGCGCGCATGCTGGCGCTGGCGTGCTGGCGGAATCGCGCCCCTTCGAACTCCTCGCGCCCATAAGCCTGCACCGCCCGGATACTCGTCAGCGTCTCCTGCACGCGCGTGCTGATATCGCTCTCGCGCTCGTGTACGCGCGTCGAGAATTCGGTCATTGGCTTGTCTATGCGCCGGATAAAGAGTACCAGCGGCACACCGATCAGCAACGCGGCTATCGTGACCTTCCAATCAATGGAAATCATCACGAAGGCGATGCCACCGAGGGTGAAAACGGCAGTGAGAGCAGGAATCATAGCGCTGTTGAACAGTTCCTGCACGCAGTACGTATCCCAGGTGACGCGATAGAGCGAATCGCCCACAGCGGTCGCGTCGTGAAACGAGAGCGATAACTGCTGGATGTGGTTGAATAACGCGCAGCGCAATTTGAACACCATGCGCAGGCCAACAGACACGAGCAGGTAGGTACTGAACACCTCGAATATGCCCACGAGCGCTTGAATCACTAAGACCGCGAGACAAAGGATCACCAGCAGTGCGATCCTCGGGGATGTGACCGCGGTATGGGCGGTAATGATGCCGGCGAGTTTGGCTAAAGGGCCAGACAGCGGGTGATTGCTCACAACATTGTCAACAACCAGCTTCAAGGGCCATGGTTGCAGCAATGCCGCTCCCGCCGACCCCAACGATACGATGATCCCCAGTATGATCAGCGGCATCTGCCCCGGCATGCACATACGCAGCAATCGCCACATCAGGCGCGGCGTTCCTGGATTCTTATTCTCTTCCATCGTTTCGATATTCTCGTTCATCAGTTCCCTGCTCCAGTTCCACCCGTCATTCTGAGCGACAGCGAAGAATCTGCGGCCATAATCTCGTTGATTGAGTTCCCTGCTCCAGTTCCACCTCTAGATCAGTATCAGAGCCCATAGTCAGGCGAGTCAGGCGATATGGGTCAGTAATTGGCAGGCGCACAGGTCCTCCCCATACAGGCAGGCAGCAGTATAGCCGCACTCTCTCAGCAGATTCCGTTGTATGTCTGCGTCCACACCGGCATCCCCGTAAGAATATGCGAAGACGGTGACGGGTTTGCCCAGCCCTTCTTCAAGCACCGCTTTGGAGCGCAGCAGTTCCTCTTTTTGCTGGGCCAGGTCAGGCTCTGAAAATGCCCGGTGCGACACTCCATGTGATTGAACGGAAACTCCATAGCGCTCCAACTCCCGCAAATCGTCCCAATCACACATTATATCTTCTGGCTCGTTATCGATGCCGAACCAGTTGTGTCCTCCGATGAAATCAGTGGGAACGAAAACCACTGCCGGGTATCCAGGCTCAACCAGCAAGGGAAGAGCAACGCGACGCATCGACCGGTAGCCATCATCAAATGTCAGGAGCACTGATCGCTCTGGCAGGCTATCCGGCATCGTCAGGGATGTGAAGAAGTCTTCGAGGCCAATCACGTTCCAGCCGTTTTCATGCAAGTAGCTCAGCTGATTCGCAAAAATCGCCTCGGATATATGAAACCACGTATCCCAATCGGGACCGGCGGGTTTGCCTATTTTATGATAGGACAAAATGGCGAGTATTTTATCTCCCGGCCCGGGACTTCCGTTCTACTCATCGAACTCCTCTCTGGAAAAGAAATAATGGCTTTCCCCCGTGTCATGCTGAGCGCAAGAAGCCGAAGCCCTGAGGAACGCAGGGGAAGAATCCGCGTAGCGCCAGAGATTCTTCGCTTCGCTCAGAATGACATGCCCCGGGGCACTGCAAAAAAAACTCCCTGTCTAAGCTGTTGCCTGTCCCTCTGAAAGTAAGTTGCATCTTGCCCCCTGCTGGTTACGGCCAATCATCCGCGTCATGCTGAGGCAAGAAGCCGAAGCCCTGAGGAACGCAGGGGAAGAATCAGAGAACAAAATGAACAAACCCAAATGGCCCAATTTCGTTGTGTTTTCCTCTCCCCGTAACTAAAATGCACCTGATTGCAACTTAACCACGGGGGGATTTTCTTTAGTATCGTTTCTTGTAGGAGAGGCTTGTAATGTTTTCCTGGCGTCGAACGTCCGGTAGTAGTGACCCTGATGCAGGGAAGAGCTCATCTGCCTTCACCAAACTGCTTGATTCCGCTCGGCAGGGTGAGTCTGAGGCACTGAGCACGCTCTACCGTGAGTTCCTGCCCGGCGTATTCGGCTATATTGCTACTCGCGTTCCTGATCGTGCTACCGCCGAAGATCTCACTTCGGAAGTGTTTCTGAAAATGGTTGAAGGCATTGGCCGGCTGCGCACCGGCGATGAGGCCGGATTTGCGGCCTGGATCTTGCAGATCGCGCGCATCACTGTCGCAGGCTTTTATCGCAAGCGTGAGAAGCAACCGGCTCATGTTCCGCTCGAATCAACACTGGAAGACAGAGAAGGAGATACTGAAAGCATGCCAATCTCTGCCGGTCATCCTGATGGCGATCCGGTACGCTGGACAGAGGCGCGCGATGAATGGAACACGACGGTCAAAGCCATGAATATGCTCACCGAAGAGCAACGCCAGGTACTGGTAGGTCGATTACTGCTGGGATATGATGTAGCTACCGTTGCGCGCATGCTTGACAAAAATGAGAATGCCATCAAAGCATTGCAATTTCGTGCCCTGCATAGCCTGCACCGCCTCCTGCAAAAGGACGTGTCGCCCGGTGAGACATCTCCTGTAGAAACGCGAAATCGAGGAGGAGCACGATGAATCCTCTCTATGAACATCTCAATGACGAGCTGGAACGGCAAAATGGTTCCTTCTGGTCTGCTCAGACATCACCAGACCTGCCGCAATCCACACTCCCTGACTTCGACTCCGACCAGGAAGTACAGGCACTGGTTGCCATCGCTCGCCGTATTCAACTGGCTCCGGCTGTGCAGGTTGACGCGGACTTTGCCGACAGGTTGGAGCAGCGCATTCTGGTGCATAATGCTGTACAACGCATGCGGAGAGCACAGATTTCCCGTTGGAACAGGCTTTCTGTACGTTCGCTATTGAGGGCGCATCCCGTCTTTAGTATTGCCTTGAGCTGCTGTCTATTGGTTCTATTGCTGGCGCTTGGCATAGTAATAGCCTCGGCTCAGATCACCAATCCAAACAACCCGCTCTACGCGATAAATCAATGGGAGCAGGATGTACGTCTCTCGCTCAGTGGTTCGCCTGTGGCTCGCGCCGAACTGGATCTGCAATTCGCCGCCGACCGCCTCAATACGCTGGCCGATCTTGCCAACCCTTCCGATACACAGGCCTACGAGCAGCAGTTGGAAGACCTGAGCCAGCAGGTTGAAAACGCCGTTCAGGCTATCAACCAGATTCCCGCAGGAACACAGCGCAGTCAACTTCAGAGTAATCTCGCTGCGCTTGAAACACACGCGCGCCAGGTCTTGCGCGGATTTTTACCTCGGCTCAATCTACAGGAGCGCCTGGCGACGACCGATGCGCTCGCTGATCTGGGTGATACCGTGCCTCACCTGCAGAGTGTACAGCTTATTCTACCCCCTCATTCTGGCGAACTGGCTACCATTATTATCGACGGCAGCGGCCTTGAATCGGGAGCGCAACTGGTTATAGATGGACAGGTTATGGGTAACAATGGTAGCCTCAACAATGGTGTCGATACTTTCATGGTGCGCTGGAATGGTAATAACAACCAGCAATCTTACACAATAGGTATTCTTAATCCTGATGGCACCTTTGCGCAAATAACACTGGTTGGATCGTCCTGGTCAGCAGGCAACGGGAACGGCAATGGAGGAGGCAACGGGAATGGCAACCATGGAAACAATGGAAACCATGGAGGCAACGGGAATGGGAATGGCAACCATGGAGACAACGGGAACCATGGAGGCAACGGCAATGGCAATAAGAATGGGAACGGGAATGGGAATGGAGGAGGCAACGGGAATGGAAACGGAAACGGCAATCACAATGGAGGAGGGAACGGCAATGGGAATGGGAATGGCAATCATGGAGACAACGGGAACCATGGAGGCAATGGCAATAAGAATGGGAATGGAAACGGGAACGGCAATCACAATGGAGAAGGGAATGGGAACGGGCATGTAATGAAACAGGCATAATAGGATAAATGGGGATATACACCGGCCAGTCCTCAATGCGCGTGTTGTGCATCACACCGACAGTGTACCAGGCGCTTAGCGTCGTATTTTCGATAGAGCGGTTGGCCTCTTTTCCTACCTCCTTGAATAAGAAACTCCGTATATGGTATGCTCAACAAGATAAATGGACGATAGTGAATCCCGAACCACAGCAGAAAGTAGGTAGGTCATGTCTGAACGAAGGCAGCAGAACCTCTATGTCCCTTTGCGTGTCCGATTTCGCTCGCCGGCAGAACGCGCGCAGTGGGAACGCGAGCATCCAGGCGTGTCTACCATGCCCTCGATTCCAGATGAAGCGGCAGCGCAAGGGCAACATGTAACTATTTCCACCGGAAGCGAATCTCCACATACACGTCAAATCAAAGAACTGATCCGCCTGGGTAATATCTTGCGCGCCGAATTGGGCCTCGATGAGGTTTTGCAGCAAATAGTCGCCTCTATTAGCGCCTGCACCGGCTTTCGCATGGCAGTCATCAACCTGCTCAAGGATGATAGTGATTACCTCGTTGGAGCTGCCTTTACCGGCGCGTCCGAGGAGAGCGAACGCCTCATACGCGAAAGGCATATCACCGTTGAACAGGTGATGCGCTTTATGCGCCCCGAATTTCTTGTCAGCCAGAGCTATTTCATCCCCCACGAACACTTTGATGAATTTGCCGATATTCCTCGCGCCGTCGATATGCCTATGGAAAACTACGAACCCGGCGGCTGGCATCCCGAAGATGCCCTGATCGTGCCCCTGTACAGTCCGCGCAAGAAAAAATTGCTCGGCTTCCTCTCCCTGGATGATCCAGAGGATGGCAAGATACCAACCGTCGAAAGCGTCGAGATGATCGAACTCTTCGCGGGTCAGGCGGCGATTGCCATTGACAACGCGCGTATCTTTCAAGAACGCGAGGTCGAGCGCCGGGCGCTGGAAGAGGCAATTGTCCATCTACGCAAAGACCTGGAACGGGTACAGGGCGGAGATTTGCGCGTGCGCGTTCAGCCCTCGCATGAGAAACTGCAAGCCGTGGGAGAAGCCATCAACCAGATGATCGAGGCCATCAGTGGCATTGTTGGCAGCACGCAAATGGTGACGCAGGCCGTTGATGACCATGCCCAGGACGTACAGCGCAGTTCGGAAGTCCTCGTCCATGATACCAGCCAGCAGGAGCGCCAGGTTCAGCACATCGCGCATGTAATTGATCAGATGGTAGAAACCATGCAGCACGTATCGCAGCGTGCCGAAGCCATCTCCAAGGTGGCCGTAGAGTCAATGGAGGTGACGCTGGAGGGTCAGAATAAGGTGGCCCGGGCAACCGAGGGGATGCGCCAGGTTCGCGAAACGACCATGCAATCGGCTCGCATCATGAAACGCCTGGGAGAAAGCGGGCAAGAGATCAATGACATCGTCCTGGAAATAACGGACCTGACGACGCGCATGAATCTGCTGGCGCTCAACGCTGCTATTGAGGCTGTTCGCGCCGGTGAACACGGCCAGGGCTTCGGCGTGATCGCCCAGGAAATTCGCGGCCTGGCCGTCAGCAGCGCCGAAGCTGCCCGCAAGGTCGCTACACGCATCCGCACCATACAGCACGAAATGGCGACCGTCTCCCAGAGTGTCGAGCAGAACATCACACAGGTCGTGATACAGTCCGAACTCGTCTCTCAGACAGGAGTCGCGCTCGAAGCCATCAGCGTCGTTACCGAACAGATGGCCGATCTAGTTCAGGGCATAGTCAATGCGGCAGACAGCCAGGAGCGCGGTTCCCAGCTGGTGACGCACTCTATCGAACAAATCTCATCCATGACCAGCGAAATTACCCAACAAATGCGCCAGATGCAGCAATCAATGGCACACCTCGTCGAATTGACCAACTCTTTACGCTCACGGATGTCGATATTCCGCGTCTCTACGCCCCCTCAGAACGAGTCGTAGGGGCCGATTGATCGTGCCCAGCGCCGATTTATCGGCCCCTTGTTCATTGCTGGATTATTTCGTCAAAGTGCATGACCGGCCTCGTTATCGGAATCTCCATGATCGCACCCGATAAGGCTAATAGCGCCGGTAGTACCGCCTGCGCCCGCGCCATCCACGATACGTGAGTAAATGCCAGATCGCTATCAGGATAATAGCCCCGATTAGCGCCCGGATAAGCGGTACGTTATCGACGTTAATATCATTAAAACCGCTGATGATGACCACCTGGGTCATCAACCAGACGCCAATCAACCCGGCAATGATTGCCCCGACGATGCCAAATGGCAGTCGCCACCCAACAATAAATTCCGCAACCAGCCCAACAATGGCTGCAATCACGAGATAGACGATAAAAGCGCTGCTGATGGTCCAGGCATTATTGCCAATCTGGATCGTAATGCCGGAAGCAAAGATGGTATGAAATGCGAACACGTGTAGCATGTAATCATGTCTCCTACATCAATGAGAACGATAATAGCAGTGTTTAACTACAACATAGAACGTAAGATCAATGTAAGTTGTAACAACGGAGGCAAGTAGGGGCCGATTCATCGGCTTTTGCAGTTTGGCGTTATAGTGCTTATTTAATCGAGGGCCGATTCATCGTGTCCAGCGCCGATTGATCGGCCCCGCGCTCACTGCCAGGTTATTCTGTGAAAAACCATAATCTGGCCCTTATCCCCTCGATATTAACCCGATCTGGTACTTTCCTGCTATTTTTTGCGGTCTTTCAGAGAAAAGCACTTCATAGATCAGTTAGTATCAAGTACATCAATATGGCATAAGATGATGTAGTGTGACACAGCACGACATTCAAAAAGGAGGAATAGTTCGCATGCGAATTCGTGAGAGCATCAAAGCATTCTCGCACAACATTCGTCACGTACGTTTGCAGGGTCTTCCCCTGGCGGCCAGGCATCTGCTTATTCTGGCCATGCTTATGATAACGCTGGCGGGAGGCGCTATCGGCGGTCACTTACTTGGTGTTTTCGCACAGGGCGCGTGCGCGAGCGGCGACCAGGCGTATTCTGTAAGATGGGGCGATACGCTGAGCGGCATTGCGGTGCGCTATCACACCACATGGCAGAAACTTGCTTCCTACAATCACCTGGCCAATCCCAATCTTATTTACCCCTACCAAACCATCTGTATTCCCGGTAAAGGTTCCGGTGGGTCCGGCTCCGGTTCCGGTTCGGGCGGTTATCTGCCGGCATCCCAGTATGTGGCCATCGCACGACAGGATGCTTCCAATGCCGGTATTTTGCCCAATCTTTTCGTGCGCCAGATCAACCAGGAAAGCGGCTTCAATCCCTGGGCCGTCTCACCTGCCGGCGCTATTGGCATCGCGCAATTCATGCCCGCAACCGCGGCAGGCCTGGGTATTAATCCGCACGATCCAATCCAGTCGCTGCGTGCGGCTGCTCGCCTGATGGCCAGCTACGTTTATCAATACGGTGATTATGCCAAGGCGCTGGCGGCCTATAACGCCGGACCCGGCACAGTCAACTGGGCGGTACGTGTGGGTGGTGCCAACTGGTTTAGCTATTTACCCTATGAGACACGCAACTATATTGATGTAATCATGGGGTGGTGACCTTCTATCCGGCAAATCCCCTACCCGGATTTCCTGTATGATACAATGCCAAAGACAACGTATCAAAGGAAAGAAAGCTAACACAACATCGTTTCGGGAGGGGATATGTCGGATCATACGAACCCACAGGCACAATACAAACATACCAACCGGCTCATTGATGAGACGAGTCCATACCTGCTGCAGCACGCCCATAATCCTGTCAACTGGTATCCCTGGGGCGAGGAAGCGCTGGAAAAAGCCAGGGTTGAGGATAAACCTATTCTGCTCAGCGTCGGCTACTCTGCCTGCCACTGGTGCCACGTGATGGAGCGCGAATCGTTCGAAAACGAGGATATCGCGGCCCTGATGAACGCGCATTTTGTCTCTATCAAGGTAGACCGCGAGGAGCGCCCGGATATCGACAGCATCTATATGCAGGCGGTGCAGGCCTTCAACAATGGCCAGGGCGGATGGCCCATGACCGTCTTTCTCACGCCCGACGGACGCCCGTACTTTGGCGGCACCTACTTCCCGCCGCGCGACCGGCGCTACGGCCAGCAGGTGATGCCGGGATTTGTTACGGTGCTGCGCAGCATGGCCGATGCCTATGCGAATCGTCGCCAGGAGGTCGAGGAACAGGCTAACCAGGTGGCAGCATACCTGAAGCAGCGCAGTACCGCTCCCCTGCGCAAAGCAAGTTCCCTTGCTCCTGGGTCGGCGCCGCTCGCAATGCTGGAGCAGGCCAGCCGCGAACTGGCCGCGGATTTTGACGCGGTGAATGGTGGTTTTGGCAACGCGCCCAAGTTTCCTAATACGATGTCCCTGGAATTCCTGCTACGTGTGTACCTGCACAGGCAGCGCGGCGAACTAGAATCGGGGGCTTCCAGATCTGAACTGGACATCATCGAGACATCCCTACAACACATGGCCAATGGCGGCATTTATGACCACCTCGGCGGCGGCTTTCATCGCTACTCCGTCGATGCTGAGTGGCTTGTGCCGCATTTCGAGAAGATGCTCTACGATAATGCCCTGCTCAGCCGCATCTACCTGCACGCCTACCTGGTCACCAACAATCCTTCTTATAGTCGCGTCGTCGAGGAAACGTTGAATTATGTGATCCGTGAAATGACCGCGCCGGAAGGTGGATTCTATTCGACGCAGGATGCCGATAGCGAAGGGGAAGAGGGCAAATTTTATACCTGGACGGTCGATGAAATTCGCGCGCATCTCTTGCCAGAAGACGCGTCGCTGTTCATGGTCTATTACGATGTCACGACGGACGGAAATTTTGAGGGCAAGAACATTTTGCACGTCGTACAATCCCCCGAACGAGTGGCGGAAGATGCGGAGATCAGCCTGGAACGCTTGCAGGATTCCTTGCGGCGCAGCCGCGAGATGCTCTTTACAGTGCGCGAGCAGCGTGTGAAACCGGGGCGCGATGAGAAGATACTGACAGCGTGGAATGGCTTGATGTTGCGCAGCTTCGCGGAAGCGGCCCGCTACCTGGATCGTCCCGACTACCTGCAGGTTGCCCAGAAAAACGCAACGTTTTTGCTGCGCGAGCTCTATCGTGATGGCCGCCTGTTGCGTACATATAAAGATGGTCAGGCCAGGATTAAGGGCTACCTGGAAGATTACGCGTTCCTGGCCGATGGCCTGCTGGCGCTCTACGAGGCCACGTTCAATCCGCGCTGGTTCGCCGAAGCTCGTCACCTGATAGATGAGGTCATAACGCTCTTTGCCGATGAGCAGAATGGCGGCTTCTTTGATACGGGCAGCGATGCCGAGGAGCTGGTGAGCCGTCCCAAAGATATTATGGACAATGCCACTCCCGCGGGCAACAGTGTAGCCGCCGACGTACTACTGCGCCTGGCGGCCTTCACCGGCGAGGAATCGTATCGCCAACGCGCCGATGATTACCTGCAGCACATCGCCAGCGCGATGGTGCAGTATCCCTCGGCATTTGGGCACGCCCTGTGCGCGCTCGACTTCGCCATCTCGCTCGTCAAGGAATTTGCCATCACCGGCGAGCCGCGAGAAGCCGGTACGCGCAATTTACTGGATGTCATCAATGGCCGCTATCTGCCGGAAAGTGTGCTGGCCTGCGCCGCGCCTGATAATGCTGAGGCAATACAGGCAATTCCCCTGCTGGCGAATCGCCCTTTGAAGGATGGCAAAGCCACCGCCTATGTCTGCCAGAATTTCGCGTGCCAGGCGCCCGTCAACACACCTGAAGAACTCGAAAAATTGTTGTAAGGGCTTACCCTCGAAGTCGCCCTCTCTCCCTACGGCCGATCAATCGTTCACGTAGCGCATCTCACCTTTCACATCGTGGCGGCAGAGCTTGCCATCGCGCGCCAGTTGCTCTAAAGCAAGAATGGCCGCGGCGGTCTCTTTGCGTCCAGGAGCGGTTTTGTGCGGGGGAGCAAATTTCTCCGCCACTTCCGCGGGTGTGAATACCATCAATCCGCCGGTATGTTCTTGCAGGTAGCGTGTAATGGCCTCTTCATACCATGTCACCAGGTCAGAAGGTTGCTTGAGGCGAGGATAGGTGACGATCATGACGGGACAGGGGGCAAGTTGTAACACTTTACGTGAGATACTTCCGGCGAATACGCGGCGCACTCGCTGCTGAAGCGCATTGCCCCGGCTGCCGACAACAATCAGGTCCGCGAATGCATCTTTGGCCGCCTTGACAATGCCCTCGGCAGGAAGCCCTACACGCATGAGTGTTTCGATGGAGTTCGCGTCGATGCCGTGATTCTGCAATTCTAAGCTGGCTTTTCGCAGCACATGCTCCGCCTGTGCGCGCTGCTCAGTGGTGGCGGTTGTGGTTTGTAACTGCCCGGCGTATACTCCCAGTGAGGGGGATGCGATGTAGGGAGCGGGGACGACATGCACGAGCACGAATTCAACATGGGGAGAAATCTGCTCGATCAATTCACTGACTGTACGCAGCGCGTACAATGTGGCAGGGGATAGAGGAGCATCGACGCCCAGCAAAATGCGCTTACTCATAACCATTCGTTCCCATGGAGTGTGTTCAACAGCTTCATCTATGCCGGTCGGTTACACGTTATGTACGATTCTGGGAAACGAGACCAATTTGTACATATAAAGTATACATGTTTTTAGGCAAGGAAGCAAGGATAAAATAAAGTCTCGGGAATCTCACTAGAAATGTGTCGGATATCATATCCATTTCACCTCTTCATCTGGTAAGCTACTTGATAAGAGATACCGGTGAGGACAGGCACCAGACGCTGCCCCTACACGACGGTTGACGTTGTTATTTGAGATTTGTGAGCTGAGTGCGTTTAACATATGTAATACCTCTGTTTGAATCCATTCGACGAGGTGATACCGGTCGCCTGTTGTTCGTATCCCTTGAGAGAGGAAGTGACGATAGGCGAACCCTGGGAAGGTAGGCCGATAGCTATGGGTGTAGAAATGGAAGACTTATCCGATCAAATGAGCCTGGCGGCGCTCGCGAAGCGCTGTATGAGCGAGATCGAGAACTACCGGCGTAAAGAGCCATATAATGATCAGTACTGCCTGGCAATTTTCCACCGCGCCCTCTTGCAGCATGATAATGAAGCCTGGAATATCCTGGTTGAACGCTTTGGTCCATTGGTGAAAAGCTGGGTGCGCAGCCATCCCAGGCGTGATATTGCTTGCCGTCATGATAGCGAAGAGAACTACGTCGCCAAGACGTTTGATCGTTTCTGGCAGGCGGCAGCATATAATCAAGAATTGAGATTTGCCAGCCTCGCCGCCGCTCTGAGCTACCTGAAGACATGCCTCACCGGAGCTATGCTTGATACCCTGCGCAGCTACGCGCGTCCAGAACTTTCTTTGAATGATCCCGATCATCCTATTTCGGACGAACCTGCCATCGAGGATGATACGGATGATGGGAGCGAGTTATGGAGCGTTATCAAGGATCTGCTCCCCGGTGAGCGAGAACAGCGCCTGGCCTATTTGCTTTTTCATTGTGGATTGAAGGCCAGGGAGGTCGTGCAATTTTGCGGTCAGGAGTTCAGCGAGGTGAACGAGGTCTACCGCTTGCGGCGCAACATCATCGAGAAACTGACGCGCAATCGAGATCAGATCCGCTGGCGACTTAGCCCCGACGAACTGTAACCGGTGCAACATTCAGCGGCTAGAAAACGTAAAAATGATGATGCGCAAAAAACGGTTTTTCGGGCGTCTATATAGCAAGATTCCCGCGAGGGAAGTGAATAGTCGGTGAATTGCCCGGCACGATGTTGCCAGTGATGAGGAATGACGAATGATGGATTGTAAAGAATCGACGGCCCCCAATGATGAGGAGCTTTTGCGCTTTGCTCTCGATGGAGAAGCGTTGTCTGAAGATGCGCGGAATCACCTGGAACAGTGTGAAACCTGCAAGCAGAGGCTTGCCAGTTACCAGCAGGCCAATACATTCCTACTTTCGCACCTCTACCGTAGCGAGTGTCCTTCGGCAGAAGAATTGAGCATGTATTGCGCGCAATATGATTTCCTGCCGGATGAGAGACGGGTCAGGATAGCAAATCATCTCCTGGGTTGCCCGTTATGCGCTATGGAAGCCGAGGAAGCGCGGCAATTTTTGCGCATCCAGGACATACCGTCGTCGCTGCCGGCGTTTGCTCCTCGTTCCCTCGTGCGCCGTATTTTCGCTTCCCAGGTACAAAAGTCTCAGGCGCAGTTCGCTGTGCGCAGTAACGCGCCGGAAAGCTCCTGGCCGCGCCAGTACAAGGCGGAATCCATCGATCTCTCCCTGCATCTTTCGCTGGCAAGCAACGGCGAATATATGTTGCTTGGCATCCTCACTGGCACCGATCCCTCGGAAAGTGTCGAGGCGCTTGAAGGGGTAGCGGCGGAACTCTATACCGCTCCTGGCCCGCTAGTCGATAGCAGCGCGAACGGAAACGGAAACAAGACAAGGCCGGTCGCGCCACTTTTACGTACAAGTGTAGATGACCTTGGTAATATCGTATTTAAGTCCATACCCGCCGGTGAATATGTCATGATCGTCTATCTTCCCAACCGCGAGCTTGTTGTTGAAGGATTGACCATCGAACCGTAGCCATGCTGAGTGACCCAGGACATATTATGCTGAGCGCAGCGAAGAATCCAGGCCTGATCCAACCCAGATTCTTCCCCGTTCGCTCCGCTCAGGGCTTCGGCTCCTGCGCTCAGCATGACGTGGTCTGGGTGGTGAATAGGGGCACCGGGACAGGGACAAGCCGCTGTCCCTACAGACAGGAGCGTTCAAGCGTATTCCGGCGCCTATAGGACGGGAAAAACTCGGAACATGGATAACGAGCTATTTTTGCAACATCTCTGCGATTTGAGCCTGGAAGACGGGCGAATGTACCTGCAAGAACAGAGCGCGGAATTGTCCGATCATGCAGGTATTGGTAATCTCATCAAAGATGAAGCCCTCAGGCAGCAAAACATCAGTCCCATTACCTCGCTTAAGCTGGGCGAATTGCTAATCTTTTTTGGTGAATACGTCCGGCATGCCCCATCGCGTGCCCTTGGTCTGATCGCGAAAGGCGATGCGTTTCGCTGTATGGGCCAGCATCAACTCGCCCTGCAATACCTGGACGAGGCCGCACAGGAGTTTCTGCGCCTGGGTGACGAAGTTGGTTGGGCACGCACGCGCATCGGATGGATTTTTTCTGCCGCCTGGCTCGGTCGAACGGAAGAGGCCCTGGAAGAGGCCAGGCGAGCGCGCGAAGTGTTTGTGCGCCATGGCGAACACGCTCGCGCCTGCACAGTTGATAACAACGTCGCGGTCATCTACACGCGCCTGGCTCGCTATCAGGATGCGCTGGCGATATATGAACGATTGCGCGCCACCTACCCTACGCTCACCGGCGGAAGTGAAAGTTCTATTCGACGTTCCATCGCCATGGCCGAAAGTAATCAGGCCTCAAATCTCTTTTTACTCGGCGATTTTCAGGCGGCCAGGCAACTGATGCAGCAGGCCCTGGAGAACTTCATCGCCCTGGGAGAACCGCGATTCTTCATCTATACGGAAATGAACCTGGCCGAGTATGACTACGCCCAGGGGTTTTATGGCTCCGCATTACGGCGCTATTATGCCGCGCGTGATAGCGTCATACAAAACGACCTCGATGATCCCGTCTTGCTGGCCGAACTGAACGTATTTATGGCCGAGTGCCTGGTAAAACTGAATAGGGCCGCCGAAGCATGCCGGTTAGTGAGCGAGGCGATCACCACTTATCGCGCAGCGGGTATGTCGCTGGATACTGCCGAAGCGCTCTGTACCTACGCAACAGCCTTGAAAGCCGCGCAGAGATTATCTGAGGCCTTTACCGCTCTCAATGAAGCTTCGCAACTCTACGAGCGTGGCAAATTCGAGAGTTACGCATACCGCACCAGGCTCCAGCAGGCCGAACTATTACTCGAAATGGGGTCATGTACCGAAGCCTATGACTCCGCGCAAACCCTCAAGCGGCATTTTGATACGCAGGGGCTAGTGCCGCGCTCCGTTCAGGCCGCCCTGGTGATGGTCAATGCGCTTCTGGGCATCCAGCAAGCAAAGAGAGGGTCTCAGGAAGATGTAGAAGAGGCCACAAGGGTATGCAGGCAGGCGGTATTACAGGCGCGGCGGCACAACCTGCAAGAGTCGGTCTATAAAAGTCACTACCTGCTGGGGCGAATTGCCGATCTGCAAGGGAATCTTCTCAAGGCTTCCAGGCAGTATAGCGCGGCAATAGCACAGATTGAACGCATCTTGAACGACCTGGTTTCCGACCTTTCGCCCTCATTTTTGCAGAGCGCCTGGGCCGTCTACGCGGATATGATCGCGCTGTGCTTACGACGAGGCGAGGCAGAACGCGCTTTCGGCTACCTGGAGCAATCGCGTTCCATAGCGCTGCGCCGCTATCTTCATAGAGGATTGGACTTTGATGATCCTGACGAGAGCGCCCGTAGCGATAGCGGTTCGTCCCCGTCCTGCTTTGGTGAACCTGACGAGAGTGCCCATAGGGACAGCGACTCGTCCCCGTCCTCTTCGGGGATCGCAGGGCAGGGACGAGTCGCTGTCCCTACAGCATTTTCACAAGCACAATCAGTACGTATCAATGAGCCGTGTCATTCTGAGCGCAGCGAAGAATCTGCCATCCTGCCGCGTCTCCAACACGAACTCAAAGATTGGCAGGAACGTTACCGCGACTATAGCAATATGCTCGAACAGGTCGAAGCATCCGATTCCGCGGTGATCAAACGCGAAGATATCGAGCGTGAAATCCGCCGCTGCGAAGCAAAAATCAACGAGCTATTTGAACGTATATCTCTACACCAATCGGAGTCGCTAGCGGCCATGCGGCCCCAGAAGCGCGCGCGACGCAAGCAGCAGCAAGTGAGTATTCGCCGGTTGCGCCAGTCTCTGATGCCGGATCAACTCATGCTCGCATACTTTCTCCATCAAGGGAACCTGGTCATCTTCGCGCTCACCACAGAAGGCCTCACGACATGTGAAAATCCCGGCGCGGTTGAACAGTTGGAACGCCTGTTGCCGTTATTACACGCGCATCTGCAGCCGGGCGGTTGGCCCAGCATCGACTCGCCCCCTCAGCAAGTCATTCGCCGGTTGCTGAACAAGCTCTACAATCTTCTGATAGCGCCCATAGAGGATCAGCTGCCTTCATCATCGGGCTACCTCACCATCATTCCGTATGGGCCGCTGCACAAACTGCCGTTCCATGCGCTTTACAATGGCTCTCGTTTCCTGGTAGAAGACTATCAAATCCACTACCTGCCCGCTAGCAATATGCTACGACAGCTCAAAGCGCCGGACGACAATGTAGAGATTCTTCGCTGCGCTCAGAATGACATGTCCGGGGCCTGTTCGGGGCCTGTCATTCTGAGCGCAGCGAAGAATCCCCCTGGTGCCGTATCGTCACATAGTAACTCGCAAGGCCCTGATACCGGCGCGAAGGAGCGCGCAAAGCCCCCACTCGTATTTGGCTATTCGGCAAATGGGCACCTGCCCCGCGCGCTCGAAGAAGCCCGGCGACTGGCATCCATGTTGAGTGGGCACTGCTATCTGGAGCAGGAAGCAACGGTTGCCAGGCTCATTGAGCAGGCACCTGGCAGTCCCATCATTCATCTTGCCACACATGGACAAAGCCGGCTCGACGCGCCTAACTTCTCCTGTGTGCAACTGGCCGGTGGCAAGCTCAATGCCATCGACGCCTTCGGCCTGGACCTGCGCGGGTGCGAGCTTGTCACACTGAGTGGCTGCGAAACCGGGCTGGCGCTCACGGGCGGCGGTGATGAGCAGGTGGGGCTTGGCCGCGCATTCCTCGCTGCCGGAGCCGCCTCCCTGGTGATGAGCCTCTGGCAGGTAGAAGATAGTACCACCAACGAACTCATGCAGCAATTTTATACCAGGTTATTGCAGGGGGATACGAAGATTCAGGCGCTGCGTGCCGCACAATGCAGCCTGCTGCATGGTTCGCAGGCCGCTCACTCCCATCCCTATTTCTGGGCCGCCTTTCGTCTCGTCGGCGATACAGGCTCCTTCTCGCCGGATTTGTTCGCCAACATCCGCCAGAATGCCGCGTTATCCGTAAGCAGCCGGTAAAAAGAACGATCTCCGTCGTTACATAGTTAGAAACACATGTATTTGTTTCAATCCCTAAACGGATTCAGAAAAGTACCTGGCACCTGCCGTACCCTGTAGGGGCAGCTCCTTGTACCTGTCCTCACCTGAGGCGGTACAGAAAGGATTTATAACATATGCAAAGCAATCAAGGCGACAGCACAGCCTGGAGCGAATTGACCATGGCCTGGATTGAAGACCAGGTAGCGATATCATTTCATTCCACGCGCCCATTTTATGGTTCCTCCCCCGAAGAAATTATCGCCTCCTTACACCTGAACAACCTCAATCAGTTCCTCAGTCATCGTGGATTTGCGCTCAGCACTATCAGCGCCCAGGATATTCCCCATCCGCGTCCTGTAGAAGAAGATCAAGGCCGGGATGAAGAGCAGGGCGAGAAGGCGGCAAAAACGCTAGAAGTCGTGGGAGAAGAGGGCATTGAAGCGCTCAGACGAAGGATAGAGGCGCTCGAAAAAATGGTACTGCATCCCACAAGAGACGATGACGATGGGCAGTCCGAAAACGGCAAGGACGACATCAACAATCCACGCGGCAAGTACCTGTTCCCATCTCCTTCAGATAACGGCACCATTGTCATGGGTTACTTTGGCATTCAACAGGTGCCGATGCCTCATCCCATTCAAGATGCGCGCGTAGCGAACCAGACCGGGAATTGCTGCGAAGGACCTTCGAATACACGCCAGGTCGTCAACCTGCTGAATAGCAATCTGAACGTGCTCAGGCGGCTCGGAAAAGTTCCTATCACCGCTGCTGCGCCCAACTGGCTTGGAGATAGCGCACCCCACTGCCATGGTGGTGGCGGGCCTGGCTCACCCCCCATTCCGGTACCGGTGAAAAATACATGTAGTTCCACTCCCGGCTACTGGCCTATCACTCTTCCTGACCTCGATTCTCCCCATCCATCCCCCATCGCGGGCATGACCGGCGAAGGCGTCACCATCTATGTGCTGGATACCATGCCCGAATTGCACCCGGATGATATTCTAAAAGCTGCCGGAGACGCCGGCGCCAGTAACCTGCTGCTGCAAGAGATCGCCCAGGAGATGACACGCTCTACCTCGCCTTTTATTCGCAGGGAATATCAATACCTGCCGGATCATCTTAAGGAAAATGCCGACGATAAGATCATAACCGGCTACGACATCTATGGGCAGCCTTATGGCTTCAACATGGAAGATCATGGCCTCTTTGTTACCGGCATCGTCCGTGACCTGGCTCGCCGCGCCGACATTCACTATATCCGCGTGCTGAACGACTACGGCACATTCGACACGCTCACCCTGATTGCTACCCTACAAAATATCCTGAAGCTTATGCTGAGGGATGCCGAAGATGGCGGACTGCGCGGAAGGCCGGTCGTGATTAATCTGAGCCTTGTCCTCGCGCCCCCTCAAGAGGAATTAACCGGTTTCTGGCTTGGAGATGATGGCAGCTTCCCTCCAGATTCCACCAGCAAGAAATCGTCAGGACCAGGTCTGCTCTTGATAGGTTTGCACAAAGTCATCCAGAGTCTGACCGCGCTCGGAGCCGTCGTCGTAGCCGCCGCGGGCAACGACTCGAATAGCCCCAGCACGCCCTATCGCCGCGGCCCCCGTTTTCCCGCCGCTTTCCCGGAAGTCATCTCTGTCGGTGCCGTCGATAAATGCTATCGCGCCGCCTCCTACAGCAACTACCCGGCCTTGCCCCCGCATCACAATGGAGTCGCAACGTATGGGGGCAGCAGGCCCATCGCCGTGCCTCCCGTAGGTCCACAGGGCACCGTTCCTCCAGGCACTATCGGCCCCGATCCGCACTACTGGACCGCGGCCAGGGACATCGACTCGCCCATTGGCGTCTTCAGTTCGCGTCGCTATCCCAAGCTTGTAGCAGAGGAGCAACCGCCGGAATATAAGGAACCCAACGCGCACGCCTGGGCATATTGGTCGGGAACATCCTTCGCCACGCCCATTATCAGCGCCGTCGCCGCGCGCCTGCTACAGAAATTCCACGCCCTTGGAATTCCGCATCATCTCTGGTCTCTCGAAGCCATGCGAGCCATCACCACCTCAGCCGGGCAATATCAATGGTTGACCGGAGATCATGCCCTGGAAACGCAAGCAGACTTCACCACTGGCAGCAATGTCGGTATTGGCTTGCTCAAAGCATATCAATGCATGGAGGCCCAGGACTGCCCGGATAGGGAAGATGCGCAGGTCTAACACACGGGCCATAATAGGTTCAACATGCAGCTTTTCTACCGATTTCTTCTCGTCCCTGTGGTTGTATAATGAATGCGGTCGAGTATGGCCGGAAAGGAGGGAGTCATGAATCGCCTGACATTTAGCCCGCTAGAGCGTGTACTGGCATTGCTGGCAGGAATTTTTAATCTGCTGGTGGGACTGGGATTTTTCTTTTTGCCGGAGCTGCGTCTTCCTCTCTGGCCTACCCCTACCCCGCCCCTGCTTGATCGTTTTATCGGGGCCATCGTCCTGGGTAATGCGGTCGGCGCTCTCTGGCTCTCTACAGAACGTGATTGGACGCGTGTCCGCCCGCTGGCCCTGGTCGCTGCTGTGTACGGCACGCTCGTCGCGGGCGCATTGCTCTACCATCTGCTGTGGCTCGATGCCTCGCCGTCCTTCTGGCTCTATTTTTTGTTCGATGCGCCGTTCCTGATCGTCTTTTACGCGCTGTTCGTTTATCACGATATCGCGCCGCTCTTTCGCAAGCGGCGCGCTCCGGAGTATCCAGGAGAACCATTCTTGCGTTGAACACGTATGCAGATACCCTTTCACGATCCACTTACAATAGAGGCGACGCGGGACAATGAGCATGACGCGCTGCCACTGGTAGGACGCGAGACCGAACTGCAGGTGATTTCGCTGCTGCTGGAAACGGTGGCGCGGGATAGACCGGCAGGGGCGCGCGCCTTGACGATCAGTGGCGAGATGGGCGCGGGGAAGACCCGCCTGCTGGCCGAGATGCATAAGATGGCCAGAGGACGCGGTTTCTCTGTGCTGGAGAGCAGCGCGTATGAATCTGGCCGCCTGTTTCCCTATTTTCCGTTTATTGAAGCCCTGCGCCCGGTTTTGCGCTCGTCTACGCGCGTGCAACTCTCACGTTACCTGGGATTAGACGTGGTAGAGAAGGATGCCTCGCCTGATGGCGAAAGAGGGGAGATTGCATTTCCTGGCATAGCAATGGTGACGGCGCTGGCCGATCTTTTCCCCGAACTGCCAGGAAAGCTGAGCGTTCCCATCGCGACCCCGGAACGTTCTGCCGGGCAGGAGAAATTCCGCCTGTTCGATACGATTGCCACATTGCTGGAACGCCTGGCCCTTGACCGGCCCCTTTTGTTGAGCATTGATAACCTGCAATGGGCCGATAGCGCGAGCCTGGAACTGATGCTGTACCTGACGATACGCCTGCGCGGGAGCCAGGTCGCATTGGCCGGCGCGACACGCCCGCCCGGCCGTTTCAATGCCACAGGGCATACACCTGAGATGGGAGTGTCGGTGGCGGCAACCGCTGCTGCTGCCAGGGCTTTGAGCGATTTGATGCGCCAGGGATTGCTGCGCGTTTTACCACTTAGCCCATTGAACGAAGAAGCTATGATACGACACCTGCACGCCCTACTCCCTGGCGAGATTGCCGCAGATCTCATACAATCATTGGTCTCTCGCGCCGGGGGAAACGTTTTCTTTCTGGAAGAGTTGGTACGTGTACTCGCCCAGGACAAACGACTCGCGCTACAGGAGGGCGCCTGGCAGGCAAGAGGCGTTGACGCACCGTTGCCGGAGAGTATTACAATCGCTGTGGAGCAGCGTCTGCAAGGATTGAGTACGCGGTGCCGGGAGCTTTTATGCGTCGCATCCCTCTTCGGCTCTACCTTTCCCCTGGCGGCCCTGATGCAGGTCGTGCAGCAAGACGAGGAACAGACCCGATTTTTGCTGGATGAGGCGCGCGGGGCGCAGGTGATTAAGAGGATTCCTGGGGCCACTTCTCACCAGGCGCTTGATGCCTATAGATTTTGCCAGGGGGTCGTTCAGGAGGTAATGCAGGGCGCGCTTCCGGTAGAGCGGACACGATTCCTGCATGGTGCGATAGGCCGCGCTTTAGAGGCTTCGTATGGAGAGGCTGCTGCTGCACATGCCGCGGAACTTGCCAGACACTTTGTCTTGAGTGGAGAGAAGGAGGCCGCGCTTCATTGGAGCCTGCTTGCCGGAGAGGATGCCATCCGGCAACAGGCGCTACGAGAGGCTATAGCGTACCTGCGAGTAGTGTTGGAATTGCTTGAGGTATCGAGGGAGCTTGACGCGGGACAGAAGGCGATTCTCGCCATTCAAACACGCGTGGCTCTAGGGGAGAGCTGGTCTAAGCTGGGAGAGCTTGAGCAGGCGCGTGAGGCGTTCCAGGGGGCGATAAGCGAGTTTCAGCAGGAAAGGGTATCTGGCCGGCAACTGCATGATGCGTTTCCTTTCTTGCTTGCAAAGGCGAATCGATTACTGGCCGATGTGTACCGTATGCAGGGCAGGTACGACCTTGCACTCGCTCATTTGCGGGCGGCCCAGGACGCAATCGCGGCGGAAAATAACAAAAACGATAGTCAGGCCCATACTCAGCTTTCCGTGCCATGGCTACAGGGACGCAGCTTTTCAAGTGGCAGGCGTGTGCTGAGTCCTGAGCGTGTTACTGCCACCGAACGCCTGTTGCTCTTACAGGCAAGCGCCATGCTCGATATCTTCCTGAACCGCGGCAAGGAAGCTGAAACGGCGCTCTGGCAATCGCACCAGCTGGCGACCGCGATTGGTGATCAAAGCAGTCAGGCGTTTGCTTTGCATCTAATCGGTTGGATTCGTGGTTGGGGCGAGCATATTTTCGAGGCTATTCGTTTACTGAAACAGGCATGCGAGCTGTACATAGCCGTTGGCGACCCTTATCGCGCGGCGCTTGGCGAGCAGGGATTGGGCATCATTTACCTGACGCTGGGCGAGATAGAGCAGGCGCGCCTCTATACAGAGCGTGCTCTTCACAGGGCGCGTCGTTACGGCGTGCGTTATATCCTGGGCTGGCTCTACTGGAACGAAGCGGAAATAGCGCTCACCGCCGGCGATTGGTCGAGCTGCGAATCGCAACTGCAACAGGCTATGCAGGAAGCTGAGGAATTGAATAATGTGCGCCTCAAGCCGGTTGTGATACAGTCCCAGGCCCAGCTTCATTTTCGTCGTGGCAACTGGGATCAGGCGGAGCGGCTTTTCTCCGCCGCAATCCAGGCGGCCAGTAATACGGAATGGTATCCCAGCACGCTCGCGCTCTATGGTCATTTCCTCGCCGTTACGGGTCGCAGGGGGAAAGCGGCGGCAAGGGCGCAGCTTGATCGCGCGGCGGATTTTCCAGAACCCGTCGGCTTTAGCGGCCACTTCTACATACCTTTTCTTGCCGAGGGCTACCTGCACCTTGAGGACCGCGCGTGTGCGGTCCTTTATAGCGAACGTATTCGCACGCTGCGCGGCTTTATGCATTATGGCGCGTCGGTTGATCGCATCCTGGCAGAGGTCGCGGCCTCAAAAGGCGAGTGGGAAGCGGCGGAGCAGGCATTTGAAGATGGCCTGACGCTCTGCCGGCGCGCCAATAATGGGCCTGAAGAGGCGATGATCCTGTATGAACAGGCGCGAACGGCCTTGATGCGCGGCAGGGTAGAGGCAAACCATGCTTCCTCCTCATCGCAGCGTATGCACGCGTTATGCGAGCATGCGCGAACGCTATTTTTACAGTACGGCATGCAGCGTGCCGCCAGCCTTGTCGATACCCTTCAGGAAGGCGTCCGCCAGCTGGAGCAGCAGCAGGATAGACAGGCCCAACAGCGTATTTCGCCTGAACATATCTCACATCCGGGCTATCAGCTTGATCTCCATCTCACCAGGCGCGAACTGGAAGTGCTGCGACTCGTTGCCCAGGGCCATACCGACCGCGAAGTGGCGGAAATACTGGTAATCAGCCCGCGCACCGTCAACCGCCACCTGAGCAACATTTTCGTCAAGCTCGACGTTCCAGGAAGAGCCGCCGCCGTCGCTTACGCCATTCGCTGGGGACTGGTTGGCTGATCGCCACACGCATAAATGGGTAATCTTACGCATACGCTCATCCTTTCCTTCCAGGTAATCTTCACACAGGATACATGCAGAGGATACGTGCTGGATGGCAGCACCGGATAAAGGATTTCCTGTATCCAACCTGTCCTCGGCAGTATGTAGCAAACTAGCAGCAGTTCTCGCTTGTACGAGAAGAAAGAAAAGGAATGCAGCATATGCAGAAGTTGTTTACTCGTTGGTCCAAAGTGTCAGGCCTTGTAGCATTGGCAATCATAGCGATAGCCTCGTTAAGCGCGTTCACCATGCATGCCTCGGCCTCCTCCATCTCCGCCAATAGCGCGCATGCGAACGTCCAACCCGACAAAAGTTCGTTCACCTTTAGCATGGTGCCCTCTCCGAATATTTCGGCATGCCTGCCCCATGCAAGCGCCACCGTTACCATCAAGCCGAACTCCTTGAACGACAAAATGACGATCAAAGCCTCAGGCCTGGCTCCTAACACCGGCTATGACCTCTTCGTCATCGAACTTCCTAACAAACCTTTCGGCGTTGCCTGGTACCAGACCGATTTACAAGCCAATCAGTATGGGGCGGGTAGTGTGACCGTGCAGGGCATCTTCAACGTTGAGACCTTCTCGATCTCACTTGGAGATAACAATAACATCACCTTCCCGGCCACACACCAGTATCACCTGGGCCTCTGGTTCAACGATCCAAAGGTGCCGTTCAATCTGGGCTGCGAACCCGGACAGACCCAGCCAATCGTCACCCCTTTCAACGGCGAGCAAAACGCAGGCATCCAGGTGCTTAATACCAGCAATTTCCCGGATAATGCCGGCCCGCTGTCGCACGTCAAGTAGGGACAGTGCCTGGTGCCTATCCTGCGGCCCAAAGAGGACAGGCACAGGAACAGGGACTGTCAGAGATTCTTCGCTCCACTCAGAATGACATGCTCCCGGACTGGTCTGGACAGTCCGGGAGCATGTCATTCTGAGTGGAGCGAAGAATCTCCGGCCAGAAGCAGCTGTTCTTAACACGTCCCGAGAAGAGGAAGATCAACCATTCCCGCCCTATAGAGGTGGGGTGGTTGATCTTCCTCTTCTCACGCGCATAAAAATAGTCCTTACAAAGGTTGACATTTTCTTCTCGCTCCACTATATTTCATGCAAATATATGCTTTGATACTAAGGAATACATCTGTATGACACGTTCCGGTACCTTATTGGAAAAAGAGCCAGGGTTAAAAACCATATTTCAGGGCAGCGAACACAATTATGTGCGCTGTGTGATTGCCGATATCAATGATTCGGAACGGCATTTTGAGTGCCGCGTCTTAGATGAAGTGGATATTCCTTACGCCACCGGCGATCAGATTACGCTTGAAGTGATAAAAGTTGTAACAGAGCGACGTAGTGGAATAGTACGGTTCGATTGTCGTCTGGTTCCAACAACAGCATAAGATGGGAGATCCCTATGAACTGTCCTCGATGCAGCGCAGAATTGCCTGACTCGTCTCTATCCTGCTCCAGGTGCGGCTACCAGGTGCGCCCGGTCTCATTCTCATACTTACCGGCGGGATCACCTCCCTGGCCGGCAACTGTGCCGCAGAATGTTTCCTACTCGACCGGAACGGGCATACAAACCATCCAGGCGGCCAGGCCAGCGCAACTCTCGCCAGCCATTCCGGCCACGGGAAGTAAGAGCGTATCCAAAAAATCAACGCTCAGCATTCCGGCCATGCTGGGACTCTTTTTTCTCAGCATCCTTATCGGGGGTGGTGCAACCCTCGGTATTCTCTATGCCAATGGGCGGTTTTCCACCAATAATAACGCGCCAACCTCAAATAATATAGTGCTACCGGCGCCGGATTCCACGCCTGTGCCATCGCCAACAACAGGGACGCAGTTACCTCCGCCAGCCTCATTTAAAACGCTGAACAGCTCTGATGTGGGCGTCTCTTTGAAATATCCATCCGATTGGGCGGTGCAGCCAGTACAGAAATCTAGCGATAGTTCATACTTTACCATCGCGCCGCAGCAAAACAATGGCCTGTTTATTACTATCGAACGATTCACAGCCACCGGCTCGGCAAAAATTTCAGGAACGAACGACGTTAATTCGGGTAATCTGGCAGGAATCCAGGGAACTCAGGGGATAACAAATTTCCAGGTGATCCAGCCGACAGCGCCACAGCGTACCGTTGGCGGGGTTCCATGGGATGAAGTAGATGCCACGTTCGACAATTCAAATGGCGTCACTTTCCATATGACGAGCATTGCCGTGCAGCGCAATCACCTGTACTACGACATTTCCTTTTTTGCGCCCACAGAAATTTATGACCAGGCCGTCCAGGAATACTACCTGCCCATGCTCAATTCGTTCAAGTTCCTGTCATAAGGAACAGTAGATCGAACAAGATAGCACAAGGTCATGTCATTCTGAGCGCAGCGAAGAATCCCGGCCTACCCCGGCACAGAGCGATGTCATTCTGAGCGCAGCGAAGAATCTGTGTCCTGCCGCACTGAGATTCTGAGCGCAGCGAAGAATGACATGGCCTGGGGTACTTACCAATTTTGCAGGTAAAAAATTCATAACCTCGATGGGCGCAATAAATTGGCCCCTACGCGTAGGGGCCAATTTATTGCGCCCATTGCCGATTTATCGGCCTTTTCTGGTGGGAAGAACTAGTACTCGGGCATTGCCGGAGCAGCGGGCTTCTCTTTCTCAGGCAGATCAGTGATCAGGGCCTCGGTGGTCAGGATCATGGCCGCGATGCTGGTAGCATTCTGCAGCGCGGAACGAGTCACCTTGGCGGGATCGGTGATACCGGCCTGGAACATATCCTCGTACTGGTCGGTGAGGACGTTATAGCCGTAGTTCTTGTTGTTATGCTCTTTCTGACCGCGACGCACGCCTTCGACGATGACTGAGCCATCTTTACCGCCGTTGATGGCGAGCTGGCGCAGGGGCTCTTCAAGAGCGCGGCGCAGGATGTTGACGCCGGTCGCGGCATCGCCCTCAAGATGCAGTTTATCCAGGGCCTCGATAGCGTTCAACAGCGCGACACCACCGCCGGGAACCATGCCCTCTTCTACGCCAGCGCGGGCAGCGGAGAGCGCGTCCTCAACGCGGGTCTTGCGATACTTCAACTCGACCTCGGAGCCTGCCCCAACCTTGATCAAGGCAACGCCACCGGAGAGCTTCGCCAGGCGCTCCTGCAACTTCTCACGGTCATAATCGCTGGTGGTCTCATCGATCTGAGCCTTGATCTGGCGGATGCGGGCCTGGATGTCGGCCGGATCGCCATGACCTTCAACAATCGTGGTGTCATCTTTGGTAGACACGACGGTACGGGCGCTACCGAGATCGGCCAGAGTTGTGTTGTCTAGGCGGCGGCCCATTTCTTCGCTGATGACCTGACCGCCGGTTAGTACGGCGATATCGCGCAGCATCTCTTTGCGCCGATCACCAAAGCCAGGGGCCTTGACTGCCAGTACGTTCAGAATACCGCGCAGCTTGTTGACGACCAGTGTGGCCAGCGCCTCACCATCGACATCCTCGGCGATAATCACGATATCGCGGCGTCCCTGCTGGGTCATCTTCTCAAGAATGGGCAGGATGTCCTGCACGGCGCTGATCTTCTTATCGGTAATCAGAATATAGGGGTTATCAAGCGAGGCTTCCATCTTCTCGGTATTGGTGACAAAGTAAGCGGAGATGTAGCCCTTGTCGATCTGCATACCTTCGACATACTCGGTCTCGAAGTTGGTGCCGCGCGATTCCTCAACGGTGATGACGCCATCTTTACCGACCTTGTCCATCACTTCCGCAATCAGGTTACCAATCGTCTCATCGGCGGCGGAGTTCGTAGCAATCTGCGCGATATCTTTCTTGGTTTCAACCGGTATTGCCACGGAGCGGATATATTCGACGACCGCCTCGGTGCCCTTGTCGATACCATATTTGAGCTGCATGGGGTTGGCGCCGGCGGCCAGGTTCTTCAAGCCTTCATTGACAACGGCCTGGGCCAGTACAGTAGCAGTGGTGGTGCCATCACCGGCTACATCGTTCGTCTTGGTGGCAGCTTCTTTGAGCAGCTGCGCGCCCATATTCTCAAAAGGATTCTCAAGCGAAATCTCTTTGGCGACGGTCACACCATCATGAGTGACGCTGGGGGCGCCGAACTTTTTATCCAGCGCGACGTTGCGCCCCTTGGGGCCAAGAGTTGTTTTGACCGCTCCGGCCAAAATATCGATGCCCTTTTTCAGGGATCGACGAGCTTCCTCGTCGAACATCAGTTGTTTTGCCATAGCTCTTCTTTACCTCCTAACAAACAAGCATATTTAGCCGATCACGGCCAGAATGTCATTTTCTTTCAATACAAGATATTCTTCGCCATCGAGTTTGAACTCGGTGCCGCCATACTTGGCGAACAGGACGCGATCACCTTCGCGCACATCCAGCGCTGCGCGATCACCATTGTCCAGCAATCGGCCACTGCCGACGGCGATGACAGTCCCCTCCTGGGGCTTCTCTTTGGCGGTGTCAGGAATAACGATGCCGCTTTTGGTCACTTCTTCTTTAGCGGCGGGCTTTACGACCACGCGGTCGCCAATTGGATGAATCTTTGCCACGACTAACACTCCTTTTCAAAGAAATTTGGGGTTAACGGGTATGTGTAGTATTCAGCCTCTACGCGGGAAACAGGCCACCCGTGCCCATTCCCTACTCTATTCTGGGGGCGGGCCGTAATGGATGACACCCGCGATATTGACCGAACGGTACTGCGAATAATCACAGTTGCAGGGACCGCCCGCTGCACATCCGGTACAGCAGTAGGTCTTCCCCTGCGCTACTGTTGGCGGCCAGAGGATTTCGATATCACAGTTCGCGCAATGCGGCGTTTGCTGTGCATGCCGCATACTCTTACCATTATGGTGTTGTAGGGAATTGCTCTCTGTGTTCATATCCTCAAACCTGCATGTCGTTCTGAATGCTGCCCGTTCAACTTCTGCCTACAGTATTGCATAGCATCTGTTAGAACCGCATAGGAGAAATGTTAGAGATGTATTAGAATTTTGGCATAGTGGCGCCTGTAATTACTCCCGAATCACGTTCTCATATCGAGAGGGTGATATAATATTGCTTGTAGGCGGCGTGGACAGCCATCGAACCCATCTTCACACATCAAGAGGCAAAAGCATATGGCATATATTTCTACTGTCAATGACCGATCACACACCATTGATACCGGCGAAAACAGCGATCAACGCGAAATTAGCATTGATGGCACGAGACTGAGCATCGATTGGCGGCACATCGCGCCTCTGGCAGCCGATGCAAAAGGGCAGGTAGGCACGGGTGGGCGCTATAGCCTGCTCATTGGGGGTAAATCATACGAAGTCTTCGCCCGCCGCATTGCAACGCCCGGCGAGAAAGATGGGATCACCTATGAAGTCCAGGTTGCCGGGCAGCGTTTCGAGGTGCATGTCGAGGACGAACGCGAGAAGGCCCTGGCCGGTTCGATTAAGACACACGAGACGGGCGAGGCAATGGTACGCGCTCCTATGCCTGGCCTGGTGCTCGGCATAACGCTAGAGGTAGGCCAGAGCGTAGAACGTGGCCAGACGGTCGTGGTCCTCGAAGCCATGAAGATGGAGAACGACCTGTCCTCCCCCATTACCGGCAAGATCAAAGAAATCCGTGTGAATAAGGGCCAGACCGTGAATCAGGGAGATGTGCTGGTCGTGGTGAGCAGCGAACAGGATAAGTGACGGGAAGAGGTCAGCCGGCCTCCGACCTGATCTCCTTCAGTTTGCCCTCCTGCATCCTTGCCTTCTTACGTTCTTCCCATGCAGTTTCCGCCGGAGAATCTACCGCGCGCTTGAAGTAATAGAGGGAGTGATTGGCCGGTCGTGCAGGCACCACGCCTACCAGTTCCCAGCCATCGGCGCCCAATTGGGTCAGTAAAGCTCCCCATTCTTGAGGCGATTGGATACCTTCATATGTTCCATTTTCACGATTGCTATACACATGAATGATGATCTGTTTGGGCGTCCAGGCAACTTCACAATACTCCCATTGCGGCATTCTTCACATCCTTTCTCGATCAGTCCCCGCACTTACTATCAATAGTGCGGTCTTTTATTGCCCTAGATACATGAGCATAGCGGCCCCCGTCTTGATGCCCATAAAGAATCGTGCCACTTCCATATTCTCATTTGGCGCGTGGTTGGACTCGTCGGGATTGGCGTAGGGAACGCCAAAGACCGGAATACCCAGCGTTTTCGTAAAGACATAATTGGGCAGGCTGGCCCCTTTAGCCGGTACGAGTAGGGGTTCAGCGCCCTGGGCGGCGGTGATAGCCTGTCGCAGTGGCTCGGTAAACGGCGAATCCAGTGGCGTTTTCGACGGGTCCATTCCACCATAGCTTGTGACGCTAACCTCAGGGGCGTGACGCTGCACGTGCGCTTTGACCTTCGCCAGAATCTCTTCGGCGGTCTGCGCCTCTACCAGGCGGATATCGCACTTGGCAACAGCCTCGTGTGGCAAAACAGTTTTGGAGCCTGGACCGCCGTAACCGCCATGAATGCCGTTGATTGTCAGTGTAGGCCATGCTGCCAGGCGTTCAAAATAGCCACGTTCCTGTGGCTCATCCAGGCGCTGCAAACCCAGTGATCGCTTGACTTCATCCACATCAACGGGCAGCTTTGCCAGCGCTTCACGTTCCAAATCGGTCAAGGGCTGCACGTTATCATAAAAACCCTCGATGGTGATCTCGCCGCGCTCATTTTTCATCGAGGCCAGCAGGTGAACCAGCGTCCAGAGCGGATCGGGCACTATTCCTCCCCAGTGGCCGGAATGCAGGTCGCGATTGGCGCCACGAGCGCGCAATTCTATATCCAGCACCCCGCGCACGCCAAAGCTGATCGTAGATTGTCCGTTCTCATGTACCGGTCCATCGCTGACAATCATCAAATCGGCCTTTAATTCATCTCGATGCTCGCGCACAAAATCCGGCATATGCGGACTGCCTACCTCTTCCTCACCCTCGAGCAATACCTTGACATTACAGGGCAGCGTGCCACGGCAGACCATAATACTTTCCAGCGCCATGAGTTGCGCAAAGTGCTGTCCCTTGTTATCACCTACGCCCCGCGCATAGAGACGACCATCGCGAATAGCAGGCTCAAAAGGCGGCGAGATCCATTCCTCAAGCGGATCAGGCGGCTGGACGTCATAATGCCCATAAAGCAGCACTGTTGGAGCATCCGGGCGCAGGTGATACTCGCCAAACACCATCGGCCAACCTTTCGTTGGCAGAATGCGTACCGCCAGCCCCATCTGCCGCATCACCCCGGCAATATATTCCGCGACCTCAGCAATTCCTTCGCCATACGCGCTAATGCTTGGACGCCGTAAGTAATCGATCAATCGCGCCAAAAATGCCTCGGAATGGGCGTCGATGTAGGCAAAAATATCGCTCAGGTCAGGTCTGGATTGAGCATTCATGAAGCTATTTCTCCCTTGATTTCTAGTGATGCAAGCCGGTCAATCTCATAGATTATCACTATATCGTTCTGGCAACACATCGAGGCCTCTTTATTTTAGCATAAGAAAGAACCACCGGCTGAGTAACGTCCAGCATAGTCTAATTTTTCTTAGCCCATCAGTATTAGTACCCTCGACAGGCGATTTCCGCCCTGCTACACTACTGGCAGAAAGAAACAGTAGGAGGTCTTGTTTGAAATGGCAGGACTATGGGATAACATCATGAAGCGCATGGTCAAAACCTACGCGCCGCACTTTACTGACTGGTTAGTGGCTAATGCTACGTTTGTACGCACCCTGAATGTTGAATTGCAGAGCCGGCAGCTCTTTGTGGATGCGTTAATCGAAATCGTTGCCTATGGAGAGCCGGGACTGCTGCTGATCGAGTTTCAGACCTATAGCGACCCCGAGATGGGCCGGCGGGTGACCGAATACAGCATCGAGGCCTCGCGCGAATATAACCATTATCCAGTCTATCCTTTTGTAGTGTATCTGCGCAAGACGGGAGCCATTGCCGAATCCCCCTATATCTACATCCGGCCCGATGGGCGCGAGGGCTACCGTTTTTATTTTGACGTGATACAATTATGGGAGATACCGGCCGAATTCTTTTTGCGTCATCACTGGTTAGGTTTACTGCCGCTTGCCATTTTGAGCAAAGGTGGTAGGCAACCAGCAGTAGTCGAGCAGGCGATTGAGCAACTGACTCAGGCGCAGGAATATGATCTGCTGGCACTGACCCGGCTGCTGGGTGGGCTGGTGTTCAAAGAAGGCTCGGACGAAAGCGAATGGTTCAAGAGGAGGTTTCACATGTTTCAGGATATTCTACGCGAGTCTTGGGTCTATAAAGAAATTGGACAGGAATACTTTAAGGAGGGCCGAGAGCAAGGCATTGAGGAGGGTCGAGAGCGAGGTATTGAGGAGGGTCGAGAGGAGGGCCGTGAGGAAGGCCGTGAGGAAGGCCTCATTCGAGGGAGACAAGATATGCTTCTGAGCTACGTCCAGAAGAAATTCCCGGAGGTTGCGTCGTTTGCTCAACAACAGGTTGAGAAGATCACGGATGCGCAAACCTTGCAACTCCTCTTCTTCAAACTGGTGGACGCTCAGAATACTGGGGAAGCAAGGCAAGTGCTCTTGAGCCTGGACCAGAATCACCACCACTAAACTGGAGTACATCGTATTGTATTGCAGTAAGGAGGTTGCCGAGAAACGAGCAGAGGACGAAGCCAGGTCCAGGCTCTTCGCCGAGAAACGAGTCCAGATTGAATTGCAGGCCAGGCAGGAGGCGGAGAAGCGTGCTCAGGCCGAAGCTCAGGCCCGGCAAATAGCTGAGAGACAGGCCCAGGCCGAAGCCGAAAAGACCAGGTTGATTCTCGAGAAATTGCGCGAGTGCGGTATCGACCCGGAGCAGTTGCTTTGAGATGGAGGGCCAAAAAACTCATAGTGTTCTCCGCTTTCCCCTCAATATGCTATAATTTCTGTGGGACATAGTGAGGAGTTATGCATGGAACCGCATCAGAGCAAAAACATCCAGGAGTGGCGCGACACCACCGCCCGCAAAGCAAAAGAAAAGACTGCTGAACGACAGGACAGCTTCGTGACCAGTTCAGGCATCGAAATACCCGACCTGCCTACCGGGGAAGACCTGCAAGAATTCGACACCCACGATAAATTGGGCTTTCCTGGCGAATTTCCCTTTACCCGCGGCATTCATCCAGGCATGTATCGCTCCCGCCTGTGGACGATGCGCCAGTATGCCGGTTTCGGAACCGCAGAAGAATCCAACAAACGCTACCACTTCCTGCTTTCACAGGGTACAACTGGCCTTTCCGTCGCCTTTGATCTTCCCACCCAGATGGGCTATGACGCCGACCATCCCCTCGCAGAAGGAGAAGTTGGTAAAGTCGGCGTGTCCATCTCCAGCCTGGAAGATATGGAGACCCTGCTCAATGGCTTACCATTAGAGCGCATCAGCACGTCCATGACCATCAATGCCACGGCCAGCATCCTGCTTGCGCTCTACATTGCCGTCGCTAAAAAGCAGGGCGCGGATGTGCGCAAGCTCTCCGGTACGGTGCAAAATGATATCCTGAAAGAGTATATCGCCCGCGGCACCTACATCTATCCGCCGCAGCATTCAATGCGCATCATCACCGATATGTTCCGTTATTGCGCGGAGAATCTGCCGCGCTGGAATCCCATTAGCATCAGCGGCTACCATGTGCGTGAGGCAGGCTCGACCGCAGTGCAGGAGGTCGCTTTTACCCTTTCCAATGCCATCAGCTACGTGCAGGCTGCCCTGAACGCTGGTCTCGATGTCGATACTTTCGCGGGCCGGCTCTCTTTTTTCTTCAATAGTCATAATAACTTGCTTGAAGAGGTAGCCAAGTTTCGCGCGGCGCGACGCATGTGGGCGCATATTATGCACGACCGCTTCCATGCGCAGGACCCGCGCTCGATGATGCTGCGTTTCCATACCCAGACTGCCGGTTCGACGCTGACGGCGCAGCAGCCCGATAACAACATTGTACGCACTGCATACCAGGCCCTCGCCGCGGTACTCGGCGGCACGCAATCGCTACATACGAATTCTAAGGACGAGGCCCTGTCGCTGCCAACGGAAGAGGCGGTGCGGGTTGCCCTGCGCACGCAACAAATCCTTGCCTACGAAAGCGGTGTTGCCGATGTGGTAGATCCCCTGGCCGGCTCGTATTATATCGAGTACCTGACGGATAAAATCGAGGAGCAGGCCTGGGAGTATATCCGGCAGATCGATGCACTCGGCGGCAGCGTGCATGCTATTGAGAAAGGCTTCATGCAGGCCGAGATCGAACAGGCCGCCTACGAATACCAGCGCGCATTGGAAGAGCAAAAAGCCATTGTGGTTGGTGTCAATCGTTTCACTATAGAAAACGAGGAGCGCCCAACGCTGCTGCGCGTCGATCCTGAGATCGGCAGGCAGCAGGCCGCGCGTCTGGCGGCTTTGCGCCGGCGACGCGACAACGAACGCGTGCAGCAGGCCCTGGCCGCTCTTGAACGCGGCGCGGCGGGATCGGAAAATCTGATGCCCTTGATTATCGCTGCTGTTGAGGCATATGCCACACTGGGAGAGATCAGTGACGCTATGCGCCATGTATTTGGCGAACAGCGCGAGTTTCGTACTGTGACAATATAATTTCAATCCCCATCGGGAAGCCGGGAAAAGGTCCGGTTCCTGCTGCTTCCGCGTGGGGAGGGTATAGTAGCCAAACCCAAAAATGTCAAGTGTAAATGCAATAAGCTGTAAACCCGCTTCAGGTGCATATGGATGATTGGAATACACAGGATGCCGTATCTACACGCGAAACACATCCTGCTCGTGATGCCGAACGTAGTCAAAGCAGTCTCGATAATGAAAGGTCAACATTGCCAGGCAAAGCAGCAGCCCCAATAGGGGTTTTTGATTCGGGAGCGGGAGGGTTGACCATTCTTGCGGCCCTCTTGCAAGAGCTTCCAGACGAACAATACATCTACTTTGGTGATACTGCGCATTGCCCCTACGGTATGCGCAGCGATGAAGATATTACAGACTTATCTATTCAGATCAGCCGTTTTCTCATTGAGCGAGGGGTAAAGTTGATCATTGTTGCCTGCAATACTGCCACTCAAGCAGCCATCGGCACTCTGCGGGCCACTTTCCCGTCAACCCCTTTTATCGGGGTCGTGCCGGCGGTAAAACCTGCCGCGCGCGCTACCAAAAAAGGCCGCATTGGCATTGCTGCCACCAACCAGGCGGCTAGAGCTTTGTATCTCCGCCAATTGATTGATGAGTTCGCGGAGGGCATTCAGGCCTATGCCGTTGGCTGTCCAGAGTTGGTAACGCTGGTGGAACGCGGTGAACTCGATGGCCCTCTTGTAGAAGCTACGGTTCAGCAGGCGTTGCAGCCATTGCTGAAACAAGATGTTGATGTAATTGTGCTCGGCTGTACTCATTTCCCTGCTTTACGGGACATAATCGAGCGTGTTGTCGGACATTCCATACAAATTATCGATAGTGGAATGGCCATTGCGCGCCGCACCCACGCGGTTTTGGATGCGGAGGGCTTGATGCGCGCGAGAAGCCAGAATCATGCACGCCCTGGAGACGTTGAGAGGCTTGAGGTACTCTGTAGTGGAGACGCCGGGGCATTTAGCGATGTTGCCAGTAAAATCATAGGCCATAGAATCATTGCTCAACAGGTCGATCTCAAACGAGAAGGAGTGCTATGACGAACCAGGGACGCTCACAGGTGTCAGCGCTGCAACAGAACAATCAAGATATCGTTATCCAGACTCCTGTGGTAAAATCACGGCACGTACGTTTTGCCCGCGTTGTCTCGACGGTCCTGACTCCCGTCTCGGTCTCGCTGCCATTTGTCTTGCTGGTCGCTTTCTATCATGCCCGCGATCAACTGGCAGCCCTCATCTATGCATTGATTGCGCTCTTCTTTCTCAGTGTCGGTCCTCTGATCTACGTCGTAATCGGCGTGCGTACCGGCAAGCTTTCGGATTTTGAGATGAGTCGCCGCTCAGAGCGCGCCGGGCCATTTCTGTTCGGCATCATTTCTACCAGTATTGGGCTACTCGTCCTATCGCTACTGCATGGGCCAAGGGATTTACAGACAGCCTTAATTCTGACGACCATCAGCGCTGTGATCCTGATGGTAACCACCCTCTGGTGGAAGATCAGTATTCATGCCTCAACCATGGCAGGAGCTGCTACCATGCTGACCGTTCTCTATGGCCTGGCCCTGCTGCCCTTGTTCTTGCTGCTGGTGCTGGTGAGCTGGTCGCGCGTCGTTCTGCGCCGTCACACCGTAGCGCAGGTAGTGGCCGGATCGATCCTGAGCATTTTCCTCGCGCTGGTGGTATTGAAATTAAGGGGAATATAAATCTTCTCCGATACCGATCCTCCGGCTATAATTCAACTATTGCAAATGATCAAAAACCCGGCAGGGCAGGCTCATCTGTTGGCCCTGCCGGGGCTTGCCGCTCAATAATGTTGCGCTAATTTTTGCGCAGCGTCAGTACTGCCGGCAACCGGTTGAGCATGATTAAGCCAACTGGCAGTAGGAAGATCGACAAACAGCAGAAATAACCAAGCACAGCCCAGATGTAACCGGCCCACCAGCCAACTAAGATAAAGTAAAGAGCCCGGGCGAAGAAGTTGAGCTGCTGCGTCCCTCTTATATCCACTGTCACGTTACTCCCAGAAACTGATACCGTCGTTTGCTGGCCAGCAGGGCGCAACGTCAATACCGTTGGCAGTCGATTCAGCATTACAAGACCAACAGGCAAGAGTACTACCGTAAAACAAAAGAAAAAGCCCAGGTTCAACCAGAAAAACCCGGCCCACCAGCCAATGAAGAGATAATAGATGACGCGTAGCAAAAAATTCGGACTCGACTGGTGAATATTGACCGTCACCACCGGCTGCGGCTGGTAATTATGCACATTTACATTTACTTGCCCCGCTATCCCTTGCGGCGCCGGTTGAGGGTACTGCATAGGATAACCCTGCTGTTGGGGATACGGCATCGCACCAGGTTGCGAATAGAGCTGCTGTTGGGGATACGGTTGTTGTTGTGGGTACGGCATGGCGCCAGGTGGTTGCAATTGCTGCGACTGGGGAGGTTGCTCTGGATAGGGTTGCGATGAACGCGATGGCGGCTCAGGATAAGGCTGGTAGGGCTGCATACTCGTGTGTCCTTTCACTGCTGTTAAGTAAACTGCGCATGAATCAATACTAAAATCTTCCGAGTACACGGCGACAATCGCAGAATGATTGATCCTGTTTGACAAAAATGCCGTTACTCGTACTGATTATTATTATACTTTATTTGATTGCTTTTGCAAATAGAAAATCACCTGGAAAATTGCTCAGGTGAATTTATTTTAATCATTCATCAAATAGCGGGCTTTTTTGAGGAGAACAAGGGAAGGAAAAATGAGGGAGCAATGCATCATGCATTGCTCCCCGGCAGGTGATAGGTAGGTTCGAGATTCTCTCTATTGTCCCCGGCCACTGGAAACCGTAGCGCGCTCAGGTAATTGCACAGGGGTACCGGCCAACCGCTGCGCGCGAATAGCAGGTGCCTGAGCTCTACGTGTCGTGGCAACAGTTGCGCGCCTGACCACCTGAATGAAGCCAAACACTAACAGCCAGTTGATCACGCCCAGGATGACCAGGAAGATGATATTCGATGCGCCCAGGGCATTGAGAATGAGGAAGATCGCCGCGGTCAACACGATATTACCCAGTGTGGTGGGAATGAGGATCAACCACGCGAACTGCATCAACTGGTCGGCACGCAGGCGCGGCAGCGTACTTCGTACCCAGATGAAGACGCCGCAGAGCAGGTAGACTTTGAGAATAAAGTAAGCAATACCCAGCAGGTTGCCAAGCAGTCCCCAGCCAGGAGAATTCAGCCCTGTCAGGTAGGCAACGCCCGGGCCGGACCAGCCGCCAAGGAACAGCGTCGTTGCGATTGCCGAAACAATCGTCATATTGCCATATTCGCCCAGGTAGAACAACGCCCAGCGCATGCCACTATACTCGGTCAGATAGCCGGCAACCAGTTCCGATTCCGCTTCGGGAAGATCGAACGGCGAGCGATTCGTCTCGGCGAGACCGCAGGTGTAGTAGATGATGATCATCAAGGGCTGCACCAGGAAGAACCAGGCCCAGGGTGTAAATCCTTCGAAGATAAAATCGAAGAAGCCGATGCCCTTACCAGGCCACGCGGCCGCATTCTGAAAATGGATAATCTCCCAGATTGAGATGGTGCCGATGCCCTGGCTGCCAGGATAGCCGAGTGTGCCGGCCAGAACGCTGGTAAGCATCACGACACCGATAAGCGAAAGAACTAGTGGTAACTCGTATGAAATCATCTGGGCGGCGGAACGCAGGCCACCGATCAAAGCATATTTGTTATTGGAACTCCAACCGGCCATGACAACGCCTACCACGTCAATAGAGCTCATTGCTACGTAATAGACAATACCGGTAGCCAGCGCCGTTCCGGGCAGGGTTACATATGGCGAAAAAGGTATGACGGCAAAAGCCGCGATGACGGGTGCCAGAAAGACGGATGGGGCGAGCAGGAATAGCAGTTTATCCGTCAAAGAGGCATGAATATCCTCTTTCATCAACAATTTGCCGACATCAGCCACGGTCTGTAACAGTCCCCATGGGCCGGTATGGATTGGTCCGACGCGATCCTGCATCCAGCCCATAATCTTGCGCTCGGCCAGGATCAGGATGATCGCGCTTGTCAGCACAAAGCCGAAAAAGGAGAGGAATGCAACCACGAACTGCAGAAACTGCCAGGATAAAATGCCGTTATACAGTTGCGTTCCCAGATCAGGGCTTGTAGAACTTAATACATACATAAGACAACTCCCAGAGATGCTATCTATCAACCTCGCCCAGCACAAGATCAAAGCTGCCAATGATAGCTACCGCGTCACTCATTTTGTGGCCGCGCAGTATTTCGGGCAGGATTTGTAGATTGACGAAGGACGGACCGCGTATCTTCCCACGCCAGGGATATTCACTGCCATCGCTGATAAAGTAGATGCCGAGTTCGCCTTTGCTGCTCTCAATGGCAAAGTAGGTTTCACCACGAGGAGGACGTAGCGCGATGGGCGTGCGCGTGCTGATCGGTCCACCGGGCATCTGATCAATTGCGACGCGGCAGAGACGGATACTTTCGTAGATTTCCTGGATGCGCACCTTGTAACGCGCAAAGCAATCACCCTCCTGGCGTACCTGCACGTTCACCGGCACTTCGCGATAGGCCATATACGGGCGATTGACGCGCAAATCCCAATTCACACCCGTCGCGCGCAACATCGGCCCGGTCAATCCATAGGCGATGGCCTGCTGGGGATCGATGTAACCGACACCCTGCGTGCGCGCCTCGAAGATCTCATTGCCGGTGATCAGTCCTTCCATCTCGCTCATGTTCTTCTCAACGCGATCAAGGAACGCCTCGCATTCGCGGAGCCATCCCTTGGGGAAGTCGTGCAGCACACCACCGACGCGCATGTAATTGACGTTGAAGCGACTACCACCCAGCGCCTCAAAGAGCGAAAGAATTCCCTCGCGGTCTCGGAATGCCCACAGCACAGGGGTGAACGCTCCCAGGTCAAGCAGATAGGTGCCAACTGCTACCAGGTGGCTCGCCATACGTTGCATTTCCCCGACCAGCAGGCGGATATATTGCGCGCGCCGCGGCGGTTCAATGCCCATCTCCTGCTCGACCGCTCCCGCGTAGGCGATTTCGTTGAGCATGGGAGACAGGTAATCCGCGTTATCCATATAGCGGATGCCGCCCATAATCGGTCGATTTTCCAGGATTTTCTCGATGCCTCGATGCAAGTAGCCAATCACCGGCGTACAATCGACGATTGTTTCGCCTTCCAGCGTCAGCACCAGGCGCAAAACGCCATGTGTGCTGGGGTGCTGTGGCCCCATATTGAGCAGCATTTCCTGCGATCTAATTTCCTCGGGCGCTTCCGCCACGTGCGGATTTGCACTTGTACGTTGATTTGTTGCCATAGATTTCCTCTTTATGTAAAGGTGGCCTTGTAGGGACAGCGCCTTGTGCCTGTCCACCGTAGCCGATCAAATGAAAACCCCGTCTGTTATGCCTTTCGTTGCAGTGAGAGCAATTTGCGCGTGCGCGTGCCAAAGCTGTACGTCCACATCAGGGCCATCAGCACGGCAATACCACCGAACAGGTTGCGATTCGGATCGGTCGAGAGAAAGAACATCGTGAAAGCCATCAACCAGCAGCCCAGAGCTACCATGCCCGGCATAATCAGGCTCTGCGGCCCTCGCACAACAGGTGAAATGAACGGACGATAGACCTGCGGAGCGCTTACTGTTTCTTGCGAGGGAGCCGTCGCGTTGCCTGCCCGGGCTTGCGCTTTAGTATTCGAATGCTTCTGTAGGGGCCGATTCATCGTGCCCATTGCCGATTCATCGGCCTGCAAAAGTAGGGGCCGATTCATCGTGTCCACCGCCGATTCATTAGCCCTGCGAGCTGTGGCCTGTGATCTTCCTGTTCGTTTTCTTGCTTTTGGCATAGTACTTACTCAACTTCCCGGGGCTGTTTTACCGGGCGGTGTTTGGCCCGGCGCCGATTCGCCTGCTGCCGTCGCGTTTTCCTGATTTGCTTCTTCCGTTGCCCCGTGGAAAGCGTGACCAAAGGTCGGCGTACCGGGGTGCAGGCGCTCTTCCATGCCCTGCCCCAGCTTTTTCTGCACCACGTGTTCCACGCCCTTCTGCTGGTATGGCCCGGCAACGGCTACATTCGGGTCAACCTGCGTCGTCGCGGGCGGCTTGGTGGTTAATGGCACCTGGTGGAAGCTCTTGAGCAGGGGATAGCCTTCAAATTCATCATCCAGCATCATGCGCCTCAGATCGGGATGCCCTGTAAAGCGAATGCCGAACATATCGAACGTTTCGCGCTCCAGCCAATTGGCAGTAGGCCAGACGGATACAACGCTATCCACTTCGGGCTTCTCGCTATCTATGCGCACTTTCAGTTGCAGCAGTTGCCCGCGAGTAAGCGAGCGCAAGTTGTAGACGGTTTCCAGGTGATCGACCATATCGACGCCCGAAATGCAGCTCAGCATATCAAAACCCAGCTGGTCGCGTAGGAAACGGCACACAGCCACCAGGTTATTACGATCAACATCCAGGCTGAGATAATCGCCTCTCAGCGTCTTTGGATTGACCGGTTTTCCGGTTATTTGGGCTATTGGAGCAAGGTCCCGGGCGAGCGCTGCGTTCTGGTCGCGATATCCACTCGTAGAGGTAGTGAGACTTCTTGGACGTGGTACTATATCCATCGCACAACTCCCTTGCGCCACGCGTAAGCCAGACCAATCGCAAGCACAATAATAAAAAAGAGAATTTCAAAGAAGCCAAAAACGCTTAATTGCTTAAAGATGACCGCCCAGGCGATAATAAAGACAATATCTACATCAAACGCCACGAAAAGTAGGGCAAAGATGTAGAAGCCCAGCGGATATTGAACCCAGGCGGAACCTATCGGAGTCTCACCGGATTCATACGTCTGTAGTTTCTCTTTGGTTCTACTATGAGGGGCGATGATGTTTGCCACGGTGGTCGTCAGCATCACGAATATGAAACCGGCGGCAAACAGGATGCCCGCGTATAGATAATTGAGGTTAACAGTCGTTACCAAGTGCCTTCCCTCCAAATAACTGCCTTCGTTCTGTACGTGGATGAATAAAGGCAAAATGTGCTGTCTTGATTATAGCACAGGAGAGAAGCATCGACCAGAGTCCGCCCCTACGCTCCTGGTAGAGGCAATTCTGGTAGGGTAACGTTCTCGGGCTTGGCGATCAACTGGACGTTTGATATGGTGGGCTGGCTACTCATTTCATTGATGTAGATCACAATCACGCTTACATTGTCCTCACCACCGCCATCCAGCGCCGCCTGGATCAGCGCCTTCCCCGTCTTATTGGGATCGGGCGCAGGGGCACTCATCAGACGTTGTATCTCCGGATCGCGCACCATATCCCACAGCCCGTCAGAACACAGCAGCAACTTATCGCCTACCTGCAGTGGCACCTTGAATGTATCGACCTCTACAAACGGCTTCTCGCCCAGGCTGCGATAAATCTGGTTGCGTTTGGGATGCGTATAGATATCATCGGGCTTAATAATACCCGCGTCAACCAGGCTCGCCACCACCGAATGATCGTGTGTGATCTTGATCAGTCCTTCAGGCTCGCGATACAGGTAGGTACGACTATCACCCACATTGGCAACATAGGCGATTGCCCCCACGATTAAGGCAGCTGTCATCGTGGTTCCCATATCAGCTCGTTCTTCCATATTGCGCTGGTGAACGGCCTGATTTGCGCGTTGCACTCCCTCGTTGAGCAGGTTTTTAAAATCGTCCTCGCTCATCGGCTCATCGCTGGCAAGTTTCGGTAGCATGAAATCGATAATCGTCTGAATCGCCAGCCGACTGGCATCCTGTCCATTCGCGTGCCCGCCCATGCCATCCGCCACCACAAATAATCCGAACTCCTGCGGCTGCGTATTTGTGGGCCTTGGCGCCTGTAGCGCGAAGTAGTTATCCTCATTGGGTTTGTGCTTGCGCTTAATACCGCGATCGGTACGCGCCCCCACTGCCAGGCTCAGATTCATGCCCTGCAACTGTTGTATATCGTAAGGCTGCGTCCTATCGGAATCGTTCGCGTTTCCGTTGCTGGGCGGGAATTGCAGCGTCGGCATCTCGCTAATAGAAGGCGCGGCGGGCGTACCGGAATAAACCTGTGCGGGACTCATCTGAGCAGGTGGCTCTACTGGAGGAGGCGGTACAGCGCGCAGGTGTAATCCAGAATCCGAAGCCGAGAGCAAGTAATGGCAGTTCGGGCAGACGGAATCATCGGTAGTGACCTGTACGCCGCAGTTCGGACAACGCACCGTGCTGAAGGGGGATTGCAACCGCGCTGTAATCTTCTGCTGGCGCTGTGCCTCTATCTCGGCCAGCCGCTGCGCCTCAGCCTGGTCCGCCTCGAATTGCGCCAGTTCTTGCTTGCGTCGCCCTCGTGCCTGCCCGAACTTCAGGCTTACCAGGATCAATAAAAGTGCCAGCAAGATCACCACGCCGATAATTCCTACCAGTATCACCTGCCCGGCAGGGAAGCCTAAAATTGTGCCGCTGCCACTATTTCCAGCGCCGGAACCACCAGTAGTACTCTTGCCATTCTTTTGCAGCGCTGGCACCACGTGCTGCTGGTCATAATTCCCCGCGGCCTTGAAATCAGGGTTGACAGGGGGATTCGCGTGGGCTATGGCAGTGAGGGCCGTATGCGCCCCCTGGAAATTATTGGCATAGTAGTCCGAAATGCCGATGTGCCAGTTCCCCTCTAAGGGGTTCTGGCTCTGATGGCGGACCTGCGCCGTCGGTGAAAATTCTGGCTGCCGGCTCAGCAACACGTTGATCTGCGTTGCGGTGATCGTCGTGTTCTCGTTCACATACAGGCCGCTCAAGCTTCCATCCGGCGCTATCAGGGGCATCCCTGGCTCGTAGGTTCCAGCTGGCGATGGAGTAGCCTGGATGGGAGCAGTAGCTGTTGGGGTGGCAGTGGAAGAGACGTTGCCGGGCGCATGGCCCACCGGCGAAGTGATAGCATCGGGAACCAGGTAGTGCGCCAGCGTGTTGGGGTCGGTTACCGCAACCGGCGTCGTCGGCCAGGAACTACTCGCGCTCGCCAGTTCGATGCCGAACGAGGTGTCGTCGGTATTCGCATTAGGAGTAATGGTCAGAAATGGTTGCAGGTGCTGCGCATCGCTATGGAAGGAAAAGAGTACCGCTCCTCCAGGGCTTGCCATGCCATCCAGTGTTTCAAGTGTACCGGTAGCGGCGTCACGGCAGAACGATTGCGCGCAGTTGAGCTGTCCGATGGGCTGGCTTAAAGGGGGCAGACCGCTATAGGTGGTATTGGCCAGCACCTCAACGGTCGTCAGGATACCAAATGTCCCCGGCCCCTTACAGCTGGTGCCGTTGGTTGTCACCAGCGAGCTATCGGTCACCACCCAGGTATTCTTGTCGGTTGGGCTATTGGGGAGCCAGCTGCCAACAATCGCGCCTAAGCCAGTACAGAGCATCCTGGAAGAGCTTCCAGGCACCGTATAGGTGACGACCAGGCGTACCACCGCAACATCGGCCAGGTCAAACGCTTCTTGTTGTGAGGAAGAGAAAGCATGGTCGCTCGCGCTCCTGCTTGTCGAGGCGAACGCCAGCGAGGGAATCAGCAGTTGGAGGGCTATGAGCAGCCCACCACATATGGAGAGTACAAGCAAACCTGTATTTTTGCGCATACCAGCTACGAAGCCATGCGCGCTCAAATGTTTTTCTCTCCTTACATCCGGCCTGCATCGAAGTGTTGTCGTAGTATTTCTCATCGTCCCACTCAGCTCCGCAAAAGAATGTATGTTTGTCCCGCTCTGGCTTAACGCCTCAACTGAATACGCAATCGTTGCAGCATAGCCTGGGCCGCCGTATTCGCCGGCATCGCCTCGACTACAAATCTGCATTGTTCGAAAGCCTCTTCGAGCTTATTTTCGCGTTCGTAGACCTGGCTTAACAAAAACCGCGTCTGGTGATCGGCGGGGTTGATCGTTAGCACCTGAACAAAAGCCCGTTCCGCCAATGGCAGTTGATTCAGGCGCCAGGCAAGCTGGCCGATCGTGTAGTGAATGCCTGGTTGTTTGGGATCGAGCCGGGCCGCTTCCTGGTATTCGCGCAACGCCGGTTCCAGTTGCCCCGTCTCCTCGAAACACTTCGCCAGCCGCATATGCGCCTCGAGGTCATTGACGTTCAAACGCAGCGACTCTGTGTAGGCGGGAATGGCTTGCGCCGGTTGCCTTCGAAGATAGAGATAGACATCGCCCACCAGTTTGTGCGTCTCCGGATCGGTATTATTCAACTGCAAGGAACGATTGTACGCCTGCATTGCCTGCTCAGGCTGGTTGCGGCGCGCAAAGACCTGCCCATAGAGTTTATGCACCAGGGCATTATTCGGCTCAAGCGCGTAAGCCTGGCCGGTGACCGCATATGCCGGATCGATGCGACCGGCCCGAATGTGATCCTGCGCTAACCGGATCAAAGCTCCCGCCGGGCCGGTTAATCCGTTGCCGCTCGCAGCTGGTCTTGATGGAGTATTGCGATCTCCCCCCGGTACTGTGGCTACCGGCGCTACTGCCGGTGGATTCACCCGAATTGGCGGCAGTTTGATAATCGCCTGCCCCATCTCGGCGGCGCTGGCCCAACGCTGTTCTAAATTGGGGGCCAACGCCTTCATCAAAATTTGTTCGAAAGCGGGCGAAATATCCGGTCGCAGCAGGCGAACGGGCGGGAATGAGAAGATGCTCGGTTTATTATTGGCCGCGTCATGGCGCGTCAGCACTTTATGCAGGGTTGCGCCCAGCGCGTAGATATCGCTGCGCGGTTCAGGCATGCCGTGAAGTTGTTCGGGGGGAGCGTAACCAATCGTCATGATAATCGTCGATTGGCGCTGTGATTGCACCGTGCGGGCAATGCCGAAGTCAATCAGCTTGATCTCGTCCTGGTCGGTAACCATGATATTGGAAGGCTTGAGATCACGGAAAATTACCGGCGGCTTCTGATTATGGAGATAGGTTAAGACACTGCATACTTGCTGCCCCCAGCTGCGAGCGCGCGCCTCGGAAACGCCGCGCGCTCCATTCACGCCGGGAACATTCCCCTCTTTTTCCAGCACCTCGGCAAGCGTTCTTCCCTCAATAAAATCCATCACCAGGTAATGTCTCTCACCCTCCGCGAAGAAATCACGTACACGGGGAATGCAGGGATGATTCAGATCGAGCAGGAAGGTTGCCTCGCGTTTGAACCACTCAACAGCTTTTCCCCGTTCTTCATCCGTCGAGAAATCGTCCAGCATCTCTTTGACCGCGCATGGACGATCAAAACGCAAATCTATCGCGCGGTAGACGGCGCCCATACCCCCGGCGGCCACCAGTTTCTCAATGCGATATCTTCCGAACGAAAGCTCCGTACCTGCAGGTAAACGATGATGACCTCCCTCACTGAACTTCGCACCGCTATCCGCGTTCCCATTGTTTTTTGCGCCAGGTGCTACCTGCTGCGCGGATTGCGCGGAATTGGGAACAGAAAGCGCCTGTGGAGACACGGGCGGCAAAGGATATTCCGGCGGATTGCCTCCCATACCACTTTGTGGGGTGGCAGGATTACTAAGAGAAGCCGGATTGTTAGGGTCAAATGGATAATTATTCACCATATTTTTTCATCGCTCTTTAGTGCATGTCCAGGGCAGAAACCTGGGTGACCGCAAGAAATCGCCTTAACCATAATCTGGCCGCATTATAACATATTCTTCAATAAAGGGCAGTAGGAAAGTACACATCCTCAATGCGACCTGCTCCACAAATGTTGCGTGTTAACCGGCATTATTCAGTGCCCGGTCTGCTTGCTCCGCTGCATCCACATCCGCCTTCATCCAACGAGCGCCGAAAATGCCAACCAGACCGGCAATTACCAATGCAGGTGTACAGGTAATCAATAGGGCATGGCTCAAGTCCTGGCCACCTACGCTGTTCTTGAAATGCAGTCCATGTGTCGGATCAAAGACGGTCGCCAGTGTTCCTACCAGCGAGGGTGCAAAAGCATCACCCAGCAGGTGAGCAATGAGCAGTGTGAGGGCCACTGCCGATGCTCGCAGGATCGATGGCACGACATCCTGTGTGGCCGCCGTGCTGGGACCCTGGTAAAACAGGATCAACAGCGTGGTAAGGATAAAGAAAATACTGAAAATTCTGAGATCATGCACGGTAACTGCCACCGCAAAAGACGGGGCGCTCAACAAGAAGCCAATGCCGCATACCAGCACGCGCGCTCCCGGATGACGCCGGTTCAGAACGTCAGCCAGGTAACCTCCAAGAATCGTGCCCGCCATGCCCGCGAACACGATCACCGCTCCAGAGAAGAGACCTGCCTGCCCCGAAGTCAGACCAAACGTATCTTTCTGCTGCAAATAGGTCGGCAAAAAGACAACGTTTACCCCCAGCACAAAGAAGGCGAATATCTGCATCACAATCAATACCACCAGCGTCTTGATGCTCAGCAAGGTTCTAAATTGAGCAAAGATACTCGAGGTAATGTGCAGTGTATGCGGTGGCTCCTCTAACTCGGTCGCGTTGCCAAACGAATGGGAGTCCGGTCCTACGGCCTCATCGGCCTGGTTGCGGCGAGGTTCGCGCACCCTCCATGCCAGAAATGCCAGGATCAGACCAGGAATGCCGGTAAAGATGAATGCCAATCGCCAGCTGCCTATAAAGAGACCGGCCACTGTGCCTCCAACCACAAAACCAACCAGGATGCCAACGAGCTGGCCAACACTCCACCAGCTCATGACGCGCGAGCGTGTAGAGCGTCGAAAGTAATCGCTCATGAGCGCAGTACCGGCAGGGAAATAGCCCGCTTCACCAATACCCAGCACCATGCGTGAAAGGAAGAGCGTGATAAAGCTGTTTGCCAGAGCGGTGAGGGCGGTGGCTACACTCCAGACGGCCACACAGATGGCAACCACATTTCTGCGCTTGGCTCGATCCGCCCAGATGCCCAGGGGAACCGTTCCAAGCGTGTAGACGATCAGAAAAGCCGATGCGATGTACCCAATGCCATCAAATCCAAACCCCAGTTCTTTTGCCACCACATTAGCCGCGCCGGTCAATACATTGCGATCAAGATAGTTCAGGAAGTTGATGCTGAACATCACCCAGAAGACATAAGCGGGATAGCCACTCAAAATGCGTTTCGGAACACGGGCGTTGACTTCCGAAGAGTCAGGAGAGGTCGTGATGTCACTCATGTGCGCCTCCACGTCGAGGATAAAAATAAAATAATAACGAGGTCCGCCTCGGATACAATGCGTATTGTACCATGAGCTTATTGAGTTGGCTAGAGAGTACTCTACCTACATCTTGACGCTTAACATCTCCAAAAAGCTCCACGATTTTAAGTCACGCTCCAGGTGGAAGCGTAAGAGGCTGTGCATGACCATCTCTAACTCGATCTGCAATTGCTCGTCCAGGCGCAGGCGTGAGGCCTCTATCCACTTGCTGCGCTGTAAGAAGCGCAACACCTTGAGGGCATTCAATGAGAGACGACGCTCCCAGAAGCGCGAGCATTGCGGGCACAATACACCACCTGAAGAGGCTTTGAAGCCGTTCTCTTCGGGCAGCAGCTCGTTTCCACAGTGGGCGCAGTTCTGTAACGCAGGCTCATAGCCGATTGCGGAGAGCAGGCGCAGTTCAAAGTAGCGCAGTAGCAACCTGGTATGTTCATCCGCGCGGGCTGTGGAAGGCCCGGTATCGTTGGCTCGCTGTTGCTCCAGCGCCATAGCGTCCGCGTCCAGGTAGCGCAAGGTTTCAAGCAGCAGGACATAGATATCGAGGTGGGGCGTCGAATCTTCAACAAAGCGATCAATCAGCTCGGCGAGATAGAAGCCGCAGGTCATATGCCAGAGATCGGATCGCAGGTGCAGGAAGTTTTCGCGTCCCTCGGCCTGTGTCACGATATCGAGGTTGCGACCCAGCGCCACCTGTAACTGGCTGCGGCTGAGCAGTTCAAGATGGCCGGCCAGTTTGCTGACGGGGCGGCGCGTGCCCTTGGCGATGGCATGATATTTTCCCTTGCCCGGCGTAAAGAGGGTAACGATACGGTCGGCTTCGCCCAGGTCGATGCGCTTGAGGATGATCGCTTCTGTGGAATAACTATGTTGCTGTCGCATGGGGAAAACCATCACTACTCAATAAAAAGACGTGACTCCGAGATCACGTCTGATGGGAGGCGACGAGCGGATTCGAACCGCTGGTGCAGCTTTTGCAGAGCCGTGCCTTACCACTTGGCGACGTCGCCGGAAAAACCATTGGATGATGGGGAGCGGGAGACGGGGATCGAACCCGCGACTTTCTCCTTGGCAAGGAGATGCTCTACCACTGAGCCACTCCCGCTTATATTGCCTTGCTTTCGTAACACTAAGATATCATACATCAGGTGATTTGTCAACAGGTTTTTGCGGCGAGAGATAATCTTACCTACTCTACCGTAAATCCTCGTTCTTTCAATAGCGCCATCACCTGCTCCAGTACTTCTGGTGCTACACGAACCAGGCGATTTTCCTGGGAGACCTCTGCACCCAGCAAGGGTCCAAGCTCCTCATCTGCCTGGATATCGCGTAGGGCCTGGGCTGAAAGACTGAGCAACGGCGAGCGTTCGACCTGTATCGTGTCGCGTTCCGCATAGCCGCCACCCCATAATCTGAGGCGTATCAAGAAAGAGGCCGGGATGCCGCCCTCACAGTAGTGTTGTAGGAAGCGTATAAGATTTTCTAACGCGAGACCGGAGTTGCAAGCCGCCGCGATTGCCGTTGCCGTCAGCTTGCGCCATCCGGTGCTTTCATCCGGCTCGCTAAAGCGCTCAAGTTCGGCGGCGAGGTAGAGGTCAACCAGGGGATGGCAGGGTTGTAAAAGGCCATCGTTTTGTAGTCGCCACTGCGGTTCGAATGTCGGCAGGCGCCCGCTTTCCAGGAGATTCTCATGTATGGGTGCGGAGACGAGCGCGGGCAGGTAGTTGCGCTGCCAGAGAAGCTCCTGGATGTTTGCCAGCTGGTTGGCGGCTACCTCCGCCAAACGAGGAGCAAGGCGGCGCCCCAGCATAGAACGAATTGACTCATCGGCATAGAGCGCATCCAGCAGGGTTTCATCATCGACTTCCAGCAGTGTCATGCCCCTCCAGAGTTCGATGCGGCGTGCCTGGCGTTCCCACTCGAGCAGCGAATAGCGCACGTTTTGGGGAATATTGCTATCGTCCCCGGCTGCTTGTTCCAGTATCTCCTGGATGGCAGCGGCCTGCATGCCGACCTGGATGGCGCGTGTAACGCTTGCCCTTGTGAGACGGTACTGTGCGATACGTTCCAGGCGCACGCGCTCGGCAAAACGGTCCAGGTTGACCAGTAGCGCCTCAGAAACGGGCGCCAGCGCTACCAGTTCGAAATTTGGCTGCACGATCAATCGCCCCCATTCCGGCTCTTTCATCTCAATGGGATGATCGGCGGTGACCAGCTCGATATCCCTCGACAGGCGGAAAGCGCCGGGATGCTTCTCATCGTTTATTTCGACCAGTCCCAGCCAGCGCAGAGGCCCGGATACGATGGAACGAATAAATCCGCCCTCAACCTGGTGCCAGCCTTCACGGTGTGTTAACCAGCCGCGGCGCAGGCGAAAATCCCACCCGTAGGGATTGCTGCCAATCGAATAGCGATCGACACGCGACCCGTACTGGCGCGGAAAGAGCAGGTAAGGAACGTAGAGCTTGGTACGTGCAATAAAAACAGCCAGTTCGTGCCATGTTTCCGGCTGCGCGTGAAGAACGCGCTGCACAACGAACTGCCTGGCTCGCACGGACTCTTCGTGAGCCGGTTCGAGAGGAGCAGGAGCGGGACGCAAGACCACATCCGGCAAATAAACAAGTTCGTTCCAGAAAGAGCTTTCGAGCCAGAGGCGATAGCAACGCCGCGCCCGTTCAAGCAAAGGCAAGGCAAAAAAAGCATCCGCGGGAGCCGCGTACAATACGCCGCGCCGTTCGTAGAGCAAGCCCAATTTTATCAGCAATAACCTGATGAATAGCAGGTGGGGGACATCGGATTCGGTGCGTATGCGCTCTATAAGCGGCATCGTGGATGACCATGAGAGACTGCCGGTGGGCGAGCGGTAGAGAGTCGATTGTTCGCGCTCGTGGTCACTCCTACGGTGTGCCGTTGCAGCCTGGCTTTCTTCGGGCAACTGGATGCCGCCATTTTCTACCAGGTGCGTCATGCCCGCAGCCTGTACTTGCTCCAATACCTGGCGCAAGGACGAGCGTGCGAGTAATTTATTGTTGATTAACGGTAACCCTTCGCGCGTTCCAGCGACAATTGACCAGTAGAGATATAACGTGCGCTGCAAGCCCTGCACCGCTTCACCCAATTCCACACCTTCGAATAAAGAAGCTGTTCCTTCCTTCTCATCTAGCTGCCACTCTTCATTCGCGATCTCCATCACAGCCTGGGGTACAATCAGCACACCATCATAAACGCCACTGGCGTAGTCACGCCCGACAAAATTCGTCTGTTTTCCCCAGAACAACAGCCCCAGGACTAGCAGGCGGTGTACCGCTTGCTCAAAAGTGCCATGTGGATGAGGAGCCGGATATTGAGGCGGCCCGCCTTGCGATGCATGACGTACAACTGTACCATGTTCGCCCGTTGGAGCGCTGCTGGACGTGCCGGATGGAGCAGGTTTTGATAGGGGAGTCGTCTCTCTTTTACTTTTAGGAGGATGGAGCAGGCCGGCCATGGTGAGGTATAAGGCCAGGTCGCGGCTGTTGGCACGACCGCCGCACGAAACCAGTTCCTTCAAAATGATGACTTCTGACTCGCTCAGGCTTTGTAAAGTGTCGCGGATCGCTGTAGGATCGAAAAGATGTTGCGCAATTTCAGTGATTTGTGCGGAGGCGGGATCGATGACGAATTCAAGATGCAGGTCTTTGAGCGGAAATAATGACCGGCGTGCCTTTACTAACGCCTGTAAGTGATAGGGAGGCACGCTTTGTAAGAGGTAAAGATCGCTCTGCTGCATATCACCCCGCCTCATCATGTAGGAGTGGGGCCTGCCCGCGCCGCTTCAGCTCGTCAATGAGACCTTCCGCACCCTGTTTTTTTACTATCATCAACGTTGGATGCACCGGACGCACAATCGCATCGTTTATTGAGGTCACGGCAGCGAGTTCACGCAAGACAGCACTATCGGCAACTTCGAGCAAGGTTGCATCGGTGTAGAGGCGAATGCGACCATAATTTGCTATTCTACTTTCAAGTTGCGCAAGCCAATTCGTCACGGATGTACTTTCACCATAAGCCGGGGTTGCGACATTACGCAGCAACTCTAGTAAAGGAGCAGGCGATTGTCCGCAGCTGAACGCCGCGCTCAATGATGCCGCGGTGAGTCGATAGCACAGTTGACACGCCTGAACACCGCAGATTTCCGCGAAACGTTCGATCAGCTCAATCACTTCCCAGTTCTCAGGAACAGAGGGTAACAGCAGCCTGCCCTCTTCAGACACAGTAATCGTAGGCGCCAGACTTACCGGGCCGTTCTCCTTGAAGGCCAGATTTTTTTGGTTCATGCCGGCCCCAACTCTGTTCGTTTCAGGAGTGTCATTTAAAAGCGCGCCAGCCATTGACGTCAGGCGGAAAGCAAGCAGGCGCTCGTCAGCTGATAGCACAATATCTACCATACCCCACCAGTGCAGAGGGCCTTGTAGTAAGCGAGCAAGGTAGCGTCCTTCCCCACGCAACCACTCGGACAACTGGCCGGGGCGCAAGGGCCGTCCCTCTTCCTGCTCTATCCACCAGTGCGGTGATGAAAATTGGCGCTGCCTTCGCTGCAAAAAGTACGGATTTAAGCGGTAGATAAAGCGCGCAAAGGAAGGAAAATTGATCCAGCGATCTCGTGGCGCCTGTGCTATCAATGCGGTAAGTGTTTGCCGCGCCTCACTATTTTCAGCTTCCAGTTCCCCGGCTCGCAGCGCCGCCTGGCCTAACGGTGTGCTGCGACAGCACAATCGCACTCCCTCGTCGTTCAGATCGAACAGCTCGCCATAACTGGCCTGCTTTAACCAGTGAGTGAAGAGTTCACGTAAAACATCGGCTCTTCCGGGGCCAAGCAATAACTGCGCGGCATTGGGCAATACACGCAGGCATGGCGCCGGCCCGTCACCTGGATAGACGATCTCAGCCATTCTTAGCAATCGGACCGCGAAGCGCAAAAATGCCAGCGAATATCGATTCATCGTCGCGGCCTGCAATGATTCCAGCAGCGAAGGTTCCGGCAAATCGCCAGGAGATGGAATCACTATTGACCCATCGCTCGCCACCGGGTCTCCTTCTTTGCGGGGAGTTGTTGACGAGATCCCTGCTCGGTTAACGGTTCCTACCCCGGTGCGATATAACTGATCTCTGGCCGATAAATCGGCGCTGGGTGCGATAAATCGGCCCCTACGGGTATCGCGACGCTCTTCCCGTTCAACCGGATAGCCATCCAGGGCGCGCGCTACTAATAAAAGATCGGCCAGAAGCCTGTATGGTTCCGTCGCCTGGACATTGAGCGCCTCTCCATTTCCATCACCGGATGATTCGACATCAAAAGTGGTGACGGGAACCGTTACATGTAAGGCCCTGCGGACTTCCAGCGGCACCTGCCAATGCAGGTCGAGCGATGATCCACTCAGTCCGACACGCTGTTGTAGCGAGGCATTGAGGCTGGTTCGCAGGATAAATGCTTTACTTGAGAGGGTGAGCAGTGTTGCTTGTAACTGGCCGGGGCCACCCAGGGAGAAGCGTTCGCACAGGCCGCGCAGGTCTTCATCGCTCATGCTGCCGCCGGCGAGCGTGAGGGCGGCTAACAATTGGCGCTGCGGCTTTTCGAGGGTTGCCGCCATGCGTCGCACCACTTCCGGCTGCTGAACCATATTCGTGATTGCTTCAATTAACTGTTGCTTGTTCAGACCAACCGTTGTTAAATCGTATTCGCGAGCGATACTACGCAGTTCACTCAGGCTTAATGGTGCAAGCATTTCGGCAATAGTGCCTGCCTGCTCGGTGATCCTGGACGCCTGCGTGCTGAAACGTGCTGCGCTACGCTGCGCCGAGGTGGTGGCGATATCCCGGCTCCTTCGCAAATCCTGGCCGGTGGTTTCCACGTGAGAATCCTGGATGGTTGATAGAATGGGCGGATCGTCCTGGGAATCTGGAGCATCGCTTGCCTCAATATCTTTGACAAAAGATGGGGGGGACGTGGAAGGAGGCATTATTGTTGATTGAAAGGTTGCGGGATGCGCAATCCATTGGTAAAGCAGCGCGGCAGCGTGGGCACAGGGGGAAGCTTGCCGGCCACATGTGCAGGTGGCAATCCATGAATGATCATCGCGCACCTCGACCTCGACACTGTAGCGCCCTGGAGCGTTTTGCGCATCTGCTTCTTTCACCTGTGTGGCGCCATTTGTGTGTAATACTGCCTGCTCAGGAGACATATCCGGCACATCAACGATACCGAAGACCCTGGCGTCCTGGCGCTTCGTCGAATGGACGGCGCCAATACGGCAGTATTCCTGTCCCAACGAAGCGACCGTCAACCCGGCCATGCTAACGATATCTGTCTCCCGGAGGCGCAACAAAGCGCCCGGCACCCCACTATATGCGCCATACACATCATACATAACAAGCTGCTCCGGCACCTACTCGTCTTCACCTTCCTGGCGGATAGCATGAGACGAAAGAATCGCGATAGTTCGCATCTGGAATCGACCACGTTGCGTTATAATAGCACGTAGCAGACAGGGGGTCAATCGTAGCGCCGTCAACACGTCACTGCCTGTGCCATTATTAACCAATAGAACGGCAAACAGGGGCAAAAGTCACGTGAGCAATAGGGCTTATTCTCATACAGGCGCTGATGCCTTCATATAGGTGAGGCGTAAGCTGCTATACTTCAGGGTATTAGAAACAAACTAACTAGAAGCGGCGCTGCAAACCTGCAACATCCCGCACGACATAAAATTCTATCGAGGTGCCAAACATTCCTTCTTCAATGATCAGGGGCGCAGGTACGATCCAGCCGCCGCAGATGCCTGGCAGCGCGTTTTGACGTTCTTTAAGGAGCAGATCGCAGCGAGGGCCGGGGTGTGGGAACTTCGCTACTCACTATCAGATAGATGCTGTCTCTGCTCCATCATCCCGACCTGTTCGTATGAAACCGGGGAGGAAAGAATCTCTTTATGGCCGTTCCAGGAGACAGGCGAGTGGGCATTTTCGGCAGGACGAATATCCTTTGGCTCGTAAGAGGCTACCAATCGCTCGCGCATCTGCGCGAACGTCTCAGCGTCGATCTCGCCGGCCGCGTAGCGCTCGCGTAGTTTATCTAAGGAAGAGAGGCCGCCTGGTGGCGAATCCAGCAGGTCTGCCAGAAGAGGCCTCATATAAGGCAGGATCAATCGCAGCAAGACCCAGGCCATGATGATAAGCATGGCTATCCAGAATACAGTGCCCAATGCCGATAAAAACATTGAGGGTTCCGGGCCTGGGCCGGGTGTGGGTCCCCAGCCGTAGCCGCCATCCCAGGGATGTGGATGCCAGTGCATCCACGGGTGTTCATGTGGCCCCATTCCCCATATCCTCCTTCCTTCATTTCATACAGGCGATTTCTGAACCTCTCCAATTGGCACGATTTTACTTGACCATTTCGGATTGGAGAGGTAACCTTTCCTTATTGGCAGCGGCGCGAACGCTCATGGCTGCTCGCCCCCGTCTGAGATTGCCCGCCGGGTCCAACAGCCGCCGGCAGAACAGTACCCCTACCAGTACGACGCTGGCGATATAGATACCGAGCGCCCAGGGTGTCTGCGTGTCGCTGCCCGTGCCCAGACCGTGAATGGTCGCCAGGACATAAATGCCCAGCGTCAAAACGTGCAGCCGCCGCCACCAGCTATAACCGATATGCGGGCGCAGCCAGGTGCTGATGCTGATAGCGATGCCAAGGTACAACGCGACGATGCCGAGCGCCATCCAGAATGTACGATAATTACTGGCAAAAGGAATGAATACTTCGTACCAGCCAAAACGCGTGAACGGGTCTATCCAGACCGCCAGCACATGCACGACGATAAAGATCGTGCCGAGCAACGTCAAAAAGTTATGTAATTCGCTGTTGATCAGTCGCGGCCAGCGGCTGGGTGACTGCAACTGCGTCGAGAGCGCCAATCCTACTGCGACTGCTAACGTCAGTAATATATATGCGGTAAAGCCGCCTGCCCGCGCCACATTCCAGGTAATTGCTTCCCATATTGCCATGATTGCACCTCCATAATTGCGCAGGCCGCACTTCCACCGTCTCTAGTATATCATAGTGTATCGTGTCTGCGGCCTGCAAGCATCAAAATTTCCTCAAGAAACACTGCTTCCGCTTACGGATGACGATGAACTACTTGAACCAAAATTATTGCTGCTATGTTGATTAAAGTAGCCGCCTGAGCTGCTTGTAGAGCTATTTGAATTACTCGAGCTACTCGTATTGTTATTCGAACTGCTTGAGTTGGTAGAAGACGAACTTGACGATGATGTCGATTGAGAAGTCGTCGATGATGTATTGCTAGTTGCGGCGGTAGTAGCGACCTGGTGGTAGGCTACAAGCCCGCTGATCGAACCGAAGCTGACGATAGATGCCACGACAAGCCATTGCTTGAACCTGCGAACCAGCTCCAATGCGCGCGCCTTTGTCATGCGCTGCTCTTTGGGTGCCTGCCTTGTACTCCTGGTGCCTTTTACGGGCGCCTGGCCTTCCCTCCTGGCGCTTGCAAGAGTGGACTGCCCTTCCCTCCTGGCATCCGCAAGAGGCGCCACAACATTTTGGAGCCGTTGAGCGCTAACTCTTTGCTGTTGCCCCCGGTATTGCGCAGGTGAAAGCGGCCAGGCAGTCTGCTCCTTCATGGCTGTAGTATCTTTCTTTGCGAACATTTGATTCTGCTGCGGTATCCAGGGAATAGATTGTTCATATTCGTATGGATTTGTTTCCATTGTCTGCTCTCCTTCTGACTTTCAAATGCATAGGTGAGGTCTCTTTTCCTCACAGTATGAGCATAGCCTGTGTTGATTTAATCTTCATTGGAGAAAAATGTGAGGTTTCCAATATTGGAAGGAAGCTGGACGGCATGCAAAGCCGTCCAGCTAAAGCGTTCATTTCGTAGTCGAGCAATAGTACAGCGTTCCTCCACCTGAGCCAGACCCACTGCTGGTCGAAGAGGATTGCCAGGCGCTTGACGGTACTGCCGTGCAGTTCTGTGTCACCCAGGAAGTGAGAGAACTTTGCTGGCCGGGACCAGAACCGCCCGACCCGCCGAATCCTCCTGGCACATCTGCTCCGGGTCCTGGAAAATCTCCGTTCTGGCCGGGCAACTGGTCGAGTGTTTGCTGGGATGAACCAGAGCCTCCCCCGAAGGAGCCAAGCAGGAAGTAGCGCACCGTTCCACTCTTTACAAGCGCGGCTAGCTGCGAGGTCGTCAGGATGGGGTCGCTGCCGCTGAAGCCTCCCAGGGCCATGACCGGCCTGTTGGTTGCCAGGATGATGCTATCGGCCGTGTTTGAGCTGGGTACCGCTACCAGGTACTTCGCGCTCCCCTGGTGTGCTTCCAGGTATTTAATGAGCGCGGCATTTACGCCTCCTATGTTCGCGGTGCCATTGCCGCCAAAGCCCCCTTGCTGGGTTGGGCCTGCCACCGGCAACTGAACGGAAACGTCTTCCAGCACCGGTATGGCAGCCCACACGGTAGGCGTAATCACCAGCCCCAGGATAGCAAGAGCCAGTATGGGCAGCATATAACGCGCCTTGTTGATAGCGAGGTCGAAGCGCGGGAGCAGGCGGAGAACGAACAGTACGATGGCTCCCCCTACGCAAAGGATGGCGATGATAGGTATGAGCGCCTGGCCCCAGGTGGGATAGCTATTCAGGATGTTGATCTGGACGACAGCCGTGGCGATCAATGCCAGGGGCAGCAGCCAGCCTCTCCATCCAGAGCGGCGGTAATCCTTCCACATAGTGACGATGCCTATGCCAGAGAGCGCGGCAATGGCTGGCGCCATCTCGGTCAGGTAGTACTGGTGGAAGAAGCCCGCGACGCTGAAGAAAACGCCCATGGTCAGCAGCCACATACCCCACAATATCAGTGATTGCTGTTTGCGGTCGCTTTGCGGGCGTGGTCGTCGCTGCCAGGCAACCGCGAGCGCGCCGAGTATCGCCAGGGGTAACAGCCAGGCGATCTGTCCTCCTAATGGTTCAGTAAAGAGACGCAGCGGGCCAGGCGTACCGGTATCAAAAACGCCGTTGCTGCCTCCGGCGCCCTGCGGTCCGCCATTTCCATTCGCGTTGCTGGATTGATTGGAAGCGCCCGCGTTCGCATTTGTGCGTCCGCCGATGCCGAATTGTCCCAGCAGGCGGCTGATACCATTGTAGCCAAGCGCGAGGCTAATTTCTGAGTTATTCTGGCTGGAGCCGACATAGGGACGTTGCGAGGCCGGGGTGAGATCAACGGCCAGCGCCCATGAGAGCGAAATGGAGAGCAGCAGCAGTCCGGCCAGTGCCAGGTGCAGCACGCGCTTCCATATGCTCCTGGGCGCGGCGAGCAGGTAGAGCAGGCCATAGGCGGGCACGACCAGGTAAGCTTCCAGCATCTTGATATTGAAGCCTACTCCTACCGCTACGGCGCACAGCAGCAGCCAGCGCAGCTTCCCGGTTTCGGCGGCCCGTAGCACTGCCCAGGCCCCTAACAGCAGAACCAGCGCCAGCGTGCTATCAATCGTATTATTGCGATTGGTCACGATGCTGATCGGACTGAGCGCCAGTGCCAGCGCAGCCAGCAGACCGGCCACCACGCCAAAGTGACGCCGCACCAGGTGATACAGCAGGGCTACCGAGAGCACGCCTGCCAGCGCCTGGGGCAGAAATACGCTGAAAGGCGTAAAACCGAAGATTTTGGCACTCAGCACTTGCAGCCAGAAGCCCAGTGGAGGTTTGTCAATGGTGACAAAGCCGCCGGGGTCGTATGAGACAAAGAAGAAATTGTGCAGGTTATCGAGCATACTGCGCACCCCGGCGGCATAATACAGGTTGCCGAAGCCATTCTGCCCCAACTGGTAAAAATTCATGAAGATCGAGATGAGCATTACCCCCACCAGCGCCAGCCGCTGCCAGAGAGATGAGGGAGTAGCGGCCTTCTTCCCAGCCGTATGCTCACCCGCTTGTACTTGAGCCGTCGTATCTACTATTGCCATGTAGTTCTTCTCCTCGTGTTAGTAAATGTTCTGGCAATTGCGCCAGGTATATCGTTTTATGAGCTCAAGCATAGAGCCTGCTTATTGATTTTCTATTGGAGAGTCATGAGAGAATTCCAATCTGGCTCCTACGCCCCATTTCCAGGCATACGTGAAGAGGTCGCGCAGCGCGCGCAGGATGACGACTGGGTTTGCTCCTGTGGCGCGCCCGGCCAGGCGCGGGCGATGATGAACGCCGATCTCGCGATAGCTGGCTCCCGCGCGCGTCAACTTGTATAGTAACTCGGCGTTGATCATGGCGCCGCGTGTCTCCAATGGATGCTGGCGCAGGAATGCGGTGTGCAGGAGTTTGAAAGCGCAATCTACGTCGCGAACGCGCACGCCCAGGACTGTATGAATCAGGAGTTTCCATCCCCAGGCATTGAGCTTGCGCATCCACGAGTCCTGGCGGTCGATGCGATAGCCAATCACAGCCTCGTATTCATCGATGTAGGGGAAAAATTGTTGCAGGTCGCGTATGTCAAATTGCCCGTCGGAGTCCATGAAAAAGGTCAAATCCTTCGACGCTGCCGCGAAGCCGCTCGCGAGGGCTGCTCCATAGCCCTGGTTGATGGGATGGGTGATGAGACGAACCTGCGGATATGTACCGGCAATCGCGGCGACAATCGCTCCCGTGCGGTCCGTACTCCCATCGTTGACAACCAGCACCTCAAAGTCCATATGCCAGCCGGTCAAGACGGCGAGAACATCGAAAATGGTGCTGGCGATGACCTGCTCTTCGTTATATGCGGGCAGAATGACGGAGAGGCTATGACCAACGAGAGGCTTATCGTGCCGTCTACCTACAAGATGCTGCTGGTATTCGCCGGAAGCAGCTCTTTCTTGCATAACCGGCAGTATTCGATCTTCAAGTGGGATTGTAGCGAGTCGCCGGGATGTTGTTTGCTCCGCGTGTCCCTTACTCACGAAGACCCACAGTCGCATCCCCAGGTAGGAGATCAGCGCGGTGCCGCCGATAGCAAATACCTTCGAGGCATTCGCCCACACGATGGCATTGACCAGCACGGGATGCAGCAGATTGCTGGCAAGCCAGAGGATGATACTGCTCCATACGATGCCGCACAAGGTTGTCGCGACGAAGCGCAACAGTTCCTTGCGGGTCGTCTTCTGTCTTTGCTCGAAGGTCCAATATTTGTTGAAGAGAAAGCTGTTGATGGCTCCTATACTAAAAGCGAAAGCGCTGTAAGCCAGCAGCATGACGGTGCTGCTCGTAGGAAACAGCCACAACAGGCCATTCAAGATCAATAAATCTACCACTGTATTCAGCCCGCCAACCAGGGCAAATCGCAGAACCTGCCCGAACAAAGCGAAGCGGCCATTTATAAGAGGAACGCGGCGGCTTTGTGCCGGTTCTCGATGATATTGAGGCTGAACGGTAACGACGTTTTCCTGTGGCTCTCCCTTGCGGAGTTGCAATGTTTCTAACATAGTTATTTCCTCTCAAAAAGCGTAAACTGAAGCTCAAAGAAAGCAAGATCCCCTGAACCATCATGCCGTTCAGGGTAGCAGGGGTCGATGAGACGTACATTGGAAGAACATGAGGGATTTCTCATGCAGCTACTTGCGCTTCATGAGAATTCTCTCATACACTTCTCATAAAAAATCAATAAAGCGATGCTAAGCTAGCACGTAAAGATGGGTCTAGATGCTGGCCCCTTATAGCAGCAGAAATTGCTATGCGGTATAGTAGGGAAAGGGCGATTTCCCGCATGAGGGTATGAAACGAGGGACGGAGCAATGCATATACTTGTTGTTGAAGACGAGAAGCGCCTGGCATATTTGTTGCGCCGCGTACTGTTGGAGGAACGCCATACCGTCGACCTGGCGCACGATGGTGAGACCGGACTTGACCTCGCGCTAAGCGATACCTATGACGTGGTTATTCTTGATCTGATGCTGCCAGAAATCGATGGCATCGAGATTTGCCGCCAGATGCGCGCCGAAAACATTATGACGCCGGTGCTGATGCTTACAGCGAGAGGGGCGGTTGAGGATCGCGTGATGGGCCTCAATGTGGGCGCCGACGACTATCTGACCAAGCCGTTCGCGATGGAGGAATTGCTGGCTCGTGTCAACGCGCTGCTTCGCCGCCGGGACCGCCGTTTTGACGAGACAGTTCAACTGACGGTGGCAGACCTGACGCTCGACCTGGTCAGGCATGAGGCGCGGCGCGGCGGGCGCGTCATCGAGTTAACCGCCAAAGAGTTCGCCCTGCTGGAATACCTGATGCGCCATCCTGGGCAGGTACTTTCGCGCACGCAAATTACCGATGCCGTCTGGCGTTATGATCTCGAGGCGCTTTCCAACGTCGTAGACATCTACATTCACTACCTGCGCGACAAGATCGACCAGGGCTTCTCACGCCCATTGATCAAGACGGTGCGGGGCGTGGGCTACAAGATCGATGCCTGAAACGGCGCGAAGGAGCAATGGCATGCAAAGGAGCAGGTTTGCCCAGGGGTCGCCAAAGTCGCAACGGTCGTTGTGGCCCTTGCGCCGGAGCGGGAGTCCTTTCTCAAGAGAACCGGGAGCGATCTTGTTTCGCGGGCTTAGAATTAACCTGACGCTCTGGTATTGTGGCGTGCTGGCCGCGGCCCTGATTCTGTTTAGCGTGGCCGTTTATATCAGCGCGCAGCAGTTCCTTTTAAACCCCATCGAGAGCGATACCCAGATGCATGCTCAAGATCACTTGCATGAATTGCTTTCAGGCCCGCCCTCACTTGTTGCCTGTCCATTAGATGACAATACAGGTCAATTCGGCGGACCAGGCCGGGGAATTTTTATGCCCGAAATAATCGCCTGCTACGATCAGCATGGCAATCTGATCTCGAATGGTACAGGACTTCCGGCTGCGTTCCTCTCCAATAATCTTGCGAAGGAAGCGCTGCAAACAGGTCATTCGACCGCCGATATCGTGGATACAGGAAGTCCATATGGGCAAATCTATCGCTACGCGCTGCTTGTGCCGGAGAACGACGTCTCATCGCTGAGTTCAGGCAGCGGGAATGTGCGCGTAATCGTGGCTGCCGAGGTTGTCCAGCCAGAGGAGCAGGCGCTCTCCGTGCTGCTGAAGCTTATGCTCGCTTTTGGCGGCGTCGCGCTGGTCGGCGCGGGAGTGGGCGGCCTGTTCTTATCCAATCGCGCGCTGGCCCCGGCCCGCCTGGCCTGGACGAACCAGCAGCGTTTCATCGCCGATGCCGCGCACGAATTGCGCACGCCGCTGACGCTGCTGCGCGCCGATGCCGAAGTCCTGTTACGCAGCCACGGGCAGATGGACGAGGAAGATACACTGCTGTTAGAGGACATCGTCGCCGAAACAAATCACATGTCGAACCTGGCAACCAACCTGCTGACGCTGGCGCGCCTGGATAACAGCGCATCTCACCGCGAGCACGAGGTGGTGAATCTCTCCGACATTGCCCGGGCCGGGGTAAGGCGCATACAGGCTCTCGCCGATCAGTCGGAGATCAGCATTATCACAGAACTCGATGATGCGGCGGTGGTGATAGGCGACCCCATGCAGCTCGAACAGGCCGTGCTGGCGGTACTAGATAACGCTATCAAATACAATCGTCCCAGGGGTCAAATAACGGTTCGCACGGCGATAAAGCAGGGACAGGCGCTGCTCGAGGTACGCGATACGGGTATCGGCATCTCAGCCGAACATCTTCCACACCTGGGAGAACGCTTCTACCGGGTGGACAAAGCGCGCTCGCGGCAGGCAGGTGGCACCGGCCTCGGCCTCTCTATCGCTCGTGGCATCACCATAGCCCACGGTGGCACGCTGACTCTGACCAGCATCCCCGATTCGGGCACGACCGTCACCATGCTTTTGCCCCTCGCGCAAGGGACGCGGCTTGAACATCCACGTGAAGAGGCGCGCGACCAGTAGGGGAGCTTGCTCCCTCACCCCATATCCGCCCCTACTGGATACGCCTTTCATTTTCCCTGCATCATCTTCCCTGCATCATCCTTGAAAAATGGTGTAGGGTTTTGGGAAGTGTTTGCGACAAAGAGATAGGAAGACAAAATAGAAGAGCGAGATGATAACTGGATAGGAACGGGTATGGCTGCTACAATATCCATCATGAGACCTGGAGATAAAAACCTGTTTGATGAGCCTGGCGCCTTTGAGCGCGAACAGCCAGGAACGCTGCTTTCAGCTAGCCTGAACAGGGCGCTGGCGATGAGCCAGCCCCATTTGCTGCAACTTGCGCGCTCGCAAGGTATCCCACCTGCTGATGCTGATGATATCGTGCAGGAAACGCTGATCGAGGCCTGGAAGCACCTCGATCAACTGCGCTCGCCGGAACGCTTCGAGGCCTGGCTGAGTGGCATCTGCCACAATATATGCCTGCGCTGGCAGCGAACACGCAGCATGACGAACGCGCGCCTGGTAGATCTTTCCACTTTCTCTTCCACCGCTAACGACGAGCGCACATCCGCCTGGGAAGAAGAGATCGCCGACCCATACGCGCTTGACCCCGTCGAGGAATTGAGTCGCCAGGACATGGAAATATTGCTCGATTGCGCGCTGAGTCATCTTTCAAAAGAGGATCGGGCGGCAGTCGAACTGCATTACCTGGAAGAGTTGTCGCAGCGCGAAGTAGCCTCGCGCCTGGAATTGAGCATTAAGGCGCTAGAGGTACGATTGGTGCGCGCCAGGCGGAAATTGCGTCAAATTCTCAACACTGAACTACGAACCGAGGCTGAAACGTTTGGACTGCTACTTGATCCCATAACGGATACAGGATGGCATGAAACCCGTATCTGGTGCATGTTCTGCGCGCGTCACTACCTGCAAGGGCGATTCGATACGCTTCCTGATGGGCGAGTTGACCTGCTCATGCGCTGTCCGAATTGCTTTGATGGTGAGCCGCGGGCGTGGATCAAAACCGGCGGCTTCCCCGAATTGAGCGGATTGACATCGTTCCGTCCGGCATGGAAACGCATACAGCGCCTCGCCATTGATTACTGGTTCAGGCAGCACTGTTTCTGGTGCCGGTCGTCTGTGCCCATAAGATTAGTTAGCCTCGCAGAGATGCCTGCCTGGCTTCAACCCTGGCATGGGCTGCGCTTTGTACGCGAATGCCCGGTATGTGGTTCTAATAGCAGCTTTTTTGTTGGTGCTTTTGTCTGGCTGCATCCGCTCGCACAGGATTTCGTCACGCAGCACCCACGCTGGATTAATGAGCCGGAAATAGTGACCGAATTCGCCGGTCAGCCGGTATTTCGCGCCCGTCTCACGGATATTACCAGCGCCGCCCGGCTCACCCTGATGCTGCACAGGGACACGCTGGAAGTGCTTGCCTGCTTCCAGGAATAGCATCTTTCCCCTATCCATCTTCTTCACAACCATCTTCATTTCCAGAAAGAGGGTTTCATCATGCTTGCCGTCATACGTCAACGTAACTTCGCGCTGCTCTGGTGTGGGCAACTGGTCTCTATGCTGGGCGATTGGGTGCTGCTGGTCGCGCTGCCGTTTTATGTGTACCAGCGTACCGGCTCGGCGCTGGCTACCGGCGCGATGTTCATCGTGGAGACGCTGCCGCGCCTTTTTCTTGGCTCCGTGGCAGGCGTTTTCGTGGATCGCTGGAATCGACGTTGGACGATGATTGCCGCCGATTTTTCACGCGTCTGCATCCTGCTGCCCTTGCTCCTGCTGCACGGTAGTAATACCATCTGGCTCGTCTATGTCGTGGCGTTTATGGAAACGACGCTCTCGCAATTTTTTACTCCGGCGTTTGGCGCTTTGCTGCCCATCCTGGTCGAAGAACGCCATTTGACGGCGGCTAACTCGCTTAATGCGCTCGGCGAGGAAATGACGCGCCTGGTAGGCCCATCTTTAGGCGGCGCTATGTTCGCGCTGTTTGGGCTGAATAGCGTTGTACTGGCGGACAGCTTCTCCTACATGTTTTCCGGAATCATGATTTTGCTCATCGTTCTGCCTGCTTCCGTCAGCAACCGGATTGCTGTAGATGTCTCACCGGAGCGATCTCCTGCGCTTCGCGTGTGGCACGAGTGGCGAGCAGGCCTGCGTGTGATGCGAAAAGAACGCCTCATCGCCGTGCTGTTCATCATCACGGGAACGGCGATGATTGGTGAGGGGGCGGGAAGAGCACTCTTTGTGCCGTTCTTAAGCCAGGTGGCAGGTAATAATGCGCTCATCTTTAGCTGGATACTGACGGCCCAGGGAGTGGGCGGCGTCGTTGGCTCGCTTGTGCTGAACCGTGTAGACAGGCTCATAGGCTCATTTCGTCTCGTAGCCCTTGGCGCGCTTGCAGCAGGTCTATGCTGTTTGATAGAAGTGACATTCCCCAGACTGCCGGTCGTCGTTATTTGTACCATGCTTGCAGGTATGCCGGTCGTGTTCTTCTTTGTGGCCGTCTATACGTTGCTGCAACGCAGGTCCCAGGACCGTTATCGCGGGCGCGTTTTCGGCGCGTATTTGAACAATAACACCATCTTGCTGCTAATCGGCCTTTTCGTATCCAGCTTCCTTGGAGACCGTATAGGCATTCGACCAACCATGTACCTGATGGGTTTCTTCTATTTCCTGGCCGGTATTGTGGCCTTGATCCTGCTGCGCCCTTTCTGGATCGCTGCACAGCAAGAGCAAGAAGTTACCCAGCCAGTTCATACATAACATTCGCTACTGCTGCCAGCGCCGCGGTTTCGGCGCGCAAAATACGCGAACCGAGCGACACAACCTGCACGCCGGAGCGTTGCGCCAGGACAACCTCTTCGGCCATCAAGCCACCTTCGGGGCCGATGAAGAGAACGACCGTTGTATGTGTTTGGGAATCCGATCGGGATTCGGCAGATTGCTGCGCCTTATAGGATGTCAACGCCTGCCGCAGGGTACAATTCCGTTCCTCTTCCCAGGGCATCAGCGCGATGGCTTCCGCGGGAATATCGTTGAGGGCGTGCATCAGTGGCCGGATGGGTAGGAGTTCCGGCAGGCGCGGGCGGCCGCATTGTTCCGCCGCCTCCTGGATGATGCGTTTCCAGCGTGCAATTTTGGATGGCCCGGCATCCTCAAGACCCGCCGTCGAGCGCCGGCAGAGGATGGGCGAGAACGTCGAGACGCCCAGTTCCGTCCCTTTTTCCAGAATCCATTCAAAACGCGCCGATTTGAGCAGTCCCTGGCAGAGGATGATGCGAACGGGCGATTCGCTTTTACCAGGACGCCGCTCAAGCAGGTGGACATCCACAGCTGTTTTGCTGATTGCCGCGACAGATGCCAGGACTTCCTCGCCGCTATTATCGAGCAGGAGCAGTTCCTCGCCTGGATTGAGGCGCAAAACGTCGCGCACCTGGTGAGCAAGCTCCTTCGGCAAGGAGATGCTGATGTTCGTTTCTTTCAGTAGTTCAGGGGAGACAAAAAAACGATGCATGTTATTTCGTCATGACCAGCGTGACCCAATCATCGATCATCACTGCCTCAACCAGGCGCAAACCGGCGTCCAGGAGCGGCTGCTCCGCTTCATGGCGGCGTTCTTCGATAATGCCACTGGCGATAAGTATCCCGCCCGGGGCCAGCACTCCGGCAAGCTGGGGAGCAATGGCGCCGATGACCCGCGCAATGATATTTGCCAGCACCATGTTGTACCGGTTCTGCACGCGCCCGGCCTCTGCCTCGTCGAGCGTTCCCAGCGCCACGGTAATGCGATCTTCCAGTCTATTGGCCGCGGCGTTGGCCGCGGCGCTTTCAACAGCCACGCTGCTATTATCGATGCAATAGACCTCGGAAGCGCCCAATTTCGCGGCGGCCAGCGCCAGAATGCCCGAGCCGGTGCCGACATCCAGCACGCGCATACCAGGCCGGACGCGCTGTTCCACCTGCTCGAGACACATGCGAGTGGTGGGATGCAGGCCGGTGCCGAAAGCCATGCCCGGATCGAGTTCCAGCATGACCTCGTCATCTTTGGGAGTGTAGTCGCGCCAGGATGGGCGAATGACCAGGCGGCGACCAATATGTGTCACGTGGTAATAGTCTTTCCAGGCGTTGGCCCAATCCTCCTCGTTCACGACGCGGGTTTGCAGGTCTCCCACAAATTGCGAACCCAGGCTGGATAAATGCCAGAGTCCCTCGGCGACATGTTGGCGAGTCTCCTCCTCTTTTCCATCCATAGGCAGGTAGGCGCACACGTTCACAGGCTCGCCCGCCAGTACCCTGTACTCCTGCCCCTCGTCTACCAGTTCAATTGGTTCCTCAATTGCCACACCGCCCGGCGTATAGCGGCTCAACAGCTCGCTCACCGATTCGATCGCTTCTGGATGCGTCCGCACCTTCAACTCTAACCAACGCATGAAAATGATGCTCTCCTCAAAAAGTTTATACAGGGGCCGATTGATCGGCCCCCGCGTCCATTGCTGGAATAATTTGTGAACAACCAAAATCGGCCCCGAATGGATGGCACTATAATTCCTGGTGCGCGATGAATCTGGCCCTTACGCAATACTCAGGTCATAGTAGCCGTAAGTCGTTCGTATCTCAAATCCACATGAAAGATACAGCCCGACGGCATTCGTATTATTGGTCTCAACGTCGAGCATAATGCCCCTGGTGCTTCCGGCGCGCAGCATGCGGATGATGTCTTGCAGCAATTGCCTGCCGTAGCCGCGACCCTGGTACTCCGGTCTCACGCCGAAACCGTAAATGCCAAATTCCTCCTCCAGGTCGTCCAGGCGCAGGCAGGCAACGGGTTCCTCACCCAGCAGGCCGAGATAGAAGGTACACCAGGGACGGCGCAAGCATATCTCCGTATATGATCTTGATCGTTGTAGATCATCGCCAAAGCTCGTAGCATGAATTAATGCTATGGCTTCCAGGTCTTCGGCTCCTGCCTTGCGCACGTGCAGTTGCGGGCTGACGACCGGTTTCTCGTGAAAGGTTCCCAGCACCATTTCGTGTTCGGAAAAGTCATGGTGAGCTCCCACAGCCTGCGCAAATGCCTTGCCGGAAAGGGAGCCATCCTCGCAAACGAGGATCAGTTTCTTCACTCCGCGCCGGTCGCATTCCTCTCGCGCTGCCGCAAGCAGAGCGCTAAAGATACCCCTGCGCCGGTAATCCGGGTGGACCATACCGGTCAGTTCTTTTTCCAGGACGCCATGGCTATCGATGTTCAGATAGCCGGCAAGCCTGGCATCCTCGTAATAGAGAAAATCGTTGGTTTGATCGCCGGTACGCTTTTTGAGCCATTCTGTACTCAGGCGCATACGCAGGCCCTCGTATGCATTGCAGGTGGCTATGAGCTGCTCAATGGCCGCAAGCTCTACATCCGAGAGCGTTTGCCTTTTGACCAGGCCTGATTTATGTATTTCAAGCATGCATTTCCCTTAAAACACGGCCGGTTCCATGTATTCGCCGAAGACCGCGCGGAAGACATCCATGATCTCGCCCAGCGTGGCATAGACCTTGACGGCTTCGATGATGGCCGGCATCGTATTCTCGGTGCCTTCGGCAACGCGACGCAGGTTATCCAGCGCGCGTTTGACGGCTGCATTATCGCGCTCGCGGCGCACGCGATTGAGACGCTCGAGGTGCGCGCGCTCTCCGACACGGTCGATATACAGCGTTGGAACCTTGATATCTTCTTCTATAATATAATCGTTGACGCCGACGATGGTGCGCCTGTGCTGGTCGATCTCCTGCTGGTAGCGATAGGCCGATTCGGCAATTTCGCGCTGGAAGAAGCCGTTCTGGATGCAGGCCAGCACGCCGCCAAGCGCATCGATGCGATCCAGGTAGTCCTTAGTCGCCTGCTCCGTCTCGTCCGTCAGCTTCTCTATAAAGTAGGAGCCACCAACAGGATCGACGGTATTGACGACACCGCTTTCGCTGGCGATGATCTGCTGCGTGCGCAAGGCAATCAGTACGGCCCTTTCAGTGGGTAGCGCCAGCGCCTCGTCCAGCGAGTTGGTGTGCAGCGAGTTGGTGCCGCCGAGTACGGCAGCCAGCGCCTGAATCGTCGTGCGTATGATGTTGTTATCGGGCTGTTGAGCCGTTAACGACACGCCAGCCGTCTGAGCATGGCAGCGCATGAGCCATGAGCGCGGGTCTTTCGCTCCATAGCGCTCGCGCATCAGCTTCGCCCACAGCCTGCGACCGGCGCGGAATTTGGCGATCTCTTCAAAAAAGTCATTATGCACGTCAAAGAAGAATGACAGCCGGGGCGCGAATTCGTCGATCTTCAGGCCGCGTTTGAGCGCGGCATCGACATAGGCCAGGCCATCAGCGATGGTGAATGCCAGCTCCTGAACGGCGGTTGCTCCGGCCTCGCGAATATGGTAGCCGCTGATGCTGATGGTGTTCCAGCGCGGCATGTAGCGCGTGCCAAATTCGATGGTATCCGTTACCAGGCGCATCGACGGCTCCGGCGGGAACAGGAACTCCTTCTGTGCGCTATACTCTTTCAAAATGTCGTTTTGCAGCGTGCCGCCCAGTTTCTCCCTGGGGAAGCCCTGCTTCTCGGCGTTGACGATATACATGGCCCAGATCACGGATGCCGGACTATTGATGGTCATGGACGTGGTGATCTTGTCGAGGGGTAGGCCCTCAAACAGGATTTCCATGTCCGCCAGTGAAGAGACAGCGACACCGCACTTACCGAATTCGCCCGCCGCCAGCGGATGATCGGTGTCATAGCCATACAGCGTGGGCATGTCAAACGCCGTCGAGAGGCCCGTTTGACCTTGCGAGAGCAGGTACTTGAAGCGCTTATTGGTGTCCTCTGCCGTGCCAAAACCGGCAAACATGCGCATCGTCCAGGGCTTCGCGCGGTACATGGTGGGCTGCACGCCGCGAGTATAGGGATATTCGCCGGGGAAGCCGAGGTCGCGCTCGTAATCCAGGTTCGCGTTATCCAGCGGCGTATAGACGCGCTCGATAGGGACGCCGGACGTGGTCATGCGGTCCGCGCGTTCGGGCATGCGCTCCAACGACTTGCGCACGGTGGTATCCTCCCACCGCTGCTTCTCAACCTGAAGACGCGCCAGTTCGTCTTTATCAAAAAGGGTGCCCTGTTCGTATACGGGCTGATCTTTCGTCTCCGGTGCTTTCTGCTCAAGCATGATCGATGATTCCTCCTCGTTGAGGTGCTGGGAAATGACGTTTTCGCGAATCGTGTACCGCTAAGGGGCACACTTAGATACATATTACTCTTCTTAGAGTATTGTACCATATTCAAGGTTGGGGAATGGTGAGGGAGGTAGATGAGACAGCCAAATCATCCAATGGCCTGTTCCCACCCCAAAATTGGCTCATGACTCCTCGCCTTGCCTTATGGTATACTTCTACATAAGGGAGCCAGGCCACATGGAGCAAACAAGACGCAACGTTTCTGACCTATCTCAAGCCGAATATGACATCCGCGAAGAGCAAGTGATCTCCATTCCCGCAGCCGGGCGCGACCTCACGCTGGTCAGCGCGGCCCACGCCGTCATTCACGCCATGTCGGTGCTGATGCCGCTGATCTATCCCATCATCCAGGTTGAATATCACCTGAGCTATACCCAGATTGGCCTCATCGTTGCCATACCCAACGCTGTCGGCGGCCTGTTACAGATTATTTTCGGCCTGCTCAGTCGCTATATCCTGCGCAAGGTGATGCTGGGCGTGGGCAATATTCTGGTCGGCGCCAGCACATTCTTTACCGGCACCATCACCGGCTTCTGGACACTGATGCTGTGGACTATGCTCTCGCGCATCGCCGGGGCGCCGCAACACCCGGTAGGCAGTTCGTATCTCTCCGACCGCTACGGTCGCAAAAGGCACGGGTACGCGCTGGCATGGCACGTGGCAGGTGGCAATATCGGCACGCTGGCAGTGCCACTCATCGCGGGCCCGCTGCTCGGCATGTGGGGATGGCGACCGGTTCTCTACGTCGCGGCCCTGCCGGGCATCCTGATAGGCATCGCGATACTGATCCTGGTCGATGAAAAAGATTTGCTAGACCGGCGTGTCCCACGCCAGAAGTCAGAGCCAGGCGCCGGACAGTCCCGGCAATGGTCAATGCGCAATGTGACGACAGGTATAAAAATGCTCTTCGAGCCGCTGCGCAATCGCACGCTGGCAGTTATCATGCTTGTCTCGATCATCGCCGCCGGTGGGCGCGGCCTGGGCAACGTCACCACCTACGTCCCGCTTTACTTGCAGAATATTCGGCATCTGAACAGCACGACCATCAGCATTTTCTTCACCATCCTGCTGCTCGGCAGCGTATTGGGGCCGCTGCTGGGCGGTCGCCTCTCCGACTGGATTGGGCGCCGCCGCATGCTGTTCTTCTTCTACGGAGCCTCGGCTGTCACCACCATCCTCTTCATTGTGGTGGCAGGCCCAGATATGCCGCTCTGGCTCATCCCACTCTCGCTGGTGCTGATGGGTTTTGCCGTGTATGCCGAAAGTCCGCTCCTGCAGGCATATCTTGCCGACACCTCACCTTCCGCTATTCGCGACACCTCTTTCGGCCTCTACTTCGCCCTGGCATTCGGGATTGGCTCCATCTGGAGCGGCATCCTGGGCTGGATCATCGATCATTACGGCTTCGGCGCGGCATTCTGGACGATGGCGGGGTCGTATGTTGCCGCCGGGTTGCTGCTTTTGCTGATCCGGCGGGAAGCTCCTGCTGGCGATCCGGGCAAAGAATAGTCAGCGTACAGTCGTTTCCCCGCTACCCGATCTGGTTAAATTGGAGGGCACCTGCATCTTCATAAGGATTATTCGGGTTGGGAAAATACCAGAATCCATCTATATCTCCATTTTGCGCGACAACAGCATAGTATTCAGAGCCTGCTGGCGCTCCCTCAAATTCATTGCTATTGGTGAATATCAGGAAGACACCTGTCTGGTAGCCCCAATTTTGAATCACGTAATTGAGGTATTGCTGATCGTCGGCGCTGAAAAGGCTCAGTGGTCCATCCTGTCCCGAAACAGGGGTACTGTTCCCTTGTTGAAACCCTGTATATGTCCCTGAGAATGCGCTGCCCTGGACCGTCAATTGCATAGTTACACCATCTCCAGTATAACTGGCTCCGCCATATGGGTCTTGCCAGGTCCCACTGCCGAAAACACCAGGCTGTGTGGGTGTGGGCGTTGGTGATGGCAGAGGAGCTGGTGTCGGCGAAGGAGTGGGAGTAGGTGTGGGAGTAGAACCCGGAGCTGTCGGAGAAGGAGTAGGGCCTGGCGGTACCTGAGTAGCTGTAGGCGTTGGGGCAGGGGTAGGATTTGTTCTAGAGGTAGAGGCCGGTGTTGGATTTTGTGCAGGTGTTGGCGCAGGTACGGATGCAGAAGGGGTAAGATGTACTGTAGGAGTGGAAGTAGGAGGGTTATCCTGAGCCAGATTCATAGGCAGTGTGGCTGTGGGGGAAGTTTGCCTATAAACAGGAGAGTCTGGAGAGGAAGTACAGGCAGAGAGTATGATCGAGAGTATGAGGAAGCTGAGGCAAAATACCGGGGTAAAGGGGATACGGAAAGGTCGGCTGTCCATCTTCGTGTCCTTTCCCTTCAAACAAAGGGCTTACCTTATTCAGCCGGGCGCCGTTCAAAATATAGTATGTATCTATTGCGAGAGCTAAAAAATAGAACGGGCATCAAAAAACTCGCTGAGTGCCAGTATGCTTGAAGGCAAAATTTCAGTAATTCCGAACATTATTTTGAGCAATAAAACCGGAAATACTGTTACTCATCTATTATGAGTTTTGTGCAGTATAAACGAGGCATTTATTTTTGTCAATCAATTAAATGCGAAAGCCCCTTTTTGCCCATCCCATGTGCTACAAATGACAAACCACAAAACACTACAACAAAACAGAACATCTATTGTGAGGACTTAGGAAGGGTATTTGCAGACCTGATCTGGCTATATAGGCCGATAAATCGGCGGTGGGCGCGATAAATCGGCCCCTACGGCCCGTAGGGGCCGATTTATCGGCCCGTGTCGGTTGCCGGAATAGGTTGGTAGAATCCAAGATCGGCCTCGCGTTCAATGCCGGAGTAGTTTGTCAAAAACGATTACCGGCCCACTAAGGCCATGCAGATGAAATTCCCAAAGAGCATAGATCAGGCGCGTCTACACCTCGACCGCCATCGCTACGGCCTCGCCGCCGCCCAGGCAGAGCGTAGCCAGGCCGCGCCCACCACCACGACGGCGCAATTCATAGATTAGCGTCGTCAGGACGCGCGAGCCGCTGGAGCCGATGGGGTGGCCAAGAGCGATAGCGCCGCCGTTGACGTTGACACGCGACCAGTCCCAGTCGAGCTCTTTGCCGTTTGCCAGCGCCTGGGCCGCGAATGCCTCGTTGACCTCGATGAGGTCGAAATCGCTCAATTTGAGGCCGGTGCGCTCTAAGAGGCGACGCACGGCGCGTGGGGGCGCGGCGAAGATGTAGCGCGGCGTAATCGCGGCTGTAGCATAGCCGGTGATGCGCGCGAGGGTGTTCATGCCATTTGCCCTGGCGAAGTCGCTATCCACTACAACGGTGGCCGAGGCACCATCGCTCAGGCCGGGAGCGTTGCCAGCTGTCACGGTGCCGCCCTCCTGGAAAACAGGCATCAGTTTTGCCAGCGCATCCATCGAGGTATCGCCGCGAATGGGTTCATCGGTATCTACCACCAGCACGCCCTTTTTCTGCTTCACCTCGATAGGCACAATCTCGTCCCGAAAACGACCGGCACTGGTGGCAGCAAGCGCCTTCTGGTGACTCTCAAACGAGAAACGATCCTGCTCCTGGCGAGTCACGCCATATTTCTCGGCGATGATCTCGGCCTCCTTGCCCATGTGAATATTTTCGAAGGCGCACCAGAGGCCATCATGCACGACGGCATCGATGAGCTTGCCATCGCCCATGCGATAGCCTGTACGGGCCTTCTCCAGGAGATAGGGCGCGTTGCTCATGCTTTCCATGCCGCCCGCGACAAACGCTTTTGCATCTCCAGCACGAATGGCCTGCGCCGCCAGCATAACGGCTTTGAGACCGGAGCCGCATACCTTGTTGATGGTGAGCGCGGGAGTATCGTCGGGGAGTCCGGCATGCAGCGCGGCCTGGCGCGCGGGCGCCTGCCCAATTCCAGCCGAGACGACATTGCCCATAATTACTTCATCGAGCGCGTCCGGCGCGATACCGGAGCGGCGTACAACTTCTTTAATCACGATTGCACCGAGCTGGGGTGCGCTAAAACCGGCAAGATTGCCAAGAAATTTGCCCGTTGGCGTGCGAACCGCGCCAACGATCACTGCATCACGTTCTGCCATGTTTTGATTCTCCTGAGCAATCCCGGAAATGCCTTGCTATTCCACAACGCTGTGAGTTTTGCAGTACGAACCACCAGAAAGGGACTGCTCGATAGGTGGACCTGCATTCACTCAATTGTACCTTCCATCAACGAGGTGGGTCAAACAGATAATATTCCTCTGGTGATTCTTCAGAAGTGGGGCAGAGATTCTTCGCTTTGCTCAGAATCTGGTGCGCTTCTGAGGCTCCTTGGACTGGGAACAGCTGCGGAATCACCAGAAACTCTCGCCTTGTATTTTCCCCTTTTCTATTGTAACGTTATAAGGCATAACAGTAAGTGATGGCCTGAGACAAGATAAGGCAGGTTGCATACTATAGAGAGGAGTTCGTAATTTGGCTACAGGACAACCCACACAGCAGAGCATTCTGGACGACTTGCAGGAAGATGACGCGCGTTTTAAGAGGCTCATTAATCATTTGAGCGATGGGCAACAACAGGAAGCGTTCACACCAGAGGGGTGGTCGGTCAAGGATTTCCTGGCGCATATGGCCCATTGGAAAGCGGCGACACTCAAGCTTATTGCGGCGTATACGCATGACCAGCCGCTTCCACCTGTGATGCCATCGGGAGACGAGGCCAACGCGGAAGCGCGAGAAATCGATCAGGCGCTTTCGCTGCCCCAGGTGCGCAACTACTGGGAGGAAACGCACCAGAGCTTTACCCATCTCGTCGCCGACGAACTGGATGACGAGAAACTGCAAGAGAAGGTACGCCCGCCCTGGGATGAAGGCCCGGAGATGCCAATTTGTACCATCATTACGGATATCTGCGGGCATGACGCGGAACATTTCGAGTTAATCGAACAATACTTCGAGATACCAGATAATCTTGAGGTTCCTGATTGAGAATTCTGTCCCTGATGAGTTTTCACGATTATGGTGAGCCTGTCACGGCTTAGGCGGCAGCGTCCCCATATGGAAATTCGCGGGCACACTCATATTCCACATATCACCTGGCACCTGGGATGATGGCATCAGCTTGAGGCTCTGGTACATGGGTTTGCCTGTGCCGGGGCCGGTCACTCCTTGCAGCACATTTACCGGCTGGTACTGCATGTTGAGCAGCAGCACGAGGCCGTTTTTCAGGCGGATACAGTAGACTGGCTGCCCTTGAAAGGTGTCCTTATTCAGGTAGATAGCGCTGTTTGTCGCCAGATCGTGCCTGAGCTGTTCCAGGTCGAAAGCCGAGTCATCCACCATCCATTGATCGGCCCCCCATTGAGCAACATGATTCTTCATATCCATGCCCAGTACTTCGCCGCTCTTTTCATCCGCTACTGCGACCACGTCCAGCGAGCCGCCAACGGTCTCGACGTGCATCATATGCATGCCAAGGTTATCGTAAGTATAGACATTGTAACGCGTCCCATTTTTCCCGGTGCCGGTCTCGCTATGGTAAAGAACATAGCTGCTCCAGGAAAGGCTTTGCGGCAGGCTAAATGTATGCCGCCCGGTACTCACAGGCGACAGGCCATTCATGAACAATGCGGTGAATAAAGCTACGACAAGTACGGCAGCTGTTGCCAGGGAACCTACCAGCCAGGCAGGACGCCTGGACCGGTGAATCGGCGCCGGGCGCGAAGGATTGATACGCGCTCCACTGCGTTGCGCTGAGGCCCCTACAGGCATGTTAGAGGAGGCCAGGGCGGCCATTATTGCGCGATCAACACGCGGTGATGGGGTGGTCTGCGCGAGGCCCGATGCAACAAGATGCGTTGTTTGCTGTAATTGCTGCAATGTGGCGGCGCAATCTGGACAGGTATTGACATGTTCGGATAAGAGCGCAGTTTGTTGTGGCGCCAGGTCGTCCATAATCGCCAGGTAGAGGCGCACGATTTCACAAACCTGGGGGCCTGTCTCGCCCGGCTGCGGTATGGGTGGCAGGTTGTACTCACTCATCGTACCGGCCCCCGTTCTTTATCCGCTGCATCCTGCTTGCTGAGGCGCTCGTAGTACTCGGCGAACATACGTTTCGCACGCGAGATACGAGTTGCAGCCGCGTTGGGCGATATGCCTACGATTTCCGCAATTTCCTGGTAAGGCACACCCTGGGCGGCATTCAGGATCAGCGCGATGGCGTAATCCTGGGGCATACTTGCAAGGGTCTGTCGAATATGGTCTCGTTCCGCTATCTCCGGTATGCCGCCGCTACCGGCAGGCAAATAGGAATTTTCTTCCTCAAGATGGGTTTCGCCCCACTCGCTGTTCGCCTTGCGTCGTGAAAGCGGCCACCAGGAGATGCGCTTGCGCCGCCGCATCTGATCAACACATAAATTGGTCGCGATCTTGTAGAGCCAGGCGGAAAGCTTGTCCCGCTCATAGAGATCATTCCAGGCGGTAAATGCGCGTATGAATACTTCCTGTGTGATATCGTCCGAGTCCTCCTGGTTGCCAAGCAGGCGGAAAATATACGAATGGATCGGTCGGCGGAAACGCTCATAAATTTCTTCGACCGTTAGCGACTCACCTGTTGTAGAAGCAGTATTGCGAGCCAACGAGGATGCCTGTATATCCTGCACATTGCGCTCTTTATCCGTCTTCATGCTGGCATGCGTTCTTTCATGCGGCTGGGAAGCCCCAGGCCTGGCTTCAGTAAGGGCATTTCCTGGATGCAATAGAAGCCCTTCGGCTGCGGTTCTGGAATACCCTACAAGTTCTGTAAGTAGTATACCAGCTATCGTGACGGAAAAGAAACGGAACATATTGCTTTGCTCTTTCAAGATATCTATCTGTCCTATCAGCTTTCCTATGGAGAAACAGGAAAACAATAGAGTATAACTGGTGATTCCCCAGAAGTGGGCCGGGCGACTGAAACCGGGGCGGCTGGACGACTTCGGCGAGAGATTCTTCCCCTTCGTTCCTCAGGGCTTCGGCTTCCTACGCTCAGAATGACATGGCCCTGGATACACCTGGCTATGTCCGGGGCCATGTCATTCTGAGCGTAGCGAAGAATCTCTCGCGCACTTTTGGGCAATCACCAGGGCATAACTCTCGTTTTCACTTTCTAACACGTTACTTACCGCGTCCTTTTACAAGTTTTGTTGGAATCTCAGGCCTTGACCATGTCATTCTTCGCTGCGCTCAGAATCCCGGCAGGCTGCACAAATAACAGGATTCCTTCTTCAAGCCTGACAGACATGTCATTCTGAGCGCAGCGAAGAATGACATGGCCGGCTCAGTTTTTTTATGGCTTGCTATGCGCCTGGAAATCTGGAATGCTGAGAATAGCAGAGAAACAACTTGCACGCACCCGTTCTTTTTGAAGAGGGCAGAGATAGAGAATAGGAACATCGTCCTACCAATGAGGCAGGCCGTTTGTGAAAAGCAGAGATTTACTTATCATGGATGTAGGGGCGCTACCCTGTGAACTTTTATGAACGTCCAATCGCCCTCGTATATTGCCAATAATTAGAAGAGGTTTTTATGCCAATTGATGAATCGGGGCCTTCCTCGTATAGGAAGTCCCTACAATCTGGAAATCGATATGGACTCAGGGGCATACCCACGTCGTCGCCCGCTCCCCGTCCTCCCGCGGAATCCCCACGGTGGAAGATACGTCCCAGGGTTATTTTCCCATTGCTCGCCATTCTATTGATCACCGGGGCGTTAAGCTGGCGCTTCAGCGGCAATTTTACCCATGCTGCTCCTGCCGGCGGCAGCGTCACATTTCCAGGCACCGTTTCTCCCATCATCAAGCGTAGCCACCTGCAGGGGCAGGCAGACCCGAATCAGCAAATTTCGCTCTCCATTGGGCTGCGCCTGAGCAATGCCGATGGCCTGAAACACTATGTAGAGGATATTACCAATCCCAAATCATTGAACTATCATCGCTATCTGACACCCGCGCAGGTATCAGACGTTTTTGGGCCGGATAAAGCGACCTATAACGCGCTGCTGCAGTTTCTACAACAATCCGGTTTTACGATTAAAGCCACCTATAGACATCGTCTTCTGATTACGTTTAGTGGTACGGTTGGGCAGGTGGAGAGTGTATTTCATGTGCAGATCAACAATTATACCGCGCCTGGTGGTCACCAATTTTATGCGAATCCTGGCGACCCGCAGCTTCCAGCGACACTGGCAGGAGCAGTATTGAGCATCAGCGGACTCAACAACGCGCTGCACTGGCAACACGCGTCATTAGACGAAAAGAATCTCCCATCAAACCCGCAAGGAGCTTCAGTGACTTGCTTAGGGCATGGAAACAACTATTTGACACCCGACCAGACGGCCTCGGCCTACAACCTGAATGGCCTGTACAGCGCGGGCTACTCGGGCGAGGGGCAGACGGTCGCGCTTTTCGAACTCGATACCTACCAGATGAGCGACCTCACCAACTACGCCTCCTGCTTCGGTCACGCGCACCCGGCCATTCAGACGGTTGTGACAGGTTCCAATCCGGTCCCTACTGATGACGGCGTTGCGGAGGTCGAACTGGATGCCGAACTTGTGCTGAGCGCCGCACCTCAGCTTGGCATATTGCGCATTTACGAGGCCGCCAACGATGAATCGGACTACAATGCCGAGTGGGCGCAAATCGTCCAGGATGCCGTTCCGGTGGTAAGCACGAGCTGGGGTGCGTGCGAAAATGATATCGGGCAGCAGGAAGCCCAGCAAGAAAATGCCTTCTTCATGGAAGCCGTCGCGCAAGGACAGAATATCTTCGCTGCCTCCGGCGACAGCGGCAGCGCGGGCTGCTATTTCGATGGGTCGTCTTCGAGTATATTGAATGCCGGAGACCCTGGCGCGCAGCCCTTCGTAACGGGAGTCGGCGGCACCAGCCTGACCTTGAACGGCCCCTCGTATGGCAGCGAAACCACGTGGAATAACTCCTATGGCGCTTCCGGCGGCGGCATCAGTCAATTCTGGCAATCGCCAACCTGGCAGATTGCTCCCGGCGTCATTAACAGCTACACTTCGGGAGCGCCCTGCAATGCCCCACAGGGAAGCTTCTGCCGCGAAACGCCGGATGTTTCTTTAAACGCGGACCCGACTACCGGCTACTTGATCTACTGCACGTCGCCCGCCGTTTCTTACTGCAAGAACAACGGCCCCTGGGTCGTCATCGGCGGTACGTCGGCAGCCGCGCCAATGTGGGCAGCGATGATGACGCTTACCAACGAGATGTCGCTGAAAACGGGCGGCTTCAACCTGGGCTTCGTTGCACCACTGCTCTACCAGGTTGGTAACAACCAGTCCAGCTACAGCGCCAGCTTCCATGATATTACAAGCGGCAACAACGACTACAACAACTTGAACGGCGGCGTTTATCCAGCCACCGCCAATTACGACATGGCGACGGGCCTGGGCAGCTACAACGCCTTCACGCTGGCGAGCAACCTGGTGTCGCTGGCGCTAAACCAGTCCGGTTCGCGTTCTGCCCCCGCCAGCAGGACGTGGTACTTCGCCGAAGGCAGTGTAGGCGGCAGCTTCCAGGAATTTTTGACCCTGGAGAACCCCAACACCAGCCAGGCGGCTACCGTCAGCGTCACTTACCTGTTCCAGTCGCGTTCGTCGGTGACGATTACGCATACCGTTCCCGCCAGTTCGCGCTTCACCGTCAACGTGAACTCGGATTTGAATATCCCGCCATCCGCCTCGCATCAGTCCATTTCGGCGGTTGTCCAGGTGACCAGCGGTCCAGCGATCATTGCCGAACGGCCGATGTACTTTAACTTCCAGGGGATTCAGAGCGGAACCGATGTGCTCGGAGCGACCGCGCCGGGGCAATCTTTCTTCTTCTCCTATGCTGATACGCGCCAGTCCGGTCGCAGCTACTATTCGTACATTACCATGCTCAATCCGAGCAGCACGCAGACGGCTACGGCCACTATCACCTACTACACCGGTTCTTGCGGGCGAAATGGCCAGCCGTCGTGTCCTCAGCAGGTGATCTCCATTCCCCCGCTGCATCGCGGCACAGGCGCGCCCCCGGCGAACAGCCAGGTTTCGGTCTATGTCACTTCCAACCTGCCCATCGTCGTTGAGCGGCCGATGTACTTCCGCGATACCGTTCCCAATGCGGGCGGGCTTACAACCGGCGCGGCCAGCGTTGTTGGCGTCCCGGTTCCCGGTAATGACTGGCTCTTTGCCGAGGGCTATACCGCCAAAGATTTCCAGGAATACTTCGAACTGGCCAACTTCGACTCGTCGACGCCTGCTACCGCCACTATTAAGCTCGAATACAGCAATGGGCATACGCAGGCCATTCAGGTAACGGTTCCACCCCTGGGTCGCTACGTGTTAGATGTCAACCAGGCCAACGCTCATCCTTACGGCACCTGCGATGTCAATCCATGCCAGACCACGAATGATTCTTCGGCTGAAATCACCTCTACCGGGCCAATTGTAGCCGACCGCCTGATGTACTTCCACTTTGGCCCGCATTACTATTCGGGCGGCACGGAGGCCATAGGGGAGGCCGGACTATCATCCCACAACGCCTATGCATTCGCCGAAGGTTACACGGCCAACAACTTTACGGAATTTCTGACATTGCAAAACCCGACCAATGCCGATGAAACGGTCGCCGTTACGATGTTCGCCGATACCTACGTCATCCAGCAGCAGCTCGTAGTGAAGGCGCACAGCCGCCATACGCTCGACATCAACAACTATATCGTCCCGATTGCGCAATCGCATGACAATGGAGGCGCGAATGCCTACGCCGTTTCCATCATCGTGCAGTCCTTAGGCAATGGGACAACGATAGTAGTTGAGCGCCCCATGTACTTCGATTTCTATGGAGATCAAGGAGGCACGGACGTGATCGGCTTTACGGGATAATCAATGGAAGGGTCAGGCTGAAAAAAACAGGGACATTCGCGCGGATGTCCCTGTTTTTTTCAGCCTGACCCTTCCATTATTTACACCACATACCGGTACAAATCCACCTCGTACTTGTTCGTTCCCATATACCATAGAAGCATGCCAGCGCTTGTATTGCCGGGCGTCACCTCAGCGACAAAGCCATAGGCAGGGGGAGTTACCACGTGGCTCCACTTGTTAGCAACAGGGTCGTAACGCTGGATGTATGGCGAGGGCGCTGCCATGAATGCTTGGGAGGACAGGGGCTGCTCCTGGGTGTAAGGATGGGCACTTGTGGTCGCCTGCCCCGGAATACTTACAGATGCTTGCGGTGTGCTGGTGACCGGCGTCACAGGAACGGCCGTGCCCGGAGCCGTCGGGCTGCCCACCGCAGCATACAGGCCGCCGAGTATAAGCTGTCCATCAGCCGTGACAAACCAGTTGCTCAAACCGAAGAGGCCGGCGGGAGGCGCGATATCGCGCCACGTGGCCCCGGCATCGGTACTCACATGTAGCTGGAAAGCGCCAGTGATGGCCGGATAGGCCGGTGATTGCGGCAGGATATTGGGCTGGCCTGCAAGAGGTAATGGACCATTGCTCATACCGCCCGCATAGACGATATCCGGGCGGCTGGCGGCAATCTGAACCTGCGAACGGAACGGCAGGTTATCCAGCAACATGTGCCAGGTGGCTCCGCCATCAGCTGTCTTATAGAGTTGCTCGTTCGAGCCGGTGGCAGGCGCGCGAACATCCGCCGCGCCGGCAGTCTTTGCGACCGGTGGCAGCCAGGGTATGCCCAATAGCTCATAGACGGTGTTGGGATTGGATGGGTCAACGACATAATCGAACGTTCCCAGGTGCGTGGAACTTAATTGGGCATCGAATACTGTCCAGTTATGCCCGCCATCGGTGCTGGTGATGACACGCGATAGAATGCCATAGGGCGGCTGGTGTATATAGGGCTGATTTTCTAACAGCGACCATTGCAGCGCAAAAAGGTGATTTCCTGCTATGTGCAATTCCTGCACATACCATGGCATCGTCTCATTTCCAGTTATGGAGTGCAGCACCGGTGAGATGGTTTCCCAGGTCTGGCCGCCATTGGTACTATGCTTCAAAACTTCAGAAGTCTGCCCATTTCCCGCGGCTGTTACTACATAGACCTCATCGCCGTTGGCGGGATGAACGGCAACCTGGCAGCTCCCGCTCAATGCCGCCGTCTTGCCCACGTCTCGCCAGTGTGTTCCGAAGTCGGTGCTATGCAGCAACGCCAGGGGACCCGTTCCTGGCTGGCCGCTTCCTGCTGGTGCAACTGTAGCGCATGCGTAGAGGTCGGCAGGGTCGCTGCTCGCAGCCACCAGTGACGTGATGCTGTAACCTTTCAACACAAGTTGCCAGCGGCCACCGGCAGGTGTGGAACTTGCCTGGGTGCTGCCATGCTGCCTTGCCTGCGCAAAAACGAACGCGCTCAGTCCAACCACCAGCACAATCACAACGATGGCGGCGGAACCGGCCAGCCATCCTTTGCCTCGCGGACGAGTATCTCGTTGCTGGAAGGTAGGTCTGGTATCTATCCTGTCGTTATCACGCGTCTTCATCTGCTTACTCCTGCCCATTTCCTGGTAGAACTATCAGCCGTCGATTCATAGGTATAACGAAGATGAGCATAGAGAAGTTCCTGAATCAACATTGACAGAGCGCCCCGGCAGGAATAAGATATGCTCGGTGTATCAAAAGCGTAGCAGCATCTTTTACAGGTGGCGCGTAGAGCCTGGCACTAAGGAACGCAAGATGTCACAAACATATGATGGCAAGGGTGATCACCCGGTATCCGGCAATAATGATCAGGATGAACTGGAACGCCTGCTGCTGGAAGGTGTGAGTTTACCCGAAGATATTGTAGAAAGCCAACCGGCGCAAGATATCCGGACGTCGTCCCACTATAGCGAAGACGAAGAGGATGAAGAGGACGTTGTCGAGGGTGGCGATATCCAGGGCGCGATTGGATTATTCGCGGAGGCCGCGCAGGATATGGCGACTGCCGGTGTAGAACTGGGACTGGGACGCCACTTCGCCTGCGTCGATTTCTGTAACCAGGCGGCAGAAAAGTCGGCTCAAGCCGTCAGTCTGCGTCGTTTTGGGCGCCGCTCCATGTATGATCACGATTTGCGAGCGCTGGGCGCGCTGGTAGGCGCTCCCGCGGACATTCAAGAAGAGATGGCAAAGCTGACGCCATTTCATCCCGAAGCATTCTACGCTGATACTCCACCGGAGGAAGCAGACGAAGTAATGAGCGCGGAAGAGGCAAATTCCTCTGTACAAAGCGCTCGCCGCATCGTGCGTTGGGCCAGAAATATTGTTTTAGGCCCGTAGGGGCCGATTGATCGCGCCCATCGCCGATTGATCGGCCCCGTACCAGGCGAGCAATCAGAGCGATTATAAGGGCCGCCCTGGCGACAACGGGGCAACACAAAAAGATAGGGAGGTTCATTTGACAACACAAATCACACGATCAGGATTGGATGAAGCCGTAAAGCAGTCTCCACGTAAATGGGTCTATGTATTTAGTGAGGGCAATGCGAAGATGCGCGACCTGCTGGGCGGGAAAGGCGCGGGCGTGGCGGAGATGACGAACGCCGGATTGCCTGTCCCCCCCGGCTTCACGATTACCACCGAGGCATGTAACGCCTATTATGAATCCGGCAAAAAGTTCCCGCCGGGCATGTGGGAACAGGCGCTTGAGGCGCTCAAGATCGTGGAACAGCAGACGGGCAAGGGCTTTGGCCGGCAAGATAATCCCCTGCTGGTCTCCGTGCGCTCCGGGGCCAGATTCTCCATGCCGGGCATGATGGATACCGTCCTCAACCTGGGCATCAACGACGACACGGTCAAGGGGCTGGTGCAATTGACGGGCGATGAGCGCTTCGCCTACGATGCCTACCGCCGCTTCATTCAGATGTTCAGCAAAATCGTGCTGGATGTTGATCCGCAGGCATTTGAGGAAGTGCTGGACAACTATAAAGAGCGCGCGGGAGTAAAGACGGATGCCGAGATACCGGCCAATGATCTGAAACAGATGGTCGGCGAGTTCAAGCAGATCGCCGAGCGGCAGTCCGGTGAGCCTTTCCCCACCGACGTCTACCAGCAATTAAGCAAGGCCATCGAGGCCGTCTTCTCGTCCTGGAACAACAAACGCGCCATCGATTACCGCAATTTCAACAAGATTCCGCATGATCTGGGCACCGCAGTCAATGTGCAGAGCATGGTCTTCGGCAATATGGGCAACGATAGCGGTACGGGCGTTGCTTTCACGCGCAATCCCAGCACCGGCGAGAAGAAGCTCTATGGCGAGTACTTGCTGAACGCGCAGGGCGAAGATGTGGTGGCCGGCATTCGCACCCCATCGCCGATCAGCCGCCTGGAACAGGATTTACCGGATGTCTACCGGCAGTTCCAGGGAATAGCGCAGCGCCTCGAGCAGCATTATCACGATATGCAGGACCTGGAGTTCACGGTCGAAAAGGGTCGCCTCTACATGCTCCAGACGCGCTCGGCCAAGCGCACCGCGCAGGCCGCCGTGAAGGTCGCGGTGGATATGGTCGAGGAAGGACTGATTTCCGAGCAGGAGGCCGTGCAGCGCGTCGATCCTTTCCAGGTGTACCAGTTGCTGCTGCCGCGCTTCGATGAAAATCAGAAGAAGCAGGCCGAGAAAGAGGGCCGGTTACTGGCGAAAGGATTGAACGCCTCGCCCGGCGCTGCCAGGGGGAAGGCCGTATTCGACGCTGACCGTGCCGAAGAAATGGGCAAGGCCGGTACGCCGGTTGTACTGGTGCGCCCTGAGACCAGCCCCGATGACGTGCATGGCATGCTGGCCGCAAAAGGCGTGCTGACATCGCGTGGCGGCGCTACCAGTCACGCGGCGGTCGTGGCACGCGGCCTGGGTCTGCCGTGCGTGGCAGGCTGCGAGGGCATTCGAGTGAGCGAAGCCGAACGCCTCTTCCGCGTCGTTGATGGCACGCAGGTCATTCACGAGGGAGACGACATCTCGATTGACGGCACCACCGGCGAGGTATTCGCCGGCATTATCGCCACCGTCGACCCCGATTTTGAGAAGGAGACCGACCTGCGCAAACTGCTGGGTTGGGCCGATAAATTCCGCAGGCTGGGCGTATGGGCGAACGCGGATTATCCTCGCGACGCCAGGCGTGCCGTGACCTTCGGCGCCGAGGGCATCGGACTGTGCCGCACGGAGCATATGTTCATGGAGCAGGAACGCCTGCCAATCGTGCAGAAGATGATCCTGGCCAAGAACAAAGAAGAGCGCCAGGCGGCCCTCGACCAATTGCTGCCATTCCAGCGCGGCGACTTCAAGGGCATTTTCGAGGCCATGATCAATCCTGAGACCGGCGATGGCTATCCCGTCGTCATTCGCCTGATTGACCCGCCGCTGCACGAATTCCTGCCCTCATACGAGGATCTGCTGGTCGAGGTGACGCGCCTGGAGACCGAGGGCGGCCACGAGCAGGAGCTGAAGGAAAAGCGCGAAATGCTGGAAGCTGTTGGAGCTATGCGCGAGATGAACCCCATGCTCGGCCTGCGCGGCTGTCGCCTGGGACTGATTTTCCCGGAGATCAATGTCATGCAGACACGTGCCATCCTGGAGGCCGCTCTGGAGGTTGCGCGCGGAGGCAAGAAATTGCAGCCGAAGATCATGATCCCGCTCGTCGGGCATGTGAATGAACTGAAAGAGGTACGCCGCCAGCTTGAGGCTGTGGCGCAGGAGATTACGAAAGAGGCCGGTTCTGCCGTCGAATACAAGTTCGGCACGATGATCGAACTGCCACGCGCCGCGCTCACCGCCGACCAGATCGCGAAGGTGGCGCAATTCTTCAGCTTCGGCACCAACGATCTGACGCAGACCACTTTCGGTTTCAGCCGCGACGATGCCGAGGGCAAGTTCCTGCTGAAATACGTCGATGGCCTGGAGGAGCCTGGCTTGAAGGAGAAGGTCAAGATTCTGCCGGTCAACCCGTTCCAGACGCTAGACCGCGATGGTGTTGGCCAGCTGGTGCGCATGGCCGTAGAGAAAGGCCGCGCTGCCAATCCTCACCTGGAGCTTGGTATCTGCGGCGAGCATGGCGGCGACCCCGACAGCATCGAGTTCTTCAACGAGGTCGGCCTGGACTACGTCAGCTGCTCACCATTCCGCGTGCCGGTGGCGAGGCTGGCAGCGGCGCAGGCGGCGCTGAGCCACAAAGAAAAAGACAAGTAAACAGGCCAGAAGAAGAAGCGCCTGGTCTGCACAACCGTGCAAACCAGGCGCTTCTTCTTCGTGCAGGTAGGAATTCTCCCTGCCTGTCTACTGGAGTCACGGCCCTTACATTGAGACTTACGAGGAGCTACCCAACACTTCCGGGTTAAGAATATTGGGCGGGCGCTGACCGAGATGATAGGCGATAATATTATCGCTGGCCATGGTTGCCATCAACGTGCGCGTGCGCAGCGAGGCGCTGGCAATGTGGGGCAAAAGCACCACGTTTTCCATCGCCAGCAGTTCTGGTTCGACTGCCGGCTCGTTCTCGAATACGTCCAGGCCGGCGCCGGCAATGGTTCCTTCCTGCAGCGCTTTCACCAGCGCTTTCTCATCCACAATTGGCCCGCGAGCCGTGTTGATCAGTATGGCAGTTGGTTTCATTAACTTCAATTCGCGCTCGCCGATCAGGTGATGGGTGGCTGGCATGTAGGGCGTGTGGATACTGACGAAGTCGGCCAGTTTCAGCACCTCTTCAAAAGGCATGTAGGTAAGATGGTACTCCAGTTCCTCCTCCTCCGACATGCGATAGACATCATAATAGATCACTTTCATGTCGAAGCCGGTGGAGCGCTTCGCCACCAACTTGCCGATGCGCCCGGCTCCAATCAGTCCAAGTGTCGAACCATGCACCTCGGCCCCACAGAAGAGTAAAGGTCCCCAACCGTGGTATTTGCCCGCGCGCAGGAAACGCTCCGCTTCAGGAATGCGGCGCGCCACGGCCATCAACAGGGCAAAAGCCAGGTCGGCAGTCGTATCGGAGAGGACACCCGGTGTGTTGCTGACGGCTATTCCCAGGCGTGTGGCCGCTTCAACATCGATATTGTTGAAGCCTACCGCCATGTTCGCCACCATCTTTAAGCGCGGCGTGGCCGACGCGCATGCCTCTAAAAAGCGTGCATCAATGTTATCGGTGAGCAAGCAATAAATATAGTCGTGACCGGGACCGCGTCGCAGCAGTTCTTCGTAAGGCCAGATTACCCCCTCGTCCATATTGGCTTCCACATCGCCGATTTCCTCGAGTGGTGGATAGGCAGGGCCTGGCACTTTCTGTGTTACCAGAATCTTTGGACGATCCGGCATAATAGAATAACCTCCCTGTTATATAGAGACGACCACCTCGCGGTCGTCCTTCCCTATTGTCGCACACTCGTACTTTGCTTTTCCACTACGCTGCTCTCCGGGGCCTCGCTTGTGGGAGGGGGAGGCGTGAACTGGAAGCGTTTCTGAAACCGCCGTCGCAGCAACATCGCCAGGGCGGGCCATCCATCTTTCCAGGGTGAGAGCTTTTTAGCCTTACGGGGTGCGTAACCGATGGGAACTTCAAGAATGCTGTAGCCCGCCTGCAGGATACAGGCCGTAATCTCCGGCTCGATCTCGAAACGGCGGCCCTCCATAGGCAGCGCCCGCGCCAGTACACCCGGCATTAACTTGTAGCATGTCTCCATATCATGAATGTGCGACCCGTATAAGATATTCGTGACTCCGGTCAGGAAGCGATTACCCCAGCGCGTCGTAAACTTCTGCGGCGAAAGGTCGCGGCGCCCGTAGATCGCAACATTGTTCTTGCCTGCCTCTTCCCATTTACGCACCAGGGCCGGAATATCCTGTGGGTTATACTCCATATCGGCATCCTGTACCGTGACCAGGTCTCCTGTAGCCAGGGCGAAACCTGTGCGCAAGCCTGCTCCCTTGCCTTGATTATGGTCGTGACGAATGAAATGATAGCTGTTAAATGGAGCCTTCTGGCGTAATGCTTGCAAAATCTCCCAGGTACGGTCGGTTGATGCATCATCTACTACAATTACCTCAAGGTCGAGCGGCACTTGAGAGAGCGATTCGAGTACCTGGGCCACTGTCTCCTCTTCATTATATACGGGTACAACTACTGAAATCCGCATGGGCTAATACCTCGCTTCTCTGGGAGATATGAAATTACTCTCAGACACTGAAAAAATTGTACTGCTATTAGCAACGAACGGGCATAAAAATAGCAACGCTCTCACTCCTTCCATACCTGAATGGTTCCATCCATCAGGGCAACGACCAGTCCGTGATCCGCGAAATGCATCGTGCTGACCTGCCAGGGATGATAGAGTCTCTGCATGATCTCACTTCTGGCAGTAGACCACAGATCGATGACCCCTTCGTTCATCTCACTATCTTCACGCGCTACCGCGACCCACTGCGCATCAGGCGAAATGGCCAATCGTGAGCTTGCTCCCATCGTCCCACTGTTCAATTCGCGAAATGTTCCTTTCAGGGTATCGTAAATTCGCACCGCATCACTCGTAGGGACAGCGGCCTGTCCCTGTCCTCGCTGGGCCGCACGCCCTCCATTGCTCGTAGGAACAGCGGCCTGTCCCTTTCCTTTAGAAACAAACGCCAGCACTGTAGCATCTGGGGTAACCGCATACGGCGGCGCGCAATCGGCACAGACTCCTGCCATGAGAGACACAGTAATTTGAGGTCGTGGTTTCCCACCAAAACGCGACTTTGCTGTCAGGTCCCAGCGCCGTATGACGATCATTTGCTCCTGCTCGCCAGGCACATTGGCGCAGGAGAGCGTGAGCAGAGTGCTCGCATCCCTGGATAATTTGCGTAACCGTATCGCCCAGAATTGTCGTTTTTCGATCTCATCTTCGGCGCAGATAAGCGGCGCGCTCAATGACTCGGCTGCGGTTCCAATGCGATGTTGTACCACATCTGTTGCGCGCACTCCCTGGGAACGCGGCGCCAGCGGATCATCGCGCAATAGGGGCAGCGCCATCCATACATCCTGGGCGCCGTCCACCTGTTCCTCTAATACCACGTCAAGCGAGTAATGCGCGGATACGGCACGTACATGAAGCGGGTGACTCCACAGCAGCGACCCATCACGCGCGTCCCAGACATGCAGTCCCAATCTTCCCCAGCCCGCCACCAGCCCACCGGATGCCGAGAAGCGCAATTCGCGCAGCGATTCGAGCGTAAGTGTTGGATCGGCGGTAAAACGTATGTGCGCCCGGTCCGTGCCCTGGTGCCAGAGTATGCCCTGACCATCGAGCGTTCCCATTGCAATGCACGGCCCATCGGGAGTCTGTACGCTGCTCAATGCTGAAATCACGCCAATGTGCGTTTGTAGCCTGGCGTCGCGGTGAAATGGCCCCCTGGTACTGAAAATACTGAGGCCTTCGTATTCGATGTCTTCTGAGGCATCGAATTTGCGCTGTACGGGACGTGGGCGCGTCAATCCGCCTTTGCGCAGGTCGATAACGCCACCAATGATGGTATCATATTGCTGGCGTTTTTCGGGATCGCTCAGTACATCATAGGCGCGGTTGATACGCTTCATTTGCGTCGCGCCCTCCGGCCCTGCAAGGTCGGGATGATAGCGCCGCGCCAGCCGGCGATAGGCGCGCTTCAACGTATCACTATCAGCATCAATAGGTACGCCTAAAATAGCATAGTAGTTATCGAGTGTGTCCATAGCGGAAACGTTTTAAATTGGTTGCCTTTCTACTAATATAGATGCAAGGTCTCGGAGATGCTTTCAATAAGATTCTGCCTCATGAGTTCAACTATGTCCATGCTGAATGATGTACAAAGCCCTACAACGACACAATTCTCGTGCGGTCTTTCATCACCCCCATCGCGATGCGCCGCACGCCCCACATATAGTATGTACCGAAGGTGCGATAAGGACGCCAGATTTCGCCGCGCTCCCGCATCTCTTTGGGGGTTGGTCGCTTCTCTAAACCATATGCCTCACGTACTCCCTCTAACAGGCCCAGATCATCGACGGGCAAGACATCGGCGCGTCCCAGCGAGAAAATCAGAATCATCTCAGCCGTCCAGCGACCAATGCCCTTCACGACGATCAATTCTGCGATGACTGCCTCATCATCAAGTTCCGCCAGGCGCTCCAGGTTCAACTGGCCGCTGCTGACACGTTCAGTCAGGTCGCGCACATAGCGTGCTTTTGGCGTCGAAAGCCCTGCTGCTCGCAGCGCGTCGTGGTCTAAGGGCAGCAGCGCTTCAGGCGTGAGCGAACCGGTGAATTCCGTAGCATACGCGTGTGCCTGGCATGTCGCGGCGCGCAGGCGGGCCATGATTGCATCCGCCGCCCTGACGGAGATTTGCTGCGAAATGATCGCATCAATCAGCGCCTCGAACACATTAGGATTGGGTTCCAGCGTGCATGGTCCGACGCGCTCAATCGCTTGAGCCATGATAGGATCGATATCGCTCAGGTAGGCAGTGGCAGTGCTAACTACCTGGCTCCAGTTAGTAGAAATTGTCATGTTAACTTACTGTTGGGGTATCTCTGGATATGATACCATCGGTTGCTCATATTGAGGCTGCTGGTGATCTTGCTCCATCTCCGCTTCCTGCCCTGCCGGCTGCGTATCAAGCTGTGGATTATGAACGCTACCTACCAGAACTATAGCAGATGGCAATCGGGTGGTCAAGGAATATTGGCGTCAGGGCAGGGCGATTGAAAAGTCGCGTCAAGTGAGGTCAACTGTACAAGACGCTCCGACAAAATCAAGCTCGTTCTCGCGACTTTTCAATCGCTCTGTATTGGCGTAGGGATCATGCACTTTAATGGGATACTTTGGTAGATGATGGATTTTCCTGTATCTATATTGTTCAGACCGTGGGTAAATCGCGCCTGTTGAACACCACCAGGCCAATAATCCCTAGAACCAACCCTATGATGACCAGTATCCACGGATACCACCAGGTGATCGAATGCAGTGCCAGCGCCTGCACAGCCTGCGTATAGTAAAATGGTTGAATCTTTTGCATCCAGGAGAGCTTATCGGAAAGCCCGCCGAGTGTGTTCATCAGGTAAAAGAGGCCGACAAAGCCAAGTGCGGTGCCTCCCGCAGCGCGGCTGGAATTGAGAAATGAGCCGAACAACATGCCCAGCCCGGTTGCCATGAAGAGAAAGGCGAACCCGATGGCCTGCGCGGTGAAGAGCCATTGCCAGCTCACACCGGCATTGGCGACGAAGAGCGTGCTTAGCCAGACGGCGAAGACCGTCAATATGCTCAGAATGAGACCGCTGATGACCGCGCTGAGCCATAATTCCAGGTAATAGCGCGTGCGACTGACGGGCCGAGAAAGCGCGAGGTCGAGTGTCCCGTTCTCAAACGTTGTAGGCAGTGCCGCGCCCGCGATGTAGGCTACCAGGCCACCGAAAATCAAACCATAAAACGAACTATACAGCTCGAGCGCGATCAGCGCCGAAAAACTCGAGGCGCTGGGCAATTTTGCTCCGACCAGCCCTGCCACGACATTTGATGTCAGGTAAGCGTTGAAATTGAAACCTGATAGCGTTGGGTAGATTAAACCACACACGAGCGCTACAAAAAATGCATAGAACGCGCCTGAGCCAATCGGTATTTGCGCGCTGCGCAGCGCCTGTAGAGTGATCGCCAGTCCATGCGCGCGCTTCCTGGGGGCCGGTATGCTTTTTGCGGAAATGGATGTTGTCGCCATGATGCACGCTCCTTTATCGCGAATTCACCGGTGATGTTCCGGCGCCTGTATCTTCATAAAATTTCAGGAACACTTCCTCTAACGGGGCTTCCTCTGCCTGTAAACGTAAGACCTCGTGGCAGCTGAATGCCTTGATCAATGGGTCCATACTGCCACTGACTGTCAGACTATAGGAGTGGTCATGCTGGGAGACATTGCCTACACCTGGAATGTGCTCCAATTCTTCCGCCGTGACCGCGTCTCCAAATTCGACCGTCACCCGCTGCCCGGCCTTTTCGCGCAGCGCCTCGACGGCCTCGACCGTTACCAGCTCTCCCCGGCGGATCACAGCCACGCGCTGGCACACTTTCTCCACGTCGCTCATAATATGCGAACTCATGAAGATGGTCTTTCCACGCGCCTGCTCCTGTAGCAAGAACTCGTTGAATGTCTTCTGCAACAGTGGGTCGAGGCCGGATGTCGGCTCATCCAGGATCAGCACTTCAGGGTCGCACATGAACGCCAGCACGATGCCAATCTTCTGGCGCATACCCTTGGAATAGCCCTTGAGAGGACGCTTCATCTCCACATCAAAGCGCGCTACCAGGTCCTTTAATAACACCGGTTCGCGGCCCTGTAAGCGCGAGAAGTAGTCAATCACCTGTTTGCCGGTCATCTGACCCGGCAAACGCACATCTCCGGGCAGGTAACCAATATATTGATGAAGTTCATGCACGTCACGCTGTGCGTCCAGCCCGAGTACGCGAATCGCGCCTGAAGTCGGGCGAATAACATCCAGCATGCAGCGAATCGTCGTCGTCTTTCCCGCCCCATTCGGTCCCAGGAAGCCGAAGATTTCACCGCGCTCCACATTCATCGAAATGCCTTTTACCGCCTGCACAGTTCCATATGATTTATGAAGGTTATCAATCACGATAACCGGTTCTGGAGTACTCATCACTCTATCTCCTTTTGAACCTGCTCTTTTGTAATTTCTACGACCCGGTCGATATACTGATTAAAGACCGTAGTAACCTCCTGTAATTCGCTTTGCGTGGTGGCCTGGCGTGGCTCGAAGGTGCGTCGAATCGTTTCCGCCATTAACTCCGCCGCTACTTCGTCGGGCACCTTGATGTCATCCGGCAACCAGGGGTCGATGAGTAGAATGCCCGTCGAAAGGGCGCTCAACAGGTACAGCTCCTCACGTATGCCGATATCGGCGCGTACCAGGCCATGATTGCGCAAAAACTCAAGAAACGTCTTGTAGCGAGCTATCCTTTCTTCGTAAGCCTCGGTTGCATATTCTTTATGCACCAGTTCGCCTATCATATTGGTATCGCGCAAAATCACCGCTTTCATCAGCGGGCTTTTCATGGTCGCAAGTGTGGCATGTTTCATCACGCCGTGCAGTGTCGCGCCCTCCGGATCAGCGGCGATACGCCGCCGGATATCTTCGGTCAGCGCCAGCTCCTCGCGCCGCATCAGCGCATCGAAAAGGTCTTCGCGCGTTTTCCAGTGCAGGTAAATGGTGCCTTTTGCCACTCCCGCTCGCCTGGCGATATCGTCAATCGTTGTTTTATTGTAACCCCAGCGCTGTATCAACTCTGCCGCGGCATCGAGAATACGCTGGGCGCGTTCCTGCTGCTTCGAGCGCTCCTCCTGCTTTCTGTCTTCTCCGTTCCTGCTACGTCGATTCGACACCTTTCCCACCTCTTCCTTAGATGCGTGACTGGTTGACCAATTAAGCTAAATTGGTCAAAATCGTTTTCCGGTCATAAATATACCCGAAACGAGAGCGAAAGTCAAGCATTAACAATCCGATGATTACCCATAAGTTGGGCGAGAGATTCTTCGTTGCACTCAGAATGACATGTCCCGGACACAGGCGCCTGTGTCCGGGACATGTCATTCTGAGTGCAACGAAGAATCTGAGTGAATCGAATGTAACACTTTCTCCTTCAGAATTGAATAGTATACTGTAGGGACACAAATCGGACACGCCTCTATCAATCAACAGGTACGGAAGGACGTGTAAATGGAACCAGATATGCCACGCGGCGTGGCCTATGTTATACCTTCGACCGCCTCTAATAAGGAGCGCATTGTCGAATTTCTTGCTGACAATGCGGCGGCGCTCCTTGGCACCCTGCGTTCTTATGTCCAACGTATGGGCGTTGCCAGGGGTGAAGAGGTGACAGCTACGGCGATTGAGGTGTTACAGGAAGTGGTCATCGAAGCGCTTGACCATGCCGACCGCTTCAATCCTTCGGGCCAGCCGATGGCGTGGCTTTTAGGCATAGCGATCAACATCATCAAACGCAAAAAGGTAGAGTACGCGAAGCGCTCGCGGCGCGAATTATTTATTCACGAGCTGTCAACAGACCGGCAAGAGTCCCTGAGCGACGATGAACTGTTAGACCAGATTCCGGCATGCGCAACCGCCGGGCCGGAACAGGATGTCGCCGCCAACGAACAGGCAGCCCTGCTGCTCTCTCTTGTCTCGCCTGAGGATCAACAACTCTTACAACTGGCGTTCCTCTATGGCTTTGAGAGAGAAGCCCTGGCGGAGAAGCTCGGTATTACACCTGCCGCGGCGCGTGTAAGATTGCACCGCGCCTTGAAACGCCTGCGTTTAGCCTGGCGCGAACAACATATGAACAATCAGGAAGGAGAAAGCCATGAATGAGCAACTGACCCCTGCTATGCAGCATAATGCTCAGATTCTACAGCGCTACATCTGCGCTATGGAGAACGGCGACGTCGATACTATTGCCACCGTGTTGAGCGAGGCCGAGCAGAATCAGGCCCTGGAGCGTATGATCCTGGAAATCAATGCGGTATATCAGGATGAAGACCATACCCTTGCACGGCCCGCCGATGTCGCTATGATCCAGCAAATCATCCTCGCTGCAACTCCTGGAATGGGAGCAAATGGAATCGGGGAAACAGGCCTGCAATTGGATAGCCGGCAAGAGATCCCCGTATATGGGCTCTCTCAGGTTGCTCTTGATGAAACACCTGAACCGGCCAGGCGAGCAACAGTCCAGGTCTTGCCCGCCAGGAAGACCGAAGCGCGCAAATGGTATCGCGTTCCTCGCAGCTGGATGGTCGCGGCTGTAGCGGCCGTATTGATTGTGCTGATATTGGTACCCAATGGCGGCGCGTTAGCAAGCCAGTTTCTCTCGCTCTTCCGCGTGCAGCATTTCCAGACCGTGCAGGTCACGAAGCAAGACATACAGACGCTGGCCTCGCGTCCAATTCCATCGTTTGAGGACCTGGGAACCTTGCAGGTTCAGCCCGGCAGCTTACAAACCCAGGATGGTCTGACGGAAGCGCAGGCCGCTCGCATGGTCAACTTCCCCATCTTGCTGCCCCACTACCTGCCGCGCGGCATTCCCACCACCCCTGATTTCAGTGTGATGAGCGCCGGGCAGGCTACCTTTACCTTCAATGCCAGCAAAGCGCGCGCCTTCTTCTCAAAGAATGGCTATGGCAACGTCAACATTCCGGCCAATCTGGATGGCGCGACCTTTGAGCTAACAATTAGCGCGGGTGTGGCGATTTCATACGGAAACGGGGCCGATACCCAATTCATGATCATGGAAATTCCCAGCCCCTTGATACGCGCCACCGGTAGCGCAACGCTTGAGGAATTGCGCAATGTCGCGCTCTCGCTTCCTGGCCTGCCTTCCCAGCTTGTAGCGCAGCTCAAGCAAATCGACCTGAGCAGCGGCGTCGTACCGTTGCCGGTTCCGTCGGGCATCAATTCCCAGACCATCACCGTACATGGCACCAGCGGACTGTTGCTCACCCGGAACATCTCGACCACTATTAAGCAGTTCAAGCAATTTCCTGCTGGCAGCGCGGTTGTGTGGCAAACAGGAAATATCATCTACGCCGTCGGTGGCACCGTTTCCGATACCAATCAGTTATTGAGATCGGCCAATTCGTTAGTTTAGAGGGCGAGTGATACATGCAATTGAATAGCAAATCTGCCACAAATCAGGAGCCGGTAGGCCCACCGGTGTATAGTAAGGGCGACCCTTCGCGGTCGCCCTCGCCTGCTATGAATGGTAATGGCCGCCTGCCCGCGGTAGAAATACAGGGACTGCGCAAGGTCTACCAGCAGATCATCGCGGTCGATGATATCAGCCTTGTCACCTACAGGGGCGAGGCTTTCGGCTTTCTTGGGCCAAACGGCGCGGGAAAATCCACTGTAGTGAAGATACTCACCGGGCTGGTCGCGCCCACAAAAGGCACGGTGCGCGTGCTGGGCCAGCCGATCAATCACGTAGAATCGCGCCGGCGCATTGGTTATTTACCCGAATTCCCCTCTTTCCATCGCTGGTTCAAGGCGCATGACTTTCTCGAATTTCACGGTCGGCTCTATGGTCTGCGAGGAGCAACGCTGGAAAAACGCATTACAGAAGTGCTGGAGATGGTGGGTTTGTCCGGGCGCGATCATCAGAAGCTGGGCACATTTTCCAAGGGTATGTTGCAGCGCATCGGATTGGCCCAGGCCCTCATCAACAAGCCGGACCTGGTTATTCTCGATGAACTCGTGTCCGGCCTTGATCCTGTCGGCCAGCGTGATATGCGCGAACTGCTGCGCGAACTGCGGGAAGAGGGCACCAGCATCTTCCTCAATTCGCACCTGCTGGCCGATGTCGAAGCCATCTGCGACCGCGTCGCCATCATCAACCAGGGACGTATCTTGAAAGTTGGCGCGCCTGCCGAATTGTTCGACAAGAGAAAGGTCTTTGAGGTGCGCGTCAGCCAGGTTACAGAGGAATTGCTCCTGCGTCTCAAATCTGTCGCGCTCTCTATAGAAATGCAAGAGGATGACCCGAACAGCCTCCAGGTCGAGGTTCAGCGTGAGGGGCAATCAGCCGATATCGCGGACATCGTCTATGCCTGCGGGGCGCGTCTCTACACACTGGCGCCGCGCCGCCTCTCGCTCGAACAAATCTTCTTCGATACGATCGATGCTTTGAAAGCAGGCAATTAATTTCATGCTGTAGGGACAGGGCCTTGTGCCTGTCCTTCATAGAGGGAAATATATCATGGGATTGCTCTTGATTACACGCTTCACCATTCAGGAAGCCTTTCATCGCTGGCTCCTGCTGGCGATGCTGGTATTGAATATCTTGCTGCTGGCGGTGTTCGCCCTCATGCTCAATGCCGCCTATTCGATCCAGCTCGCGAATGCTCCAAATCACTCCGACCCACAGCTCTTCTTGCTGGAATTTGACGTCGTTATTTCTATTCTATCGGTATGGGCCGCCTATCTGCTCAGCGGGGCCTTGACCATCGTGCTGAGCATCAACATGACTTCCGGCGAGATAGAGGCGAATACCTTTTCCGTCGTTGTCTCGAAGCCTTTGCATCGCGCCGAGATCATCTTCGGCAAGTGGCTGGGCTACGCGCTGATCCTGACCATCTACACGGCGATGCTCTTTTTCACCTTCCTGGGCATCATCTTCTGGCGCACGGGCTACTTCCCTGAAAATGCCCTGCCCGCGCTGGGCATGATCGAAATGAGTACGCTCGTCTTGCTGGCTCTCACCACGCTGGGCAGCACAATCTTCCCTACCCTTGTCAACGGGGCCATTGCGATCATGATGTTTATCGGCGCGCCCCTGGCCAGCTTCGTGCAGCTGATTACCACGTCGCAGGGTCAAACGACGCAGAATATCATCACCTTCGTCAATCTGGTAATTCCAACCGATGCCCTCTGGCACGGCGCCTCATACTACCTTGTCCCCTCCTTCGTATTCAGCCTGGTACAGGAACGCGGCCTGCTCTTCAGCCTGAATACGCCCTTTACCTCGATCCAGCCGATAGCCCCTGCGCTCTTCGCCTGGGCCATACTGTACTGCATTGCGCTCCCGATTGGAGGGGCGATACGCTTTCAGAAGCGGGATTTGTAAGTGAGTCTTCCCATTAAAGAATTGCTCTACGATATGTTATACTTGAGCAGGAAAGTCTGAATATTGCTCAACTATTGAGACAGAAAAGGAGTGAACCATGACCATATCACTTCGAAGAACACTGCTTATCGTTGGTCTTGCCCTGGTCCTGCTAGTAGCTCTGTTGAGCTGGTCCATTAGCATGGCGCGTTCAGGTGACCCTTTCCAGCATGCAGGCTTCAGCGCCAGTCATGCGGTAGCTTATACTTGCCCGCCGCCACCAAGGATGTGTTAGGGAATAGTCAAGACACGTGGCGATTTTGGTGCTGATGGAGGTATTCAAGTATCCACATACGTATAAGCATTGCATTACGCTGCCTATGACAGGGGCAATACGGTTTTCAGCGGCGGGATTTGTGAAGCAACGTGCGGAAATAAGCTGCGATGCTTCTTTTCGAGTGGGGAAGTTGTTTTAAGATGTGTTAATATTTTGAGAAAAATTTTAAGAGCTTGTTCGGAAATCTCCACCTGGGATACAAGTCAGTTTTCCGAACAAGCTCCGCTAGTATTATGTTTACTTATTCAAAGATAAGTTGGATACATTACTTTGTAATCAGAAACCATCTATAGTCGTGGAGCCACTACCGACGCCAACATCTTGGGTGCCTGAAATATTACCATCTGCACTTCCATTAGTAGTTGCACTCCAAGAAACAGGAATCCCATCATGAAGGCAAGTAACAGTTCCTTCTTCCTGAAAAACTGTTACGCTTTGTCCCTTGGTTAAAATAATAGGACCCCCTTTACCACCAGGACCTGGAATTTGACCAGGACCACAGGTAATTACTGTGTAAACACTCCAATAGGTGTTTGTAAGGCCGCCGGAGCAGTTGTTTGTGAGATCCATGGTCGCTTTAATCTCATGGGGAGCGTAATTCTGATCCCATATAGATACTCCAATGCACGGGATGGTACCAGGTATACCATTTGGGATATTGAGTTTCTGGTGCGATCGTACAGAGAAATACTTCCCGTCATATAAAATAGTTCAGCCAGAATGCCTTCCTACATCAGTTAATGAGCCAGCGTGAGCAACTGGAGCAAATATACTGATAATAGTTCCTAGTACAAACATAAAAATGACAAGTGCTAGAGGAAAACTGATCAGTAAACTATGCGCTTTTCTTTCTCCCGGCAAAGGGGTACTGGTGTTTTTGGTCATGTAACCTCCTCTTATTCAATTGCTGGCGTAAAATAGCATAGCGAGCATAAATGATATTGATGAGGAAGTAAATTAAAAACACATAAAGAAATTAGAATACAGAACCGAATGAAATCCAGAAGGCGGAAATCATGAAATTATGCGCACTTTGCTCAATTACCCTCAGTTAATAAAACCGCGCTATTCACCTGGGTTGTGACTTAAAATGGTATAATGATGAAATAAAATGCAGGGTTTGAGATGAAGAACAACGAGATAGCAATTATCTTCTGCATGGTTGTTTTTTAATGAACGAGAGTTTATTATCATGGGAGGTTGAATATGGAAAATTATTCTATACAAGACGAAGATGGGTCCTTATGGAGTCTAGCTTACCGAGATAATAAAGCCCGAGCTCATTTAGCTCGATCCATAAAGATATGGGGCAGGAGGAGTGGTGGAAAACTTATAACCTACCCTGGTCATCAGAGCGGTGTAAGGGCCTTAGCATGGTCACCTGATAGTAGCAAAATCGCTTTCGGTGGATATGATGGTACAGTACAGATATGGAATCCTACTAATGGTTCACATATTTTGACTCTCTCTACCAAATCTGACTCTGTAGTGACAATGGCCTGGTCACCTGATGGTGAGTATATTGCTGCTGGCACTGAAAATAACTGTGGAAAAATATGGAATGCCAATACCGGCCACGAAATATTGACATATTTCGGTCATACTGGTATCGTCTGGTCAGTAGGATGGGCGCCAGATAGCACTCAAATCGTGTCAGGAAGTGAGGACAAGACAGTACGAATATGGAATGCTTTCACTGGAGATACCTCTGTTGTGTATAAACGACATGCTGGTCCGGTAGAAGCAGTATCATGGTCACCTGATAGTAAATATATCGCTTCTGGTAGTGATGATAAGACCGTAAGAGTTTGGAGCGCAATTACGGGAAACGACGTACTCATGTATCGTGGCCATTCCAATACAGTCATCACACTATGCTGGTCATTTGATAGCAAAAGAATTGCTTCCGGGAGTGATAGGGTTAATGCTGCTGAAGAGGATGGATTGCTCAGAAAAAATTCAACAGTACAGATTTGGGATGCGAATACGGGAGGCAATGTCGTACTTTGCGATAACAGTCCATTCAGAACGTATGCAATAAGCTGGTCGCCTGATGCCTCTTATATCGTTATTGGAAGTATGTCAGCAGAGGCCTTGAAGGTGTATGATTCTACGACAGGAGAGGATGTTGCTATTCTTGATCTAGGCAATTCGTTTGTAGAATCAGGTCAGGTTTTATCCGTGGCCTGGTCACCGGATGGTACTCGCATCGCCGCTGGTTTTAGCAGTGGAATTGTACAAGTATGGTCAACCGATTAGTTACTTTTAAAACTTAGGCGTAAGGATTCCAAATGCCCATATACGTATGAGAGTGAAGTTTTTAACTTCATACGTATATGGGTTCCAACTACAATCAGGCATTCCCTACGAATGAAAACTCGCCCACATCTACAGGTAAACCGCCCGCATAAAATCTCACAGGCGTTATCTGATTGTACTTAGGACTTTAGAGACAAAACAGAACTCTCAAATTCCTGCCCGCGCTCTCACCCCTGAGGCGGTTGCTGGTAAGGATTATATCCCGGCTGGTTGCCCGGCTGCTGTGATGGATATTGCGTGGCCTGTGGGTATTGTTGTGGATACTGCTGCGGCCCCTGGTAGGCCTGTCCGTATGGATCAGGCGCCGCCTGCGGTCCCTGATAAGGCTGCCCATAAACAGTTGGTGCTTGATACGGCGAGTAGGGTTGAGCGGGCTGTGCGCCAACAGCTCCGGTAAAGACCGGGCTTGCTACCTGCGGTCGCTTCCTGAACATGGGCAAGACCAGTCCAAGAACACCCAGAATCGCGCCGGCGATGATCAACCAGATCGATTTCAACCATTCGTTGTCATAAAACCCATTCGGGTTGGCAAGGTACTCGCTCGTGGTATAGGTTCCCAGCACGTTGCCGCTGCTATCGTAAAAGACCAGCTTTTCAATCTGATGGGCCTCATTGACGGTTGTGCCGTTTACATTCAGATCGACACTGGTTGTGTCTGTGCGAGCAACAAAGCTGATCGCGGTGGAGTTATCGATGTCGCTCTGGGCGACCGACCGGCCAAAACTTCCGTTGAGCGCAACGAAGTAGTCCGAGGACCCATCGGCATTGATGTAAATGTTGCCCGTCTCCGAGCCACTGCCGATATGATAGTTAGTGTTTGGCTGGCTGGTTTCGTAAGTAACCTGGTGCGACCCCACTGCTCCCCAGATCAGTCCGGCGATAACTAGAATGACGCCGCACACGATCAGGCCCCAACGCCTGGTCAGTAAGAGAATGAGTAATCGAATCATGAGAATACGACCTTTCTTGTGATTTGTTCCTGCCTGGAACCGCCCGGCTCTAGTGGCAAGCGGGCCATTCGTTCTTGATCGATATGATACCTGACAATCGAGTTCACTTCTATGGTCTTTTCCACATTTGTCCTGGGTAAAAACCTACATTTTACCGGCACCCGCCAAGGGATTAACGCTTGAGCGCCGGGCCGCTTCACATAGTGGATCGGAAGCACAAGCATCTATGCAAGTATCTGATGAAGTCTGACTCTTCTTTCACAAAACCCATCCTTAGCAAATGCGAAAAGCCCTGCTGTAAAATGGAGCAAAAGACTGCTGTATTCTACTGAAAGATACCTGGTATGTGTTTGTGAATTGGCTCTACAGGCCGATTGATAGTGTCGGTGAAACCTAATTCCGGTACCAGAACTGATCCCAGGCCTGCCAGAAATTCTCCCCCGTCGAAGAAACCGTGCGTGGCCCCTCAACTACCACGCCGGTTCTCCCCACAAAATCATTGACTCTATCGGGTGTAGCCAGTTCGACCCGAAACGTCACCGGACCCTGGGGCTTATAAGGCGCGGGCCAGTGTTGCTTCATGCTGATGGCCTGGGCGGTGCGCATTTCGATTAAAGAACAGGCATCTCTGGGGGCCATGTTGCGCGACGAGAAACGGCCCAGACCTGTCTTGACGGGTGCCGTCACAACGCCTTCGCCGAGCAGCGCCGTTACCTCGCGACAGGTGGCCTCGTCCCCGGAAACGAAGATGGCGGGTACGTCCCAGCAACCGGCTACCGCTGCCAGTATGCCGCTTTCGCCGACCAGCGTGTCGTTGATCCAGGCGTTGTACCAGGACTCTGAGGAGACGGTGTGGCAGAGGACGCCATCGGGCGTACCGGCCATGGCGTGCGCGCCAACGAATAGAATAGCGTCGCAGCCCTGCTCGAAAGGCTGGATATAACGCGCCCAGGGATAGCCAAAGACGTATTGCGCGCCCGATTCCAGGCGGTCCGGTAGAAAGCTCTTGAAACTGTATGCGCCTCCCGCGCCATGACAATCGACTACCGTGATATCGCTGGCACCAGCAGCGCGAGCACCGCGCACGGCCGCATTCATCTCATCGGTATAGAGTTTGCGGCTCTCTTCGTAGAATGGTTTCCCGGCTGAAACTTGCTCCCAGGTCTCGATACAGGAGATTCCTTCCATATCGCAGAAAATAACGACACGCATGCATTTCCCCTCTTAGAAATTTTTGTACGGATCCAACTTGGGCTTTTTTGCGTTTGGTCTCGCCTTGCGTTTTTTGTTTCTCTCTTTTATAACGGGCGGCTCGTACTCGCGGTAAATACTTTTGCCGATTCTCCAACCAAAATAGCCACACAGCACCGCACCTATCACTGCGATTACACCTGTGGCGATGCGAATATCGGTAAGCGCGTTAAAGGGCAGCACAAAACTCAGGACATAGGCCAGGTCGCCGCCGAAGCCGACGACGCCAATGAAAACACTAAAAAACAGGCCAATGGTTACACCAAGGCAGCAGCCCAGCGGGCCGCCGTTGGCCTCACTCCGCGCCTCCGGTGGCAACTGTGTTTCAAGTGAGACAGGTAAAGGTGGCTCATCCTCTATAGGTACCGGTAGTTCGGGTTCTTCTGTTGTCAGGGGATCGAAAGCAGGTGCTTCTGGCTCCTGGTACGCTCTATATTCTTCCGGCTCCTGGTTGTCGCCGGTATTGGGATCGGGTATATATGGAATTGGCATTATCTATCTGTTCTTCTGGTTTGAATGATAAGGCGGCTCAAAATGTGCCGAACTGGCGATCTCCCGCGTCGCCCAGGCCTGGCATGATGTAGCCGCGATCATTAAGGCTCTCGTCCAGCGCTGCTATATAAATATCGATGTCAGGATGCGTCTGGGACAGCTTGAGCAGACCGTAGGGCGCCGCTATGATACCGACATAAGAGAGGCGAGGGATGCCGCGCCGTTTGAGAATATTGATGGCATCGATGGCCGAGCCGCCGGTTGCCAGCATCGGATCGACGGCATAGCAAACCTGCAGGTCTACACGATGAGGAAGCTGGTTGTAGTATTCCATCGCCTGCAGTGTGTTCTCGTCGCGCCTCAGACCCAGGTGCCAGATCTGTACATCGGGAATGACTTCGCGGAAAGCCTCTGCCAGTCCCAGCCCCGCGCGCAGGATGGGAGTCACGCCGATGCCACCTGCCAGCCGCTGACCAACCATCGGCTCCAGAGGGGTCTCGATAGCCACAGGCTCCAGTGCCAGGTTCGCGGTTGCCTCATAAGCCAGCAATGCGCCGATCTCCTTCACCAGGCGGTAAAACTCAGGCGGCGGTGTATTCTTATCGCGCAGCGCGGTCATTTTGTGTGCCATCACAGGGTGGGTGGATATGTGAACGCGAGGCAGGCCCAATACCTCGTCTCTTGAGGGTTGCGGCACTCCCTGCATCGGCAGGGCCGGTTTCCCGCCGGTTGATGTATCTGTTTCAGCCATGAGAGCTTCTCCTTTGTACCATATCTTTTACACATTGTACCAGAGTCGTACAGATGCGTCGAGATTGCAAAGGAAAGATGATTACACAGGACTTTGGTAGGGATTCTTCGCTGCGCTCAGAATGACATGTCCCGGGACATGTCATTCTGAGCGCAGCGAAGAATCCCTACCAAAGAAGGCATCCCGTTTGCAACTTCATCCGTCCTTGCTCTATACTATCAACATGATAGTCGGCGTCAGTCAAATCACATTGCACCTGCCCATGTGCCATTCGTTGAAAGACAAACGGCAGATTGTCAAATCCGTGCTGGCGCGGGTGCGCAATCAATTTGAGGTGGCGATTGCCGAGGTCGATGAGCAGGATCGCTGGCAGATCGCTAAACTTGGCGTGAGCTGCATCAGCAATAGCAGCCAGCACGCGGACGAAATTTTGAGCCATGTGCGGCGTTATATAGAAGAGACACGACCTGATATCCTGGTAACGGATGCCGAGTCTGAAATCATTCATTGGTAGCTTCCATTTATGTCTGAACAAACTCCTCTCGCGTCTACCTATGTTCTCGGTGTGCGGGTAGACCGTCTTTCGCAGCAGCAAGCGCTCGATGTTATTGAGCGGCTCATTGCCCTGCGCCGCGCCAGCAATAATACATTGTCATGCCGGCAAGTCATTACCGTGAACACCGAATTTGTGATGGCGGCGCAGCGCAACAAACTCTTCCGCAAAGCTATTAATTCTGCCGCGCTAGTCATTGCCGATGGTATAGGTGTTGTTTGGGCTACGCACTATATAGGTTGTCCTACCCCTGAACGTATTACCGGTACCGATACGCTGGTAGCCCTGGCCAGGGGCTGCGCGAAGGCCGGGTATCGCCTCTATTTGCTAGGCGCCGCTCCAGGCGTTGCGGAGCTGGCGGCAGCGCGTTTGCAAGAGCTTGCGCCGGTCCTGGAGATAGCAGGCACCTACGCGGGTTCACCTGCTGTGTCCGAGGAAGATGCCATCATTGAACGTATACGCGCAGCAAGGGCCGATGTGCTATGTGTCGCCTATGGCGCTCCGGCGCAAGACCTCTGGATTTATCGTAACCTTGAACGCTTACCCGTGGCTGTAGCCATGGGAGTGGGTGGAGCATTTGATTTCCTTTCGGGTCGCCAGCGCCGCGCGCCGCTCATCATGCAGCGCATGGGGCTCGAGTGGCTCTATCGTCTCTATCGTGAGCCATGGCGCTGGCAGCGTATGCTGGCAATACCGCGTTTCATCGCGTTGATTTTACTGAAAGGTCGTAGGAAGCATGGATGCTGAATTTCATATAGCCAGAAAGCGATTGCGTTCGCTGGTTGAGGATTTCGCGGGCAAGCGTGTGCTGGTGATAGGAGATATGGTCGCCGATGAATATCTGATCGGCAGGCCCACACGCATAGCTCGTGAGGCCCCGGTTCTGATACTGGAACTCAACGAGGAACGCACTGTGCCTGGGGGAGCAACAAATGTGGCTGTGAATGCCTGCACTCTTGGCGCAGAGGTCTTCCTGGCCGGTGTTGTTGGAGATGATTTGCCCGGTCAGCGGTTGCGCCGGGCCATTCAGGAACTGGGCATGCACCAGGAATGCCTGCTGACCGATACACAGCGCCCGACTTCAACCAAGACGCGTATTATAGCCGGTAGTCCGCAGATTGTGCAGCAGCATATCGTGCGTATCGACCGCGTCGATACGTCAGAAGTGGGCGAACCGCACCGGAGCGCGATTATTGACTACATCCGTCAAGTATTGCCGCAGATGGATGCCGTGATGCTTTCCGATTATGAAAACGGCGTCATCAGCCCGCAGATCATTGAGTGCTGTATTCCCCTGGCGCGAGAACTGAATAAAGTGGTGGTGGTTGACTCGCATGGTTCTCTCTTCCGTTTCCAGGGCGCCACCGCTCTCACGCCCAATCAACCCGAAGCCGAACTCACGCTGGGCACGACGATTAATTCCGAAGCTGAGTTGAATGCAGCCGGGCAGCGACTGCTAGAGGGTAGCAATGCCCGGAGCGTTCTGGTCACTCGTGGAGCAGAGGGTATGAGCCTCTTTATGGTAGACCGGCCTCCCCTACATCTGCCTGTGCATCACCTGGATCACGGCAGCGAAATCGTCGATACCAACGGGGCGGGCGATACCGTGGCCGCAACCTTTACGCTTGCCCTGACTGCCGGCGCCAGCTTTGCCGAAGCTGCCTACCTTTCCAACGCCGCCGCCGCGCTGGTCGTGCGTCGCCTGGGATGCGCCAGCAATACGCCGGAAGAATTGATGAAGGCGATTATGTGAGAGCTACCAGGGCGTACCCTGGTGGTCGCCCTGGATTCTTGTATGGTCCTGGTTACTTATACGCTGCTGGAACTCGTCTGATAGCCGTTCTTGCTATCCCCGGTATACATGGATAGGGGCAGTACGATGGAAAAAGTGCTGCCTTCTTCGGGAGTACTTTGTACGTCGATGCGCCCGCCATGCTGTTCCACAATCTTGTTTGAAATGTAAAGGCCTAATCCTAATCCAACATTCGAGCCTGTTTGTACTTCATTGCCGGGGACGCGATAAAAGCGGTCAAAAATATGCGCTTGCTGCTCGGGCGGTATTCCTAGTCCCTTATCATGCACAGAGATCCTGCACACATCTCCGTTTTGTTCAACTATCACAGCAATTGGAGAGCCTGGGGGTGAATATTTGTACGCATTTGATAGCAAATTGAGGATCACCTGGCCGATGCGATCAGCGTCTAGCTCGACTTTGATGGGTTCTTCAGGAGCTTGCAGTGTGAGAAGTGGCGTTGGATGAGTTCCTGCCATAAATTCATCCAGTGTATCCTGGCAGAGCGCGGATATATCGCTGCGCTGGGTGCGCAGGACAAGCTTGTCCGTCTCAATGAGAGAAATATCCAGTAAATCCTTCACCAGCATTTCCATGCGATGGATAGAGCGCTCTATTAGCTCCACACTGCGCAGGTTATCCGAACCCTCGCGCACAAATTGACGGTGCAAGAGCTGGATCATGCCTTTCATGCTCGCTAGAGGAGTTTTGAGTTCATGCGAGACAACATTGAGAAATTCATCCTTTGCCGCGTTAGCTCGCATGAGTTCGGCAGTGCGCTCCTGCACCTTTTGCTCGAGAGACATGGCATACATTTCCAGGGCCAGTTGCTGTTCTTTAACCTGGCGTCGTAGCTGGCGCATTTCAATAGCGCGGCGTAAGGCGTTGGTACAGTATTCGCGGTCAATAGGTTTCTGAATGTAGTCGTAAGCTCCACCTCGCAGGGCCTGAATCGCAAGCTCGTGTTCGCCATGGCCGGTAATCAGTAAAGTGGGTGTCTCAGGCTGCAGTTCCTTGATCTTTGTCAGTAACGCCAGTCCATCCATGCCGGGCATCTTGATGTCGCTTATTATGGCGTCATAGTCGTGTTCTTGTATCTGCCGAATCGCCTCTAAAGCTGAATCGCTGGTATCCACCAGTACGCCTGGGATGCGCAGGTATAGCGTTTGAGGTAGCGCCTGCAGTAGTGCTGGATCATCATCTACGATAAGTATGTGTGGTCTGTCTGTCATACCCGATACCTCACGATTTATCCAGATTTAACGGCAGTTGTATTGAGAAAAGGGCGCCACCCTCCTCGTGGTTCTGGACGATGATCGTGCCCTGGTGTTCCTTAATGATGCCATAGGTGATGGAAAGCCCCAGGCCGGTACCTGTTCCAACTTCCTTTGTCGTGAAGAACGGATCGAAGATGCGCTGTTCCAGTCCTGGCGGTATACCCGGCCCGGTATCGCGAAAACGAATTTCCACACTATCTGTTTGCGCTCTGCAGGTGATGATGATGGCCTTGTATGGGACATCGACCATGGCGTCACGCGCATTGGTGAGCAGGTTGATGAAGACTTGCTCCAGCTGGATGGCGTTGCCGATCACGACGATCCCATCTTTGGGAAAATCCATCTCTACTTCGATCTGCCGCAGCCGCAGTTGTTCCTGCATAAGCGAGATCGAGCGCTGGATGACCTGCGTAATGTCTACCGGCTCATGGCTAAACGAAGCGGCGCGTCCAAAAGTACGCAGGTGCGAAATGATTTCTGTGGCCTTGCGCACTTGCTGCATTGCGCTGTGCAATTCTTGCAGGATTTGTTCAGGATTTGTATCCGCCATGCCAAGCTCAATCAGATCGATGGCGTTGCCTATGAACAGGCCAATGTTGTTCAGCGGGTTATTCAGCTCGTGGGCGACGCCGGTGGTCAGTTCTCCGAGTGTTGCCAGCTTTCCTGCCTGCACCAGCTGTTCCTGCTTTTCGCGCAATTCCTGTTCGCGCCGCTGCACCTCCTCCGTCGTTTCCTTGAGATCGCTCATGATGTGAATCATGGCTTTGCGGCTATTTTCCAGGCGCAGATTCGACTGGTACGAGTCCTGCAAGATGTGCATGAGGGCACGGCGTGAATTATCTAAACGCTCCGTTTGGCGGGCCAGCCGGCTGCGATCCTGCTCGTAGTCGGCCAGAATATGAATCATGGCTTTGCGCTGGTCGGCAAGTTTCCGGTTGAGGGTATTCAAATCGCTCAAGATATGCATGAGGGCGCGCCGTCGCTCCTCGCTTTTGCGCACGCGTAATTCCAGGGCATTCTTCTGCTCTACCAGGCGTGCATATTCGCGTTGGAGATCCTCCAGGCCCATCTCTGCGTATGAAATGGTGCCTGGTAGGCGCTCCTGAGCAATAGTCATATACATCATCCTCGCAGGACCTTGTCCAGTTCGCGTCTCAAGTTCTCGATCTCTTTTTCAAGCGCGATCATTTTCAACTCGCGTCCCACGACCACCTCTTCGAATTTCTCCAGGTCGAGAATTTTTTCCTGCAGTTCAGCCTTCGATTCCTGCAGGTCGCGCACCACCTTTTCATAAGCGCGCATATCACGCAGGATACCGATAGCGCCGATCACTTTACCATCCGTATCGCGCAAAGCGGAAGCGTTAAGCGTGGTGGGAATGATTTCGCCGGAAGCGCTGCGTGGATTGAGACGCGCATTACGCGTCACGCCTCGTTCGATGACCTCGCGTAGAGCGGCCAGGAATTCACGCGTTTCTTCAGGGCTGATGAAGCGCGAGAGGGATTGTTCCAACACTTCGTCGGGACGGAAGCCTAATAGTTCGTAAACCGCGTCGTTGGCCTGTAAGATTTTTCCTTCCAAGTCGGAGACGAAGACCGGGTCTGGCGCGTTCTTGATCAGGCTGTCCGAATATGCCAGCGCCTTATCCAGTTCGCGCATATCACGCAGGATACCGATGGCGCCAATCACATTTCCATAGGTGTCTCGCAAGGCGGAAGCGTTCAAGCTGGTAGGGATGACCTCGCCGGAAGCGCTGCGCGGGTTCAGGCGTGTATTACGGATAACGCCGCGCTCGATGACCTCGCGTAAGGCGGCGGTAAACTCTCTGGTTTCCTCGGGACTGATGAAGCGCGAGAGGGATTGTTCCAGCACTTCGTCGGTGCGGAAGCCCAACAACTCGTAGACGGCATCGTTGGCCGAGAGAATCTTTCCTTCCAGGTCAGAAACGAAAACGGGGTCAGGCGCGTTCTTGATCAGGCTGTCTGCATAGGCGCGTGCCTTGTCCAGTTCGCGCATGTCACGCAGGATACCGATGGCGCCGATCACCCGCCCGTCAGCATCGCGCAAGGCGGAAGCGTTCAAGCTGGTAGGGATGACCTCGCCGGAAGCGCTGCGTGGATTGAGGCGCGCATTGCGCGTTGCGCCGCGCTCGATGACCTCGCGTAAGGCGGCGGTAAACTCTCTGGTTTCTTCGGGACTGATGAAGCGCGAGAGGGATTGTTCCAGCACTTCGTCGGTGCGGAAGCCCAACAACTCGTAGACGGCATCGTTGGCCGAGAGAATCTTTCCTTCCAGGTCAGAAACGAAAACGGGGTCAGGCGCGTTTTTGATGATGATATCGGCATCCAGAGCACCATGCGAGCGGGTGCCGTGCATAGATATGTGCGGTGATGTCGTAGTAGTCTGTACAGCGCTATCACTCATAAGAAATACCTCCGTTACATAACTTAACTGGCGGCCTGCGCATCTTTTCGTATGCCGCGTGCAATGCATAAGAGGCCTGACCAAAGCTCTACACTATGTAAAATCTGCCGACTCACATTTATTGCAAGTATAACAAAAATTCTCAGCAAAACGCAATAGCGGGGAGAATAGTCATATATTCATCTGACATGTAGCAAGCTGCTAGTGTGGATGTCACCAGCACCCGATTTTAAATGCAACAAAGTGGCATCTGGTGAGCACCCAGGAGTGCGCGAGAGATTCTTCGCTTCGCTCAGAATGACACGCTTGCACGCAAGCGTGTCATTCTGAGCGAAGCGAAGAATCTCTTGTTTGAACTACAGCACAAGGGCAAGTCATTCTGAGTGAAGCGGAGAATCTCCGGTTTCAAATACAACAAAGTAGCATAGATATGCTATACTAGCCGAAAAGTCAGGCCTGAAAAGGCGAAAGGATTTCTTGTGTGAACCAGGCACATATTGCCCGTCAAAAAATACTCGCCCGGCCGGAAATTGCTGCTGAAGTGCGGCGCAGGCAGGAAGTGGGCGAACGAGGCGTCTTCACGAACGGCTGCTTCGATCTCCTGCACCTGGGGCACGTGCGCTATCTTGAAGAGGCGCGCGACCTGGGGGATTTTCTCATTGTGGGACTGAACAGTGATGCCAGCACCCGCGTGCTCAAGGGACCGGGTAGACCCCTGGTACCAGAAGAGGAACGTGCCGAAATACTGGCAGCTTTAACGTGTATAGACTATGTGACGATCTTTAGCGAACCGACGGCCAGCGAATTGCTCGCACTATTGCGACCCGCGATCTACGTCAAGGGCGGCGATTATGGCATGGAACAGAGCGGCGTGCCGGATACCGGCCGTTTGCCTGAGGCAAAAGTGGTGCAGCAATACGGGGGAGTTGTGCGTTTGATCGCCTATCTACCAGATCATTCCACGACAAAATTAATCGCAACCATCAAGCAACTTCCCTCGTCCAATCGTTATAAGGATTCTTCGCTGCGCTCAGAATGACAGGCCTATGGCATGCCGCAGGCCTGTCATTCTGAGCGCAGCGAAGAATCCCTACGAATGCATAATAAAAAATTTCTACCGTAGTGGAGAACAATACATAATGGCCAAAGAATCTGTGAATGAACAACCTGAAGCTATCCCATTAAACTCAACAGGAATATCTGAACAGAGCGTTCCGATTATAGAGGGTCCACCGGAAAAAGCCGCGCCAAGCGAGCGGCGTGAAATCGCGAAATCGGCCTCGCTGGTAATGCTTGGCAACCTGGGCAGCAGCATTATGGGTATGGTGCGCCAGATCGTTGTCGCCTCATTTGGTACCGGGGTAGCCGGCCCTTTCAACTCCGCGTTGTTACCGGCCCAGACCTTCAATGACTTCCTGGTGAATGGCTCCGTCTCCGGCGCCCTGATCCCCACCTTCAATGATTACGCTGCGCCCGAAAAGCGCAATGAACTGCGGCGCCTCGTCTTTACTATCGTCAACCTTGTCCTGCTGGTTATGTTTTGTGCCGGAGTCGCTTTCGTCTTTATTTCGCCCTGGTTCGTCGATACTATTCTGGTGCCCGGATATCCGCTCGCTCAACAGCAACTCACCTTGCAGTTCGCGCAGATCATCTTCTTCTCGCTGCTGGCTCTGGGGCCGTTTGCCGTGCTATTGGCGGCATTATATGCCCTGAAAGAATTTGGCTGGCCCGCTTTTGCCACCGCTTCTTATCATGTCGGTATCATCCTTGGCGCTCTCGCCGGTAGTCTGCTTGGAGCGCATTACTATGGTTACCTGGGCCTCGCTATCGGAGTCCTGGTTGGCGCGGCGGGGGAAATTGCCTTGCTCCTGCCCGGCATACGCAACCAGCGCCTGCCCTACATGTTCGTACTCGACCTGAAACAGCCTGCCCTGCGCCGTATCGTCAAACTCTACATCCCGGTCGCGTTCAGCTTTTTAGTCAGTATGGGCCTGATCTACCTGGATCAAAACCTGGCGTCGCGCACTCCCTGCGGCATCATCGCGAATTTCCCTATCCACCCGGGAACCTGCGGCGCTGCCAACTACACCGCCATGCGCCTGGCAACCACGCTCATACAATTCCCGGTCGGATTAGTCGCCGCGGCCCTCTCATTTGCCGTCCTGCCCACGCTTTCGGCGCACGCGCGCGAGGGCAACAACGAGCGTTTCAAAGAGACACTCCTGTTAGGATTCCGCGTTGGGCTGTTGCTCATGGTTCCTGCCGCCGTCGGCCTGATTGTGCTGCGTCAACCGATCGTCGACCTGCTTTTCCGCCACCGCAACTACACTGCCGAGGACGCTGCTCGCACCGCTATTGCCCTGCAAAACTACGCCTACCAGCTCCCTTTTGTGGCCCTGGATCAACTCTTGATAGCCGCTTTCTATGCGCGTAAAAACACCATCATTCCGGTAACAATCGGGGTCGTCAGCATCCTGGGCTACCTTGCCGTCGCCCTGCCCCTCTGGAGTACCGTCGGCATGCCCGCGCTTGCCCTCGCCAACACCGTACAGAACTCACTTCATCCCATTATTCTTCTGATCCTCTTAAGAATAATCATGGGTTCCCTACACATACGCAAGATGCTGCCGACTGTTCTCAAGATACTACTCGCCGCCGCCGCAATGGGCGCGATAGCCTGGGCAATGCAGCTCTTGCTTGGACACATCGCGCTCTTTTCGCTCGACCGGCTCTCAGGCGCATTGCTCACAGTCATCATAGCAGGCGGACTGGCGAGCCTTGTCTACACCGGCAGCGTGCTGCTATTGAGGGTGGAAGAGGTCAATCTTGTAGTGGGTGCTGTGAAGGCAAAGCTGGGAAGAAAGTAATACAATACACGGCTATTATTGTACCCGCGCGAACAAATCATTCTCTCCCGGCACATCTAGCCCGACACGTGATGCCGCCAGCTGGTAGCACTCGTAGCCGCGCCATTTGCGCAGCAGATCCTCCGGTATCTGCGCCATAAACGCGCCAGAGTTTGCCTGGGTGCGATGCATCGACCAGGAACGGTCTTTCGCCTCCTGCCACTTCCCGACATCCAGCCACACACTGATCTGTTCGTCGGGTAATCCCAGCTTCTCAGGATCGAGTCCTGCGAAAGAACTCTGCATCTCTTGCGCCTGTGGCTGCGACCTCATCCATTCGCCGATAGCCTTTATAGCGCTGCGTGGAAACGCTGTGTAATACAGCTTGGAGACGGCATGCGCAGGTCCAAGCTCAGGATATTGCACCGCGTCGGATGCCGCGTAGAAGGCGCTCGTCGTATAACGATAGATCGCGATGTGGTCAGGATGCCCATAGCCTCCGGTTTCATCGAATGTTACCATCACATGCGGTCGAAATTGGCGGATGATCTCAACCAGCCTGGCCACTACCTCCGCGCGATTAGCCTGGACGAATGCGCGTGGGTCCTGGTTCTCAGGCGTTCCCGCCATGCCCGAATCACGGTAACCAAGGAACCAGAGGTGGTTCAGACCCAGTACCTGGGCCGCTGCTCGCATCTCTCCCTCGCGCACCTGTCCCAGATTCTCAGGTGTTGCCAGGCTGGGGTCGGCAATCTCACCAACCTCACCCCGTGTCGCGCATACCAGCCCTGTCTCTACACCGGACGCACCGTATAGTAAAAAAGCTCCGCTCATCGTCCCCTCGTCATCGGGGTGGGCGAAGAGACCTAATAATCGTTTCGTTGACATTGTTTCCATGCTTTCATATAATTTTGCCGTTCAACGGCAGACTACAGTGTTACTCTAACACCTGGACGGATTTCCTGTCAATGAGCGCGGATTTGTTGCACTTATCCTTTTAGAATAGAACAACTATTTCCAATATCACTCTATCTTTTCTGCAAGAAATGTGGTATATTCTTCTGTAGGGACGACGGCTTATCCCTGTCCTAGTCCGGTAGCAGGACAGGCACCAGGCCCTGACCCTACAAGTAAACCTTTGTGGTCGTCCTGAGGAGCTGCACGTCAATCGACCCCTTCCTATGATCGATATGGAAGGTAAAAATAGCGAAAGTAATAGAGTATAAGGAGGAGCTTCTGCATGCCAAGAACGGTACTGGATAGAGAATTACAGGAACTGAACGATCAGATCATACAGTTGGGCAATGACGTAGATAATGCTTTTGAAAAGGCTCTCAAGGCTTTGGAGACCGGTGACCAGGTTCAGGCCGGTATGGTGATTGAAGCCGATGCCATTATCGATAGTCTACGTATGGCCATCGAAGAGCATACCATTCGCTTATTGACGCTGCAACAGCCTTTAGGGGGCCGCGATTTGCGTTTCCTCACCTCAGCGCTCTCTATTGCTGGCGATCTTGAGCGAGCCGGCGATGGCGCCGCCGGGATTGCGCAGATCATCCTGCGCATGACGCCGCTGCGAGGCACGCCCGCATCCCAGGTAGTGATTAGCGGCGATGGCAAGGAGGATCAGGTCACAGAAGCCTCGATCTTACACAATATGATTGAATTAGGACGGGAAGCACGGCGGGTCTTGCAAGGCACCATGACCGCATTTGCCAACCGCGATGTCGATGCCGCGCGTCATATCTGGGAGGAAGATGATGTTGTAGATGTGCGCTATCATCTCGTGCGCCACGATCTGATGACCTTGATGGAAGGCGCTCGCGCCATTCCAGCCTTGCAGAACGACTCCCGCATCTTGCAGCGCGCCACCTACCTGCTCTGGATTGCGCATAAGCTAGAGCGCGTTGGCGATCATTGCACCAATATCTGCGAGCGCATCGTCTTCATCCTCAAGGGAGAAACGAGTATTCAGCGTTCAGAAACCTGAGGCCAGGGGATAGGGCGCGATCAATCTGGCCCCTACCCATCAATCGCTTGCCAGAAGAGGTTGGCTAACTGCACATACCCGGCGGCGCTGGGATGAAATCCATCCGAGCTGATATATTCGGGATGTGCCGTTAGCCTGCTCCCCTGGCGAAACAGGTCCACCAACGTCACCCCATAGCTTGCCGCCGCCTGAGCAATACCAGCATTCCAGTGTTGAATGGCCTGGAGCATCTGTGCTTTCTGTGCGGTCGTCTCGTTTGCGAAAGCGGGCAGACGCGTCAGGTCAGGCAAATTCGCCATTATGATACGCGCGTGCGTCCTCGTATGCAACTGGTGCAGCAGCGTATTGAGGTCTTGCATATAGTCGTTATAAGCAATACCGTCGACGAAATCATTGGCTACCAGCCAGATTGTTACCAGGTCGGGTGATGTCGAAATTGCCAGCGGTAATTCTTCCGTCAGCGCATCGTGCAGCCGGATGCCACTCACACCCAGGTTTATCAGACGCGAGCCCTTTGGCAAATGCGCCGCTATCAATGGCACGTATCCCTGCGATCCTGGCACGTTGCTGCCAACGCCAACCGCGTCGGAAGCCCCCAACGCGACATACGTGATGGGCCGTTGAAAGGTCTGGCTTTGAGCCGACCGTGTAGTCGCGGTAAGGGATGGTGAGGCCGGATGCGTCATGCTGGTAACGTTCGGACTGCCCCCCGCGGCGCAAGCTGAAAGTGCCAGGCAGAGCAGCAGTACGGATATTGAAAAGCAGCGGAAGAACCACCCGCGGATAAACTTCTTCATAGGGAGTCTGTATTTCTAGCGGATCACCGGCTTTCGAGCATACAGTCAAATATAGTACATCATATTGTATCACGTGCTTTGTGATCCACCTCACAGTTTTCCCACAAGCCGCATGCTAGACTGCTATGAAGCCCCTCATTAGAGGGAGAACCCATAAATTCTAGCCTTTATAGCGTATAAGTCAGGTGAACCCCACGCCTACAGGCGGGGGCTTGCATCTGGCCCCGAAGAGCCGACACGAGAGGCCGCCTGACAGGTCGGCCCACTCAGGGCGGGTCTACCATCCTGAGCAAGAAAAGTAAGGTACTTCTCTCGAATGTTGTAAGCAGCGTTGAGGTCTGCATTGAGTTGATAGCCACAGGAGCGGCAGTGAAAGACGGATTGCGAGCGACGATTGGAGCGATGCTGATAGCTACAGCGCGAACAGGTCTGCGAGGTGTGCCGCGGGTCAATCTTGACGACGGCAATACCCCGTGCCTGTGCTTTGTACTGCACAAACGAGTACAATTGCGCAAACGACCAGCTATGCAAGCGTCGTTTGTTGCTCACGTTCTTGTTCTTTTTACCTCTTCCCATCCTGGAGGTCTCTCGGATGTTGGTCAGATTCTCAAGAACGATGGTAGCGCCTGCAGGGGAAGTGGACACAATCCGTTTACTGAGGACATGATCGTGGTCTCTGCGTTGCCGAAACCGTTTCTTGTTCAGCTTCTTGAGGTGCTTCTTCGCCGAACGAGTGCCTTTGGCTTGCAGTTTTCTCTGGAGGCGGAAGAGACAATGTTCCTGCTCTTTCCATCGCTTCTTTCCCAGGAATTGTCGGTTGGAAGTGACTGCCGGGCGATTGAGACCCAGATCAACTCCAATCACGTCCTGAGAAGGAGGAACAACGGGTTCAGGAAAGGAAACAACGATGTGAAGCGTGAAGCGTCCTTGGCGCAAGCACAGGTCAGCACTACACACGTTGTAGCCAACGTACTGCATGAGGTGAGGTGGCACCTTGAAAGGCATTTCTACGCGCCCGTTGACTGTGGCAAGACTACAGCTGAGCGTTTGCCACTTGACCCGGTACGAACGCTGATCATAGCGGATACAGACCAGTTCGCTGTGGGGACAGCGGACAGGCTTGAAGACAGGAATGGGCTTGCCTTCTTTCCTGGCCTTCTCAACCTTGCTGGCATAGGCCTTTTCCTTCTTGATCTTCCACGTGAGGGCAGACTTGATCGCTTCCGTTGCCTTGAGACGGGCCGAACAGACCAATTGAGCGGGAAGATCAGGAAACTGGGCACGCAGCGGATAGTACGTGCGTTTGTGCAACTCCACGCCATTGCTACAGGCAGTCGAAAAACCTTCCTGAGCAACAGCATTAAAACAGGCGCTATAGTGTTCAAGCGTTGCCTTCAGACTTTGCGCCTGCTCTGGCGTCGGATTGAGTTGTACGATTATCGTTCTATTCATGCGAAAAGTATGTCATATAGACCAGGTTTTTGTCAAACATTCTGGAAAGGAGAGGGCGCATTCCTTCCCATAGCTGAAGCCAGGGGTCTCCTGCGCCTTTATGATGATCAGAAAGCAACTATATTCTAAAGAATGTCTGATTTGAAAGGAAAAAATTATGTATCGTATGCGTTCTCATCCAATGCTCATTGCTCTCTTCTTGTGCTGTATCGCGTTGCTGGTCGTGGCCTGTGGATCACCGGGCACAGGTTCGACACCCGGAGGTGGCACGACACCGACTGTAAACCCAACACCGGCAGGAAAGACTTCTACTCCCACCCCAAAGGGAAATGGGAATGGAAATCCCGGAACGGTTTCTACCACGGCTCCGGTGCCGGCAACACAGACCAGTTGTCCCGCTTCGGGCGGCGGACGAGCGGCCGTGCTTGCGCCATTGGCGCTGGGCAGCGACCAGAATATCGTCTATATTGTCAATCAGGGGCCGGCGGATGCGCCTACACTTGCCACGTTGAAGCGCTATGATGTCACGACCGGTAGTAAAACTGAGATTCTCAACCTTCCCAGGACAGAAATCAGCGAGGCCCAGGTTTCGACGGATGGACAATGGATTCTCTTTGTCGCCATTGCATCCGGTCAGGCGAAGTTGCAACTGGTGCGCATGGATGGTCAGGGGTTACAAACGTTGTATTGTGCCGCGCCACCCTCCAACGGCGCCAATACCGGTAGCGCCTTGCATGATGCGCAGTGGTCTTCCGATCAGAAGCTCATCGTTTTTGATAGCTATACCAGCAGTGGCAGCGGTGTTTATGTGCTGAATGCACAGAACGGTAGCGTGCAGGCGGACATCTTTATGAGCGGAACAGGCGTTGATTATCCGATCCTGACCTGGCTGGATACGACAAGGGTGTACCTGCTGGGGCCTCAGGTAGATGCTCCTTCGGGCGCTCTCTACCTGCTCGATACCAGCAAAGGGGCCAATCAGAACCCGCAAAATCTGCCGGTAGTCGTCACTCCTACCAATACGTTCTGCTGGAACTCCGACAGCAGCTATGATGGGACGCAATTGTATACCGCCGAATGCACGACCGACCCGAATCCAAATGGCCCCGGTATCGGCGACCAGCGCGGCCCCAGCATGATTAACGTGCGCGCGGCCAGCGGTGGCTCACCGCATACCTTTTTCACCAACGCGAACATGGCTATTACCGCCGTGCGGGCCATCAGCAAGACCACGCTCTTGTTCCTGGTTGAAAACGCCTCTTTTACCGGAAACGCCGATACCAGCAATAACGGGTTGTGGAAAGTCAATACCGACGGCAGTGGTCTGGCACGCCTGACCAGCGATGGCGCGGGAGTTTCCGGGGGGCCGAGCAATTTCAACATGTTCTCGCAGTATCCCTGGTCAAATGTTTCTCGCGATGGAAACCTGTACGCCCTGCAACATAGCAGCGCTAACGGTAAAACGCAATCGCTGCTGTTCGGTGCGCTGAACGGTGGAACGCCAACTACATTCGCGTCCATCTCGGACGGCACGCAGTTGTCGATTGTTGGCTGGACAACGATGTAATAAAAAAAAACAAGAAGAGTTCAGCGCCGGCTGGCTTCCGCGCGGAAGCCAGCCGGCGCTGAACTCTTCTTGTTTACCTTATTTACCCTCTATCGACCATTTCTAATTTGCCGGTTTCGATATTGATTACCAGGCCATGCACCGGAATCCTGGGCAGGTAAGGGCTGTTGCGAATAACCTTGACCACTTCGCCAACATTCACATGCACGTCGGAAAATGCGCCGAGCCAGCGCACCAGGCCCTGGACGTTCCCCAGGCTCTCCTGCTCGATCAATCGTTGCGGATCGACACCCAATGCCTGCATCGACGCTATCACAGCATCAGAGTTCGCATTCGCCAGGCCGCAGTTTGTATGACCGATTACGGCCACTTCGCGCACCCCCAGCAAATAGATGCCGCCAGCAAGCGAGCGAATCAAGTCACTCGCTCCTCCCTCGCGCTCAGGTTCGGAGATGGTCGCTCCAGCGGTACGCAGTTCGAGTACGTCGCCGCGTTGCAGTCCAAGCGCCTGCTCAAACATGTTCACCAACCGGCAATCCATACAGGTTACAACGGCCATATGTTTGCGGGGCGCGTGTCCGATAATGGGCAGCGGTGGCTGGCGCAGGAACTGCTCGTTATGCGCCAGGATTTCATCAATTACCATCTTATTCCCCCGCGACCACCGAATAGCTCGGCTTGCCGTTAAAGTTGTACAGGTTCTCGATCTTGATAAAATCGAAACCGGCATTGTTGACGCGGCGCAGCAACTCGATCACCTGGTCGTGATCGATTGGCGTCCCATGTTCCGGGGCCATGAAGCGGCAGCGCCAGTGGTCGGTGCAGAACGTCTCCGGCAATCCCTCTGGCCAGACCTTTGCCCCGCGATTGGTGATTACCACCAGCTCCAGGCCATCACCGCTCACCTGCCGGAATGTCTCGCCCAGCTCGTTCGCGCTTCCCTTATGCCAATCAAGGAACACGTCCACGCCAACCAGTTCCTTTGTCTCCTCTGGCTGGTTCATCGCCACCGGCTTATACTCTTCATGCTGGGGAGAAGTAGTATACTGTACCTCTTTCAGTATCTGCGGCTTCTGACCAAGGCGCGCGATCACCGCTTCGGCAAATTGTCGCGTACCCACCTTTTCCTTGCTCACGCCCTCTACATAGATGTCATAGGTATGAATGCCATCCTCGATGGTGCGCAGCCAGGCGTTATGTACCAGTGCCGCCACGTCCGGCTGGTTGATGTGTACGAGCATCATCACCGCCGCCAGCAGCAAACCTGATGGATTGGCGATATTCTGTCCGGCGCGGCGCGGAGCAGACCCATGAATAGCCTCGAACATCGCGCAGCTATCGCCGATATTCGCCGAACCTGCCAGCCCGACCGAGCCTGCAACCTGCGCCGCGATATCCGAGAGAATATCACCATACAGGTTAGGCAGCACAATCACATCGAAAGCCTCCGGCGTATCGGCAAGCTTGGCCGAGCCGATATCAACAATCCAGGTCTCGTTGGCGATATCGGGATACTCTTGCGAAATTTCATTGAAAACCTTGTGAAAGAGGCCATCCGTCAGCTTCATGATGTTGTCCTTCATGAAGCAGGTCACCTTCTTACGGTTATGACTGCGCGCGTACTCAAAGGCGTAGCGAATAATCTTCTCGCTGCCCGGTCGGCTGATCAGCTTCAGGCTCTCCACCATCTCGTGTGTTTGCCGGTACTCGATGCCCGTGTACAGGTCTTCCTCGTTTTCGCGGATAATCACCACGTCCATCGTCGGGTGCTTCGTGTCGACAAATGGATAATACGAAACGCAGGGGCGCACATTGGCATACAGGCCGAACATCGTGCGCGTCGTCACGTTGAGGCTCTTATAACCTCCACCCTGCGGCGTCGTAATGGGAGCCTTCAAAAAAACTCGCGTGCGGCGCAGCGATTCCCACGCCGAAGGCTCGATACCGGCAGCGATGCCGCGCAGGTAGACCTTCTCGCCCACCTCGACAGGCTCGATCTCGATGCGCGCTCCGGCAGCCTGGATAATGTGCAGGGTGGCGTCCATGATTTCTGGCCCAATGCCATCCCCGTATGCGACTGTAATCGGTGTCTTTTTCTCCATGATAGTAACCTGACCTTTTTCTTTGCTTCCTGATGATAAACTTTCACGAGCAAAACCGGTTATCCGAGTGGCTCAGGGCATGTCATTCTGAGTGAAGCGAAGAATCCGTGTCCATCGTGCTAGAGATTCTTCGCTTCACTCAGAATGACATGGCCAGGGTACTTACCGATTTTGCTGGTAAAAATTCATTATATATGTCCGTACAGACCATATCATATTTCTCGTTGCCTCAGTTTAGCATAGCAACGTGCGTTTGACAATTCGCTTGCATTCTGTTATCTTGAGAGAACAACGATGTAGCAATGCGGCTCTCGTCCTTCGTTTCATAGGATGAGAGCCTCTTTTATTATGAATATGCTTCTACCGGATACCGGAATGCAACCCATTCATAGGTCAATGAACGCCATGATCTCAGTTTCAATCATCAACGTCACCAGCTACACAGGCCTGGAATTGCTGCGCTTGCTGGCTCAGCATCCACAATTTGAGCTGACCTCGGTGACCGGGCGCAGCGCTGCCGGGAAACGGCTGGGCGAAGTGTTTCCCCAGCTTGTCATAGCCGCATCATCTGGCTTTGCCAGGGCTGCCAGCCTCATTATTACTGAAGAGCCTGAGCAGACCGACCTGGCTTTTGTATGCCTGCCCCATGCCGCCGCCGCCGAATCAATCCTGCCCCTGCTGGAGCGTGGTATAAAGGTAGTAGACCTCTCCGCCGATTTCCGCCTGCGCGATGTCGCCACCTATGAAGAGTGGTATAAGCATACACATCCGGCGCCCGCCTTATTGGAGCGTGCGGTCTACGGCCTGTGCGAACGCTATCGCGTGCAAATAGCCAGCGCCTCGCTCGTAGCAAATCCGGGATGTTATGCTACCGCCGCTATCCTGGGGCTGTTGCCCGCCGTATCAGCGCGTATCGTCGCACCCGGCCTCATCATCGATGCCAAATCCGGTATCAGCGGCGCGGGTCGTGGCCTTACGCTCGGCACGCATTATGCTGAAGCCAATGAGGACGTAAGCGCGTATAGTCTAACAGGGCACCGCCATCTCGCCGAGATCACGCAGGAGCTTGAAGCAGCATCCTTAGCAGGCGGGCTGCGCCTCACCTTTATACCGCACCTGATACCCATGACGCGTGGTATCCTGGCGACCTGCTATGCCGACTTGAAGCAAGATGAGATGGGCCGACTTCCGACAACGGAGCAGGTTCGCGCGCTGTACACCGAGTACTACGCGGGCGAGCCATTTGTGCATGTAGTAGACCAGCCGCCGCATACGAAGTGGACCTACGGCAGCAACGCCTGCCTGATTTATCCGCTGGTGGATAACCGCACCGGGCGTCTCCTGGTGATCTCTTGCCTGGATAACCTCATCAAAGGAGCCGCGGGCCAGGCGATACAGAACGCAAATATTCTCGCAGGATTGCCGGAGACAACGGGCCTGCCGGCGCTGTCTGTCTATCCTTAGGGGCGAAATAATGACATCAACTTTTTCAAAAATGGTATCTGAAAACAACATCAGCAATGAGTATCAACTGATCGCGCACGTATTGCGCGAAGCGCTGCCCTATATCAACTTCTTGAAAGGCAAAACGCTCGTCATCAAGCTGGGTGGCAGTACCCTGACCCATCAGAAACATGTGTTGCAGGATATTGTTTTGCTGCGCTCGTTGGGGTCCTGTCCTGTGCTTGTGCATGGCGGAGGGCCCTATATCAATGAATGGCTCGAAAAGCTCAATGTGCCTGCGCGTTTCGAAAATGGACTGCGCGTCACAGATGCCGGGACATTGGATATCGTGCGTATGGTTCTATTGGGCCAGGTCAATCAGGGCCTGGTGGCGTCTCTGATCGAAATGGGAGGGCTAGCCATCGGCCTGAGTGGAACCGATGGCAACACCATACGCGCGCGTGTCGCCGATGAACAACTGGGCTTTGTTGGCGCGATTGAAGAGGTCGATCCGAGCCTTTTGCAACTCCTTATTGAGCAGGGATATATCCCTGTCGTTGCGCCTCTTGGGCAGGGACCAGGCGCGCCTTGCCTGAATATTAATGCCGACCTCGTGGCTTCGCATATCGCGCGCGCCATGCATGCCGAAAAGCTGATCTTCCTCAGCAATGTCAGCGGTATCTGCCGCAAAGATGGCTCGTTGATTTCAGAACTCAGCCAGGCAGAAGCGCAGAGACTGATAGCCGATGGTACTATTCATGGCGGCATGATTCCCAAGGTTGCTGCCTGCCTGGATGCCCTTTCTACCGTCTCGCGCGTGCATATCGTAGATGGTAGAGACCCACACTCCTTATTGCGCGAATTGTTCACGGATCAGGGGGCTGGAACAATGATTGTGAGAAATAAAGCCTGAAAAATCTGGCTCAGCCTGTATACGTTTGCCCCAAAATCTGCTATGATTAGCTGCAATAAATCGAACCTGTTTCAATGTAGAGGGGCAACATTGAACGATGCAACACCGCCGGAGGAACCGGCCGAATCGAATACTGTACAACCGGGCTATCTGGGTATATCGCCCCCCGTTGGCCAGCTGGCGGCACGGGGAGAGCGCATCTGGGTTGATCGACCTGAGCAATTGCTTGCCGCCGTCAACACGCTGAAGCAATCACCTGTTGTTGCCGTCGATGCCGAATTTACGCAGGTGCGTTTGCGCACGCAGAATGATGCCTTTACCACCACACAGCGCCTGGCGCTTCTACAACTGGCCATTGATGGCAAATGTTTCGTCGTAGACGCATTGCGCCTGAACGATCTTTCGCCCTTGAATGCTGTCCTTGATGATCCCAATACCATCATCCTGCTGCATGGTGCGGGCGCGGATTTACGCGTGATGGCCGAGCGTGGGCTCAATATCGCCCATTACATTGACCTGGAAGCCGCGAGTCGTTCCATCTTTGGGCAGCACGAGTCGTCACTGGCGGCCATGTTGCAGCGGGCCTTTCATGTGCGCCTGGATAAGAGCTTGCAGCGCACCGATTGGACGCGCCGCCCGTTGCCATCGGCTATGATCGCCTATGCCGCGCGCGATGCCGAGATGACCCTTGCTCTCTACTCCTGGCTGGGCGAATATTTCCCTGCCGTCTTACAACTGTACGATAATGCGAACCTGCTCAAGCCTGTTGCAACCTGGATTGAACCGTTCCTGCGCGGATCATCGCCCGTTCCAGTCGATGTGGCAGTGGCCGAAGCAATAGAAAAAGGCACTATCCGTGACATCGAACAGGTATACGCCGATGTGAGGAAGGCGTTAGCCACGTTGACTCACCCTATGCGCCGCAGCCGCTTACTGCGCTTGATTGCCGATTTATTGCTTGTGGACCTCGTTCCTGACATAGAGCCTTTGCTTACTGCGCCGACTGCCGAGGAGCGCGCTGCTGCCATACGTACACTCGGCCGCCTGGGCGCCGAACAGAGTAGAGCGTTGATTACCCCATTGTTACAGGACCCTGTGCAAGAAGTGCGCAGAGCGGCGCAAACCGCCCTCCGAAGCATGTCTCCTAGAGAACCCCGCGCGCGCAAGACGACACTCGTGAGGAATGCCGATGGCTCGCGCAGCTGGACCATCGACGCAAACGACGAAAACGGCAAAGAAGCAGCATCTGATGACAATGATTGGAAAGCCCGCCTGCGCTCAATGCTGGGTGAATAACCTGCCTGGCAGGCGCGTACCCACCCATACGAGTAGCAACAGCGCCGTAATCATACTCATGCGTTTCAAGCGCCTCGCCCATTGCTCCTCTAATAGCGGGTCGCCATTGCCCAATCCCAGTTGGTGAACCAGGTTGCGCAGCAGGGTAGACCACCTGGTGCCGGCTAGCGCAAGTGTATCTTCCTCGCTCGTGTCTTCTACTGCCGCCATCTCGCCTATATGCACCGGAACGTCGCCGGTGAAGCGGCTTGTCGTGCGTATGTGCTCGGTCAGGGCGGAGAAAAATTGTTGAATAAGAACCTTGATAATGCCTTTAGCCATTGGCACCGGCACCAGCATGCTCATCGAATCAAAATGAAGTGAGCCTTTATAAGCCACGACAGTATTTTCATTCAGATCGCTCAGTTGCACCGTCCATTCCCCATCAACCCTGTTCTGCTGCCCGTCGCCTTCAATCGTAAAACGGTACGATGCCGGATAATCCTGCTCAATGATGCGCACACGCCCCGTGTACTGACCTTTTAAAGGGTTATGCTTTACCTGTATACAAAAGGCATACGTATGATTACCTAGCGCCTCGAGTCGCTCTATTCCAGGGATGCATTGTTCCATGGTACGTCTATCCATCAAACTATGCCATACCTCTTGCGGCGATGCCTGAAGCGTATAAGTTCCTTCGATCTCCATAAGAACACCTTCATAAAAGTAATTTTCGAGAATACCGCTTTCCTCCATTATAGGTGAGGATGATATATGCTGCAATGGGTAGATGTAGCGAAAGGTCAAAAGATGCTCGACACATTACCCCGTAGCATAGAGAACTTCTCCTGTGTCCAAAACTTGCGTTCGCGTCAAGCAACATGTATACTAAGCCTCGTATTATAGAGACTTTGAGTGGGTTATCCGGCACACCACGAGGGTGCCGTCGCATTTCTGCTATCCACTGGTCGAATTTTGAGTGGGAGATGTAGTGGCACCCGCGCGGGTGCCAGGTATAACTTCCTCTGTGAGGAGCATGTGCAATGAAAGTAATTCTATTACAAGATGTTGAAGGCCTGGGAAAGGCCGGCGATTTAAAAGAAGTGGCGAATGGCTATGCCCGCAATTATCTGCTGCCCCGTCACGTCGCGGCTCCCGCGACTCCTACCTTGATTGCCAATCGCGATCAACGCATTGCTGCCGAGAAGCGCAGGCTGGAGAAACAGGCTGAAGAGAATCAACAGCGAGCAGAGCGCCTGGGCCAGGTGACATTGACGTTTAAGGCTCGCGTCGGTCGAGAAGGACGCCTCTATGGGTCGATCACCAGCCAGGATATCGCGGAAGGTCTGCGCCAGAGCGAAGGCATCATCATCGACCGGCGTATGATCGAACTAGCGAGTCCGATTCGTTCCGTCGGCACGTTCATGGTGCCTGTCAAGGTCGCTCAGAAACTGGAGCCAAAGATTACTGTTAATGTGATCGATGAGGCTCAGGCCGGCGCTCCTGAAACGCAAAGCGCCGCCGTCGAGTAATACACCTGATACACCAATAAAAAGCAAGACTGGGCGGCACCTCGCATCCCGGCACCAGGTCCGCCCTCTCATTTCGCCTTGTAGGAGTGACATGTCATTCTGAGCGAAGCGAAGAGTCTCCCCGCTCACGAACATGTCATTCTGAGCGAAGCGAAGAATCTTTCCGCTCACGAACATGTCATTCTGAGCGAAGCGAAGAATCTCCGCGCAAGGCGAACTGAGTATTCACAAGTACGGGAATCCTATGCAGCGCTGGCTTTATAGTTTCTTAATCATGGCCGTCGCCGCTCCCATCGTCGCGTTGATCTGGGGGCAACAGCAAGAGATGGCCGTTTTTATTTGCTCTGCTATTGGCCTGATACCGCTGGCCGCGTTGATCGGGCAGGCTACAGAGAATCTTGAATACTACGTCGGCCCTATCGCCGGTGGGTTGCTTAATGCTACCTTCGGCAATGCTCCCGAAATCATCATCGGCATCTTTGCGTTGCAGCAAGGCCTGATCTCCGTCGTCAAAGCCTCGATCACAGGGTCTATCATTAGCAATGCGCTGCTGGTGCTGGGCAGTTCGCTGGCGCTGGGGGGATGGCGCTGGGGCAAACAATACTTCAATGCGCGTGACGCGGGCCAGTATTCGGCGATGATGGTACTCGCGGTGGCCGGTTTGCTCATACCAACCACCGGTTCGCTGGCATTAAAAATCTCTACGAATATAGAGGCCATCAGCGTCGCTATTTCTATCATCCTGCTGCTCGTTTATGCAATGTACCTGGCGACACATGTCTTCCATATTCGTTCTGAGCGGCGCAGCCCCAAACGCCACCGAAATGCTCCACAGGCAGAATCCACTGAAAATGAAGAGGTTGAGGCGGTTACAGGCGGACTCGCCCCTGAAGAGCGCGGAACGCAAAAACCTCCTAAACTCTGGTTAACGGCCCTCATCCTGTTCGTCGCGACTGTTGGCACTGCCATCAATAGCGAATTGCTGGTCGGCGCGATTCGACCTGTGACCGTGCAGCTTGGCCTGTCGCAGGTCTTTATTGGCGTGGTAATAATCCCCATTATAGGCAATGCCGCCGAACACTCCAGCGCCGTCTACATCGCCTTGCGCGATCACATCGACCTGAGCATGGCAATCGCGGCTGGCTCATCGATCCAGGTTGCCACCTTCGTCGCGCCGCTGCTGGTGCTGGTCAGCCTCCTATTTACACCCTCGCTCAGCCTGGTCTTCCAGCCCCTGGAACTGGTGGTTCTCGGATTGGCAACCATCCTCTTTGCGCTTGTCAGCCTCGATGGTGAGTCATCGTGGCTGGCGGGAGTGCAACTGGTGGCGATCTATATCATGGCCTGCGTGGTCTTTTTCTTCGTGCCCGGCTAATCACCTCGCCCTGACGCGACATTACATTTCACCATCGCGCGTGGTATCTTCGGCAAAAGGTCAGAGGCCAGCAGTCCGGCATGCCCGATTTCGGTGCTGACAAGATCGGCGGCGACCGTATGCAGGTAGACAGAGGCGCCGGCAGCGTCAAAAGGTGTCATATCCTGAGCGAGAAAACCCGCGATCATGCCGGCCAGCACATCGCCCGTGCCGGCAGTCGCCAGCGCGGGATTCGCCAGCCAGTTGATGCGCGTGCGTCCATCCGGCTCGGCGATAATCGTGCAGGCCCCTTTCAGCACAAGCGTCACCTGCCACTCTTTTGCTTTGCTGCGTGCCAGTTCCAGGCGCTCGATGCTGCCACCCGATACTTTTATTCCTCCACAGAGACGCCCCATTTCGCCAGGATGCGGCGTAATCACCGTTCCTGCAGGTAGCAATGTCCACCAGCGTTCCAGAGCGGAAAGATTATTCAGACCATCCGCGTCAATAACCAGCTGGGGACGCTTTTCATCGGGCATGGTGCGCAACTCCTCCAATACCTGCAAAATCACCTCGCGAATATATGGCGATTGCCCCAGGCCAGGACCCATCAGCAGCGAGCGATAGCCGTGCAGATGATTCACCAGCGCATTGACGCGTGCAAGACTGCCCTCGCTCTCTTCCGGCAGCAAGACAAACGTGGCCTCGTGGAACGCGCCGGCATAGATGGGCAGCATCGGTTCAGTCACCGCCAGCGTTACCAGGCCCGCGCCGACACGTCCTGCCGCGCTTCCTCCTAGAAATGCCGAGCCTGGATACGGTGGCGACCCACACAGTAGCATTACCTTGCCGAACGTGCCTTTGTTGCTCTGCAATGGTCGCTCAGGCAGCAGACCCTTTACCAGGGACGCCGTCAGCATCTCTGTTCGCAGGTGAAGCTCCATTTCAGCAGGCAGGCCGATATCGCCCACGTACATCTCACCAAGATAATCTCGACCAGGAAAAAAGAAAAAGCCTTGCTTCGGGCAGGCCAGCGTAATCGTCATATCGGCGTGAATGGCTCCGGGATCAACCTCGCCTGTGTCCGCGTTCATGCCCGTTGGCAGATCGACTGCTATCACACGCAGCGAATCTCGCTTCTCTCGCTCCTTGCCAACGCGGCCCAGCAGTTCTCGCATGCTATCGGGAAGTGGGCGCGAGCGTCCCGTTCCCAGCAGCGCATCCAACATATAGCTGGCGCGTTGGATGATCTCCTCCAGCCTCGCGGGCGTATCTTGCTCGGGAACATCCTCACCGTGAATAGTTAGTTTTTGCTCTTTCCAGCGATAGGTGCTGATCAGCCCGCCCCACTTTTCCAGGTGGCGTGCCATCACCAGCCCATCGCCGCCATTATTGCCGGGGCCAACCAGAATCAAAAATTCAAGCCCTTTGACCGAAGGATGGTGGCGCATGTGCTGCAATAGAATTTCCGCCGCACTTTTGCCGGCGTTCTCCATCAGGATAGCGGAAGTCAGGCCATACTCTCTATCGGCTCGCTGTTCAAGCTCGCGCATTTCATCAACAGTCACGATGTACATAACTTTTCTCCTGGCTCTATAGATCGGTGTTTGCTTTGTTGTTTCGCTATACATCATTGTAATGCGTAAGCGGATATCAGGGAAGGGTTCGGGCCTATTGCATCTCTTTCGCCTGACTGGCAATGATCGCCGTCACGTGTTCGGAGAATGATGCCTCAAAATAGCTGTTGAGGCGGCTCCAATGGTTCCCAAGCCGCTGTCTTCTCGCAAAATACTCCAGATCGCGCGTCCAGGAGCTGAATGTATCCTCGTCTATCAACCTGCTCCTCCATTGATGGTAAATGTTTTCGTGCAGCATTAACCACCACGTCAATAAATTGAAGTAGCGCTGCTTATCAATGTCATCTAACTCGTCGAATCGCTGCATTGCCTGGCTCCAGAGCTCTATCAACCCACGGTCCTGGGCCAGCTGGAAATAGAAAGGTGTGGATAACTCGACGAGCTTCTGGGTATTAGCGGCTCGCACCAGTTTGGTGTTCTCCCGCAGCTGGTACCATACCAGCACAATGGAGACGATGAAAAGAACCCCTTGAATAATAATGGCGATACTCGCCAGATCGCTTAATGCCATAGTATCTACTCCTATTTCATGATGCTAGTGATGCAAGCTTGTAGCTCTTCTGCTATGGTAGCACAAGATGGATGGGGTGGTTCCTATAATATAATGAGGCCAACCTATTAAAAGGCAGCTATTTGCTCGAACTGGAGAAAAATCAATGGCAATTCAGCACAATCAACCACAGAGGGGATGAGCCTTGAGGAATTCCTGGCTTTTATTGAGCGTGACCCTGAACATCGCTATGAATTAATTGATGGCTATCCTTACCCGGTGACTGGCGAGTCCAAAACGTGACCATGGAATCGGGACGAAGGTACTCACGACCAGGTGGGAGATAGGTATAGATACCTGCCCTCATAATCAGAAAAGCTGCCGAAAGAGCGAACAAGACAGATATTATGCTCAAAACTCCTAACAAGATAGTGATTCGAGCTATGAGAGATATATTCGGATGAGGGTTTGACCTGTAGTTAGTCATAGGTCCTTCGTCCATTCTATGCGCTCGTTTCAAAATATTAACTTCACTATATAATTAATTTTCCAGGTTATCTTGAGATAATTTCCCGCTCATCCATATAATAATCCAATATTTGCTTATCTGTCAATCTCTCTGCTATTAATTGGCGCTCCGTCAATTGAGGGAAAGAGGATGAAAACCCAAAAAGAGTAGAGATCTACACGACCTCGCAAGACTATGCTATACTCCCACTATGAAACTGGCGCTCAAAATCACACCACAACGCAGCACGCAGTACGCGAATATGACCCAGGCGCTGGCCGCACCCGAACTGCTTGCCAGTTCCGTTGGCCCTGCCATCACACAGATCGAACCGGCTACATTAGCGGGCCAGGAATATCTGTTAGCCACATTCGACGAACAGGACCCGTCCTTTCCCCTATCTGATATGCTGCCTATTCTCTCTCGATTAGGAGCCACAAGCGAGGTCTACGAGTATTTCGAGCAGATTGGCGAAACCCCGGGACCGTTTTTGCGCCCGTTAAGCCCCCAGTTCGTCCCTTTCGTGCCCTTAGAGATGGCCGAGGTGCGCCGCTATAAAGGCAAGACTAACGAAATCTTCACACGGGTAATGCTCAATGTGGCTATTTTCGCGGGCGCCTATGCCGGGCAATTCACGGGGCGCTTGAGAATACTCGATCCCCTGGCGGGTGGGGGTACGACACTCTTCCTGGCGCTGGCGAACGGCTACGATGCCTTTGGCATTGACCATGAACGGCAGGACATCGAGACGACCGCCGTCTTTATCCGCCAGTATCTCAAAAGCGAGGGCATTCCGTTCAAGGAGATTGATGAACGCGGGCGCAGGGCAGGGAGACGCTACCAGTTCGAGGTCGGACGCAAGGGTGCGACGCGCGCACTTGTCCTGGCGCATGGCGAGACTGCCCAGGCGCAATTGCACATGCAGGAGGTTCCGGGTGGGCCGCGCATGCACGCCGTCGTTGCCGATTTGCCGTATGGCATCCAGCATTTTGGGGAGATTTCCAGTTTGCTCGGCAAGGCGTTGCCTGCCTGGGAGAGCTTGCTTCTAGCAGGTGGCACATTGGCCCTGGCCTGGAATGCCACGCGCATCGAACGCGCCGCGATGATCGAGCTTGTGGAACGAGAGACGCACATGCATGTACGCAATGAACCGCCCTATACGCAACTGGCGCATACAGTTGATCGTGTCATCAAGAGGCGCGATATTGTCGTTGCTGTGAAAGCCGGTAGGGATAGTAGCTTGTCCCTGTCCTGACCTGGTCTAGCTCAGTAATTCTTTCACCATCACGGCCGCCGCCGCATTTGGGTCACCCGCGTTATTTGTAGCGTAGAGAACGACGAGGCCGTCTTCGTCGCCGGCCTTAAACGTAGTGGTAAAGCTCACGTTGACGGAAAATGTGGTGCTACCGTTGCCTGCCGCTCCTGTGGCGCTGGCCTGACCAATGTTGGTGTACAGGTGATCGAGAACTGCTACCTGGCCAATCTTCCCCTCGAATGCATTGCCGGTCCCCTTGACGGTGACGGGACTGCTGAGGAGATCGCGGCTCTGTGGGGCAGTAATAGCCATGCCATTGGATTCAACCGCTACGACTTCCCAGATGCCGCCGTTCGTATTTCCTTCTAAACGCTGGAGGGTGACTTTGATCGTACCACCTCCTGTATCCGGATTTTTCACCGACACGGCCGCCTCCGTATCATGGCTGCCGCCACCGCTTACAATCGTGGTTGGGGAGTTGGCAGGCCAGTTCAGCAGGTTCGGGTTAGAGACCATGTGATCGGTGACCATGGCGGGATCGAGTTTCCATGCATCCTGTCCCCGGTTTACTAATGCCTGATCTCGCTCGGCCTGGAAACGCGTCATATCGGGAAAGATGCCGGGGAAGGATATTGGTACAAAAGTGCCGGCGCCATCGGACCATTTGAACTCACGAAACAGGTCCTGGGTCAATTGGGCGTCGGATTTGCCCTTATTGATGCTGGAATTCGCATCCACCTCACCGGTCAGGATGGTGTTATATACGCTGATCTTCGCGTCACCCTCCGCCAGAGACAGTAATTTGAAGAGTTGCGTGGGATTGGGGCTGGTAATGTTGTTATACACATAGACATCCAGGATGCCCCCACTGCCGGAGTTGCGCACCGTCACCAGCGCCTGCAAGGTGGCATTGCCGATGAGGTTGCCACAACTCACCGTCTCTACTTTAGAGATATTGCTCTGGGTGGGAATAATCGGGTCCCAATGGGATGGAGCTTTTACCGCGTCGGGACACGGTCGTGTTCCCAGGCCAATGTATGGTGTTGCGCTGGGAGTAGCGTTTCCACCCGCGAGAGTTGTTCCTTGCGCGGTAGGAGTTGCGTTAGCTCCATTGCTGCCACCGCTGCAAGCTGCGAGCGCAAGCGAGATTGTAAAGAGGAGCACCGCGCTGAGAAGCAGGTACCTGGCACGCGCTGAGAGTTTTTGCCACATTTTTCGGGTCCTCCAGGGGAGCAGTGGAAAGAAAGATAAAGGCGTATTCCTTACCTATGTATGCACGGGTACATAGCCGGTACGCCTTCAAATTGTCACTCTATCTTAGATAATGAACGATTGAGAGTAACTATCTCGTCGTTTCCCCCGGTTCTCTCATCTTCAACAAGCTCTACTCAACAGCTGCAAGCGGCTAGCCAGACAGGAGAGTTCCTATTTCAGCGCCATACTGATGATAGAAACGGCGCCAAAGAGGATGATGAAGACGATGGTGATATTGAAGATCAGGCGCTCTACGCCGCGGCGCGTCTTAAAGACCGCTCCGCTTGTGCCGCCGAAGGCGCTGCCCAAACTGGCGCCTCGCGCCTGCAGCAGGATAAAAATGATGACGGCTATGGCCAGAATAATTTGCACTGTTTGCAGTGCAGGAAGCCAGTTAGACAAATGTTTCCTCGCTTTCGTATCTCAGCCCAATAGGGATATGCTGTTCATTGCATGATACATCATTATCGAGCGAGATTATATCATATCATGTGCCAGGCGTCGAGACCTTTTTATCAGGTGATTCTCCAGAAGTGGGGCAGAGATTCTTCGCTTCACTCAGAATGACATGATGAAGGACGGTCCTTCATCATGTCATTCTGAGTGAAGCGAAGAATCTCTGCCCGCCTTTCATTCAGCCGAGCCACCTTGTCTGAGCTTGCGGACTTCTGCGAAATCACCAGCTTTTTACGGATGTTCTTATTGTCGAATCGTGATGCTTATCCTATCTTTGTGAGTTGTTCGGCGTCATGTGGGCGGGGCAAGCCCACGCCCCTACTGGCATGTGCCTTCTCATGGCAGGTCGCGCATAATACCACAAAGTGCCGGGAATTGTAGCGGTCGAATATATTGCGCGCGAAATGCAGCGTGTGTAACTGCAGCGCCTCGTCGTATTTCCCACATACCGGGCAGGTAAAACCGGCCTGCTCGCTGAGCGAGCGTTTCAACCCGCGCATCTGGGAGGTATGGATCACATCCAGGCTGACGTGAAACAGCAGGCCCGACAGGATCAGTAAGAACAGGCGCGAGCGCATGCGCACGCCTAGAAATAGCAATGCTCCCAGTACAATCGGGTGGTGGAGCAGCCTTGCTTCTGGCCGCTGGGGTGGATCGGCCTGCCCGAAATAGCGTATCGCGGCGCGCAAGCTCAATGTGCGATGTGTCACGGCGTGCCATAGATAATGATCCACATCGATAAGGACGCTCGCGGCCAGCGGTATCCAGACATCTTTTTTCAGCACGGGTAGCGCAATAACGGCCGCCGCGGTCGATAATTTCACATGTTCCTGTATCTGCATTCCTCTAGTAGTACCTTTCGAGCAAACAAGGAAATCCTGTTTTCACAAACGTTCATTGCTTATGAGAGAAATAGACTCATGCGTCTCTGGCGGGAAAAGTATAAACCCTGAAGCAAGATCGGGTCAAGACCGGTCATAAGCAGGCAGGCTTGAAACCAGGACTACCGCACATCGTGTGTCCTGGGAAAACAGAAATTCATAACTACATTTGAATATTCACAACCATATCTTAACCCGATTTCTATTGGAACACCAGCATCTCAATGGTATGCTCTCTCCTGAGCCAAGGGGAGGTCACTGGAAATGAGTATCGAGTTCTAAATAAGAATAAGTAGATACGAGGGCAAGTTCTCAAGCTATCAGGAGAACTTGCCTCTCTAGCTGTATCTACAGAAAATATCCCCGATATCAATCTCGCAAAAGGAGATGCCGTTGATGGCAACTAATGTCGTGAATGAAGTTCAATTAGAGCAAATACCGGCTTGTTTCCCCCAGCCGGAATCAGAAACAAATGAGAGTATTGGATGCAGCGTCGGCATAATGGCATATAATGAAGAGGCTAATATCGCTCGCACGATAAAGGCAGTGCTTGAACAGACAGGCCCTTCTTTCCAGCTTGAAGAAATCATCGTCGTTGCCAGCGGATGTACCGATCGTACCGTGCCCATCGTCTCTGAAATTGCTCTGCAAGAGCCGCGCGTGCGCTTGTGCGTGCAGGAGAAGCGCGAAGGCAAAGCCTCTGCTATCAACCTCTTTCTCAAACAGGCAACCAGTCCCGTGGTCATCCTGATTGGCGCCGATATCATTCCTGAAACTTCATCCTTAGAAAATCTCTGTGCCCCCTTTAAAGACCCATCCGTCGGTATGGTCGGCGGGCGTCCCGTGCCGGTCAACGATCCATCAACCTTTATGGGGCATACCGTGCATCTCCTGTGGCGCCTGCATGATCGAGTTGCTCGCATTCATCCCAAACTTGGCGAGGTAATTGCCTTCCGCAATGTTATCTCGGGCATCCCGGTCGATAGCGCCGTCGATGAAATCTCCATTCAAGCCCTGATCTCCCAGCTTGGCTTTAAGCTCCTGTATAAACCTAATAGCGTCGTCTACAACAAGGGTCCCGTCACGGTGCGCGATTTCCTCAAACAGCGCCGCCGCATTTACGCGGGCCATCTAAAAGTGCTCAAGCAGCAAAACTACGAAGCCTCGACAATGAAAGTCACGCCCATTGCTCGCCAGCTCATTGCCTGTCGCGATTTTACTATGAGTAGTCCAAAGCAGGCGATGTGGACGCTGGGCGCCATCGCTCTGGAAGGCATTGCGCGCATGCAGGGTAATTACGATTACTGGCGCAAACGCGAACACCATATCTGGCAGGCCGTCGAGTCTACAAAAGACCTGGAGGCCGGTGAGCGCAAGGTACGCCGCATCTGCAACGCCCAGAGCGTGATCGTCTTCCGCTTCATCCTCGAGGGCGCGAAACATACCGATGTGCATCGCGAGCGTGAGGATCGCGAGGCGACCGAAGCCGCGCGCAAGTTCCTGCCGCTCCTGCGCACCAGGATTCGCAAAGAGGACCGGCTCTCGATCAATGGTCCCGGTATCATGACGGCCGTTATTCGCGCCGACCAGCATGGAGCGGAAATTGTCGCCCAGCGCATCAAAAAAATAGTAGAGAGCAGTACTGTGCGCGTCGGTGCGCGAGGCAGAGAGGTGAGGGTGACGGTAGCTCACAGCTCGCTGACATTTGCCTCTAAGGCCCCCAACGGTGGTATGACAGTTACCGGTCCGCTTGTCGATGAAGCGATATTGGCCGCTTTCACGGCCAATAATGAAATCTAGCAGGATATAAAAAGAGGTAAGCCAGCATACAACACTTGCTGGCTTACCTCTTTTTATATTTATCAACCAGCTTGAAAAATCATATCATATTTGATATACTTCAAACAGAGGAATGTAATGAATAGTGAGCATTCCGAACATAAAAGACAGTGGCGCGACTATCAAACTGAAAATGGAGCCAGACCCATAAAAGATTTCTTACTGGCCCTACCGATGAAGATCGTGCTGCCATCCTTGAAGAAATGGAGCATGTACGCAAGTACGGTAAAGCAGTAGCCCGCCATTTGCATAAGGATATCTATGAAGTACGTGCTACCTACAACACGAAAGCTTATCGTATCCTTTTTGCTTGTGAAGGGCGCTATCAACACATACTCCTTTCTTTGGAAGGATTTCAGAAAAAAACGCAGCAAACACCCAGGAACCATATTAAATTAGCAGAACAAAGATTAGCAGATTGGCGAAGGCGCGGGGAAGCAAAACGAGCTAGCCAGGAGCATTAGACTAAAATGTCTGGGAGGCCCGTTGGGGATTGAAACACCTCAACAATGAAGCTTCTCCACTTATTAAAAACAAGCTAAAATGTCTGGGAAGCCCGTTGGGGATTGAAACTCCATGCGATAGGCTCGGGCTTATGTTGGCTTGTAGCTGAATGATCTGGCAAGCCCGTTCGAGATTCTTATGAAAAGAAGGAGAAGATGCATGGAAAAAGATTTCCTTGACGAAATGATCGACGAATCAACTAAGCGAAATCCTGAATTCCCCGCATTAATGGAAGAAGCACGCCAGAGGCGAGCTTTATTGAATGCGCTGGCTAATGTCCGGAGTCGCTCTCGAATTTCACAAAGCGCCCTGGCAAAACGCATCAAAACCTCGCAACCGGCCATTGCACGATTAGAGGCCGGGGTCGTTGATCCACGACTATCGACGTTACAGCGCTATGCGGCCAGTCTAGGGAAGCGCATAGAATGGACAATTGTTGATGCCTGAACTGCAAAAAAGAACTCCCAAGGTTGTGCTTTAGACAGAAAGTGAACCATATCCCAATATTGGCTATCCCCTTGTAGAACATCTATCCTTGTGGTACAATAGAATTCGGGCGAGGACAGTAGTCCCCGCCCGAACTTATTGAGAAAAGCGAATCTTAACCTGTATGGAAATTTCCTGGTTTGGCCACTCCTGTTTTCAGTTGCGTGGCAAAAATGTTACGTTGATCACCGATCCCTTTTCTCCTCAGCCGGGTTACTCGCTGGGTAAGGTCAATGCCCCCATCGTCACCATCAGTCATAACCATCCCGGGCATAATTATGTTCAGGGTGTTGCGGGGGAACCATATGTTGTGCGCGGCCCAGGCGAATATGAGATCAGTGATGTCTTGATTACCGGCGTCCCCTCCTATCACGATAATAAACGCGGGCAGGAGTTGGGGCGCAATACCATTTATGTCATTCATATGGATGAAATAGTAATTTGTCATTTAGGCGACCTGGGCCATATCCTGCAAGAGGAACAGCTGGAAGAGGTCGCCGATGCCGATGTGCTATTGATTCCGATTAGCGGGCAGCATACCCTCAATGCAGCTCAGGCTGCGGAGGTGATCAGCCAGGTAGAACCGCGGATCGTTATTCCTATGCACTATCGCCCCGGCTCAGGAGAAAGTCCCGACCCTCTCGACAAGTTCTGTCGTGAGATGGGCGTTGAAACTGTGACGACACAGCCGAAATTAGTGATAACGCGTAATACCGTGCCTGCTGAAATGCAAATCGTCATTTTAGAAGCGCGCTTAAAAGTCTCATCAATGTAGGGCAACTCTACCTACAAGCCCGTAGGAGCGAGAGGTGGATGTGGATGCGAGATGGAACCCTTGGAGCCATCCACCGGCCATATCGGCAGCATCGCTCGGGCTCGTGACTACGGGTAAGGAGGATCGCATGTCAAAATTTATCTTTGTAACGGGCGGTGTGGCATCATCGGTGGGTAAGGGTATAACGGTCGCCTCGCTAGGCCGCTTGCTCAAGAACCGTGGTGTCTCCGTCTCCCTGATGAAACTCGACCCTTATATTAATGTTGATCCTGGCACCATGTCGCCCTACCAGCATGGGGAAGTCTTTGTCACCGATGATGGCGCCGAAACCGACCTGGACCTTGGCCACTATGAGCGTTTTACCGATGAGCCTGCCTTACAGGCCAATAATGTAACCACCGGCCAGGTCTATGCCTCTGTTATCGCTAAAGAGCGTCGTGGAGAATATCTCGGCGGCACCATCCAGGTCATCCCGCATATCACCAACGAGATTAAGGAACGCATCCACAATGTGGCCCGTCGTTCCGATGCCGACGTAGTCATTGTCGAAGTCGGTGGTACCGTCGGCGATATCGAAGGCGAGCCCTTCCTAGAGGCTATTCGCCAGATGCGCAAGGATGTCGGGCGCCGTGATGTCCTGTATATGCATGTCACGCTGCTGCCCTACCTGATGGCGACCAAAGAGCTAAAAACTAAGCCGACCCAGCACAGCGTCAAAGAGTTGCTACGTGTTGGTATTCAACCCGATGTGATCCTCTGTCGCTCAGATTATCCCCTCAGCGATGAATTGCGCGAGAAAATCGCGCTGTTCTGCAATATCGAAGAGCGGGCGGTCGTTCCCCTGCTCACAACCGAGACGATTTATGAGGTTCCCTTGATCCTGGAAGAGGCGGGATTGGGAGAATACCTGGTGCAGGAGCTTGGTCTGCCTGAACATCCCGCTCAAATGCAGGAATGGCGCGAACTGGTAGAAAAGATCAAACGCCCGCGCCGCAGCATCAAGATTGGTCTCGTCGGTAAGTATGTTGAACTGCACGATGCCTACCTCTCGGTTGCCGAGGCGCTGCGGCATGCCGGTTGGTATCACGATGTTGATATAGATATTCAATGGATCAATTCCGAGGCCCTGGAGAGCATGGGCGAGGGATATACCGAATTGCTGGAAGATGTGGCCGGTATCGTGATTCCCGGCGGCTTCGGTCATCGCGGCATCGAGGGAAAGGTAAAGGCAGCTAACTTTGCGCGCCGTAATAACAAGCCGTACCTGGGCCTGTGCCTGGGCTTGCAGGTGGCGATGATTGAGTATGCGCGCAATGTCCTGGGTCTGGCAGGCGCTAACAGTACGGAATTCGATCCCCAGACGCCTAATCCTGTCATTGACCTGATGGTGACGCAGCGCCAGGTGGCCGACAAGGGTGGCACAATGCGCCTTGGTAACTGGGTCTGCTGTCTGACTCCCGGCACCAGAGCCTATGCCGCTTATGGTGAGCCTATCGTGTTTGAACGCCATCGCCATCGTTATGAATTTAATAATGAATTCCGCAAGCGTATGGAATCCAATGGCGTTATAGTGAGCGGTCGTTCTGCCGATAATAGCCTGGTTGAGGTCGTTGAACTGGCGGATCATCCCTGGTTTGTCGCGTCGCAGTTCCACCCTGAATTTAAGAGTCGTCCCACGCGCCCGCACCCGCTCTTCCGCGATTTCATCGGCGCCTGTGTGCGCCTGGAGAACGAAAAACAAGAGGAGCATGCCATTCTGAGCGAAGCGAAGAATCTCTCTGATCAGGCATTCGAGCGGGAAACGGTCGGAGTGCCCTATACGGAGCGGGGTGCGCGCAACACGTTTCAAGCTCCTCACCAACCAGACTCCCGCGTCGAAATATAGTATATAATAGAAACTATGCAGTACCTTAGTCAACTGCTCGGCGCGCCCATCGAGGATTCGGAGGGTGCGCGAGTAGGGAAAATCGCTGATATATTCATAGCGCAGGAAGAGCCTGCGCCCCGCACAATCTTGCTGGTCGAGGGGCAGGAGGATCAGCGCTGGTACGTGCCTGCTGAATCCGTCGCATGGCAGGGCAACGTTCTGCGCCTGCGTGTCCCTCTAGAACAGCTTTCTGCTCAGTCCATTGCTACATTTTCGCCGCTGATCAGCCTGGCACAGGATGTGCTTGATAAGCAGGTCATCGATCTTGCGCGCAAGAAGGCCGTGCGCGTAAACGATATCTGCTTCGACGATAACTGGCACATTCTCGGCATCGATAATAGCTCCCTCGGGTTGGTGCGCAGGCTCGCGCCCTCCTGGCTGCTCGGCGCCAATAGCAGGCGTTCCCCCGCCAAATTGATTCCGTGGAATCGTATCGAACTCATTGGTACGCCCCCTCCTGAAGAGGATATGAATGAAGAGCAGGACAAAGGGGAACCTCCGGCAGGTACTACGCCTGAAGGCTTAACCGGGCCGTTGCGCCCCGTGAGCGGGCAGCTTGCGGAATTGCACCCTGCCGATATCGCCGATATCGTCCATCAACTGACTCCCGGTCAGGGCGCGCGTTTGATTGAAGGTCTGGACGACGAGACGGCCGCCGATGCGCTCGAAGAGATCGATACCGAACGGCAAAGTCATATTCTGGAGAACATTCGCCCGGAGCGGGCCGCTGATATCCTGCAAGCCATGGAGCCGGACGAGGCCGCCGATTTGCTGGCGACCCTTCCCGAAGAACGCGCCCAGGAACTCTTACGTCTGATGACTCCCGAGGAATCCGAGGATGTCCAGGAATTATTGGAATATGAAGAAGATTCGGCGGGCGGTCTCATGACCACTAATTTTATTGCCCTCAATACCGGTAAGACCGTCGCCGAGGCAATCGATACCGTCCGCGCTTATATGAGCGAGCAGGATGTACGGGCCGCTTATGTGTATTGTGTTGCCGATGAGACATCGGATGAAAGTTCTTTACTGGGCGTCGTTTCTCTCTGGGATCTGCTGATCTCCGATCCCACGCTATCTCTAAAGGAAGTGATGGAGACGGATACGATTACCGTCCGCCCGGATACCGATCCGCGAACCGTCGCCGAGATCATGGCGAAATATAACCTGCTGGCCGTTCCTGTCGTGAGCGACGAGGGCATTCTCGAAGGCGTTGTCACCGTCGATGACGCGCTGGATGTGCTGCTACCCAACGAGCGGCGTCGCAAACCAACCAGAATGTATTGATGATGTCCACTGTGGGATAGGTGATACCTATGGCATGGATACCTGGTCGCAAATCGAACAATAATGGGCGAGGCCCCGGGGCTGCTTCCAATGGGGCGAAAAAGCATGATACACGCGATGCCGACCCGACATATTGGCCAGACTTCGGCTTTATTCCACCGGCTGCCGCGCCTCTCCCTCTCGCCGAAGCAATTCGCCAGTTGCCGGAACAATATAAGCGTGTAGTGACTAAACCATACGCGGAAACATTTCTGGTAGAGATGGCGCAGGCCAGTTGGAGCATGGTCTGGATTCAATTGCTCGGCTATGCGATCATTGCCGCAGTGCTTGCCTTCCTTGTCTCGCTCTTTTCACTGCCTGCTACTCCCAACCCGGCAAGCCCCACAGGCCTGAGCAGTCCATCCGTAATCCGGGCGCTTACGCTTGGCTCGACGCTGGGGCTTTTTATCCTGATACCCGTTCTGTTTTTCTTACTGATGGCTATCCTCTACCTGCTCGCCAGGGCCTATGGTGGGCGCGGAACGTTCTTGCAACAGTGTTATACCACCCTGCTTTTTCTTGTGCCGTTTGGCCTCGCCGTCAGTGTCGTTGGGATTCTGCCTATTTTTGGCAACTTCCTGTCGGCTTTCCTGGCTATCGTATGCTTCGTCTACAGCATCGTGCTACAAAGCTTTGCGAACGTTGCCGTCCATCGCCTGACGGGTGGAAAAGCCACAGCAGCCGCGGTCATCACCGCTCTGCTCCTCATCCCCTTAGCTGTGGGAGCCTTGATTCTCTGGACTTTTATCCTTGTTTCCCTGGGCGTGTAGGGGCCGATTGATCGGCCCTCCGTCCATTACCGAACTATTCTGTTTAACTGCATTATCGCGCCCTGAAGTACGCCCCTCATATATCCTAGTACTTCTGACCCGTTCTATTGAGCAATCCAAATGCATCAGGCTATAATACTGCCTTGTAAAGCGTATTCTCTCGCATCGCTTTCTGGCATACATAAAAGTATCTCATTGCCGGAAGCCGTGAGAGAAAAAATTCTAAGTATAAAGAGGGGTAAACGTTCATATGGATGTTTCGGGTAATCAGAAGGTGAAAGCACCTCGCCCACAAGTATTTCAAGCTCTATTGAATCCTGAAGTTCTCAAAAATTGCGTGCCTGGTTGCGAAAGTGCCGAGTTTGTAGATTTCCCAACGGGCCGCCAGTTAAAGCTGGTCGTATCGCCAAATATTCCTGGCTTGAAAGGGCCGTATAACATCTTCTTGCAGACAGGGGAAGTAATTGCGCCGTCGCGCGTCGTCTTCATAGCGGAACCCAGCAGCTCAGTTGGCACCATCCGCGCCACCTGCGCCATTGATCTCACGGATGATGCCGAGGGAACGCTGCTCAACTATAGTGGGCACGCGGATATGGAAGGAAAGATCGCCGCTACCCCCGATATGGTCATCAACGGGGCAATGAAGATGGCGCTCGGCCAATTCTTCAAGAATTTTGAGAAGCAGGTCAGCACGGTTCGCGCTTAGTTGACTTTAACAGGGCGCGACAGCATGGTTAGATGCTTCGCTGCGCGCAGCGAAGCATCTCTGGTTCCCTTTCGTTCAGTTGAGCCACCGCACTCATGGGTAATCACCAGGAGCCTCCTCTTGATCCCATCCAGAAACTTTTGTAAAATTGCGTCTATGCAGCAGCATACTCCATTCTTAGTCGCGTAAGCCTGGCGCAGCGCTTACCCGGCAGAGAACAGGCGCCACCATTCAGTTACCGGGCGGCGCTCATTCCCGATGAACTCCAGGGCCGCGTCAATAGCGCGTATCGCCTGCTTGCTCTCTCAACGCCGCCTCTCGGCTACTTTCTGGCCGGTTTGCTTTTGCAAGTTGCCGGTGCGCGTCCGACCATCCTTGTCTTTCTGGCCAGCCTGCTTTGCCTCGCATTGCTGGCAACATAGAGTCGCGCATTGCGAAAAGCTGGATAAAAAAATATCCCGGCTGCCTATTCCTGAACATGTACGCTGCGCGGCCCAAAGGCGATAAATCTTGCCGGTAAATCGCGTACAAGCGGCACGCGTAACAGCAGCGAGAAGAATGGTGATATCGCCGGCGGCTTATCCGTCGTCAGAACCCTGGTCAGCACCTGCTTTTGTATCAGGTTTTGCAAGCCCTGGATAATGCGTGTTGGCAATTCGCGCTCCCGCTGTACGCGTGCCAGGTCGCCGGTTGGCGCTTTGCCTTGCAAGAGGTCATTGCCGAGTATGTTGGCCGTGACTACGGCATCTTGAATGGCGTAATTAATGCCCACTCCACCGACCGGCGACATCACGTGGGCGGCATCTCCGATGAGCAGCAGGCCCGGGCGATACCATCTGCGCAGGCGACTCGATTCCACCGAGAGCACGGATACCTGTTTCCACTCCTGAATGGTATCCACGCGGCCGGCGAATTCCGGCAGCATCTCTCCTATCACCTGGCGCAAATGCTCGAGGCCCGCGGCGCGGATTTCCTGGTATCCACCCTTGGGAATGACATAGCCCATCTGCCAGTATTCGTTCCGGTCAAGCATGATCAGGATATGACCCCCACTAAGCCGTCCGCCAGATTTCTCTGGATCGCCTGCTTTGCGTGGCAAACGAAACCAGAGTACATCCATCGGCGCTGAAGTCTGGATCGGCTCAAAACCTGCCAGGCGGCGCACACGAGAAAAACGACCATCTGCTCCGACAGTAAGTACCGCGCGCAGCTCGTGCCAGCCATCCTTGCCGCGGTAATGAACACCGTGAATGTAGCCATCCTCCTCTATCAGCTTCTCCGCTCTGGCCCCCATAACCAGCCGGAAGTTCGGGTAGCGGCCGGCTTCGCTCGTAATGAATGAGAGGAAGTCTGCCTGTGGAATCAATGCGATGTAGGGAAATCGCGTTTTCAGGCGATGGAAATCGGCAAGCGTCAAGTTCCCCTTAGCGGTCTGTACGGGTATACTGGATGCTTTGGTGTGACGCAGCTGGAGTAAGCGATCCGCGAGACCTATTTCATCCAATATTTGCAGAGTCGATGGATGAATGGTATCTCCACGAAAGTCCCGGTCAAAATCCATATGCTCCTCCAGCAGCACGACGGGAACGCCTTTACGCGCGAGAAGGAGCGCCAGCACCGCTCCGGCAGGGCCACCACCTACGATACAACAGGTTGTTTGCTCAACTTGTTTGGCCTGTGTTGTTTCCGCAACGACTTCGTTCTGCATTTTTTAGTACCTCCTAAATCTTGAATAACGACCTGGTGTCATGCCATGGCTCGCATGTCATTCTGAGCGCAGCGAAGAATCTCACATGAGCTAAATTGATCAGGTGCGTGCTTCGGATTCTTCGCTGCGCTCAGAATGACACGTCCGGCTCGGTTCTTATGTCACGCGATCTGCCGGCGCATCGTCAACGAGCTTAACAGAACCATAACCAGCGCGAATATCAACAGGCCCGCCAGTTGCCCCGCGATTTGCCCGATATCATCGCTCTTGAGCATGACACCGCGTAAGGCATCATTGGCATAGGTCAGGGGCAGGATGTAGGAAATGGGACGTAACACGCCCGGCAATTGAGCGATGGGCCAGAAGATGCCGGAAAGGAAGACCTGCACGCCAAAAACCAGCGGGATAAACTGCACAATCTGAAATTCGTTCTGCGCAAAGGTCGAGAGGAAGATGCCGAGATTGACGCTGCCAATGGTGAGCAACGCCGTGACCAGGAACACTAAGGCGAGGTTGCCGCTGTAATGAACCTGCAGCACGAAGACGACGAAAATCAGGATCAGCACCGACTGCACAAGCGCAAAAAGCGTAAAGCCGCAGATGTATCCCAGCACCAGTTCGGGGCGCGTCAACGGCGAGACCATTACTCGTTCAATCGTGCCCTGCGAGCGTTCGCGCAGGAAAGCGACCGAAGTAAGGATGAAGACGAAGAAAAAAGAGAAGACGCCGATGAAGACGGGTGCGATGGAGTCGTTGAACGTATATTGCGGCCCTCCATGCAGGTAGTGTGGCTCGCTGATGGTGAAAGGTATAGGTCCCGCGAGCGTTGCCGGGGTAATCGGTACCTGCCCACCCTGGTTTTGCTGCGCCTTCAAGCTCGAGAGCGCGAGACCAAGCTGGTGCGTAAATGACTCGGTGAGGTCTCGCATGGCGCTTGCTACGGTCGGGTCAGAGCCTTCGAGTTCGATCTGCACGACCGGGTTCTGGCCCGCCAGGACCTGCCGCGCGAAATCCGGGGGAAATAGAATCGCGGCATCGGCATTCCCGTTTTGTAGTGTAGTTGTTACCTGATTGGCAGGAATATAGATGGTGTTCAGTTTATCCTTTCCGGGCAGCAGGTCGGTAATCAGCGTGTTGATGGTATCGCTGCCCGGGTCGGTGGGGCGCACAATCGCCAGTGTGTGAACGCTGCTCGTATTTGTGAGTACCAGGTAGAGCAACGTCATGATCAAGAGAGGAACGATGAAGATCAGCCCCAGCGTGCGTTTGTCGCGCAGAATCTGGCGAATAATGCGCGTGGCCAGTGCTAGAGTGCGTTCGAGACTCATAATACTTCTCCGTTTCCTATAGCCATAAGAGCTTGTTTTGTATGGTGTTCGGCTGATTCAAGATGACGATATGTGTTGACATCCCTTGCACATGTTTCATTCTCTTTCATCCTTCCTGCTGTCGCGTGGCGAAGTAAAGGAAGGCATCTTCCATGTTATCTTTGCCGGATTGGCGTAGTAGCTCCTGGGGCGTGTCCTGTGCCAGCAACATGCCCGCCCGCATCAGGCCCAGGCGTGTGCAGCGTGCGGCTTCATCAAGATGGTGCGTGGAGACGATGATGGTAATGCCCTCGCAGTTCATTTGCGCGAAATATTCCCAGAAAGAACGCCGCAGTTCAGGATCGACTCCGACGGTTGGCTCGTCGAGCAAGGCCAGGCTGGGATGATGCACCAGCGCCGTGGCAAGCGAGAGGCGCTGCTTCATACCGCCACTAAAGTTGCCGACGATATCATTGGCGCGGTCGGCAAGGTCAACCCGTTCCAGCATTTCGTCGATGCGCTGTTTCTGCTGCTTGCCACGCAAACCATAAATGTTGCAGAAGAACTGCATGTTCTCCCGGGCTGTGAGGTCAAGATAGAGGGCGCTCAACTGCGTCATGTAGCCAATGTGAGGTGCGATTATTGCGCTCGGCATCCGTTCGCCCAGAATGCGTATCGTGCCACTTGTGGGGCGCATCAAACCGACCATCATGCGGATCAGCGTCGTCTTGCCTGAGCCATTGGGACCGATCAATCCGAATGTCTCGCCGGTATTGATGGTCATGCTGAGATTATCGACAGCTCTCAGTTTGCCAAACTGCTTGACAAGATCGCTGATAACGACGACGAGAGAACCGGTAGCCTTATCCGGTTGCTGTCCCTCGTGAATATCGGAAGTAGCTTCTGCCATGGAGATTCCTCCTTTTGATATTAACTGACCGGCCAATTAATAACAGATCAAAAATTTTTTAGTATCGCTCCGCAGAAGGGCAACGCTGCTAAAGATTTCCTGACTATCGACCTGGTAAAAGGCCCTTGAGCATCGTTTCAACTATCGCATCAGCAATCTGTTCGTGTGTATAATGCAAGACCTGCGGGTCATGGAGAATATTGCGTCGCAGTACGAAAGCCATCACGCTACCGATAAATAGCTGTGGTAGCAGCGCCGCGTCCATCGGGCGCAGTTCTCCTGCCTCTATTTTGTTCCGAAAGTAGCCTTCAAGAAAGCCCAGGGCCTGTTGTATCGCCTCGTTTATCGTCGATCCTGTATCAGGGTTATACACAACTTCCGGGAGAAATACCCGGATCAGTTGAATGAAATTTTCGTCTTCAAGAATGCCCAGCACCTGCATCACGATAAAACGCAGGAACACTTCTGGCGGCAGAGCCAGCGCCTGTGGGGGCAGAGCATTGATAATACGCAAAGGCGAACGCCCATCGATAATGGCCCGCAGTAATGCTTCCTTGCTCTCAAAGTAATGATAGATCAGGCCAGGGGTAATCCCCGCCTCGCGCGCAATATCTTTGTTTGTAGCCCTGACGAAGCCTTTTTCCGCAAAGACATGCATAGCCGCATCGATGATTTGTTCGCGGCGATCTTCCACCACTTTCGTTGTGCGTGCCATATAGTGATATCGTTTCTAGTCCCTATAATTAATTGACCGACCGATTAATTTTAATGAAAGTATAGCCAGGAAAAGGGGGAATGTCAAGAGGGATAGAACGCAAAATGCTCTCAAATTTTTGGGAAAGGCAAAACCTGCCTATGTAGCAGCAATTATGAGACCAGTTCAAGTTGCGGGACATCTAGCACGCGCGCCAGCAACCGTAATTGATATGGTTGTGGGTCCTCGCGACCGGTCTCCAGGTGCGCGATTGTATCGCGGCGAATACCGGTCATATCAGAAAGCTGGCCTAAACTCAACCCTTTGCGCTGGCGAAGGGTGCGTAGATGTGGTAAGCCATGCGGCTTAGTGGAACCCGGTTTCAAGACATGATGCTTCATTATGACCTCTCCTTTGAGGTTTGCAACGACCGTCTCAGCTTCGTTGCTGGAACAGAGTCGAGCTGCAACGTGAGCTAATTTCCTTTAAGATCATTCGTCATTGTTTATGATACCAGTTTCTCACAGTGATGTCCAGCGCAGCAGAAAATATGGCCAGGTTTGCCATCATCCTTTTCTCCATTCACTGATGTTCCAGTTGTTCTCGACGACGTTGGGATTGGGGACGACGTTCCGCACCGTAGCGCTGATGGTCATGATATTGAGGCCGGTATACAAAGGAATAATGTAGACCTGGTCTGCAAGGCGCTCTAAGAATTGGTGATAGAACTTTACGCGACCGGCAAAGCCTACTGTATTTCTTCCCTGTTGTAGGGCCTGGTCGATGATAGGATCCTTGACGCGGCCGTAGTTGCCCAGACCTGGTTGATCCGCGGTTGGTATTTGCGAGGAGTCGAAAACGGCATATTCATCATCGGGTTCCGGGCTATTTTGATAGCCGAACATGGCCAGGTCATAGGCACCGGTTGCCAGGATACCACCTTGATTATAGAGGCCAAAGAAGGTGTTCAGGGGATAATACAGAATCTGGATGGAAATGCCGGCTGCCAATAAATCCTGTTGGATTCGCCGGGCAGCAGCGGCGCGCAGAGGATTGGAAGCGGTTGTAACAAGACGGAGCGCAAACGGCTGGCCATGGCGGTACAGTAAACCATGTTGACCGGAAAGCCAGCCGGCCTGCGCGAGTAGCTGCCTTGCCATGTGGGGGTCAAAAGGGGCCGAAGCAATGCTGGAATCATAGACGAGCGAGGGAGGAGGCTCGACCTGGTCTGCAAGGCGCGAACAATCTGGCATGTGCAGCGCCTGTTCAATGATGGCGCACCTGTTGATTGCCATTTGAATTGCGCGCCGTACCCGCACATCTTGAAAAATAGGACGAGCCAGGTTGAAGTCAAGGTGCTCATAGGAGGCAGCGGGTGTTTCGCGTAGTTGCACGCCTGCCGGAAGGTGGACAAGGCTTGAGAGATCATCTTCCATATATCCCTCGCTGATGTCAACCTGCTGCTGCTTGACTGCGCCGGTGAGCGCGGTAAGATCGTTGTAAGAGCGGTAAATGAGTTGTGAAACAAATGGGCCGGAGAATGTCGTCGAAGTGTAGTAGGGGTCTGGTTTCAACGTATAGCTCTTTCCATTCTCGAAGTGGGCAAGCATGTAGGGGCCATCGGTTACAGTGGGGGCCAGGTAGACGCTCGTCATGTTTTGCAGGTCGATGTCTTTTAGCTTGCCCCAGGCGTGCTGGGGAGCGGCATATGGCAGATACGACAGGTAGGGACCGTATGCGTGTTTCATATGCAGGATCACGGTGAAGTTATCAGGCGTATCGATGCTGGCTATCTGGTCGTACCCGCTCATGGTGATCGCTCCAGTATTTGGGTCCTGGTCGAGATGCCACCAGTATTGAAAATCGCTTGCCAGGATCGGCTGGCCATCCGACCAGCGCAGATCGTGACGCAGGTGCATAATGATAGTCTTGCCATCATCCTTCACACCACCATTCGCGGGCAGGGGCACTTCAGTCAACTGGTCGGGTTGGATGTGAAACCGGTTGTCATAATAGACGGGCGCAGACCAGAGCGCCGCGCTCACCTCAAGATCGACCGCGGAGGCCGAAAACAAAGGGTTAACCGCATCAGGAAATCCTCTGTCTGCGAAGATAATCGTGCCACTGGTTGAGCCGTGAGGAGGCGATGGAGGCATGGATGGAGTTGTGCTACACGCGACAACCAGCCATATCAGCAGTAGGGGCAGTGCTTGCCGCGCCCACCATGACACTTGACGCACCGGCAGCATTCGCACCGGGGGCGCGGCAAGCACTGCCCCTACTGCTGTACGCGCCATTAGTGACCGGTAGCCACAATTTTTTGCGCCGTTTTTACCAATTGATACGAGCTAACCGGTATGTACGAGGGGCTATTCCCGTTTTCACCCTGGAAGACCACTACAACATCCGTCAGAAACTGATCAGGCGCCCAGTCAATCACCGTCACGCCTGCCGCATCTCGTGAATCGCTTAGCATATGCATCTGGTGGCCGATATGGAAAATCTGTAACGACTGGGCAATCGTCAGCAACATCTTTTCATTCACGCCCATTTGCTGGTTGCCAACGATCCAGAAGACAACGTTATTCTGCTGGTAAATCAGCTCGCTGCGCCCGCCATAGGCCCATTGAGGCAGCGATTGACCATCTTGTAATGCCCATTGCCCATCGACATAAATTGCTTTCGCCTCGCCATATTGATCGATTTCTACCGGGTGAGCTGCACCCTCCTGCACCAGCTGGAGCACATCCTCATTGGGCAGGAATTCGCGCACGATAATCTGATTATTCGCATCCGGTTTCTGGCCGTTGAGCGTATAAACCAGATCCAAAATGGGACCATTCGCCCATTGCTGCCCTGTATCCTCCAGAAGTACGGCGGTCAAGGAGTAGTCACGTGGAATCATTTGCGGCCAGTACATCGGGAAACTTAATCGTTGTATCGCCTGTGATAGCGATATTTGCTGGGGCCACTCGCGCGCATCAAAATCATATGTACCATGATGCCTGTGTACGCCGGTCGGATAATGCTCTACCTGGTAGACACCGCTGTGTGATCCTTGCAGTAAAAGGGCCATGCCCGAAGTAAATGATGGCGCCGTAAACGCTACCGTGAAAAGCATCACGAGCATCAGAACGCACGCAAAAGCCAGTAAGGAACGATTGACGACGATGCCATGTATGCTGCTGCTAATGACTTCCTTTGCGGAGCGCGGCGCAGTGAAAAGACGCCGTCGCAAATGAAGGCGACGAAAGACACGCGCGCTTGTTTTCTTTTCAAAGCCATGTTCAGCGGGGCGAAAACGTGGGTCTTCGGCTTGCAGTAATGTTTGTACGAAAAGAGGAGGCAGCTCTTCTTGCTCAGCAGAAAAAAGCGTATTCAGTTCCTGCGCGAAGGCCAGGTCTTCCTCGCTGAAGTCAGGCGGAATCGCTTCCTTGCGCAGTAAGCAAGAGATGGGATCATCATCTTCCCTATTCATTTGTGTGTCAAATTCGCTCATACTCATATGCGTGCTCCTTGAGCGTTTCGCGTAAGCTTTTCCGCGCGCGCCAGAGCCGGGTATCGACAGCGTGGCGTGTGAGGCCAGTTTTCGCTGCCAGTTCCTCGGTACTGGCAAATTTAAAATAGCGTTGGATAATAAGATAGCGGTCAAGCTCTGGCAACGTCGCCAAGGCCAGGCGCAGTTCTTCGCGCCTTTCACTCTGCTCCAGCAGGTGTTCCATACTAAATTCTGGATGTGGTGGAAGCGTCACGCGGGTATCGTTGTCGTATCCTCCCCACCCATATCCTTTGCGCCCGCCTCCATCCGATGATGCCCATTGACGATTTTCGTCCGCCGATTGCATATTGTGGGTCTGGCGGCGACATAATTGACGGCGCCGGTCCAGGGCAATATATTTTGCGCGCATCGTCAACCAGGTACGTAGCGTACCACGTTCAGAATCGAAGGTTTCGATTTCTTGCCAGACGGCAACAAAGAGGTCGTTGACGCACTCTTCCGCATCCTGGGTGACGCCCACACCATCAAGTACCAGGCGAATAAAATAAAACACCTCGCGCGAGTAACGAGAAATGAGAGTCTCAAGGGCTTCAGTGTTGCGTTCTTGCAGCAACCGTGCCAACTCTTCATCTGACCAGTTTGGTCGCACCATACTTGCTCCTTAAAGGATCTGAGTATGCAGCTTACGTATTGAACAAAACACTGCTTCCACCTCTTTAGCAGTGTCGCCTCTTTCCCTGGTGGCCTGCCTGACTTTATGTCGATGTGCAGCATCCCTACCAGGTCAAAACGACGATAAAAGCAGCATATCTGATCGGTGGTGCTCTCGCCTTCACTATAGTTATACGTCTGTTAGAACAAAAATCTCTCAAGGAGTCGCGCCATGAGGGATGTTCAGCAGGACAAAGCTCATAGGAAAGACTTCTTTCAATTTTGCTGCAAATCCTCTGAAATGTCAAGTTTTTGGTGCCTGGTGATTACCTATAAGCGCGCCAGGGATTCTTCGTTGCACTCAGAATGACATGCCCCACCATGTCATTCTGAGTGCAACGAAGAATCCCTGGCGCCCTCCATGCAGCTGAGCCGACGGACTTCTGGGTAATCACCAATTTGGTGCAGCAAAGCAGGAGAAAAGGCGTCAACCGGAGCAAACACCATAGTGAGCTTCATAGCGTGCGCATGCTATAATACTCCAAAGAGCAATGCTGGGATGCGCTGCATTCTATCTGGAGGTATCTATCTATGACTTTTTCCATCGTTGCGCGGGACCCCAACGCGGGTGAACTAGGAATTGCCGTTCAGTCTAAATTTCTGGCTGTTGGCGCGGTTGTGCCATGGGCCAGGGCGGGAGTAGGCGCGATTGCTACACAGGCCTGGGCTAATACGACCTACGGACCATCGGGCCTGGAGCTGCTGGCGCGTGGTTTATCCGCTCAAGAGACCATTGCGCGTCTTACAGCTGCTGATGATGGACGGGCCAATCGCCAGGTAGGCATCGTTGCCGTGCATGGCGAACCCGCTACCTTTACCGGCGACGATTGTTTTCCGTGGGCCGGTGGTCATACCGGGGAGCATTATGCTTGTCAGGGCAATATTCTCGTAGGAGAAGAAACGGTATTGGCTATGGCTCGCACATTTGAGCAAACAGACGGGCATCTCTGTGATCGCTTGATGGCCGCGCTCGCGGCAGGTCAGGCTGCCGGGGGCGATAGCCGGGGGCAGCAATCGGCAGCGTTGCTGATCGTGCGTGAAAAAGGCGGCTATAGTGGCTTCAATGACCGTTTCATCGACCTGCGGGTTGATGATCATCCCCGGCCAATTGAGGAACTGCAGCGCATTCTGCAATTGCATAAACTGTATTTGTTTCCCCCTGCACCCCAGGATATCCTGCCCATAGACGATGCATTGGCCCGCGAATTGCAGGAACTGCTCACCACCAGTGGCGACTATAAAGACAGTGTCAACGGCTCCTATACTACTGCTACGCGCGATGCATTTCGCCAATTTGTAGGGCGCGAAAATCTCGAGGAACGCTGGTTCGAGGATGCGCGTATTGACCGTGTGGTGCTGGAGTTCATGCGCGAAAAATTACGGGCATAAAAATGGGCCTGGACAAATTGCCCGGTAAAGAATACCAACGAATCGGCCCCACGGCTCTGCCGTAGGGGCCGATTCATCGCGCCCACCGCCGATTGATCGGCCTGCGCGGGAATTCCGTCGACTCAATATTTTGTTCCTGACCTACGGAGCCGCGATCAAATCAGGGACGAGATTGTTAGAAACAGGCGACCCCAGCCCGGTCGGGAAGTCATAACCGGGGCCTGCATTGCAAATGCCGCCCGAACTACCCGTCGTAATGTCATGGTAGTCCTTAGCATATTTTTGCGGGTTGCTGGCCACGCTGTACAGCTCGATGTCAGCGTTCATGAATGTGTGCTGGCGCCCGCTATTGGCATCGGCCAGTACTCCAGACCAGATAGGCGCTCCGATGCTGGTACCGGCAACTTCTACAAAGCCGCCGAAATCGGAATCGTACATGGCCATACCGGTAGCGACCATGGCAACGTCCGGCACGCCGCGTTTGGAATTATTGTTGAAGCCGTTCTGGTAGGACGGAACATGCTCGAACTTGCTCAAGCCACCGCCGCTGCCGCTCCATGTTGTCTCGCTAACATAGGTGCCATCCTGCTTAATCGTGAGCACGGTGCCGCCCACGGCTACAACATCAGGAGATGCGGCCGGGTAACTTACTCCACAACCGCTGTCGCCGGACGAAGCGGTGAAGGTAACTCCCTTAGCATTACCGGCAGCGAAAATGGCATCGCCATGAGCTCCTTTTTCACCGGGGCGCTCTTTGCCACCGAAGCTCATCGAGACATCGGCCGCGCCCTGGTTGGCATAAGCATCGCCAGCCGCCTGGTCAAGGCGCTTGAACGTTGGATTGACGGCGACTTCCAGCACAATTGTGGCCTGAGGGGCCACCGCGTGTGCCATTTCGACATCCAGGTCCGTCTCCAATCCCCAGCTTGATGGCGCTGAGCAAACCTTTTTGCCTTGCGGGTAGACCACTTTGACGGTCGTAGAAGGCAGGCCGAATGCCTGATCATACTGGTCGAGGTCGGACTGGACATGCGGATTGCCACAGGCATCGACAATGGCAATGGTGATGCCCGCGCCCTGCTGGCTTAACTGGTCGATTCCATAAGCCTTGCGAAACTGCTGCGGAGTAAAACCGTTGACATTGGGCGCTCGAGTGCCGTGAGCATTTTGCAGGATAATCGTTGGGTAGGCGATAGCGTTATCGAATTGATCCGCCTCTGACGTGCTTTGTGCGAAAGCGGTCGCCCCCGAACCAACGATGCCCAGCAGGAAGGTCAAAATGAAAGCTAACGCGCTGATCTTGCGTATCATGCTTGCTACTCCTTTGTAGTGAAATGCAATGGGAAAGATGGCCCACCCGGTTTCTGAAAACACTTAGTAGGCCATCTTTGTATACGTTCATTGCCTCAGCAATGGCATCACTTGCTGGTGCTGCGGGATTACGGAGCCGCGATCAAATCAGGAACGAGCGCGTTCCCAACTTCGGTACCTAATCCGGTTACAAAGTCATAGCCGGTCTTGGCGCTGCAAATGCCACCGGAGCTACCAGTCGTAATGTCATGGTAGTCGGTTGCGTACTTGCTAGAATTGCTGGCCACATTGTACAGTTCGTTGTCGGCATTCTGCATGCTATGCGCGCGCTTCTGGTTGACTCTTGCCAGCACACCGGCCCACAAAGGAGCAGCAACGCTGGTGCCACCGACGACAATGAATCCGCCGATATCGCTGTCATACATGGCAACGCCGGTATTCGGATCGGCAACCATAGCGACATCAGGAATGCCACGCTTCGAATTGTTATTGAAACCGTTCTGGTAGGACGGGCGGCTTTCGAATGCACTGGTGCCACCACCGCTGCCATTCCATGCAGACTCGCTCTTGTAGCTGCCATCCTGATTGATAAACAGGCTGGTGCCGCCAACAGAGGTGACGAATGGCGAAGCGGCAGGATACTGGGCGCCGCACCCGCTGTCGCCAGAAGAGGCGGTGAAGCTTACACCCATTGAATTGCCGGTCGAGAAGATGCCATCAGCGCTTGACCCGGTCTCGCCGGAAAACTCGTTACCACCAAAGCTCATGGAAACGATGGTCGCACCTTGTTTTGTGTAAGCGTCTTTGGCCGCGTTAAGCAGGTCGCTGAAGGAAGCGCTGCGCGCCTCTTCTAGTACGATCTTGGCCTTCGGCGCGAAATCATGCACCATCTGGATATCCAGGTCCGTCTCGACGCCCCAGCCGCCTGGGTCTGAACAGGGCGTTCCCTCGGGCTGGACAACTTTAATCGTGGTACTCTTCAAACCAAAAGCCTTGTCGTAGGCATTGAGGTCAGCCTGCGCGTGAGGATTGCCACAGGCGTCATCGATGGCTACGGTAACGCCCTTACCGCTATCTTTCTTGCTGATCTGGCTGATAGCATAGGCTTTACTCAGCTGCTGCGGTGAAAAACCTGAGATGTTTGGTGCCTGCGTACCATGCGTGGTTTTCAAAATAAAATCAGGATGCGCGAAAAGATGCGCGAGAGGATCCGACCCCGAAGGGCTTTGCGCGAAAGCGATTGCCGCTGAACCAAAGATGCTCAGCAGGGTGGCCAGGACGAGTACTGACCAGGTAATTTTTCGCATGTGTTGGCTATGCTCCTTTTCTTCGTGTTGACAACAGGAGATGCAAGCGTTTCTTGTCCCCCACAGGCAAGTTTAACTGAACATATTGATAAAAGTCAACCCTTTATTCTACTGATTGTGATTTTCCTGTGTAAAAGAAGGAAAAGAAGGAGAAGCGTTAGTAGGAGTGGAATATTGCAAAAAAGCGCGCCCTCTGGACCGTAATCCAGATTGAGCGCACTTTTTCTGCTAGCCTGCTAGTCTATTACTTGATATTCAGCACCGGTATCTTCGAAACGGTCCAGCGGTCATTAGGGCTGGCCACCTCGAATTGCACCATAGAGATGGCATCGGTCGGACAGCGCACGATACACAGCCCGCAGCGGATGCACTTCTCCTCGTCGATGATCATATCGGCGCCGCCTTGCCAGGTTTCCGTTCCCAGGTGCAGCGGGTCGCCTTTGACCACACGCGAAAGTCCCTCCATACTGATGCAGTCGTAGGGGCAGATGTCGACGCAGCCAGAACAGAGAATACAGATTGATGGATCAATCATGATATTCAACTGGCATTGCAAGCAGCGCCGGGCCTGCTCTACCGCCTGCGCGGGCGTGTAGCCTGTCTCAGTCTCGCGTGTGTTGCTGTAGCGCTCCTTCAGTGGTAGAGAGGGCATCATCTGGAACGGGATAGACTCGTAGTCATCAACCATGCCGCGCCGGTAATCAGGCAGTTCGACCTCTTCAGCTGGTTCAGCGGGCTTATCTTCGCCGCCGAGATAGCGATTGATGGCAATCGCCGCGTCGCGCCCATCACCGATGGCAGAGATCAGATTGCGCGAGCCTTCGGTATAGTCGCCACCTGCGAAGAGGCCGGGGTAACTGGTCATCCAGGTTTCCCGATCCACCAGCGGTACGCCTGAGCGTTTGTTGACCTCCAGCTTCAATTCATCGGCCTGTATCCATGATGCATCGCTATACTGGCCAAATGCCGCGATAATCGTATCGGCCTCGATCACAAATTCGGTGCCGGGAATGGGTATCGGACGGCGACGCCCGCTGGCGTCGGGATCGCCCAGCTTGTTGCGAATCAATTTGAGGCCGCTGGCGTGGATGCCATCGTTGCTCAATACTTCGAGCTGCGTGACGAGGTATTGGAACTCGACATGCTCGAACTCTGCCTCATCGACCTCGTACTCGTCGGAACCCATTTCCTCTTTTGAACGGCGATACAACACGTAGACCTTTTCGGCGCCAAAGCGCACCGAGGTCCGGCAGCAGTCCATAGCCGTGAAGCCGCCGCCCAGCACGATAACCTTTTTGCCGATGAAGGCAGGCTCACCGAAATTGGTCTTGGCCAGCAACTTGATGCCATCCTCCACGCCTTTCAGGTCCGCTCCTGGAATGACCTTGTTATCCGGGCCGGTCAGAGGATTAGAAATGTAGCAGCCCGCCGCCAGATAGACCGCGTCATACTGTTTCAGCAGGTCGGTAAGCATGACATCGCGCCCAACACGCGTATTATAGTGCATCTCTACGCCCAGGTCGTCCATGTATTCGTTGCACTCTTCATATGTAACCGAGCGCGGCAAACGCCATACCGGAATACCGTTCACCATCACGCCGCCTGCAACGGGGTCGGCCTCGTAGACCGTGACAGGGTAGCCCATTTCCCGCAGGTCGCGCGCGCAGGCCAATCCCGCTGAACCCGCGCCGACAATCGCCACCTTCTTCTCTTTAGTAATCGGCGGCCGCTCGGCATGATGCCGGTATTCGCGGTGATCGGCGGCGGCGCGCTTCAACCAGCAAATGGCTATCGGCTTGCCGTCGATCTTGTTGCGACGACACACAGGCTCACAGGGACGCGCGCACGTGCGACCAAGCACGCCGGGCACGACATTGCACTTTCGGTTCAGCAGGTACGCCTCATCGAAGCGTGCCTGCGAGATCAGGCCGATATAGGTAGATACATCTGTGTGTGCCGGGCAGCCTACCTGGCATGGAATATTCGTCTGATACCAATCGGGCGTCGCCACTATCGACTGGTATCGTGCTTCCAACTCACTATCGGGATCAATCATCGAAAAATCCTTTCCTGAGTATCCAGCTCGTCAAATGCATAGACCTGTATTTCTGACTGTGGATCTCGGCACTTGCTCATGTTGCCTGGTTTCTTACCGCCTGGTCATTTCGTCATGCTCGATGAGTCCGCGCTCTAGCGCAACCGGCGTCTCGCTTTCAGGCAAGATGATGAAGGGCGGGAATTTGTTCTGTATATGATTTCTTTTGTTGCGCAAGATAAACATACCACGCATATGTGGTTTCTTATCAGATTATAGCACAGGCGGGAATGAGGGACAAGGCAGATTGATTCCCCATTCTGCCTTTTGAAAACTGATCCTTTCCATTATATTCGATAAAAGGGCATTAAGAACACCGGATAGTTGTCTCAGGGCAGACTTGAGGCTCCTCCTACCCTTCTGCATACTATCCGGTGTTCTCCATATCATTGAGTCTCTGGGCGCAATTTCATACGCCCATGTAGACTTTCAAGATAAGATTATGGCCCAGACAGGACGCAACCGCGCACGTGGTTGTCCCATTCCTTCTGCACCTCGTAAGGATGGCCATTCCAGTTGACGTCCCCGTTGCCGGGACCAAAAATCCAGGCGCACTTGTCGCCGATTTCATATCCGGCCAGGTCGTACCAGGCGTTCAGAAGTGGGTCGGTCGCCGCCTCCATCTGCTCGTGAGAGGTGACATTGATGGTGCTATCGGCATCAAAATCATTATTGGGGCTGTAGGAAACGCCGCAAGCCGAAAGATTCGTGCCCGTATAGGGCATCGCGGCGTAGAGCGTGTTGCTGCCGAAGTAGCCATGATAGGCGCAGAAACTTGTGAAGCTGCACGAACTGCCATCACAGATGTTTTCTCCCCTGGCCGTGAAGACAAAGAAGACGTTATTGATGCTCGATGACCAGTGATTGACGCTCTGCGCGTGCGTCACTTCACCCTGGATTTGCGCATCTGAAAGCGTGCCGCTGGGATAAGCTGCTGTATCCACCCAGGAACCGCCTAGAACAGCATTGCTGGGATAACCGCCGCCACTTTGCGTATACTGTGTGTTGTTGTGATACAGCCCGGAACCGCCTACATCACCGAAGTATCTGAGAATGAGACTGTTATACGTGGGACTGACATACGAGCCTGTCGGCTCCCAGAAGATGGTATATGCATAAGCAGTACCCGCCATTACCGGGCCACCGTGGTAGCGCAGGTTGCCATAGCCTGCATTTGGATGAGCGTTCTGGTGCGTTCCCAGACGCGTTGCTGATAAATGCGTCCTGCTGATAGACGCCGCGCTCGCGCTTAAAGGTTGCAGTAGCCCCACTACGAGAAGAACAATAGTGAGGAAAGGAATCAGAGGAAGAATGCTTGCTCTTCGTTTCAAGTAAGACACCTCTTTCTCTTACCATCTTGCCCAACGCGAAATGCTACACACGACTCCCAAGTCGCCTGCGTGAGCGAGATGAATAAGTGCCGACGACGTGATTGATCTACATCCACTTGACGACGACATTTCGATGAGCAGGCCTCAGGAGATCGTACCAGCCCCCAGCCGGCGATCACTACTCAGTATCTAGTATATAACATATTTTTTTCTGCTTTGCAAACTCTGTAGTTGCAATTTGCTCTATTTTCGCATATCGCACCATTACAAAGTCCGTAGAATTTATTCATGCATATTCTGAGAACCAATAATCGCAAGCAAGCCGCCTAACAAAGCCGAACGGGACGCAACGCTGCTTAAAAGAAGGTATTCGCCGGGGCTATGATCAAGCCCACCTATTGGCCCCAGGCCATCCAGAACGGGCACGCCGAAATGTGAGACATAGCTTCCATCTGACGAACCACCTGTACTGACATGATTCAGGGGAAACCCGAGAAAGCCGGCGATCTCTTGTGCGGCCCCTGCCAGTTTCAAGCTCACAGGTGTGGATACCATCGGTTCTTTAGCATCTGGTGAAACCTCCAATGTCAAATCTACACCGGGTACGAGTTTCTGTTTCATCATTTCTTGCCAGCGCTGCTCGGTTTCGTTTCTATCATTGCTGTGTAAATAGCGCAGATCGAAGCGTGCCTGCGCGTGTTCCGGGACGACATTGAGCGCTGTTCCTCCCGAAATCAGACCCGGGTTGATAGTGATGCCCTCGCGCCAACCATTCAGGCTTTGAAATTGGAGTACCTGGTGCGCGATTTCGGTGATCGCGTTCAATCCCTTCTCCGGTTCAACGCCCGCGTGTGCGGATCGACCGCGCGCGACCAGCGTATAGCCGGAGTTGCCTTTGCGGGAACTGACGATATCCCCATTTGCGCGCGCCGCCTCCAATACCAGCGCTCCCTGGCAGTTGCGGCACATTGCCTCAATCAAATCGATGCTATGCCGGTACAGGATTTCTTCATCGGAGACGCAGAGAAACCGCAACTCGGCGAAAGGACGTGTCCCCATCGCCAGCAGTGCCTCGATTGCGTAGATGGCCGCCAGGATGCAGCCTTTCATATCGCAGACGCCGGGACCAAGGGCGATATCGCCCTCGATGCGCAGCGGGCGTTCGCCAGCTGTTCCAACGGGGTAGACCGTATCGATATGGCCGAGCAGTAGCACATTGCCGCTCCCCTCGCCGTGCATACTGCCGGTCAAATCGTTGCCGCAGGCTTCACGTTCGACAATGTTGACCTGCATGCCGAGTTTCCGCATGCGTGCCCCCAATTTGACAGCCATAAGATCGAGGCCGGGTTTATAGTGACTATCCGAGTCGATAGCGCAGAGTTCGCGCAACTCTTCAATATACTGTGGCAGGTGTTTCTGTGTGTAGTCACGCACACCTGATACAAGGGAGTGTAAGTCCATAAAATAGTGCTTTAAAAAATCTAGCTATCGCTTTGATTTCTATCTTGTTGTTAATGAGATACAGGAATCAAAACGGAAAATCAATGTAGGGATATTATATAGTATCACGCCCTGGATGTGTTTAGTGAATTGCGAATAGTTTGGTTAGTCGCTGCATTTCTCATCTCCCATTCCCGTAAGATATACTCAAGGCAAAAGAACTATTTTATGTTTTGCATAGCAAAGGAGCTAATCAACCATGCCCAACACCGGTGATACCTCTTCTACCATCAATTCGCAGGCAGGAAGTGGGCCGCGCACTGTGCGTGCGCCACGTGGCACGGCGCTCACCGCCAAAAGCTGGCTCACAGAAGCGCCGATACGCATGATTATGAACAACCTCGACCCCGACGTGGCCGAGAAACCGGACGAGCTTATTGTTTACGGCGGCATCGGCAAGGCAGCGCGCAACTGGGAATGTTTCGACCGCATAGTCGAGACGCTCAAAAATCTGGACGAAGACGAAACTCTGCTCGTGCAATCGGGCAAGCCGGTCGGCGTGTTCAAAACCCATCCTGACGCGCCGCGCGTACTCATCGCCAACTCCAACCTGGTGCCGCATTGGGCAACCTGGGAGGTTTTCCGCGAACTCGACCGCAAGGGCCTGATGATGTACGGCCAGATGACTGCCGGTTCGTGGATTTACATCGGCAGCCAGGGTATCATACAGGGGACGTATGAAACCTTCGTGGAAATGGGCCGCCAGCACTTCGGCGGTGACTTATCCGGTAAATGGATACTGACCGCGGGTTTGGGAGGGATGGGTGGCGCTCAGCCATTGGCTGCCACCATGGCAGGCGCCTCCGTGCTTGCCGTTGAGGTAGACCAACAACACATCCAGCGCCGTCTGCATACTGGCTACTGCGATACAATCGCCAGTACGCTGGACGAGGCGCTCGATCAGATTCGCGAAGCAACCAATCTCAAACAACCGCTCTCTATCGGACTGCTTGGCAACGCGGCTGACATCTATCCTGAACTGGTGCGCCGCGGAATTAAGCCGGATATGGTCACCGATCAAACATCTGCGCATGATGTTCTGAACGGATATATTCCTGCCGGTTTGAGCCTTGCGGAAGCGGCGGAACTTCGCCAGCGTGACCCTGAAGGCTATGTCAAGCGGGCGAAGGAATCGATTGCGAAGCAGGTGCGCGCGATGCTGGAGTTCTACCATCAGGGAATTCCGGTCGTCGATTACGGCAACAACCTCCGTCAGGTGGCGTATGAGGCGGGTGTGACAAATGCGTTTGATTATCCCGGCTTTGTACCAGCTTATATCCGCCCGTTATTCTGCCGTGGCATCGGCCCGTTCCGTTGGGTGGCCCTCTCCGGTGACCCGGAAGATATTTACAAAACTGATGCCAAAGTAAAGGAACTGATCCCGGATAACCCGCATCTGCACCGCTGGCTGGATATGGCACGCCAGAAAATCCATTTCCAGGGCTTGCCTGCACGCATCTGCTGGGTGGGGTTAGGCGAGCGCGCAAGGCTTGGGCTGGCGTTCAATGAAATGGTCGCCAGAGGCGAACTCCGCGCACCAATAGTCATTGGCCGCGACCATCTTGATTCCGGCTCGGTCGCCAGCCCTAACCGTGAAACCGAAGGGATGAAAGACGGCTCCGATGCAGTTTCCGATTGGCCGGTACTCAATGCTCTGCTCAACTGCGCGAGTGGTGCGACCTGGGTCAGTTTCCATCACGGTGGCGGAGTCGGCATGGGCTTCTCACAGCACGCCGGGCAGGTAATAGTGGCCGACGGCACACCAGCAGCTGCAAAACGCCTGGAGCGGGTGCTGACCAACGACCCCGCATCCGGCGTTATGCGACATGCTGACGCCGGATACGAAGAAGCCATAGAGTGTGCGAAGGAAAACGGGCTTAATTTGCCGATGATTTTCTAGCTGTATCTGTCGCACCTCTATCAGATATCAGAAAGAACACGCAGCACTGCCAAAGTGTGCTGCGTGTTCGTGTTATGCGTCCGGGAAATTCGGGATGCCTCATGGCTGTGCTTATGCACTGGCTATTTTAAATTGGAACACCGGCATAGTTTCAACGCCTGGCGAAACTAGGTTGTCGGTGTTCTCGTCGTGTTGTTGATCTTCCAGGTCCCGTTTTCATCGGTAAGGTTTGTGGGGAAAGAAAATGTCCTGTTGCTGTTATTGACGGCAATCACGATTGTACCGGTCGCCGAGGAGCCATTTTCTTGCACATTGCTCACTGTACAGCTCTTGATTCCCCCCAGAACTGGCGAATTCAGCAATTGCTCTCCGGTGTTAAAAGAGTTCTTATACTGCTGTAAGCTTACTCGCGCCTGAAACTGAGAGGAGAGCTGGTTATAGGCTTCCTGCGCGTCATTGGTCTGAAGCGCATTGCAGTAAGCCTGTAATGTTTTGGTCGGCGTGGAGCGATTCACATACCAGAAAGCTGCTGCCGCCGCGCCAATGATGATTAGCAGAAGAACAATCAGCCCGATCCATAATCCCAACCGGCTCTTTCTTGCAGGCGCGGCAGGCTGTACCGGCAGTCCAGGTGAGGTTGTGCCGGATTGACCATAGGCATTATATTGACCGGGTTGAACCGGTGGCGCATATGGCTGCTGCGGTGGCGTGCCGTAGTTCGGGTAATCCGGAGTGGGCGGTGGATAGTTTGCAGGCGGTGGATATGCTCCGGCATTTGGATTATAATTCGGCGCTGGGGCAGCGGGCGGTATCCCTGCCGTGGGTGCGTAACTCGGATTGCTCCATGCATTCGGGTTGGCAATCGTTGCTTCAGACTCCTGATTACCGTCTGCCCCATACGTCTGGTAAGAGAATTCTGTGCTGCCGATGCGAATAAAATCGTTCGGCTTCAGTTCATGAGGCACATTCGGCGCCAGGCGCTGCGAATTGATGAACGTTCCATTGGTGCTGCCGAGATCGGTGATCACGTAGCCCTCACCCTGCGGGTGAATCTCGGCGTGCCGTGATGATGCCTGGGCATCATTTAAAGCAATCGAATTATCCCTGCCTCGACCAATTGTTACACTATCCTGCCCCAGCATAAATTGACCTGATGGGCTGTTAAGAGCAGCTCTCACGTTCGGCTCCTTTTATTTATTATTGTATGCCATTGATTTTCCAATCATTGTTGCTATTATGATCCTCGACGAGCAAGATGATCGCGGAGGCTGGTGACCCGCTCGCGTTTTTAAAGGTTGTATCGGCTGCCGCGTTGATTCCAGAGACAATGATCTTACTATAAGAACACGTGAGACCCGCGAAATCCGTCTCAAACTGCGCTTCCGTGTTTCGGCTTTTCAAATCGCTGGAGAGCGTGCTATAGGCGGTCTGGTAATCACCGCTTGCCAGGGCATTGCAAAAAGTGGTCATCGTCATCTCAGGTGAGGAAAGCAGTATACTGATCTTCCAATTGTTGCTGCTGTCCTGTAAGAGCGTGACCGTTCCATGATAGGTATGTCCCGATGTAACGAGCGTCAAGGTCGCGGTTGCAGTATTGGCAATGATATTGGCGGAACTATGCATGCAGGAAGTGGTCTTGCCCAGGGCCTGTGCGGTGGCGGCGTACTGAGGCTCGGTTTCCATATTTTGTAAGGAAGTCGCAAGCTGGTTATAAGCCGCGGCATAATTTTGCGCTTGCAGGGCCTGGCAATATGCATCCAACGTCTTCTCAGGCGTAGGGCGAGCGAAATAGAAAAGTGCGGCTCCCCCTGCTATCAACAGCACAAGCACGATGAGCGAAATCCATAGCCATGTTCTGCGACGACGTGCAGGCGGGGCCGCGGGCACCACAGTGGGAGCTGGCATAGCCCAGGGATAACCTGGGCTGCTGCCTGGATATCCTTGCTGCGGGAATGGTGGCCAGTAGCTCGGTCCACCAGCTGGCGGCGGCGTTCCTTCTGGGATTGCTACGCCATACGCTGTATTTTCTGTAGCAGCAGGCACGGCGGGAGAGAAACCTGAAGAGATGCTGTGATCCTGCTGGGGCATCTCTTGTTGCTGATTCGCCTCGGCCTCTGGTTGCGCAGTTCCGGCTGGCGGAACCTCTTGCATTTGCTCCGAACTGCTTTGCCATGGGGGTATACTATCCGCCTCGTAAGTGAATGTCGTGTCGCCGATGGTAATCGTATCGCCGGGATTCAGTTTGCGGGGCATATCCCATGCCAGGCGCTGCCCATTTACAAACGTACCGCTGCCGCTTCCCAGGTCAGTGATGCTATAGCCCTGACCATCCGGGCGAATCTCCGCCTGGTATTCTGCTACATTGGCATCATGCAGTACCAGCTGGTTATCGGGACTACTTCCGATAGTGAGAACCGCCGGTTCCAGGACTGTTCTTCCCATAGGGCCGTTGAGTGCTGCTTGCATACTCTAGCTCCCTCTATTGCGTTGGAAAATTAATGGCATCGATCTTCCAGGTACCATTCTCCTGTACCATATTGGTTGCCCCGTTAACTGACCCTGAATTGGTGAAAAACGTCAGGGTCGTTGTTGCGCTACTACCATTCACAGCAGGGGTACTGTAGGAGCATGAAGTGGCTGAAGAGAAGAAATTGGCAAAGTCAGCCTCAGAGATCTGGGTCTGGCGGAAACTGGATAGCTGGTTGTAGGCAGTTTGATAATCCCGATTTTTAATGGCGTTGCAGAATGTATCCAGCGTCTTCGTGGGAGTGGATGCATTTGCTGCCACAACCGCGAACAAAAGGATTGCGAGTACTATTACAACACCCACCACGCCCAGCACGATCCAGAGTGTGCGCCGGCTCTGCCGTGCGGGAGGTGCGCCGGCGCCAGGAACTGCTCCAACGGCTGCGCCATAGGCAGGTTGCGCGGCTGGTGCTCCATATGGAGAATAAGCGGGAGGCGGTGGTGCCGCGTAGGGTTGCTGTACCGGTGGCGCCTGGTAATCCAGCGGCGGCTGGTAGGCAGGCGGTGGGCTTGCTTCGTACTGACTGTATGGGGAGGCCGCTGCCTCAGTGGGCAGGTAGGATGGGTTATTTGCGTAAGGGGAAGGAGCAGCAACTGTTGGGTCGTATCCCAGGCCTCCGGGTCCTCCATAGACGGTCGGAGCGATGGGAGCGGCTCCAACCACTTCATAGGAGTAGGTCGTATCGCCGATGCGGATTTTATCCCCTGGATTCAAGGTCGTCGGGGAATTGGGTGAGAGCTTGCGTTCATTCACGAACGTGCCATTCGTGCTTCCCAGATCGGTGATACTATAGCCTTGACCGGCCGGGCGAATAATAGCATGATGTGATGAAGCCTTTGGATCATTCACCACCAGTTTATTATCTGCCAGGCGGCCAACCGTAATCTCGCCAGGCCCCAGATTGATTCGCCCCGAAGGACCATTCAGTACAGCTTCCATGATAGACTCCTCCTAAGTTCCGTTCCTCCAACGACAAAGATGAAATAATGACATTGCCAGTAAGCCATGCTGCATTCTAGCATACATCTCATGTACTGTCGAGTGTGAAATGAAGTAATCTAAACTTGCCATCGCTAGCAAACCATGTCATAATTGGTTGGCATTACAATCCTGGAAACACAAACGTTTTAAATACTGATCTTCATCTTGTGAACGCTCTGTAGCAATCAATTATGAAAGGCAGCTATTGATGGAAGAAAACCCAGGAGCAGCCGTCTCGGACCTTTCGAGTATCGCTGATCGCGACTCCAATATAGTTATTACCACTAACAGATTGACTAAAGTCTATGGCAAGCTTGTCGCCGTCAATGACCTGCATTTAGAGGTAGTGCGCGGCGACGTGTTCGGTTTCCTTGGACCCAACGGCTCCGGCAAAACCACCACTATTCGCATGCTGCTCGGCCTCATCCAGCCCACAGCCGGGCGCGCAGTCATCTTCGGCATGGATACCAGCACGCATATGTCCTCTATTCTGCCGCATATTGGAGCCATCGTCGAAACCCCCGTCTTCTATCCCTATCTGTCAGGACTCGATAACCTGCGCGTCATCGCTACCGCGTCCGGTATGGTCTCGCATCCAGTGAATCACAGGCGTATCGACGAAGTGCTTGACCTCGTCGAACTGCGTAGCGCGGCAAAAATGGCTTATCGCAAATACTCGCTCGGTATGAAGCAGCGCCTTGGCATCGCCGCGGCCCTGCTCACCGACCCGCAGCTCGTCCTGCTCGATGAACCCACCAACGGACTCGACCCTGCCGGAATGTTCGAGATTCGCCAGTTGATCCATCGCCTCTCAGGCCTCGGTAAAACCATCTTCCTATCGAGCCACCTGCTCAACGAAGTGCAGCAGGTCTGCAACCGCGTCGCAATCCTGCAAAAAGGCAACCTCATCAAACAGGGCAACGTCCGCGATTTGCTACTCGGTACCGAACAGATTATGGTGTGTATGAACACCGGGGAAGACCTGCAGTCCGCATTCAACGTCCTGCAATCCGCCCGGGAACAGGGAGCAGACTGGCTAACTGAGGTGCGTATCGAAACCAACCGTCGCGGTGAACCAATGTTGCGCATTCATGCCCCCAGAGTACGCTCAGCGGAAATCAACGCCATGCTCGCGCGTAACAATCTCTACGCCGCCGAACTGCATCCATTCGAAGGCAGCCTCGAAGAAGTCTATCTCGAGCTCACCTCTGGCTCTCCCAGCAATGGCTCTGATATAGGCGCAGCAGCCCGTGGGGGGCGATTGATCGCGCCCACCGCCAGTGTACCGGCCTCCGTGACTCCCAGCAACCTTTCCTGGCCCCCTGCCGGTAACCCGTCATCTCAAACCAACGACAATCAAACGCGAGGAAATCAATGAACACAACGCCACAAACACAACTTGCAGCGGAATTCGATCCGGCCTATGCAGGCGAAACAAACCGCGCTGTGATCACCGGGCGGCGAGATTACTTCAGCACCCTCTTGCGCCTGATCGGTATGGAACTCTATAAAATTCGCCGTCGCCCCATGTCGAAGGTGCTTGGCATCATCAGCATTGTAGCGGTCGTTCTCCTATTCCTGGTTGTGCTGTTCGTCACGCTGCTTCTCGTTCAGAAAAGCGCGATTATTAACTTTTCTCTACTACTTCCGCCTTTTGCTTTCTATCTCGTCACCCAGACGACTCTGATACTCGGCCAGGTGCTGATCGTTATCCTGGTTGGTGCGCTGGTTGGCGGTGAATATGGCGTCGGCACCATACGACTCATGCTCACACGCGGTCCGACACGCTCGCAATTCCTGCTTGCTAAAGTAGGAGCTGCCCTTGCCTGCTGCGCCATCGGCACCATTGTCATGATCGTTCTGGGCATTCTGCTCGGACTTTTTTTCAATCTCTTCACCGGCCTACCCTATAACTTCGACTATTTCACCGGCGCCTGGTTCGGCCATGCTCTGCTCTACGTACTCATCACCATCTTCAGCCTCTTCGTCTACTCCATGCTCGCGCTCTTCCTCGCGACGCTGGGACGTTCAACCGCCGCCGGTATCGCCGGGGCGCTTACGTGGCTGTTGCTAGGAGAAACCATCCTGCGTACTATTCTCGAACTGCTTGGAGAAGCAATCGGAGGGGCTACAGGTGACTTCCTGCGTGCAGTCCCCGATTACTTAATCGGCGCCAACACGGGTGCCCTTCAGCAAAATCAGGACCAGTACCTGAAATTTTTTGGCAACTCCTCACTTGCCACCAGCAGTTCCATCAGCGACCTGCGCGCCACGCTCGTACTCCTGGCCTACCTGCTCGTCTTCATCGGTCTCTCATTGTGGCTCCAGCAAAAACGTGATATAACGAATTGAGATCGTCACCCTAGTAAGGGCGATCCTGGAGGTCGCCCTCATCAAGGTCCATGTTAAACACTGTTACCATCAAAGAATATGCATATGCGCTCGGTTTTGATATCGTCCGCGTTACCGGTGCAGAGGAATTTCCCGAAACTGAGCGCGTCATCAAAGAGCGCATTGCCCAGGGGCTTATGGATGGCCTTCCATGGTTTACTGCCGAACGCGCCGATGTTTCCTGTCATCCTGATGCACTTCTGCCGGGCGCCCAATCCATCATCGCCCTTGCCATGTGCTATCTCACCCAGCAACCCGACGAGGATCCAGGCGATACTCCACGCGGGCGCATCTCCCGCTATGCCTGGGGCGACGACTATCACGACATCATCAAGCCCAAACTGCAACAGTTCGCCGCCTGGCTACGTGAATACGCTCATGACGAAATTGGCAATGTAGAGACCCGCCTTTTTGTTGATACCGGTCGCATGGTAGACCGTGCCGTCGCTCAGCGAGCAGGCCTGGGCTGGTATGGCAAGAATACTAACATCCTGACCAAAGGCTGGGGTTCCTGGATCTTCCTCGCCGAAATTGTCACCAACCTTCCGCTTGGCGGTGACAAAGGTCAGAACTATGACCCTCCGGTGAAAGCGAACTGCGGCAACTGCGAGATTTGCCTGCATGCCTGTCCCACCGGCGCCCTACCGGCTCCCTACGTCCTCGACAACACGCGCTGCATCTCCTATCTCACTATCGAACTGCGCGGCAGCATTCCGCTCGAACTGCGCCCGCTCATGGGCAACCTGATCTTCGGCTGCGATATCTGCCAGCAGGTATGCCCCGTCAACAAAATCGCGGAAAAGCGCCTTGGCCTGCGCGATTCGACTGCCGTATCTCCCAACCCTATACAATCCGCGCGCTACTCGCGCCCCATCCACTTCCAGCCCCGTTCCGCTTTCCAGCCGCGTCCCGGCATTGGCGGCAACCCCGAACTCATTCCCTTGCTCTCTCTGACCGAAGAGGAGTTCCGCGAGCGATTCCGCCATAGCCCCATCAAACGCGCTAAACGTCGTGGCCTGCTGCGCAATGTGTGCGTCGCCCTCGGCAACAGCGGCGACCAACGGGCAGTTCCCGCGCTCATCAACGCCCTGCACGATTCTGAGCCACTTGTGCGCGGTCATGCAGCCTGGGCGCTTGGCCGGCTCGGTGGTCCGCTCGCGAAGGATGCGCTAGAAAAGGCGCTTGTGACGGAAGAAAATGTGGAGGTTCGGGCTGAGATTCGGTGTGCGCTGGATGAGTTCGATCTCGCCTGATACATTTCGAACAAAAAAAGCGCAACTCAACGAGTTGCGCCTGTCATTCACAATCCTTCAGAAGAATAATTACCTCAATTTTGCCGAGACCAGGCAAGAGATGAGCAGAGGCTCGCGAAGCATGAAGTTTTGACTCATACTCCCTGTGAAAGCTACTTTTTCTAGTACGGTTCCCTCCGATGCTGATATCACAGATCACCACACTTGAGGGAAACAAGCCGTACGATCATTAGGGCCGCTCCGCTGCGCCGGTTGCCCGGCTCACACGCGCGGTCTATCCACCAGGTCATCTGCCTGGGATCTTGATCGCTCCGCAGAGCGATGGGAAGAGTCCT